>Ga0335085_10018362_pt1 | contig 10054 bp, 7 predicted proteins | sample Lox_Sample_45_FD_206712 | JGI IMG/M metagenome (GOLD analysis project Ga0335085, IMG submission 206712) | Soil microbial communities from Loxahatchee National Wildlife Refuge, Florida, United States - Lox_Sample_4.5 | ecosystem: Environmental > Terrestrial > Soil > Wetlands | place: USA: Florida... | reverse complement strand
CCAGCCCGGCATACAGCAGTACGAGCGCCGACAGGGCGAGTATAAGGATGCGAGTAGGGCGATTCATCGGGTCGGTCCTATGGAAACCGTAAGTATACCATCTTCCGCGTTGCGGACAGGGAGCGCAGTGCCCCGGAGGCCCGGGCGCCGCGACGGGCGGTTTTCCGGATGTCCAGGCAAGCGGCGCTAGGTGGTCGTCGCGGCTGCCGGCACAGCTTCCGGTTCCTGGTACGTGATGTAGGTCTGTGAGATGCGGTCGTGCCAGCTGAGCCCATGCTCGTCCCAGGCCGACCACAGAAACCCGAGCATTCCCGCCGCCGCGGAGAGCAGGTAACCGAACGAACGCCAGGCGAGTTCCACGGTTTCCGGCCGCCTGCCATCGAAACACACAACCCGTAGGCCGCGGAGCGCCATGCCGGGCGTCGAGCCGCCCACAAATGTGAAGAGCAGCACGTATTGCGCGTAAATCAGGAACGTGGCCGAAATGGCCACAGCCATTCCAATCCGCGAGAACGAGAATTCGCCGCCGGCCAGATGGAATGCCAGAAAGAAACCAGCGACGGTAAAGCCCAGCATCGCCGCGTCCAGAATCGCGGCACAACGCCGCTCGCGCAAGTCCGCCACGGGCAGCGCCTCATCCTGCGGCTGTGCGTTCTCCATCGCCGCGGGAGCGAAATCGAACACTGGCTGAGGAACGCGGATTTCGATCCGTTCCGGCGGAGGCCCCGCCATCGGACGCGCCGCCGTGCGCAGTGCGCTGCGCCGCTCGTCCATTGCTGTGTCCGCTTCCGTGGCCAGGGCGTGAGGGAACAGGGATTCTGTTTCGGTGGTGGATTCTGAATGCAACTCCACCGCGACCTCTTCATCCGGTGGAAGGCTGGCAGTCTGCTCCGCAGCCGCTTCGACGGCGTATGCTTCGGCCACCGCGGCCAGTTCAGGCTCTTCTTCCGGCTCCGTCTCCAGCACCGGTTCCGGCTCGTGCAGTGCGATCGCGGCCTCGTCTTCGCGCGCCAGTTCTTCCTCGAACTCCGGCTCTTCTTCGGCGGCGGTCTGCTCCGCCTCGGCCGGGATGTCCCGCGACTCGAATCCGGAGGTCAGCGAGCCGCACTCCGCCTCCTCCGCCTCAACGCCGGGCACCGACCGCCAGTATTCCGTATCTATGGCGGGGATCGATGCGAGTGGCGCGGAGTCAATGGCCGGTTCCGGGGCCGGTTCGGCCGCGGTCTGCACATCCGCGAGCTCCACGGGATCCGCGTGAACCTCGAGCGTGGTGGCGTCCGCCAGAACAACAGCCGGTTCCGTCGCCACGGGAATTGCTGCCGGCGATTCTACCGGCTCGGCGGAGGGGAGTTCAGCGGCCTCGGTGTCTGCTTCGTGCGCGCCGTTTCCGTTCTCGGGGATTTCCGCGGTTACCGCTGCAATCACTTCAGTAAGGTCGGCTGTGGCTTCGGTCTCTTCGATGGGCTGATAGGAGCGATGGTTTCCGTTCCCATTACCATTGCCGGATTTGGTGACCGTCGGAGCTGTTGTGTCCGCGGCCGCCGCTTGGAGCGTGGCCGGCAACCTGTCGGATTCCATGGAAGCCTCCAAATCCGCGGCCGGTTCGGGAGCGGGCAGGTCGAGCACGGCGGAAGCGGCAGACTGCAAATCGGGAGCGGATTGGAGCGCTTCCGATTTCGAATGCACTCGGAATTCGAGCACGGATTGATTCGTCCCGCTCTGGCGCGCCTGGCGTTCGCGCTTGTTGCGATAGGACTCGAGGCGCTCGCTCACTTCGCGCCGCCATTCCGGGACTTCGGCAGCGGGAGCATCGGAGCTGCTTCCGACGGCTTGTGTGAGAGCGGGGGATTCGTCGGCTTTCGAGCCGGCCGAGGCCGCGGCGCCGCGCGCGCGTCCCTGCCGGCGGGATTCAATCGGCACGGCGGCAAGGATGGCGCGAATTCGCGCCGCAGCTTGTTTCCGCGAGTCTCCTGCGGTCTCGTCGGGATCAATGCCGACGTAACCGTCGCAGACAGCCGTGGGTTCTTCGTGAATCAGGCCGCACTTTAGGCAGGGTGTTTTCACGGTCCAGTTTTTGCGCCGCGGAGTGGCCTCAAACCAGGGACCAGCGCTGGACATTAGCACGAGCACGCCCGCGCACGACGGCTCGTTCGCATTCGTGTCACCAAACTGGCAACGGGGCGCCCCGCAGCGCCGGGGGGGGCCGCGCGATGCCGCGTTGCGACAGTCAGGTTCGCGTGCTACCCTCCCCCCTCGGTGAATGACTTACCTCTGGCGGAATTTCGCGTGCAATCTCCGGTATACCGTTCCCTCCCCATCGCCGCACCTTGCATCCAACCGGCTTATGCCGGTCTTCCGTAAAGGCTCCGGGAAGGTCACGGCTCTTCTGGCCGCGGCGCTCCTGCTGCACCCCACGGCGATGCGCGCAGGGACGCCGCAGCAGGCGCGGGTACCCGCGCGGCGCGGACTGGTGCAACTCGAGGCGGACCATCAGCGCAAGGAAGGGAACACCTTCTACGCCGATGGAAACGTGGATATCCATTACGGTTCCTTGCGCCTCCGCGCCGACCACGCCCAGTACAATGCAGACACGGGCGAAGCGAGTGTGCAGGGGAACGTCCGCTTCGATACCGATACGCAGACCCTGGAAGCTTCCCGCGGAAGCTACAACATGCGGACCAGCCAGGGAACATTCCATGAGGTTCACGGAAGCGTGCGGGCGGTGCGGCTGGCGAACCACAACGTCCTCGTTACCCAGAACCCGTTCCTGTTCTCCGCGCGCGAAGTGCGGCGGACGGGCGAGCAAACCTACGAGATCTACAGCGCGTGGGTGACGGTCTGTCCCGCGGACCGGCCGGCCTGGAAGTTCTACACACGGCGCGCCTCCATCCGGGTCAACAAGAATGCCCAACTGCATTCCGCCAGCTTCCGCCTGGCCGGCGTGCCCATCCTCTATCTGCCGTATGCGAGCCTTCCCGTGGGGAAACACCTGCGTCAGTCAGGATTCCTGATACCGGAGATTGGTCAATCCACGCTCAAAGGATTCATCATCGGCGACGCGTTTTACTGGGCGCCTGTCACCTGGTTCGACGCCACGATTAACGGCGAACTATTCAGCCGGCGCGGGCCTGCCCTTACCGTGGATCTGAGGGCGAAGCCGGCGGACAGTTTCTCCACCTCCTATCACTTTTTCGGAGTGGACGACCGCGGACTGCCCGGGCCAAACGGTGTCCGCGTGCCGCAGGGAGGGCACGAATCGCGGTTCACCCTCGATGCCGAATTGCCCAAGGGATGGCGCGCCGTGGCCGACGTCAATACGCTCAGTTCGCTGACCTTTCGGCTGGCGTTTGCGCCTACCTTCACGGAGGCCGTCAACGCGGAGGTGGCCAGCACCGCCTTCCTCACGAATAATTTTGATGGTTTCAGCCTGAACTTCGCCGGCAACAGCTACAAAAACTATTTCAGCACTTCCCCGGAGACGTCCATTGAGCTCCGTACGGCGCCGGAAGTGCGCCTTGATTCCGTGGACCTGGCGCCCTGGAAGTGGCCCGTGTATCTGGGGATCGATACGTACGCCGACGGGGTGAGCCGGACCGATCCGAACCTCGAGACCCCGGCTCTGGTCCAGCGCACGGAAATCGCGCCGCGCGTGACGGTGCCGCTGCGCTGGGGGCCGTGGATCGGGTTGACCTCCTCGTTTGCCGTTCGCGTGACGCGCTACGGCGCCCAACAATCGGGCGGTGCGCTGCTGAATCAATCGCTGCTGGTGAACACCGCCGAGCTCACCATGGATCTCCGGCCGCCTTCGTTTGAACGCATCTATGGCGAGGGGGATTCGCGGTGGAAGCATGTGATCGAGCCCGACGTCACCTACCGCTACGTCACCGGCGTGAACGATTTCGGAAGCATCCTGCGATTCGACGAATATGACACGCTCACGGACACCAACGAGCTGGAGTATTCCGTGACGCAACGCCTGTTCCACGGCACCCCAAGCGGCACGGATGAGGTTGCGAGCTGGACGGTCTCGCAGAAGTACTACTTTGATCCCACCTTCGGCGGTGCGCTCGTGCCTGGCCAGCGCAACGTGTTTCAGGCCGTCGATTCTCTTTCGCCCTTTGCTTTTGCCGACGGCGTGCGCAGATTTTCTCCGGTTACCAGCGATCTCCGGATTTCGCCCAACAGCCGCTACGAGATCGAACTAATCCAGGATTTCGATACCCAGAAAAATCAGCTCCTCGCCACGGGGACGCTGCTGAAATTGAAGCCCTTCCGGGAATCGTTTCTCAGCGTGGCGCACTTCCTCACACAGGGGGATCCCGTCCTCCAGCCGCGCTCCAACCAAATCCGCTTCCAGGCCGGCTATGGCGACGTGAACCGCCCCGGGTTCAACCTGATCACCGGTATGAGTTACGACTTCCAGAATCACTTCTATCAGAACCAGTCGGTGGTGGCCAGTTACAACGGATCGTGCTGCGGGCTGGCATTTGAATACCGCCGCCTGGCTCTCGGTTCCGTGCGCCAGGAAAACCAGTTCCGCGTGTCGCTCTTGATCGCCAATATCGGAACCGTGGGAAACGCCCGCAGGCAGGAGAAATTGTATTGAGCAGGAGAACCAAGGCGAAGCGAGGGATACCCGCGCCCTGGACCGCGGAGGAGCTTGCATTTCTACCCGCCGAGCGGCTTTCCGCTCTGATTCGCGCGCGGCGGCTTTCTCCCGTCGAGTTGGTGCGCGTGTATTTGGAGCGCATCGAACGATTGAATCCGCGGCTGAATGCGTATCTGACGGTCACCGGCCAATCCGCGCTGGATGAGGCACAACGGGCGGAACGGGAAATCGCGAGAGGCCGGTGGCGCGGGCCCATGCACGGAATTCCGGTCGCGCTGAAGGACAACATCTATACGCGAGGCGTCCGCACCACTGCCGGTTCGAAAGTCATGGCGGATTTTGTGCCGGACCGGGACGCCGCTGTGGTTGCCCGGCTGCGGGAAGCCGGCGCGATCATGCTGGGAAAAACCCACCTGCATGAATTTGCCTACGGTGTGACGAGCAACAACATCTTCTACGGCCCGGCGCGGAATCCTTACGATCTCGAGAGAATCCCCGGGGGTTCCAGCGGAGGAAGCGCCATCGCGGTGGCCGCGGGTCTGTGCGCGGCCGCCGTGGGAACCGATACGGGAGGCTCGATCCGCATCCCTGCGGCGCTTTGCGGTGTGACCGGCTTCAAACCGGCGTTTGGAGCTGTGTCCGTGGAAGGAATCGTTCCGCTGTGCGTGTCGCTGGATCATGCCGGCCCGCTCGTGCGCACTGTGGCCGATGCTGTGCTCATGGACGCGGCTCTGCGAGGCGTTCTGGGTCCGCGCCGGCGTTTGCGGCACGCAGCGCGCGGCCTGAGGCTGGGCTGGCCGGAGGGTTATTTTTTCGAGCGTGTCGACCCGGAAATTGCCGGGGCAATCGAAGCAGCGCGCCGGCTCTTCCAGAAGCGGGGTGTCCGCATCGTTCCGGTGAATTTGTCGCTCATCGAGGCGGCCAACCGCGCCTCCACTCCGATCGCTCTCGCCGAGGCCTATCAATTCCACCGGCGGGCCGGTTATTTTCCGGCGCGCGCCGCTGAATATTCGGACGACGTCCGCGGCCGGCTGGAGAAGGGCGTGGCAGTGAGCGCGGCGGATTATCTGGACGCGCGCGAGGTGGTCGAAGAAGCCACGCGGGAATTCCGGGCATGCGGGGAAAACGTGGACGCGTTCCTCGTTCCCACCGTGCCCATCGCCGCTCCGCGGATCGGCGAGGACCGCATCACGGTAGCCGGCACGCAGGAGGAAACGCGGGCGGCGCTGCTTCGCATGTGCCGCCCGGCGAATTTGTGGGGCGCCCCCGCCCTTTCGGTTCCCTGCGGGGCGACGCAGCAGGGTTTGCCCATCGGCCTTCAGTTGATCGGATTCGGTGGGCGCGAGGACGCCCTCTTCGCCCTGGCCCTGCTCTTCGAGCGCGAAACCCATTGGCACGAGCGCAGGCCGGCTTTGCCCTGATTTCCGCCGTCTTGCCCGGAACACTTCACTGCCTGAACCCGGAGCCGCGTCCGGCGCATCCAACCGTGAGACTTGCTAGAATTGTGATGATTGGTCCGGATGTTCGTGAATTCCGGCCTGATGCAGCGGCGATAGCAAAATGGAAATGAATGTAACCTTTCTCGGCGCGTTTCTCGCGGGCTTGATCTCTTTTCTCTCGCCCTGCGTCCTGCCGCTCGTTCCAGGCTACATTTCCATGCTCTCGGGCATCGGCGTGGATCGGCTTCGGCAGGGCGAGGGCGCCCGCGGCACGCTGCTGTGGAGCGCGGTCTGCTTCGTCGTCGGATTTTCCAGCGTGTTTGTCTCCCTCGGTGCCGGAGCGACCACCGTGGGCCAATTCCTCCGCGCCAACCGCGGAGCCATGGCGCCCATCGCCGGCGCCGTCATCGTGCTGTTCGGCTTGCACCTGGTGGGATTGCTGGTGAAGATTCCCATCCGCGTGGGACTGGTGGTGGGCGCGCTGCTGGTGGTCGCTGGAATTGCACTCCACTACCAACCTGGACTGCTGGGCCGTGCGCGGCCAATCGAATTCTATTCCGCGTCGGTGATTTTCCTGGCCGGCCCCTACCTTTCGGGCTGGCTGACGCGCGACGTTCATCTGCGCAACGTCGGCGGACAGCCCGGTATGGTAGGCGCGTTCCTGCTGGGTTTCGCGTTCGCCTTCGGCTGGACGCCGTGCATCGGTCCCATCCTCGGCGCTATTTTGGTTTTCGCCGGCCAGCAGGACACCGTGTCACAGGGCGTGCTGCTTCTGCTGGCGTACTCGGCAGGGCTGGCCATCCCGTTTCTGCTCACGGCGCTCGGCGTGAGCCAGTTCATGAATTTCTACCAGCGCTTCCGGAAGCATTTGCACGCCGTGGAGGTGCTTAGCGGAGTCCTCCTGCTGGTGGTGGGTTCGCTCGTTTTCACGAATCGCTTTACCTGGTTGTCGGGTAAACTGGCGTTCCTCCAGCAATTCTCGCGCTAGAGGCGGAAGGGAAAAATGAAGAGGTACAGCTGGATTTTCGTTGCCGTCGCCATGCTGGCCGCCGTCGCTGTCACCGTGCGCCGCACCGCACGCAGCGCCGCCGGTTCGCGCGACACGCACTCCACCGCCCCCGTTGCGAAGCTCTCCACCGCGAATATGAAGCCGGTTCCGGACCTGAGCCTCAAGGACCTGAGCGGCAAACAGATTGACCTGAAGGAATTCCGCGGAAAAGTCGTGCTGGTGAACTTCTGGGCTACCTGGTGCGACCCCTGCCGCGAGGAGATTCCCTGGCTGATCGATCTGCAGAAAAAATACGGCGCTCGGGGATTTCAGGTGCTCGGCGTGGCCATGGACGACGAAGGCGCCAAGGTGGTCCAGCCGTTCGTTGAGAAGGAGCGCTTCGAAGTCGACGGCCAGAAACTGGCGATGAACTACCCCATCCTCATCGGCGATCCCGATGAGGCCGATAAATTCTTCGGAGGCATGGGAGGGATTGTGGGTCTGCCGACTTCGGTGCTGATCTCGCCGGACGGAAAGCGCGTCAGAAGTGTGATTGGCCCGGTGGATCCCGACAAACTTGAGCGCGACATCCAGAGCCTGCTCTGAGGGACTCGAACGGTGGACGAACACGAATTCAGAAAACACGCGGACCCGGCCCTTGAGGCGCTTCGCAAGCGCCTGCTCGAACTGAGTGACGAGTTCGAGTTCGAAGTGGAAGGCGAAGGCGACAAGCTCGAGCTGTACTTCGAAGAGCCCGAGGAGACGCGTTTCGTCATCAGTCCCAACACCGCCGCGCGCCAGATCTGGATCTCCGCGCTTTCCACCAGTTTCAAGCTGGGCTGGTCCGATGCCGCCGGCGCATTCGTGATGGAAAAGACGGGCGAGACCCTCGCCGCCGTCATGAGCCGCATCCTCTCGCAGCAGATCGGCAGCGCGGTATCGGTGTGACCATGCGGAGCAGACCCCACTTTGCCGGGCCATTCGGCGCCCATGCCCCGGCCGCGCGTGCCGGCTCCGGATTCACCAGTCACTCGATCGCCCGGGCAGCCGTCATCGTTCTCACTCTCACGCTTTGCTCGATGTCCGGGGTGGCCATCAAGGCCCAAGACAGCTCGAAGCCGCTCCGGCCCTCCGAGGCCGTGCGCACGCAGGTGTACGTGTCGCTCGACCCGGTCCCGCAGGGACGCAAGTTTGAAATCGCCGCGGTCGCCCAGGTGGCTCAGGGATATCACGTCCAGGCCAACAAGGTCCTCGAAGACTATTTGATTCCGCTCACGGTCACGGCGGATTTGCCCGCCGGTTTCCGGCTGCTGGACACGAGCTACCCGAAAGCCATTTTGAAGAAATTTCCGTTCACGCCGAAACCCATGGCGGTCTATGAAGGGCGATTCACCGTGCGCATGACGCTCGAGGCCGGAGCGGGAGCGCCGGCCGGCCCCCTGAAAATTCCCATGACGCTGCGCTTCCAGGCCTGCAACGACGAGCTCTGCCTTCCGCCGGCGCGGCTGCCCCTGAGCGCCGAATTCACCGTCGCGCCCGCCGGCTCCGCCGCGAAGTCCGTCCACCCCGAAATCTTCGGCAAACGTTAGTTCCGCGTCGTGCCGCCTTCTACGCGAGGGCACGCACTGCCGCTCGCAGCCGCGTAACCACGCGCTCGCGCCCCAGCGCCACCATCGTGTCGAACAGCGGCGGCGCCACCGCCACTCCTACAATGGCCACGCGCGTTGCGTTGATCAGCACGCCGGCCTTTACGTTTTCCGCGGCAGCCAGGTCGCGCAGCGTCTTGTCGCACGCGTCGTGCGTCCATTCCGCCTGGGCGGCGTATGCCTCCGCGAGCTTCGGAAACCATTCGGCCAGCCTCGGCTCCTTCCAGAATTTCGCGCGCGCCGCCTCTTCGTAGGCGAACTTATCGGAGAAGAACGCGCGCGCCCAGCCCGCAAAATCCGGCAGCAGCCGCGTACGCGGCCGTATCAGGTCCACGGTGCGGGCCAGCCATTCGCGACCTGCTCCGGAGGCCCATTCGTCGCGCCACAGCCCCGCACGCCGCAGTTCCGCTTCCACGCCAGGCAGCAGCACGTCCAGTGGCAGCTTCTGCAGATATTGCTGGTTGAACCACTCCAGTTTTGTGCGGTCGAATATGGCGTTCGTGCGGCTCACGCTCCCGAGCGAGAATTTCTCGATCATTTCTTCGGACGTCAGCAGTTCCACGTCGCCGCCCGGCGACCAGCCCAGCAGCGCCAGGAAATTGCGGAACGCCTCGGGTAGAAAGCCTTCGTCCCTATAGGAAGCGACGCTTGTCGCCCCGTGGCGTTTCGACATGCGGCTGCGGTCCGGCCCGAGAATCAGCGGCACGTGCGCGAACACGGGCGGTTCTGCGCCCAGGGCCCGGTAGAGCAGCACCTGCTTGGGAGTATTGGAAAGGTGGTCCGCTCCGCGGATCACGTGCGTGATGCGCATGTCGATGTCGTCCACCACCGCCCCCAGCTGATAGGTGGGCACGCCCGTCGAGCGCAGCAGCACAAAATCCTCCAGCTCTTCGTTCGCCACTTCGCGCGGCCCGAACACGGCGTCGTCAAACCGCGTGATGCCGCCGTGCGGGACGGCAAACCGGATGGCCGGCTGTTTTCCCGCCGCGCGCTCCGCGGCTTGCTGTTCGGCGGAAAGATTGCGGCAGCCGCATGCGGACTTGCGCAGCGCCTTTCCGGCCGCTGGCGCCGCGCCGGAAGTTGCCTCCGCGGCAGCGTTCTCCCCTTGCTCCTCGTGCGCCGCGTCGCCACCGGCATAAGAGGATGGCGCGCAGAAACACCAATACGCATGCCCGGCATCGAGCACTCGGCGCGCCGCCGCCGAATACAGTTCCATGCGCTGCGACTGAAACACAGGCCCTTCGTCCCATTGGAGGCCAAGCCACCGCAGACTCTCCAGAATTCCCTCCACCAGTTCCGGGCGGTTGCGCTCTACGTCCGTATCCTCCACGCGCAGGATGAACGTGCCGCCCTCGCGCCGGGCGTAGAGCCA
>Ga0335085_10018361_pt1 | contig 10055 bp, 9 predicted proteins | sample Lox_Sample_45_FD_206712 | JGI IMG/M metagenome (GOLD analysis project Ga0335085, IMG submission 206712) | Soil microbial communities from Loxahatchee National Wildlife Refuge, Florida, United States - Lox_Sample_4.5 | ecosystem: Environmental > Terrestrial > Soil > Wetlands | place: USA: Florida... | reverse complement strand
CCGCCGTGCTCGGCGCGCACGCGGCGCTGATCGGCGGTTACCTGTGGTGGCACCAGCCGGAACAGGAGATCGGCGACGATGCGCCGATTGTCGCCGTGGAACTCGCGCCGATCGAGACCGTCGCCGGCGCACAGCAGCGCGACATTGCTCCCGGACCGGAGGACATGGTCGAGCAGAAGGCGGTGCCGAAGCCCGAGAAGCAGCCGGAGGCGCCGAAGATCGAGCAGCCGCCACCGCCGCCGCCCGCTGCGGCGATCCCCGATGTCGCGCTGCCCGAGCAAAAGCCGCCGGAGCAAGTCGAAGAACCGCGGCCGCCCGCTCCGCGTACCACCGCTCGCGTGCAGGGCGGAGCGCCGCATATCGAGCCAACCTGGGCAACCGCCCTGCTCAAGCGCCTGCAGCAATTCAAACGCTATCCACGGGTGGCGCAGGCCCGCGACGAACAGGGCATCGTGCTCCTCGCCTTCAGCGTCGACCGTAACGGCCGCGTGCTGACACATCACATCGCAAAAAGCTCCGGCCATGCCGATCTCGACGATGAGGTCACGGCGATGATCGAGCGCGCCCAACCGCTGCCCGCTTTCCCCGCCAGCATGACGCAGGCAACACTCGATCTCACTGTGCCAATCCGCTTTACGCTGCGCTGACCGGCGCGGTCAGAACTGCAGCGCACCGGGATGCCGGATCGTCACTGTGCGCACCTCCGGCAACGTGCGCGCGCCCAATTGGCCGAGCACCGCCTGCGTCTCCTCGATCAACAAGTCGGCGACGTGGCCGGGGCCTTCGGGGCCGAGCGCACCCAGGCCCCACAAGAACGCCTTGCCGGCAAAGGCGACGGCGGCACCAAGCGCACAGGCACGCACTACGTCGCTGCCGCTGCGCACCCCGGAATCCATCATCACCGTCGCGCGCTTGCCGACCTCGCCGACGATCGCCGGCAGGACATCAATCGGCGCCGGCAACGCGTCGACCTGGCGTCCGCCGTGATTGGAAACGATGAGGCCGTCGGCGCCGAGCGACACCGCCTTCTCCGCGTCGTGCGGATGCATGATGCCCTTGACGATGAACGTGCCCTTCCAGCGGTCGCGATATTTCTGCACTTCGTCCCACGTAAATGCGCCGCGCAGCTCGCGCTGCGCGAAGGCGATGACCTCGGCAAGCGAGGCCCTTTCGCCGACATAGGAGCGCAGGTTGGCAAACCGCGGCGTGCCGTATTTCCACAGCGCCATCGTCCAACCGGGCGCGCGCGCGATCTGCGCCAGGACGCCGAAATTGATGTCGAAGGAGCCGGCTATGCCGGTCGCGACTTCGCGCGGACGCGTGGTGCGGACCGGTACATCGAGAGTCAACACCAGCGTGCGGCAGCCGGCAGCTTCGGCGCGCCGCACCAGATCGAGCCCGAGCGCGTGCTCGTTGTTGGCGAGGCGGTAAAGCTGAAACCAGAACACATCCGGCGCAATGCGGGCGATCTCCTCGATGGTGGCGCTGCCGGCGGTGCTGAGCATGTAGGGGATGCGCGCGCGCTGCGCGGCGGCGGCCAAATGCCTGTCGCCGCCCGGCCAAATGATCGCCGGGCCGCCCATCGGCGCGACCCCGATCGGCGCCGAATAGCGGCATCCGAAAAGTTCCACGTCGCACGGCGGCAGGGTCGGCATGACGCCGTAGCGCGGCACCAGTTCCACGGCGTCGAGTGCTGCCCAATTGCGTTTAATTCCAGCGTCGTCCTGGCCCGAACCGCCGTCCGAATATTCGAACGCGAAATGCGGAATATGCGTGCGGGCGCGGTGGCGCAGGTAGTGGACGCTCGGGTAGCGCCGATGCAGCGCGGCATATCGAGGATTGCGGCGGTAGCCTGGCGTCCCCGTTTCCGGCCGGGTCAGAGGGGCTGTCTTGTCGTCCATGGCAACCTTTCGGCACGGAGCGCGGCGACCTATTATCCGAGCGATCAATCGATCCGTGAAGGTGCCACAGTGAAGCCCAGCCAGCCAGCGATAGCCGACAAGACCGCCGGGCTTCTGGTCAGGCTGAGAACCGCCCGTCCGCTCGTCCACAACATCGCAAATTACGTCTCGATGGATGTCGCCGCCAACGCGCTGCTCGCCATCGGCGCCTCTCCCGCCATGGTTCACGCGCAGGAGGAAGTGGCCGAATTTGTCGGCATCTCCAGCGCGCTGGTCATCAATATCGGCACTTTGTCGACACCCTGGATCGCCGCCATGATCATCGCCGCCCAGGCGGCCGAACAGCTTAACAAGCCGTGGGTGCTCGACCCGGTCGGCGCGGGCGCCACGCGGCTGCGCAATGAAGCGGTCAAATCCCTGTTGCCGCATCGGCCAGCCATCATTCGCGGCAATGCTTCCGAGATCATGGCCGTGGCCGGCGCGGTCGCAACCGTGCCGCGCGGCGTCGATAGCGCCAATACCACCGAAGAGGCGCTGGGGCACGCCGCAAAGCTCGCGGAGTATCAGAACTGCGTGGTGATCGCTACCGGCGCCATCGACGTCATCAGCGACGGCCGGCGTGTCGTGAAGCTCGCCAACGGCTCGCCGCTGATGGCCAAAGTAACCGCGCTCGGCTGCGCGCTGTCCGCAGTCACCGGCGCTTTTGCGTCGGTTGCCAGCGATCCGTTCGACGCTGCCGTGGCCGCCGTCGCGGTCTACGGCGTCGCCGGTGAAATGGCGGCGGAAAAAACGGCGCGGCCGGGGTCCTATCGCGTGGCCTTTCTCGACGCCCTGGACGGCATCGAGCCGCACGACATCGAAGCCCGCTTGAGAATTTCGGATTGAGCGTGATCGATCCCGCTGGAAAATGTCTGCGACTTTGCCTGATCACCGATCGTTCACTGGCAAACGGCCGCCAGCTCGCCTGGATCGTCGCCGAGGCGGTCAAAGGCGGGGTGACTCTGGTGCAGCTGCGCGACAAGACGTCATCGACGCGGGCACTTGTCGATGACGCAAGACGGCTGAAGGCGTTGCTGACGCCCGCGCGCGTTCCCCTGCTGATCAACGATCGCGTCGACGTCGCACTGGCGGCCCGCGCCGACGGCGTGCACGTGGGCCAAAGCGACATGCCGGTTGGGCTGGCGCGTCAATTGCTCGGCGCAAACGCCATCATCGGGCTGTCAGTGACGAAAGCCGCCGAGGCCCGCGCCGCGGATGCGGAACTCGCCGATTATCTCGGCGTCGGACCGATTTTTCCCCAAACGACCAAGCCCGACGCGACGCCGCCTTTGGGGCTCGCTGGCTTGGCGGCGATCCGGCTTCTGACCGCCAAACCGCTGGTCGCCATCGGCGGGATTTCGGCAAGGAATGCGGACGCGGTGCGGTCGGCCGGAGCTGACGGCATCGCCGTTGTCAGCGCCATCATGGCGGCCAAGGATCCGGAGGCGGCGGCCCGCTGTCTTTGCGCTAACACGTGATCCGGAAATCTGGCCGCCGCGCTCTTGACGCCCGCGACCTTCCCGTCGCGCTCAATGCGCGTCGTAAGCCCAGGTCAGATAAACGCCGGCCCAGGTGAAGCCGCCGCCAAAGGCCGCGAGAATGACGCGGTCGCCGGCCTTGAGCTTATTCTCATATTCCCACAAGCAGAGCGGGATCGAAGCCGTGGTGGTGTTGCCGTATCTGTCGATCGTCACCATCACCCGCTCGGCGGCAAGTCCGACGCGTTCGGCCGTTGCCTCGATGATGCGTTTGTTGGCTTGATGCGGCACCAGCCAGTCGACGGTCTCGCTGGAAAGCCCATTGCGCGCCATCAGCGTGTGCGCGACCTCGCTCATGTGCTCGACCGCGTATTTGTAGACGGCCGCGCCTTCCTGATAGACGTAGTGCAGGCGCCTGGCGACGGTTTCCGCCGTCGGCGGCATGCGGCTGCCGCCGGCCTTTTGATGCAGGTATTTTGCGCCGGCGCCATCGGACGCGATCAGCGTATCGACGATGCCGTACTTGCGGCTTGGCTCGAGCAGCACCGCGCCGGCGCCGTCGCCGAACAGCACGCAGGTAGCGCGATCGCTGTAATCGACGACCGCCGACATCTTGTCGGCGCCGACCACCACGACCTTGCGATGCTTTCCGGTTTCGATGAACTGCGCGGCGACGGTCAGCGCATAGACGAAGCCCGAGCAGGTGGCCTGGACGTCGAAACTGCCAACGCCGCGGATATCGACCATGTCGGCGATGAGATTGGCGGTCGGAGGGAACATGAGATCGGGCGTGGCGGTGGCGCAAATCAGCAACTCGACCTCGCCGGGCGCGGTACCGGTCTTGTTCAGGAGGCCGCGCACGGCTTCGGCGCCCATGTGGGACGAACCCAGTCCCCTGCCCTTGAGAATCCGCCGTTCCCGGATGCCGGTGCGCTCGACGATCCATGCGTCGGTGGTGTCGACCATCCCCGCAAGTTGAGCGTTGGTGAGGATGTCCGGCGGCACGTAGCCTTGCACGCCGGTAATCGCCGCCCGGATTGGCGATTCCCGCGGCGCCTTGCCGGTCTGCTTGCGTTGTTTGCTCATGCGCCGACGAATCGCCTGTCGCTGTCGAACATTTGCGGCCCTCGTTAGCGCGCGGTCAACGCAAGCGTTCGCACGGCGGCGAGATCGCGGCGGCCGCGGCCCGCGGCGTCGAGAACGATGGCGGCGGCTCTGGCGCTCGGCGCCTCGTCAAGGGTCATGATGCGGTCGAGTTGGGCGAAGCCATCGAGCTGCCGCGCGCGCTGCGGCGTGTCGGAGAGCAGCGGCACGAGCGCATCGGCCAGCCGTTGCGGCGTGCAGTCGCGCTGCAGAAATTCCGGAACGATGTTTTCGCCAATGACCAGGTTGGCAAGAATGACGGTAGAGAGCCGCGAGCGCAGCCCGACCAGATTGGCGATCAGTTCCTCGATCGGCGTCACCCGATAGGCGGCGACGGTCGGCACGCCGGCGAGCGCCAGTTCCAGCGTTACCGTGCCGGAGGCGGCGAGCGCCGCCCGTGCGCTGCGAAATGCGGCCCACTTCTCCGCCGGATCAACGACGATGCGCGGCTTTGCCGTCCATCCGGCCACGCCATCCTGCACCCGTGCGAGAAGGTGCGGCATCGTCGGCAGTATCGCCTCGATCGGCCCGACCTGAGCATTGACGCGATCGATTGCCGCGCCGAACGTGGCCAGAAGATGCCGCAGCTCGCTCGACCGGCTGCCGGGCAGAATGAGAACAACAGGCGGATCGGCGACGCGGCGCCGCGCCTCCTGCGCGCTCGGCCGCAGCTCGGCGAGCTGCTCGATCAGCGGGTGACCGACATAGATGCACGGCGGCCCGCCAAGCCGCACATGGGCGGCAGGCTCGAACGGCAGGATCGCGAGCACGCAATCCACATAGCGGCGCATGGCACGGGCGCGGCCCGGCCGCCACGCCCATACCGACGGCGACACGTAATCGAGAATCGGAATGGTCGGCGCCTGCGCCCGCACCCGGCGCGCCACCCGGTGGGTGAAATCCGGACTGTCGATGATGACGAGGGCATCCGGCTTTGCCGCGATCACGGCGTCGGCCGTCTCGCGGATGCGGCGCAGAATGGTCGGCAGCCGGCGCGGGATGGCGGCAAACCCGATGATGGCCAGGTCGTCGATGGCAAAGGGACTGGCAATCCCCACCGCCGCCATGGCGCGTCCGCCGACGCCTGCGAGTTTGAGCGCGCCGCGGGCGCGGGCACCAAGCGCCCGCGCGAGCGCCGCACCCAGCGCGTCGCCCGACGCCTCCGCCGCAACGAGATAGATCGACAGCGGACCGGCCCGCGAGGCGGTATTCATGGGACCGAGGCCTTACTCACTCCGACCAGAAAAAGCTCGGCACGATCAGCGGCGGCCATCACCGTCGCGCTCTCCGCAATGATGGTGCTGCCGGCAACGACGGCCAGTCCGGCAAGCCCGGCGCCGGCGACGTTTGCCACGGTTTGCGGGCCGATGGCCGGCAGATCGAAACGGCGGTCCTGCCCGGGCTTTGGCGCCTTCACCAGGACGCCCACGCCGACGGGCGTCGTTACCCGCCCGAGCCGCCGCAATTCGCCGACCCGGGCGATCATGCTGTCGGTGCCTTCGGCCGCCTCGACCGCAATCACGTTGTTGTCGGCGACGATGGCAGCCTGGCCGACATCAAACGGTCCCAGCGCTGCAATGACTTCGAGCCCGCGGGCAATGTCGGCGCGATCGCGCGCTGTCGGCCGACAGGCGCCGAGCACACCCTCCGGGGCGAGGATTTCCGGCGCGACCTCATCGAGCCCGATGATGCGCAAACCGCCCTCTTCCAGCAGACCGGCAACGCCAGACAGAAGACGATCATCGCCGCCGCGAAAATATCCCAACAGGCGCGGCATCAGTCTTATCGTCTGCCAATCGAGCCGGATCTGTGCAATCGGGGGGCGCAGCAGCGTTCCGATGAACAACGCTTCCCGGCAACCTTCCGCCTTGGCCAGGCGGAACAGCCGGCCCGCCTGACCAACCGCGATCCAATGGTGCGCGTAACGCTCAACGATCTTCGGGTCGGCCCAGCCTTTCACGCCGAACAGAACCGGCCGGCGGCCGCGCCGCGCGATCGCCTCGGCGACCGCGCCGGGAAAGCTGCCGCCGCCGCAGATGATCGCCACAGATTCGTGACCAGGCGCCGCATCCGTCATGCTAGGCCTGTCAAGACCCATCGTCACCATCGTCATCAACCGACCGTTTCGCGCGCGGCTGCATCAGCGGTCGCTTGCCGCCGCTGCGCAGGAATGCGACGATCTTTCCCACCAGGGGATCGTCGGCAAATTCGCGCGCCAGCGCATCCACGCGGTCGGCGAACACGCCCGCGCCGAAGAAGAGACTGCGATAGGCGCGCCGCAGCCGGTGCATTTCCGCTCGTGTCGCACCGCGCCGCCGCAAGCCGACGACGTTGAGGCCGACAAGGTCGGCGATCTGGCCCAAGGCGTAGCCGAACGGAATGACGTCGCCGGTAGCGCCCGAAAGCCCCGCCATCATGGCGCCTTCGCCGATGCGCACAAACTGATGGACCGCGGCCTGGCCGCCGAAAAAGCTGTGATCGCCGACGCTGACGTGGCCGCCGAGCACGACATTGTTGGCAAAGGTCACGCCGTTGCCGACCTGGCAATCGTGGCCGATGTGGCTTCCGACCATGACCAGACACCGCTCGCCGACCGATGTGACGCCCCCGCCATCCTCGGTGCCGGTATTCATGGTGACGCCTTCGCGCAGCTCGCAATGCGGGCCGACGATCAATCGCGTGGCGCCGCCGCGGTAGCGCACCGATTGCGGCGGAGTTCCCAGCGAAGCGAAAGGATAGACCACGGTGCCCTCGCCGATGGCGGTGACGCCGGCGACGCTAACATGGGCGATGAGGCGCACGCCCGGACCAAGCTCGACATCGGGTCCGACCAGACAATAGGGGCCGATCTCGACGTCGTCGCCGAGGCGCGCGCGGTCGTCTACGCGCGCAGTCGGATCGATCGCCATCTAATCCTCGGCCATATAGGCGCCGAGCTCCGCCTCGGCGATCAGCACGCTGCCGACCTTGGCCTCGGCCCGGTACCACCACATGTTGCGGCGGTGCGCGACCTTGTCGACGTGATATTCGAGTGTGTCGCCGGGCAGCGCCGGCTTGCGGAACTTGGCTTTGTCGATGGTCATGAAGAACATGGTGCGGCGCTTCTCGCGCGGCGGCATCATGCGCAGACACAGTACGCACGCGGTCTGCGCCATCCCTTCGATCATCAGCACGCCGGGCATGACCGGGTTGTCGGGAAAATGCCCGACGAATTGCGGCTCATTCATCGTAATGTTCTTGATGCCGACGCCGTGCTCGTCGCCGCGTATATCGGTGACGCGGTCGACCAGCAAAAACGGATAGCGGTGCGGCAGCAGCCGCAAGATTTCGTGGATATCGGCGGCGCCGAGGGATTCGTCACTCATGCGTGTCTCCTGCACGCTTGCCGCCGCGCGCCAGACGTCGCAGCACCGCCACGCCCTTCATGAAGTCGCGCACGGGCTGCGCCGGCGATCCGATCCAGCGCGCTCCGGCCGGCACGTCGGCCATGACGCCGCTCTGCGCGCCCAGGCTCGCGCCGGCGCCAATCGTCACATGATCGGCGATGCCGACCTTGCCGCCCAACATCACGAAATCTCCTACGCGCGCGCTGCCCGATATTCCGACCTGTCCGGCGATCAGGCAGTGCCGGCCGATGCTGACGTTGTGCGCGATTTGCACGAGATTGTCGATCTTGGTGCCCTCGCCGATGATGGTATCGCGCGTCGAGCCGCGGTCGATGGTCACGTTGGCACCGATCTCGACGTCATCCTGAATGATGACTCGGCGGCTTTGCGGAATCTTCTGGTGACCGCGGGCGGCGGGAAGAAAGCCGAACCCGTCCTGGCCGATGCGCGCCCCCGGATGGATAATGACCCGGTCGCCGATCAGCGCATGCTGCACCGTCGCGCCGGCGCCGATGGCGCAATCGCGCCCGATGGCGACATGCGGCCCGATGACCGCGCCGGCGGCGATCAGAGTGCCCATTCCGATCTCAGCGCCGGGCCCGATCAGCGCCAGGGGATCGACCGTGACGCCGGGCTCGAGCCGCGCCGAAGGGTGTACCTGCGCGGCAGCGGAAAGCCCGCTCGCCGCGAATAACGACGACGGCCGCAGCGCATCGGCGAACAGCGCCCGAGCTACCGCGACAAAGGCGCGGTAGGGCTCGGCCGTGACCAGCACCGGGAGCCGCTCCGGTGCCGCAGCGGCAAAGCGCGGTGCCAGAAGACACGCGCCGGCGCGCGTCTCGGCCAGCGCATCGAGATATCTGGCGTTGTCGAGGAAGCTGACGTCGGAAGCCCCCGCCGTGTCGAGCGGCGCAACATTGCGAATGAGCCGGTCGAGCGGCGCACCCGGGCGCGGCTCCGCGTGCGTGAGCGCCGCGATCTCGCCGATCGTCAACTCGCGTCTGGTGGAGAGGAAGTCCGGCATGCGCTCGGGCTCGACCAGGTCGCCGCGCCCCGATCAGAACCGCGCCCCGCCGCCGAACTGGAAGAATTGCGTTCGATCATACCATTGCTTCAAGATCGGATAGGCAAAATCGAACCGCAGCGGACCGAACGGCGAGTCCCAGATGATGCTGGCGCCCACGGACAGGCGCGGCGCCGCCGAATCCGCGTATTGCATGCCGCAATTGCCGCAATAGAAGGTGGAGCCGGTATTGGTGGTTATGTAGCCGTTGACCTCGCCATTGGCCGGCCACTGGGTTTCCCCCTGATAGCCCCACTCGGCACCGGAATCGATGAACACCGCACCGCGCAGACCGGCATCCTTGGGCAGGAAGTAGAACGGATACTGGAACTCAAGACTGGCGCCCCAATACTTCGTGCCGCCGAGCGCGTCGTTGGCGGTGCCCGAAGTGATGTCGCGCGGTCCAAGACCCATCGGCTGAAAGCCGCGCACCAGATTGGGGCCCATCTGGAAGCTGTCGAGCATGCGTACGTAGTTGTTATTGGAGACGCACGAGTTGGAGACCGGACATTTGTTGAGGCCGTATATGTCGCCACCCTGCAGATGAATGACGCCGACCAGATCGGAGACGATCTCGTAATAGCTGCGGATGTCGATCACCGAGCGCACGTAAGCGACGTCACCGCCGAGGCCGGCGATGTCCTGGCCGAAACTGATCAAGAGGCCGTTGGTCGGGCGCTTGTTGTTGTCCAGCGTGTTGAAGGTCAGCCCGTATCCAGGCATCGAAGTCACATAGGATCCATAGGACAGCTCTTCGCGCGACGCCAGCGAGGCGATGTAGAGCGGCGCTCCGGCCGCGTACAGACAGTCCGACTGCGTCAGCCCGGACGCGTTGAGCGTCGTGCCGGCCGAGGCCGCGGCATAGCCCGGATAGGCCGCGCCGAGAATGCCGAGCACTCCGGCGGCCTGCAGGGCATTCTGCGTCGGGTAGGTGTTTACGAAATCCGGGCTCTTGTTGTTGCAATCGTTCAACGTCGACAGCAGGTTGATCGATTGCGCGTAAATCGAATAACGCAACTGCAGGCTCAAGTCTTCGCGCAGCGGA
>Ga0335085_10018358_pt1 | contig 10057 bp, 8 predicted proteins | sample Lox_Sample_45_FD_206712 | JGI IMG/M metagenome (GOLD analysis project Ga0335085, IMG submission 206712) | Soil microbial communities from Loxahatchee National Wildlife Refuge, Florida, United States - Lox_Sample_4.5 | ecosystem: Environmental > Terrestrial > Soil > Wetlands | place: USA: Florida... | reverse complement strand
ACGCCGCCCTTCAGCACGCAGTGGGGCCGCACGCCGAAGTAACGCGGATCCCAGAGCACGAGGTCGGCCAGCTTGCCGACCTCGACCGAGCCGACCTCGCTGTCGAGGCCGTGCGCGACCGCGGGGCAGATCGTGTACTTCGCGACGTAGCGGCGGGCACGGGCGTTGTCCGCGCGACCGCCCTCCGGCCGACCGTGCCGCGCCTTCATCGCGTGCGCCGTCTGCCAGGTGCGGATGATCGTCTCGCCCGCGCGACCCATCGCCTGCGAGTCGGAGCCGATCATCGAGATCGCGCCGAGGTCGTGGAGCACGTCCTCGGCGGCGATCGTCGTCGCGCGGATCCGGCTCTCTGCGAACGCGAGGTCCTCCGGCACGCGCGGGTTCAGGTGGTGGCACACCATGAGCATGTCGAGGTGCTCGGCGACCGTGTTCACGGTGTGCGGCCGCGTGGGGTTCGTCGACGACGGCAGCACGTTCGGGACCGACGCGATGCGGATGATGTCCGGCGCGTGGCCGCCACCCGCGCCCTCCGTGTGGTAGGCGTGGATGCCCCGGCCCGCGATCGCGTCCACGGTCGACTCGAGGAAGCCGAGCTCGTTGAGCGTGTCCGTGTGGATCGCGATTTGTACGCCCGTCTCGTCGGCGACGCGCAGGCAGGCGTCGATCGCTGCCGGCGAGGAGCCCCAGTCCTCGTGCAGCTTGAAGCCGCCGGCGCCGCCGCGCACCTGCTCGAGCAGGCCCTCGCGCGAGACCGTGTTTCCCTTGCCGAGCAGCAGCACGTTCACAGGCGACCCGTCCATGGCGGCGAGCATCACCGCGAGCGAACGCTCCCCTGGCGTGACCGTCGTCGCCTTCGTGCCCTCGGCCGGCCCGGTGCCGCCGCCGATCAGCGTCGTGATCCCGGACGCGAGCGCCTCGGGGACGATCTGCGGGCAGATGAAGTGGACGTGGCAGTCGATCCCGCCCGCGGTGAGGATGCGCCGCTCCCCGGCCAGGATCTCCGTGCTCGGCCCGATGCGGAGGGCCGGATGGACGCCGTCGGCGATGTCCGGGTTCCCGGCCTTGCCCAGGGCGACGATTCGTCCGTCCCGGACACCGACGTCGCACTTGACGACGCCCCAGTGGTCGAGCACGACGGCATTCGTGATCACCAGGTCCGGCGCCCCCTCCGCGCGCGTCGTCGTGCCCTGCAGCATCGACTCGCGAATCGTCTTGCCGCCGCCGAAGACCGCCTCGTCACCGCCGACGCAGTCGTCCCGCTCGACCTCGATCCAGAGATCCGTGTCGGCGAGCCGAACCTGGTCGCCCGCAGTCGGCCCGTAGAGCGCCGAATAGCGGTCTCGGCCGATCCTCACAACGCACCGTCGAGCCGCAGCCCCGGCACGCGCCGCGCTCCCGCGAGCGCCACGAGCGGCACCTCGAGTGCGGCGCCCGGCTCGAAGCGAACGGACGTCCCGGCCGCGACGTCGAGTCGGAACCCACGCGCAGCCTCGCGGTCGAAGTCGAGCGCCGGGTTCGCCTGCGCGAAGTGGACGTGCGAGCCGACCTGCACCGGCCGGTCGCCCGTGTTCAGCACCCGGAGCCGCCGCTGCTCGCGCCCGGCGTTGAGCTCGACCTCGCCCTCGCCGAGGCGGAGCTCCCCCGGGATCACTGGATCGGCTGGTGCAGCGTCACCAGCTTCCGGCCGTCGGGAAAGGTCGCCTCGACCTGGACCTCGTCGACGAGCTCCGGGACGCCCTCCATCACCTCGTCGCGGCGGAGCACCTCGCGGCCGTCCTGCATCAGCTGCTCGACCGTCCGGTCGCCGTCGCGCGCGGCCTCGAGCACCCAGCACGACAGCAACGCCACCGCCTCGGGCTCGTTCAGCCTCACCCCGCGAGCCCGCCGCTCGCAAGCCACCATCCCCGCCACGGAGAGCAGCAGCTTCTCCTGCTCGGAAGGCGAGAGGCGCACCGCGCGATGCTAGTGCATGTGCGGGCCGCCGCCCGGGTCACGCCTTGACGTGGCCCGGACGACGGCTTTCCCCCCCAAACTCCGCGTGGATGATCCCCGCCCCTGCGGGGTCGTAAACCTAGGGGGCGATCGTGACGAGCGTGCCGATCGGCGTATAGGGCCAGATCTTCCCGGCCGTATCGATCGGCGCCTCGACGCACCCGACGCTCTGCGGGAACCCGTACGAGCCGCGGTTGAAGCCGTGGATCGCCTCACCGCCGTTGAAGTAGCTGATCCACTTGATGCCGGGGTCGTGGTAGTGGCTGCCGTCGGGGTTCTGGCCGCTCATCGTCCCGACGGGGATGTGCTCGAACACCGCGTGCGTCCCGAACGGCGTCGGCGCCGCCGGCACGCCGGTGTTCACCCGTGCCGTGAGCACGGTGCTGCCGTTGTGCCACAGGATCAGGGTCTGCGGGACGCTGCGGTGCACGAGGACGTAGCTGTACGAGCCCGTGGCGTCGTTCTGCATCGCGGCCTTGATCAGGGTGTGCCACGTCTGCGGCCCGGGGATGCCGTCGACGTCGAGGCCGTGGTCGTGCTGGAACGCCATCACCGCACCCTGCGTCATCGTCGTCCAGTCGTTCGGGCGCCACATCGCCTTCAGCTGCGCCGGGGTGTCCGAGTAGCGCCACGTGAAGGTCCCCGGTGGCGCGTGCAGCGCCGCCTGCTTCTGCGCGAGCGCCGTCGCGGGCACCGGGCCGTCCTGCGGCTGCCACGAAAGGGGGAGGTAGCCGAGCTGACTCAAGATCTGGTGGAGCCTGAGGGTCGAGCCGACGGGCACGCTCCAGCTCAGCGATTGCACCGTTTCCGTCCGGCCGGCGCTGAGGATGTCCGTGCTCGTCGGCAGGTCGACGACGACGTGACGGCCGAGCGGCCAGCCGGACCCGCGCGGCTGGAAGGAGAGGCTGTTGATCGCCGTCTGCGTCCAGGTGCCGGGTACCGGCGGCTCGAGCGTGGGCTTGACGCGCCCGAGGACGGCCTTGACCGGCTGCGAGAACGTCAGCTGGATCGGCGTCGACGGCTCGATCACCGTCCCGGGAGCGGGCTTCACGAGCGCCTCGAGCCGCGAGCCCGCGGGCGGGAACCAGCTCACGCGCACAGGCGCCGAGAGCTCCTCCCACGAGCGCGCGGCCGAGGCGACGACGAGCGTGCCGAACCGGTTCGCGCCGAGCGCGCGGACGCCTGTGTCGAAGCGGGCGCGCGGCGTCTTGAAGACGAGCTCCTGGTCGGCGTACCCCGGCAGCTTCAGCGCCAGGTGCGTCGCGCCGCCGCCGCTGAAGCGCAGCAGGACCGGCGCACCGCCGGGCAGATGAAGGAGCGTCGCGCGGACCTCGGCACGAGGTGTGACGAAGCTCGCCGTCACCGTCTTCGTGCCTCCCACGAGCCACCCGAGATAGCCGGCGCGCCGGACGGTGGCGGTGACATGGATGCGTTCACCCGCCGGAAGCTGCCCCTTGGGCCAGACCGCCCCGTCTCGCAGCGTGACCGGAACACGATGCCCGTTCTGGCCTGTCGCCGACACGGCCTCGACGTGCTCACCGAAGGGGCCGACACCGACCGAGGCGAGCGCCTTCGCGTCCGTGCCGACCGTGGGCGCGGGCCACACGAGGCGAGCCGCGAGCAGGCCGCCGCCGATCAGGAGCACCAGCACGACGAGCGTGATCGCGGGCCCCTTCCGCGACGCGCGGCCTCGCCTACGAGGCGACGGGTAGTACGTGGTCCGCGCGGACATCGCGTTAAAGGGTGCCAGCAGGAGCTCCCGGAGCGCCAGGGTTCTCCGTCCGCCGGTGTGGTGAGAATCCCGTGATGCGGCCCCGCCTACACTCCGTCCCGTTGAGCGAGCCCGTCCCGGAGCCCGCGGTGATCCCGGCCGGCGGAATGCGCGCCGGGGTGCTGCCCGCTCAGCGCCTCCGCCACGCGATCCGCGACGAGTGGATCCGCTCCGAGACCTACCGCATCCCGCCGGCGAGCGTGCAGCCGGCGAGTCTCGACCTCCGGCTCGGCGAGCACGCGTGGGCGCTCCGCTGCAGCTTCCTGCCCGACCGGGAGTCGAAGGTCGAGGACAAGATCAAGGGCATCGCCTTCCAGCGGATCGACCTCCGCGATGGCGCCACGCTCGAGCGCGACCGCCCGTACCTGGTGCCGCTGATCGAGGAGCTCTCGTTGCCGCGCGAGATCCGCGCCAAGGCGAACCCGAAGAGCTCGACCGGACGCCTCGACGTCTTCACGCGGGTGATCACCGACGCGAACCCTTCGTTCGACGAGATTCCCTACGGCTACCGCGGCAAGCTCTACCTCGAGGTCGTGCCCCGCTCCTTCGCGATCCAGGTGAAGACGGGGCTTGCGCTCAACCAACTCCGGCTCTTCACCGGTGATGCGCGCATGCGCGACGAGGAGATCGCGCAGGTCCACGACGAGTTCCCGCTCCTGTACCTCGACTCCCACGCGCTGCGCACATGGGAGCTGACGGTCTCCGACGGCCTCTTCCTCAGCGTCGACCTCAGCGGCCCGCCCGACCGCATCGTCGGCTACCGGGCGAAACGCAACTCGCTGCCGATCGACCTCTCACGGCTGCGCGGCTACGGCTGGCGCGAGTTCTGGGAGCCGGTCTACCCGGAGCCCGGTTCCCGGATCGTGCTCGAGCCGGAGATCTTCTACCTCCTGCTCTCCGCGGAGGGCGCCTGCATCCCACCCGGGGTCGCCGCCGAGATGACCGCGTACGACCCCACCGCCGGCGAGCTGCGAACCCACTACGCCGGCTTCTTCGACCCCGGCTTCGGGTACGACGGACGGGGCCGAAGGCACGGATCTAAAGCTGCACTTGAGGTTCGGGCTCGGGATGTTTCGTTCATGGTCGAGCACCGCCAGCCCATCTGCAAGCTCGCGTTCGAGCGCATGCTGGAGCCGCCCGACGTCCTCTACGGCGAGGCGCTCGGCTCGAACTACCAGGGCCAGGCAACGATGCTCAGCAAGCACTTCGTGGAGCAGACGGCGGGCCTTGCGCCCGTGCCGCTTCGCGACTCCTGAACCGACCTCCCGCCTGAGCAATTCGCATATCCCCTTCAGGGTGGGTCGATGCCGTGAACACCCGTCGATTAGACGTCTTGAGCGCGCCCGCGCCCGAACCCAACTCACGTCGAGGAGCCAATGGCACGGAAGCGAGCTGCGGGGCCCAATGAGGTCGAGCTCGACCTGGCCCTCCCCGGCTCCGCCTGCGAGACAGCAGGGCGAGCCCGGGCCGCGGGGATCGCGGGCCCGGCGGGAGCGCAGGGCACCTCGGGTACCGCAGGCGCCATCGGCGCAACCGGACCGGCCGGGGCCACCGGCGCCACGGGGACGAACGGAGCGACCGGCCCGCAAGGCCCGGCCGGTGAGCAGGGCCCCGCGGGAGCCGCAGGCAGCTCGACCGGCACGACCGGAGCAACGGGCCCGGCAGGCGAGCAGGGTGCCGCCGGCGCCACCGGGGCCACCGGAGCGGCCGGGGCGACCGGTGCTGCAGGACCGGCCGGCGCCACCGGTGATCAGGGCGCGGCGGGAGGAGCAGGCGCGACCGGCGCAACGGGCGCCACCGGCCTCCAGGGCACCGCGGGCGCACGCGGGGCAACCGGCACCGCCGGAGCAGCCGGCACCGCCGGAGCAGCGGGAGCAACCGGCGCAACGGGAACCGCAGGTTCCGCCGGTGCGACCGGCGCCACCGGCGCCGCGGGAGCGGCCGCCTACACGAGCCTCAGCGCCGAGTTCATGCAGCCGTTCTCGGGGCAGGACGGCACCGCCGCCGTCGGCACCACCGCCTGGATGGGGCCCGGACAGATCCTCTATGTGACCGGCGGCGGCTTCTACGGCGTGGCCGCCATCGATGACGCCACCACGGTCGAGCTGACGAACTCGGCTACCCGGGCGGCGCCGCGCCGGGAGCCACCGTCGCGAGCGGTGCCACCGTCGGGGGCCGGCCGGCGCCACGGGCGCGACCGGCGCGACGGGTGCGACCGGGGCCACTGCCGCCGCGGGCGCGACCGGATCGACGGGGGCAACCGGGACGACCGGATCGACGGGAGCGACTGGAGGCGTCGGCGCGACCGGCGCGACGGGGTCGTCGGGCGCCACCGGAGCGACCGGCGCCACCGGCGCTGGCGGCGCCACGGGAGCCACCGGCAGCAACGGGACCAATGCGTCGACGTCGACGACGGCGAACTTCGTGCAGCCGGGCGTCGCCGGCAACGTGACGGTGACGGTCGGCAGCGCGACCTGGATGGCCGCCGGGCAGACGATCTACGTCACGGGCGGCGGCTTCTAGGGCGTCAGCTCGATCACGGACGGCACAACCGTGGTGCTGACGAACCTCGGCTACCCGGGGAACGCGGCTCCCTCGGCGATCGTCGGCTCGGGCTCGGCGGCGAGCCCCGCCGGCCTCGAGGGCCCGACGGGTGCCAGTGGCGCGACGGGAGCAACGGGAGCGGCCGGTGCAACCGGCGCGACTCCGCCGTCACCCCCGCGGGCCTCCAGGGCCTGGCGGGCGCGCAGGGGCCTGTGGGCGCGACCGGCGCCACGGGCGCGACGGGCGCGACCGGCACGACCGGCACGACCGGCCTCAACGCCTTCACGACCACGGCCGCCAACTTCACGCAACCCAATGCGAGCGGCAACGTCACCGTCACGCTCGCCTCGACCGCCTGGCTCGCTGCCGGCCAGACGATCTTCGTCACCGGCGGCGGCTTCTACGGCGTCAGCTCGATCACCGACGCGACGACGGCCGTGCTCACCAACCTCGGCTACACGGGCAATGCCGCCCCGGGCGCCACCGTGAGCAGCGGCTCCGCGGTCACGCCGGCCGGCATCCAGGGCCCGACCGGCCCCCAAGGGCCCGTGGGAGCCATGGGCGCCACCGGCGGCATCCGCGGCGCTGTCGGCACCACCGGCGCCACCGGCGTCACCGGCGCGACCGGAGCCACGGGCGCGACCGGCGCGACCGGCCTCAACGCCTTCACCACGACCGCGGCCAACTTCACGCAGCCGAACGCGAGCAGCAACGTCACCGTCACGCTGGCCAGCACCGCCTGGCTCGCCGCCGGCTAACGGCCCCGCGTGAACGCGACGAGCGCATTTCGCTCGTCGCCGCCCTTCACCGTCTGCTCGAGCACCGTGCCGATGCCGCGCACGTAGAGCTTGCGGTCGAGGACGCCGGGCTCGAGCGGCGTCCACTCCTCGGTCAGGAGCGCGTTCGCCGAGCGCACGTACGGGACGGAGGCGTGCGCGTGGAGCCCGAGCACGCGGAAGTGGTCCTCCGCCTGGCCCTTCAGGAACTCCTGCTCCGCCGACTGGCCCACGCGCGGCCGCGCGTACATGAAGATCCCGGCGCGCGCGCCGTTCACACCGGCGCGCCAGCTGCCCCTCGTCGTGGTCACGAACCCGCTGCGGTCGAGCTCGGCCGCGTCCTCGCCGAAGTACCAGACGTTGCCGGCGCCGTCCTGGCTGTACCACTCCGTCGTGCGCTCCTCGAGCGCGCCGGCGAGGTAGAGGCGGTCCTCGACGACCACGCAGGGGGCGCCGTCGACGACCTCCGTACGGCGGGTCACCGTCAGCACGTCCCTTGCCGGCTTCCCGTCCTTGACGCCGCGGTAGACGTAGACCGAGCCCGGCAGCAGCGGGTACCACGGGTTGTCAACGCGCGCGCTGAAGCCGCTCTTCGCGCCCCGTACCACGACAACCACCAGCGCGATGCTCGCTGCAATGGCGACAACCGCGAACGCGGCCTTCATCTACGTTCCGGCGAGCCGTCGCAGCTGCGCCGAGGCCGCCAACCGCTTCGCATTCGCCCCCACCGGGTCGTACACCTCCACCTGGTAGGCGAACCCCGGCCAGGCGAGGTAGACGTTCGTCGGGCGCGCGCGCCGGAAGACCGCGAGGCCGCCGTCGCGCACCTTGAACCAGACGGTGTCGGCCTCCTGGGAAAGGCGCTTCACGGCGCCGTAGGCGGTGGGGAACGGATACGTGCCGACGGTCCGGTACGGCCCAGCCTCGCCGACGGCGACGCCGTTCGGCAGGTAGCGCAGGAAGACGCTGCCGTCGCTCGTCCGCTTGAGCTCGTACGTCACGCCGTCCTCGGGCCCCAGCCAGTACACCGGCTGGCCGAGCTTCTCGACCTCTGCCCGCAGCCCCGCCTCGTCGAGGCCGACCGGGCCGACCGTCGAGGCAGCGGCCGTCGCCGTTGCCGGCGGCGTGCTCGTCCCATGCCGCGTCCAGCCGTCGTAGCTTAGGGCGACCCACGCGACGAGGCCCGTCGCCAGCGCCAGGGCGGCCGCCACGAGTACACGGGACTGCGGCACGCGGAAGTCGTGGGAGGCGATCAGGTCGCCACCCGGTTCGACGCGCACCGGCTCGGGCCTCTCGGCCTCCGGCCGCTCGCGCGGCCGGCGTCGCTGCCTCATGAGCCGCGACGGTAGCGGTTAGGAGACCGGCCGGATCTGGCGGCCGGCCACGAGCGCGTGCACGGCCGCCGCCGATGGATCGAAGACCTCGACCTGCTCGTTGACGCCGGGGAAGGCGATGTACACGCTTCCCGGGCGGCTCTTGCTGTAGAAGGCGACTCCGCCCGGGACGTCGATCCGGACCGACCCGGGCCGGCTCGCGGCGGCCTTCGTCGTCGCGTAGGCGTTCGCGACGGGGTAGGTGCCGACCGTCAGGTACGGCTGCGCCGACCCGACCACCGCACCCGGCGGCAGGTACCGCAAGTACACGCGCCCATCCGGCGTCTGCGTTAGCTCGTAGGTCGCGTTGCGCTGCCGGCCCGCCCAGTAGAGCGGCCGGCCGAGGCGGGTGGCGAGCTTGGCGAGCTGGTTCGGGTAGACGGCGACCGCCGCCGACTTCGGCACCGTCGCGCCGGAGGCCGCGCCCTCGATCGCACGGATGGCGCCGCTCTGCACGAGCGCCCGCGCGCGCTGCGGCGACGGGTCGAAGACCTCGATCTGGTACTCGGAGCCGCGGAAGGCGACGTAGACGTTCGTCGGCAGCTCCGAGCGGTAGAAGGCGACCCCGCCGTGCCCGACCTCGACCTGGATCGACCCCGCCTGCACCGCCACGCTCCGCGTGACCGCGTACGCGTCCGTGACGGGATAGCTCGCGACCGTCAGGAAGGCCTTCGGCGAGCCGAGCGGCGTGCCGGACGGGAGGTAGCGCAGGTAGACGCGGCCGTCGGGGTGCTGGGTGAGCTCGTAGGTGACGTCCGGCTGCGGCCCGGCCCAGTAGATCGAGCGGCCGAGCGATGCGAGCGTGTGCAGGCCCGCCTCCGACACCGCGACCGCTCCCTGACCCTTCGGGGTGGTCACGGTTGGCGTCGTCGGCGTCGTCGCCGGCTGTGTCGTCACCCGCATCGCGAACCACCAGAAGCCGAACGCCGCCATGACCGCGCACATGAGCAGCGCGAGCACGGCGATGCGGAGCCAGTAGCTCGTGACGGGCGCGGGTTTTGGCGTGATGACTGCCACAGCGGCACTCCCCTAGCTCAGGGACTGTTCGGAGGTCATCGACTCGCGCATCCCTAGTTCGAGGGACATCGCGCTACCCCATTGCCTCGCCGACGGCCACCGCGAGCGGCGCTCGCTGCAGCAGGTCGTCGGCCCGATCCTCCCCCCCGATGTCGTACAGACGGTGCTTGAGCGCATAGAGCCGCTCGTCGGCGAGCCGCAGCGCCTCGACCGGGTCGCCGGCCTCCTCGGGCAGCACTACGGCCCCGTGCGCGGCCCTCACGCGGAAGCCGTGGCCCTCCTCGCTCAGCGCTGCGACGCCCCGGGCCACGACGTCGGCGACGTCGCCGGCGCCCGCCGGCACGAGCAGGCAGAACTCGTCGCCGCCCATCCGGAAGGCGCGGCCGCCGGGACCGGCCGCCTCGGCGAGACGCCCGGCGAGTCGGGCGAGCAGCGCGTCGCCGCCCGGATGCCCGAAGGTGTCGTTGTAGGTCTTGAAGCCGTTCAGGTCGAAGATCGCGAACACTGCCTGCGGCGCCGGGCGGCGGAGCGCGCGCTCGAGCGCCGCCGTGAGGCTCCGGCGGGTGCCGAGGCCGGTCAGCGGG
>Ga0335085_10018357_pt1 | contig 10057 bp, 8 predicted proteins | sample Lox_Sample_45_FD_206712 | JGI IMG/M metagenome (GOLD analysis project Ga0335085, IMG submission 206712) | Soil microbial communities from Loxahatchee National Wildlife Refuge, Florida, United States - Lox_Sample_4.5 | ecosystem: Environmental > Terrestrial > Soil > Wetlands | place: USA: Florida... | reverse complement strand
CCAGCGCCGTCGCGAAGCCGAGTGGAGAAGCAGATGGTGGTCCCGGTCCCGCGCCCGGCAGGTGGTCAGCGCGGGAAGCCGGGGCGTGGTGGGGCCGCCAGCGCGAGCGCTGCCGTTATCGCTGCCCGCGGCGGCCGACCGGCCACTGCTTCGGCGGCGGCCATGCCTTCGCTGTATTCATGATCGGGGCGGCCGGGCCGGCCGCGATGGGCCGTGGGCCGGGTGGTTCTTCATCGTCTGGCTCGGGTTGGCGAACAGGATGAGCCAGGTGATGGGGCCGGATGCGCGCAGTTCGGGCATGGTGCTGGCTGGTCCCTCGGGCAGGTCCGTAGCCCCGGTTGTGGCAAGTCGGCGCCGATCATACGGAAACCTAACGGACTCTCTGTGCGACAACCGGCTGGTGCGAGGTAGCCTGGATTGCAGGTGGGCCGGGAAGTCTGGTCGGCGCGAAGTCCGTACCCGTTCTCGCGCACCGGAGCACCTGATGATCAGTGTCATGCCGGGCCTTGGCCGGCTGGTCGTCGGCACCAGCGGCTCGCCGGGCAGCCTTCCCGCGTTGCGTTACGCGCAGCAGTTGGCACGCCGCACCGGTATCCCGCTGGTAGCCGTGCTTGCATGGATCCCGCCCGGCGGCGATATCTTCGAGCGGCGCTGTTCCTCTGCCGCCCTGCGCCGCGTCTGGGCGGACGCCGCGCGGGAGCGGCTCGAGGGCGCGCTGGAGGCCGCTTGGGGCGGCGTTGCGCCGGATCTGGACATCAAGCCCGTCGTCATCCGCGGCGAGCCGGGCCCGGCGCTGGTCGAGATCGCGGACTCCGGCGATGACCTGCTGGTCGTCGGCGCGGGGCGGCGCGGCGCGCTGACCCGGATGTGGCACGGCAAGGTGAGCCGCTACTGCCTCTCGCACGCCCGGTGCCCGGTGCTGGCCGTCCCGCCCGCCACCGCCAGGCAGATGGGCCTGGGCCCGGCCGGATGGGCGCTGCGCCATCGGGGACCGAGCCCTGCGCGACTGGGACGCCGCCGCATAGCCAGCGGCGGCCGCCCGGAGGAAAGCCTGCATCCGTTCCCGCCTGCCGGAGGACCTGATGATAAGCGCCCACAACTTCGCTGCCACGAGAGCCACTGCGGACGTCTGCAGACAGCACTCGCGCTCGTGAGCCGGCGCTGGGTCCATCGGGCGCTGAGATCGTGGGCTGGAGCGGCGCGCGAGAGAATCCTGGAGTGACCGAGCCCGGTGCCTCCGCTTCGCAGTTTTCGCCGCGCACGGTGTGGGCGCGGCGGCTGGAGACGCCGCTTCGACGGTTCCTGCGCACCGAGACTGGCAGCGCGGCGGTCCTGCTGGCCGCCACGCTGGCCGCGCTGGCCTGGGCCAACATCGACCCCGCCGGGTATGCGGCGACCTGGCGCACCGTGCTGCTGATCCGGTCTGGCACGGTGGGCCTGGCTGATAGCTGGCAGGGCTGGGTGAATTCCGGGCTGATGGCGTTCTTTTTCCTGGTGGCCGGGCTGGAAGCGCGCCGTGAGTTCGATCTGGGTGAGCTGCGTGAGCGGCGGCGGGTGGCGCTGCCGCTGGTGGTCGCGCTGGGTGGGATGGTCGTGCCAATCGCGATCTACTTGGCCATTAACTTCGGCCGCTCATCGGCGGCCGGCTGGGGCACGGCCATGTCCACCGACACCGCGTTCGCGCTGGGCGCGCTGGCCCTGGTCGGCCCGGGTGTCCCCGACCGGGTGCGCACCTACCTGCTCACGTTCGCACTCGCCGATGATGTCGCGGGGATCGTGGTCATCGCGCTGGCCTACAGCGGCCACCTCAACCTGGCCGCGCTGGGGGCTGGCCTTGCCCTCCTCGGTGTGGTGGTCGTGGTGCGCCAGCAAGGGATCCGGTACGGCCCGGTCTACCTGCTGCTGGGAGTGGCGGCCTGGGTCGCGTTCTTTGAGTCCGGCGTCGATCCGGTGGTGGTCGGCCTGGTGCTGGGGCTGCTTGCGCTGGCCTATCCCGCCGCGCGGAGCGACCTGGAGCAGGCGTCGGAGTCGTTCCGGCTGTTCCGCGAGCAGCCGGTGCCGGAGCTGGCCCGCGACGCGCGGGAGAGCGTCCGGCTGGCGATCTCGCCGAACGACCGGCTGCAGCAGCTGTTCCATCCGTGGACGAGCTACCTGATCGTGCCGTTGTTCGCCCTGGCGAACGCGGGGATCACCATCAGCGCCAGCTTCCTGGCCCGCGCCTACACCTCGCCGGTCACGCTCGGGATCCTGTTCGGCTACGTGGTGGGCAAACCGGCCGGGACCGTCGGCGCGGCCTGGCTGCTGACCCGGGTCAGCCGTGGCCGGATACGTCCGCCGGTCGGCTGGGCCGCGGTGACCGGCGCCGGGGCCGTCGCGGGTATCGGCTTCATCGTGTCGCTGCTGATCGCCTCGCTGGCCTTCCACGGCAGCCAGCTGGCCGAGGCGAAGGTGGGCATCCTGTCCGCTGCGCTGTGCGCGTCGGCGCTCGGCTGGGCCGTCTTCCGGCTCACCGCGCTGCTGCCTAAACGGCTGCGGGCCCGGGCGCTGCTCGGCACCGCCGATACCATCATCGACCTCGCGGTCCCGGTCGATCCCGAGCGCGATCATGTGCGCGGCCCGGACCGGGCACCGGTCACGCTGGTGGAATACGGCGACTTCGAATGCCCGTACTGCGGCCGGGCCGAGCCGGTGGTCCGCGAGCTGCTGGCCGACTACGGTGACCTGCGCTACGTCTGGCGGCACCTGCCGCTCACCGACGTGCACCCGCACGCGCAGCTCGCCGCCGAGGCCGCCGAGGCCGCGGCCAGCCAGGGCAAGTTCTGGCCGATGCACGACCAGCTGCTGGACCACCAGGACGCGCTCACGGCCAAAGACCTGATCCGCTACGCCGGCGAGGCCGGCCTGGACACCGAACGGTTCACCCGCGACCTGCGCGAGCACGCCGGGCAGGCCAAGATCGCCGCGGACGTAGACTCCGCCGACCTGAGCGGCGTCTCCGGCACACCCACCTTCTTCATCAACGGCAAACGCCACCACGGCGCCTACGACATCAACACCCTCTCCGACGCGGTGCGCACAGCCAGGACACGGACTCTGATCGCCTCCCCCCGGCAACCACGGCGCGCGTCCTGACCAGCTCAGCCCGCAGGCGCAGAATGCCCCATAGGGTCAGATATGGGCGCCATTGCAGTCCAAGCGAGCCCCAGCTGGAAGTACCGCGGCTACGAGCGTCAGCATCAGGCTGAGCGCGCGTCACGGGCGCGGCGAAGACGACTGCTTCTCACCGGGAAGTGATCGGGCGGCCTGCCAGCTGAGGCCTACATTCAGCGGGCTCCCCAGACGCCGGAGCGGCGATAGCCGGCCACCATCGCGAGCGCTATGGCGAACTGGATCACGCCCACCCCGCCCTGAAGGGCGACGTACCAGGTGGGGCTGGCCGCAGTATGACCTGCGAGTTCCAGCACGGTCACTGGTACGCGCAGGACGCCAAGGAAGAAGACGGCCAGGATCAGCCAGAAGAGCCAGCGCCATCGCCGCACGACACCGACAAGAACCGCGCATATCAGGCCTGACAGCGCAACCACGAAGGCGGCTTGCGCCACCGGCGGGCTGCCTGGCGCCCGGCGCAGCGCCGGGTCGTAAACCTGCGGTGCCACCACAAGGATCGTCATTGCAGTGGCCCATGTCAGCAAGAAGAACGCCAGAACCAGACTCTGGGTCCGGTTGATCCCTGCTCCCCGCCAACTCATCATCGAGTCCCCGGCCGGGTGGGGGGTGTGAAGACGGCCCGGCCGGGACCCGGCCACGCTCCTTGGTCAACAGCGGGCGAGTCTGAACACCGCACACGCCGCGCCGTCTGTGGCGAGTCCGCCCGAGCCTGCGCTGGCCCGTGCCTGGTTCGGCCCAGTGGATTCATCGCCTGCCGGTCCACTGGGGTTCTACTGCCAGCCATTCCGCCTCCCAGTGGGCCAGCCGGTGACGGTCCAGGACCAGCGAGGCCGCCCAGCTGATAGCAGACAGCAGCAGGATGAGGGCCGCAGCGGTCACCGCCACCGTTTCGATCACCCGCTCAAAGACATCGGTGCGCGACAGCGGCCGGGTGGTTAGCTGGCCCGCCTTGTCGATCCATACCGCCGTACGGCTGCCCGGCGCGGCATCGGCGCGACCTGGGATCTCGCCGGTGCGAGAGGCCCCTTGCGGGGTCGTCCACCGTACCGACAGCGTGGCGGGCCCGGTTGTGTCGGGACGCTGCCAGAGCGTGGCTACCGGCCCGACGCGGAGGATCAGTGCCGGTACCCGGTGCCAGGCCATGGCCTGCGCACGCGCAGCCCGCGCTGCGGAGACGTAGGCGGCATGACCGGCATAGGCAGTGGCGATCGGGCCGCCGATCACCAACATGGCCAGCAAGCCAGCCCGCAGCAGCGCCTGGATGTGGTCAGTGGCCCGCCGCATCCGATTGCGGTCCCACCCCAGCCGCCGCAGAGCCACAACGATCCACCGGGGAGGCGGCCTTCGCAGTCTCATCACGGCCACCAACGACCGGGTCGGCCCAGGACCGGCATCAACCCGGCAACGTGAGGCAGCCCTGGCGTCGTCGGATTGCGCTGGCCGGACCTCGCCGCCAAACCCTCGGTCGAGGTGGCATCAACTGGCTGTTTCCGGCAACCTCGCCATGCAGCCGCAAGCCAGAGCAAATCAGCTGATGGTGCAGATCGCGGCGATACGGCCGCGGGTGCGCCGGCGGTCATGGTCGGCTCCGCGTGTTGAGCCCTGCTATGAATCAGCGCCGACCAGGCTTCCCGGCACACCTGGAATCAGGTTAATCCTGTAGGCCGCGGCGGCCAACCCTCACCGCGGCCTCTGCGCCGCCTAACACGACCGCACGTGATGCGAGGCCCCGTCTGCGGTGCAGTTGCTGGCGTCACTGGTTCTGGCCGACGGTGCGGTCTATCTCGGCGGTCATCTGGTGCTCGAGTTTCTTCAGGCCTGCCAGCGGAGCCGCGGCGCGCATGAGAGCGCCGAGCTCGTGCGCCGAGCGCGCCTTGTAACCGGCCGTGTAGATCTTGGTGACGAACGTGGGGTAGAGGCTGTCTGGGTCAGCGCAGTCCGGCATCGGGTGGTCGGCCAGAGCGTAAGCGGTCGGCACCAGTTCCTTCATCGCCGATTCCATGCCAATCGCGTCCCCGGTTTTCTCCGCCGCCTGGACCTGTTTCAGCGCACCCTTGAGCCTGCTGAACGCGGCCCGCGCCGGGCCCTGTTTCCAGCTCTGGACCTGCTGGCGGCACGACAGCGACGGCGCCGCTGAGGAGGCAGGACGGCTTGCCGGTGTGGACGCATGGCTGCCGCAGCCGACAGCCAGGCGTGGACGCCGGCTCCGTGATCTCGCCTGGCCACGGCGCCGATGATCGCCATCTTGTCATCCCGGGCAGTGTGACGGCGGCAGGCACCGGGCTGCGGTGTGGGCTCTGCGGTGTATGGCGCCAGCTGTAGCCCGTAGTGTGCGGTACATGTTGCGTCCTGGAAGCTGGTCCAGGCCTGCGGGTGGAGGTCCCGTCCGGGTAGGCACCGGAGCGCCCGGTAGCAGGCCCCGGTTCGTCGTTGAGAGGCGGCGGGCTGAGCGGGGTGTCGAAAGCCTCTTTGGAGGGAGCGAGCACGCGGGCCGTGGCGTGAAGCGAACCTTGCAGCCTCGTCAGACTCACGATGGGGGAGCTGCGCACTAGCCGCTGCGTCAGGTCAACGACGAACACTGGCGAGTAGGCGAACTCACGAGGCCCCTGCCCATCGCGCCTTGCGCGGCTGAAGGTAGAGGCGTATCCAGGAGACACGAACCGCGCCGCCGTTCGGCTCGCGCCTCACCGCCTGTGGCGGCGGCCTTGGCGCAACCCAAATCTCCATCCGTGAGGTGGCCTGAACGTACAGAAAGGACACCACGATGGGAAACGAACAGGCGGCACCTGAGACGAAAGGTGTCACGGTGGAGCTGCTAGCAGCGCTTGACCTTGGCCCTGAATCGAGGGTATGGCAGGGCGGCAACTTCGGATGCGAATGGTGACGATCGAACCGGGAGGGGTCTTCGGCCCGGTTCACGACCATGTGGACAGGCCGGGCATGGTCTACATACTGCAAGGGACGATCACTGACCATCGAGATGGAGTGGCTACGGAGTATGGGCCGGGAGTGGGCTGGCCCGAGGATGCGAACACCACACACTGGCTTGAGAACCGGGGAACGACGTCGGCGGTGGAGATCTCGGTCGACGTAGTCAGGGCAAGCTGAAGCCCGGCATCTCACCTGGACGGCTCCTGCCAATACGCTGCAGCGGCCTCGTCTTCAGTGCTGCTCATCCGTTGAGGTAGCCGGCCGGCTACTGCGCGACCCAGTCGCAGAAGGTGCAGGTCTGGCCGGGCTCGGCGACCACACCGTCACCGTGTACCGCTTCAGAACTCGATGCAGGTCCGTGAGCTGCAGTTTGGCAGGATCGGCGGGTTGGCGCAAGATCGCGGTTCGTGTCTGTCCGCCTGCTGTACTTGATCACGATCCGGTTCTTCGGGTGGCTGGCCCTCCTGGGGCGCAGCCAGGCGTCCAAGGAGGTGGAGATCATGGTCCTGCGTCACGAGGTGATGGTGCTCCGCCGTCAGGTCGCCCGCCCGGGGCCGGATTGGGCCGACCGGGCGGTCCTGGCGGTATTGGCCCGGCTGCTGCCGGCCGCCTTGCGCGGCGGCCGGCTGGTTACGCCTGGAACCCCTGCCGGCGTGACATCGCCCTCTCCTCACCCGCCGATGGACGTACCCGAGCCCACCGGGCCCGCCGCCGGCCGGCACGGAGATCCGCGACCTGGTGCTGCGGCTGGCAGGTGAGAACCCGGACTGGGGATACCGCCGGGTTCACGGCGAGCTGAGCCGTCTTGGCCATCATGTCAGCGAGGCGACCGTCCGCCAGATCTTGCGGGCTCGCCGGTACCGGTCTGCTCCCCGCGGCCTGGATACCTCCTGGCGTTCCTGCGCGCCCAGGCGGAGGGCCTGCTGGCGTGTGATTTCTTCACCGTGGATACGGTCTTGCTCAGGCGCCTGTATGTGCTGTTCGTCATGGACGTGGCGACCCGGCGTGTGCGCATCCTGGGGGTGACCCAGCACCCGGACGGAACATGGGCCGCTCAGCAGGGCCGCAACTTGTCGGCCGGCATGGGGGACCGGATCGGCTCGTTTCGCTTCCTCATCCGGGACCGCGACACCAAGTTCACGGCGGCGTTCGGCGATGTCTTCGCCAGCGAGATCGTGAGAGCCGTGAAGATCCCTCCGCTTGGCGCCCCGGGCGAACTGTTATGCGGAGCAGTGGGTACGGACCGTGCGGGCTGGGCGCACGGACCGGATGCTGATCTACGGCGAGGGCCACCTGCGGGCCGTGCTGGGGACTTATGCCGGGCATCACAACGGGCACCGGCCGCACCAGTCCCGCCATCAGCAGCCACCCGACTGCGATCAGCCTGTCGTCGTGCCGCTCAACGCGTCGGTGAAGCGCCGCACGGTGCTCGGCGGCGTGATCAACGAGTACCACCGGGCCGCGTGAACGACCCAATGAACCCCAGGTCAGATGCCATCCCCGCATTTTGAAGCGGTACACGTCGGCGGCGGACGCCACGAGCCGCGCGCTGCCCTCGGCGAACGCCGCGATGCGCCCCTCCAGGGTCGGCGCCGTGGTCGCGGTGCGGTACCACTGGCGGCTGACCACGTCGATCGGCGCCAGGTCGCCGACCAGCGCGACGTCGCGCATCCTGTGCGTGCCGAGAATCCCGTCCACGGCTCTGACCAGCAGAGTTGCTCTGCCAGCCGTCCGACCGTGATGATCACCGATCATGTGCCTGCGGTTCGCCTTCCTCCTCATCACGCGGGTGACCTCATGGCTGCAGCTATCCCGGCGTGAGGAGGCATGGCAGACCGCAGAGATCTTGATCTTGCGCCACCAGCGCGCCGTCCTGCAACGGCGGCAGCCGCGCCGCCCGAAGCTGAACTGGGCGGACCGGGCCCTGCTCGCGGCCCTGTTCGGCGTGATACCGAAAGAGCGGAGCCAGGAGCTGCGGCTGCTGGTCACCCCGGACACGATCGTGCGCTCGCACCGCAACATCGTCCGGCGCCGCTGGGCCGCCAGGTCCGTACGCGGCAAGACAGGCCGGCCGGCAACCCGCCGCAACATCAGGGCCCTGGTCCTCCGAGTGGCCCGGGAGAACCCCGAATGGGGCTACCGCAGAATCCACGGCGAACTGGCCGGCCTGGGAGTGAAGATTGCGCCAACGGCGGCGTGGGAGATCCTCAAGACCAACGGCATCGACCCCGCGCCGCGGCGGACCGGGCCTACCTGGTCGCAGTTCTTGCGTTCTCAGGCCGAGGCGATCCTGGCGTGCGACTTCTTCACAGCCGACCTGCTCAACGGCACCCAGGCTTATATGCTGGCCGTGGTCGAGCACGCCACCCGGCGCATCCGCATCCTCGGCGTCACGCTGCATCCCACCAGGGAATGGACCGCCCAGCAGGCTCGCAACCTGATGATGGAACTCAGCGAGCAAGAGCACCGGGCTAAGTTCATGATCCGCGACCGCGGCTCGAACTTCACGACCGCGTTCGACGCGGTCCTCGCCAACGCCGGGGTCCGGACCGTGCTCTGCAACGTCCAGACGCCGCGCATGAACGCGATCGCCGAACGCTGGATCGGAGGATGCCGACGCGAGCTGCTGGACCGCACCCTCGTATGGAATCAGAGCCATCTGCGGCGGATCTTGCGCGAGTACGAGACCCACCACAATCAGCACCGGCCACACCGGTCCCTGGGCGGCGCTGCCCCGCTGAAACCGCTGCCCGAACCGGTCGATCTCGAGCAGTACCGCACACGAAGACAGGTTCGCGTCGGTGGCTTGATCAACGAATATCGCCTGGTCGCGTGACGTGGATGAGGTTCTCGGCACCCACAGGGTGGGGACGATCTGCTCCACCCTAAGTACCAGCTTCCCGCGCGGTGCTTCGCCTACGTCGGTCATCCCCGGCACACGAGCACCTGGAAGCTGCCCTACCTGCGCGCCGATGGCAGCGTGGATGACCGGCGCCTGCCCAAGGCCATCCAGTCGGTCCTGCGTGACTACCGCGGCGAGCAGGTACGCCTGCCCGAAGAACAGGTCCCCGCCGTGCTCACCCGGCTGGCCGGCGCCGCGGCCCGGCAAGGCCGCATGCCCCACCAGGACGCCACGCCAGCCTCGATCTACCAGGCGCTCCACGACACCCTCGACCAGATGCGCCTGAACCCGGTTGTCGCCGGGCCGGCCGCCGCTGCCATGCCGGTGCCCGCAAGGTCACGCCGCAATGCGGGACCAGTATCAGCCGAACCAGCCGGTGACGTCCTCGCCATCGGGGAGGACATCACCGGGGCGCGATAGCGCACCGATCCCGCGCCCAGCGCTCATGGCCCCAGCGGCCCGTGCAGGCCGACCGGGGTGGCCGAGATTGGCTATCACATCAGCTCCGTATACGCGCAGCCGCAGGACCAGCCCCATAAGCGCCACGTGGATAAGGCGGGCCAGATCGAATGAGCCCTCAGGATCCGGGCTCATCACAGAAAGTGACACCAGGTCTGGGCATCCCACGCTACCGAATCGCCCATTTTGCGCGGCTCGCAACCGCGGCGACGGCGCGGGTGCTCACGCGCAGATCGGTGATATGCGCTCGCTGGCTCAACATGGCCGCCCGCGGCGCCGGGGTGCGTGCTAGCGGCGGTGGCCGGGCGGGCGGTGGTCAGGCGTGGCCGGTGGCTGGCTGGTGTGGGAGTGCTGTGGCTGGGCGGGTGCTGGTGTGGGTGCGGCGCCATGTGGCCCAGCCGCGGCCGGTGCCGTAGGACAGTGCGGCGAGTGTGCCGACGAAGAAGCCGATGGGCCAGTTGTACTGGTAGGAGGCGGCGATCGCGGCCCACACGGTGGCCAGGGCGATCGCGACCGACAGGGCCATGGCGAGGGCGGGCCTGCTGGTAAAGGACCGGGCTGCTGCTGGGGGGCCGATCATCAGGCTGAAGATGAGCA
>Ga0335085_10018356_pt1 | contig 10057 bp, 8 predicted proteins | sample Lox_Sample_45_FD_206712 | JGI IMG/M metagenome (GOLD analysis project Ga0335085, IMG submission 206712) | Soil microbial communities from Loxahatchee National Wildlife Refuge, Florida, United States - Lox_Sample_4.5 | ecosystem: Environmental > Terrestrial > Soil > Wetlands | place: USA: Florida... | reverse complement strand
CCGCCAGCGTGCATCGGGAAAGCGGCGGTAGAGGTACACGGCCGCGAGCACGGCGGCTCCGGCCGTGGCCAGCGCGGCGAGACCCTGCCCCACGCGCCAGCTTTGCCCGAAAAGTCGCATCCAGAACGCCATCCACCATGCGTTCAGCGGCGTTTGGGGGAAGCAAAAATCGATGTACGGCCGCTTGCCGGAATTGATCAGTTGCGCCGCCAGCAGGTGAAAGCCTTCGTCCCAGGTGAAGGCGATGGATTGCGAGTAGTACACCAGCAGGCACGTCAGCGCCGTCAGCACTGCGGTCAGGGTAAGGGCTTGCCGGCGATGGCCGGCGATGGGGTCTGCGGGGGACACCGGTATCATGGTAGCAAGCCCGTGCGCATCCGCTTCCTTACCGCGACCCCTCTCAATATCCGCCAAGGGAGCGGGACGTACGTCGGAATTCAAGTGCTGGCCGGGGCGCTGGAACAGCTCGGCCACACCGTCGATTACGAAACGCCGCGGGTGCGCCTGCCGGTATTTACGGCCGCGCGGCTGCTGTTCAATCGCCAGCTGAAAGCGACGCGCGACTACGACCTGACGGTGGGTTTCGATATGGACGGCTACCGCATCGCGGGCGGAGCCGGGCACGTCGCCGCGCTAAAGGGTGTGATCGCCGATGAGGTGCGCTTCGAAGCGGGCATGACGCGCTTCACCATGGGGATTCAGGCGCGCTGTGAGCGGCTGCACGTGGAGCGCGCTGCGAAGGTCCTGGTGACCAGCCAATACTCGGCTGGGCGGGCGGGCGAATTCTACAGCCTGCGCCAGGCGCCCGCGATTGTGCCGGAGCCGATCGATCTGGCGGAGTGGCGGCGGCTGCTCAACGCGCACCCCGCGCGGTCGCAGCGCTTCACCGTGCTGTTCGTCGGGCGGCACTACCGCAGGAAGCGTGTGGATATGCTGCTCCGGGCGGCAGGGTGGCTGAAGGACTGCATTGCGGGCCTGGAAGTGCGGATCGTCGGCAAGGGACCGTGTACCGAGCGCTGGCAGGAACTATCGCGGAGTTTGCACCTGGAGGGGACCGTCACGTGGCTGGGCGATGTGTCGCGGGCGGAACTGGCGGCGGAATACAATCGCGCGGATTTGTTCTGCCTGCCGAGCGTACAGGAAGGTTTCGGCATTGTACTGCTGGAGGCGATGGCGGCTGGGAAGTCGATCGTGGCGGCGCGCGCCGCGGCGATTCCGGAGGTCGCGCCGCACGCCACCCTGGTGGACCCGGACGATGCCGAGGCGCTGGCCGCGGGAATCGAAAGCCTCTACCGCGCGCCGGAGCGTCAGGCGGCGCAGGTCAAGGCCGGGGCGGCGCAGGTGGCGCGGTACGATGCGGCGTTGGTGGCGCGCGAGTTTCTGGCAGCCGTCGGCGCGGGTGCGAAAGCCACTACGGCAAATCGATGGTAAACGCCAGGCCGCTTTGCGCGGTCCGCGCGGCGACGTAGGTGACGCCGGCGATGGTCTGCTGTATGGGCGGCGCTGACCGTGCCGAAAGATCGTTGGCCTCATCCTTCAGCGCCGATTTGGCGGCCGCGGCAGGCAGGCGCGTGTAGTTCACCATCAACTGCTTGGTCCCTGCAGGCAACGGCGCAGTCGCGAAGGGCTTGCCCTTCTCCAGGCGAGCCGAGACCAGGGCCGCTCCGGCCGGCGTCGTCACGGTCAAAAAGCCATCTTCGGCGGCAGTGAACTGCAGGGACGTTTGCGCCCTGTCCCCATTGGCGTTCGAGAGGACGCTATAGCGAATCGCCAACTGCTGCGCGGCCGCGGTTTGGGCCATCACGGCGTTGCGTGTGGCGACGGCGCCAATGCCGGCCTGCGGTTGGGCCGCGGCGCGCTCATAAAGCTGACGGGCGTCCGATGGGGCGCCACCGCGTCCACCTCTGCCGCCGATCGCGTCCGCTTGGGCGGCGCCATCCCGGCTTGCGGCTGCTTGCTGCGCGGCCTGCGCCAACTGCTGAAGCGGAGCAGGCTCGTTCTGCTGCCGGAACTGCATCAATGGTGCCGCACCAGCCGTGACCTGCACGGTTTCGGACACGTTGCCCACATCCAGGCGCGTATCGACACGCTTCACATCCGCCGCCGCCAATTGCACTTCGGACTGGCCGGGCTTGAAGCCGGGCGCATTGACCTTGAGTTGATACTCGCCGGGCTGAACGTCCATCGACCAGTTCCCTTGCGCGTCCGTGCGGACCTTCTTTTCCAGGTTCACAGGGCCATTGCCGGCAACCGTCACAGTGGCATCTTTAACACCCGCGCCGGTGGCGTCCCGGACCGTCCCGCTGAGGTTCGGCTGGGGCACTGGCTGCCCCGCGGGTGCTGACGGCGGCGGCGCTGCCGGGGCAGGCATGGCGGCGGGTGGAGGTGGAGGCGGAACTGCCCCGGGCCGCGCTTCAGCGAACTCCGGCCGCAGTACTTTATCGACTTCGGCTTTGCGCCGGAGGTTGCCGCCTCCGCCGCCACCACCACTGGCCCTGAGCTGATCTACTGCCGATGCGGCCGGTTTTTGCGGGCGCCCCGCGATCGCCTCCGTCGGGGCCGGCGCGGGCGAAGGTGGGAACGGCGGTTGCGACGGCCTCACCTCGGCCATCGGCTGTGGCAGCGAAGCGGTCATTTTTACCGGTTCAGGACGCCGCCACCAGATGACGCTGACGGTTGCCAGTCCCGCCATCGCCAATGCTGCAGCCGCGGGGCGCACCCATCCGAGGCGATCGTACCATCGCGGCGATTTCGCATCCAGCGCGGCCAGCACCTCTGCCTTGGCGGCCGGGTCGCTGAGCAGATCGTGGAGGGCCTGCTCGCGGGCGAGCGTGTCGAACAGTTCCTGGTCTTCCAGCGCGGCCTGGAAGAGCGCCTCGCGCTCCTCCGTGGTCAGGGTGCCGGTGGCGTATCCGCCGATGAGTTTGTGGATCTCTTCCCGGCTCATCGCTTTTCCCAATCCCCGCCCATCAGCTCCAGCAGATTCTTGCGGCAGCGATGGTCCCAGGTATACACCGTGTTGAGCGACGCCGCGCCCATGAGCTTCTGAATCTCCGGGAAACTCTTTCCGCGCAGCTTCAAACGCAGCAATTCGCGGCAGCGCTCGCCTAACTGTCCCACGGCACGATTCAGGCGGCCGAGCATTTCCTGGCGCTCAAGCGTACTCAGCGGGCTGGCGCCCAGGTCGGGCAGTTGAATATCGGTTACCGAGACCTGGCTGTATTCGCCGTGGCGGGCAGCCTTGCGGCGCAGACTCAGGACTTTGAACCGGACAATCTGCAAAGCTACCGGCAGCAAATCCTCCGGCCGTTCCAGGTGGGCGTATTTTTCATGCAACAGAATAAGCACCTCCTGGGCCACATCTTCGGCGGCGTCTCCCGATATATAGGATGCCGCGAACCGCACGATCCTTTCACGAAGCTGGGCCAGAACGCGTTCACCCGCCACTCAACGCCACCGCTGAAAAGCATGATAGCATTGGCCGTCCGCGCATCCCGCAGTCCTCCTTCGATGAATTCGGGGCCCTGCCCGAGGCCGCCGGACCGTCCCCCTTCGCACGGCCCCCGCGGCAGTGGCTATGCTACTGTCGGATTAGCCATGGTCAAGTTCCTGATCGGCCTAGCCACCGGCGTGATTTTGGTGTTCTTGGGCTTCATCCTATTATTCTTCGCTCTACTGCGGTTCCGGGAAAAGCCGCCCATGGTGGAGAGCAATTCGGTCCTGGTAATGCGCCTGCAGGGCGACATTCCGGAAAAGGCGCCGATCGAGTTACCGGACTTTTTGGGCGGGCAGTCACGCTCGAACCTGACGGTGTGGAACGTGTGGCTGAACCTGCGCAAAGCGGCCGCCGATTCGCACGTCCGTGCGCTGGTGCTGGAACCGCAAGATGTGACCGCGGGTTGGGGCAAGCTGGAGGAAATCCGCGCCGATATCGAGGAATTTCGCAAGTCCGGCAAGCCGGTTTATACGTACCTGACTGCTCCGACGGCGCGCGAATACTACGTGGCGCTGCCCTCGGATCGCATCTACTTAGGACCGGAAGACCCGGTGATGTTGAAAGGCTTGCGGGCCGAGATCATGTACTTCAAGAAGACGCTGGACAAGATCGGCGTCACTGTCCAGGTGGAGCATGCGGGTAAGTACAAAGATTTCGGCGATATGTTCACGCGCAGCGACATGAGTCCGGAGACACGCGAAGTTACGACTGCCCTGGTGGACGACTTATACGGCAACTTAGTAATCCGCATCGCGGCTGCCCGCAAGAAATCGCCGGATGAGGTAAGAGCACTGATCGATCGCGGCCCATTCACCGCGCGGCAGGCGTTGAAGGCGGGACTGGTGGACGAGTTGCGCTTCGAGGACCAGATGTGGGGCGAACTCGGCCAGGCATTGAAGGCCGAGCCGGTGAAAGTTTCAGCAAACACTTACACCAAGGTGCCACTGGAATCAGTGGGCCTGGCGGGACGCAGTCACATCGCGCTGGTGATCGGCGAAGGCGACATCGTCCGGGGCGACCCTTCTGATAACGGCGCGGACGAAAACAGCCTGACCTCATACGGTTTCGATAAGCTGCTGAACCAGGTGGCCAACGATCCGTTGGTGAAAGGCGCGGTGGTGCGCATCGATTCGCCGGGCGGCGAAGTGACCGCGTCCGACGATATCTGGCGGCAGATGAACCTGCTGAGCAAGAAGAAGCCGACTGTGATTTCGATGTCGGACGTGGCGGCCTCGGGCGGCTATTACATGGCGATGACGGGCGATCCGATTGTGGCCTATCCCGGAACACTCACCGGATCCATCGGAGTGGTCTTCGGCAAGCCCGATCTGCACGGGCTATACGACAAGCTGGGAATCACCAAAGACGCGGTCGAGCGCGGGCTGCACGCCGATATCGATTCCGATTACACGCAGCTTTCGCCCGAAGAACTGGCATTGTTGAAGGAAGGAATCGACGAAAGCTATACGGATTTCATCATGAAGGTGGCGGTCGGCAGGCACAAGCAGCCGGCCGACATCGAGCCGGTGGCCCAAGGACGAGTCTGGCTGGGATCGCAGGCGAAACCGCGCGGCCTGGTGGATGAACTCGGCGGATTGAGCACCGCCATCGACTTGGTGAAGCAACGCGCCAAGATCCCCGCGAGCGAGCAGGTCAGCCTGATGGTGTATCCGCCCAAGCGGACGATTTTCGACCTGCTGACCAAGAAGTCGCAGGACGACATGCTGGAAGTGAAGCTCGCGCAGGTGTTCGGCAAGGTGCCGTTCCATGCGTGGATGCGCGGCGGGTTGCTACGGATGATGCCCGAGTGGGTGGTGGTGCGGTAGGGGAAAAGGGACCGCACCCTCGGGTCGCGGCTCAGAAGCCGAAGCGGCGCGGATTGCGGCCGATCAGGATCGCGGCGAACACCTTGGGCACATACTCGCGAGTCTCTTTCGGCAGAGCTTGCATGCGGTAGAGATACCAGAAATTGCGCTGCTGAATGGGATCGCGGACGTTTTTGACTACCGCCTGTTTTACCTTCGACGTGCCGCTGTTGTAAGCCGCCAGCGCCAGCATCACCGAACTGCCGGCTCCGAAATCGAGAATCAGGTCGCGCAGATACTTGCAGCTTGCGCGAGTGGACTTCACCAAATCCTTGCGTTCGTCGATCTGGCCATCCACTCGCAGGCCAAGCGCTCGGGCGGTGGGCGCCGTGAATTGCCATGGGCCGACCGCGCCCGCGGCACTTCCAGGACCATCGGCGAGCGCGCTCTCGACCAGCGGAATATAGGCGAGATCGGGCGGCAACTGTTCCTCCCGCAGAATCCCGCGGATGGTCTGGATCTGCGGACCGGCTTCGGTGAGTGCGTGCGCGATGAGCGGCCGGTTGGGACCCTGGTCCTGCTGGATGTAGTGGTTGACGCGCTCGAGAAAATCCGGCGGAATGCTGTAGACTTCGGCGCCGAATTCGGCCATCACGGCCCGCAGGTCGCGGGTGACGAAATCGCCGTCTTCGGCGGGGCTGCCGAGTCGGTACAGCAGGCTGCGCTCCAACGACTGGGCCTGCCCCTGATAATCGTCCAGGCGTGAAATCAACTGGCCGGCTTCGTCCGCACCCTTGGCGTTCTGCAGTTGGGTTTCAAGTTGATGGATCTGCGCATCGATGGCGCGCTTGTCGCGCTTCATGGCGGTGATTTTCCAGATACCCACCGAGGTGACCAGCACCAGCGCCGCGGCCAGCGAGTAACCGATGATTCGAAAACGTCGGCGGGAACGCGCGAGCGCCTGTTCGAGCACGCCGCGCATGATCGTCATGGTCTGGCCATGCATGCCGTGGGCGCGGATGCGGCGGGCGCGAGCCACTGCGGATACCAGCAAATTCTCGTGCGTCGCCTCCGGAGCAGGCGCAGCGGCAGCGGCCGACGTCCTGCCGTCCGCGGGCAAGGGGATCTCGATGGTGCGATCGAGAATGGCCGTTGTTGCGTCTTCCCAGACCAGGGCGAACTCGGGTCCCTGGTTGCCGAACTGGATGATTCCCGGCGGAGAGATCTCGGCGTTGGTGACGCGCTCGCCGTTCAGAAAGGTGCCGTTGGTGCTCTCGAGATCGCGCAGGAAACAGGCGTTGCCGACCCGCTCGATCTCGACGTGTTGCAGCGAAACCGTGGCCGCCTCGGGACCTTCGAGGACGATGTCGTTGGCGGGCGCCCGGCCGATGCGGGTGACGCCGTCGGACATCGGAAAGCGCGTCCCCGCGTGCGACCCCGACCGCGATAGAAGCCACGCTTTGGCCACGGATTCGGCCTTAGCTTGAGACATGAATCCAGTCCCTCTAGCACTTGCGGCATACCCGATGGCGCGAAGCGGGCACGCTTTTCTTCAGGATAGCGGAGCCGCACGAGGTTTGGGCGGCAGCCCGCGCTCAGGTGTAAGATCTGAAACCAGCCGCGTAATACCGATTGATATTCGGGCAATCAAAGCCCGATTTCAAATTGGTATTGATGGGACTAAAAAATTTGCAATGCCCGCGACCTTCACGCTACCCTGTAACAGAGTTTTCTGTCAGTTACCCTCCACTGGAGGGGGGAGATCATGACCCCGGTTCTGCCCGTCGCGGCGCGCGCGCTATATAAAAACGCGTACATTGCTTTTCATTACCGGCTGCGCACTTTTGCCGGAGGCCGCTGGAACAACCACTGCCGGCCAACCGACGTCGGGTTCATGATGACCAACCTGTGCAACGCCCGCTGCGTGCACTGCGACATTTGGAAGAACCGCGGCAAGGAAGATCTGCCCTCGCTCGACGATTACAAGCGCGTGCTGACGGATTTGCGCTCCTGGCTGGGACCGATGCACGTCGGCATCAGCGGAGGCGAAGCCCTTCTGCGTCCCTACACGCCGGATGTGCTGGCGCATGGCTCGTCGATCGGCCTGCTGATGGAGATTCTGACCCACGGCTACTGGGACGACCAATCGCGTATCGAGCGCGTGGCGATAGCCAACCCCTGGCGCGTGACCGTCTCGGTGGACGCCGCCAGTGCGACACATGACAAGGTCCGCGGCCGCGAGAGATTCTGGGAAAAGACCCATACCACTATCCAGACCCTGCTGCGCGCGCGCAAGGAGAAGCGCCTGACGTTCGCCATCCGGCTGAAGACCGTGGTGATGTCGCACAACCTGGAGGAAGTCGCCGGAGTGGCGCGCTTCGCCAGCCAACACGAAGGCATGGACGCGTTCTATCAGCCGATCGAGCAGAATTACAACACGCCGGAAGATTCGCGCTGGTTCGAGCATAGCGAGAACTGGCCGCGCAACACCGAGCGCGCCGTCGAGGTGGTGAACGAGTTGATCGCCCTCAAACGGCAGGGCCTTCCGATCGGCAATCGCTATCACCAACTGGAGGCGATGATTCCGTATTTCCGCGACCCCGACGCGCTGCGGGTGTCGACGCAGTCGCACGCCGCCCACGAGCAGAAACCGATCTGCGCCGCGCTTAGTACCATTCAGGTCCAAGCCAATGGCGATGTGCTGACCTGCTGCGGAATGCCGCCGGTGGGCAATATCCGCACCACCCCCATCCGGACCATCTGGGAGAACCGGCCCAAGTGGTGGGAGCAAGGCTGCTGCCTAAATCAGCGCTGCACCCCCGCCGAAAAGCAGCTACTGTCTCTTACCGTGTCCGGCCAGTAGGCCACCCGGTATTAACCATTTGCTGTAGCAAAAAATACTGGGTGGTTTGGTACACTTGGCTACGGGCATGTATGATCCGATACACGATCTGATCCGGAACGCCGCCACTTTGGATGACGGTTTTCCCCTGACTGATGAACTACGCCTGCAGGAGATCCCTAACATGGATTCCCTCAACCAGGTGCGGCTCATGACGGAAATCGACCAGCGCATCGAAGGCGGTCTCAGCATGGACGAGATCCTGGCGCTGGAATCGATTGGCCAGATTCGCTCGTTGCTCGCGGCCAGGGGCAAGCTCGATGTTCAGCCCTGATTCTGGGACGCTGATCGAGCACCTGTTTCATAAGGCATCCGAACATCCGGACAAGCTCGCCTTACAAGCCGCAGGCCACGATCTTTCTTACAGTGATTTTTGTTCTCGGATCCTGACCGCTGCCGCACGGTTGCGGGCGACGGGCGTGCGTCCGGGCTATCGAGTTCTGTTCTCGGCACCGAACAATCTGACCGTCCCAATTCTGTACTTCGCCATCCACGCGGTGGGCGCGGTCGCGGTACCCACCGGTCCCGATACGCCCGATGGCGTTCTGGCGGCGCTGGCGGCGGGTTGCGAGCCGCGCCTGGCACTCCTCGACAGGCCTGTCGAAGGACTTCCCTGTCCCGTCGAATCGGCGTGTGAAGCAGCGGCGCCCGGCAACTGTTCCGCAAGCGCGACACTCAGTCCGTGCTGCCGTCCCGGCGACATTGCCGATTTGCTGTACACCACCGGCACGACTGGCGCGAAGAAGGGTGTCGTCCTGACGCAGGCGGCGATTCTGGCGGCCGCGCGCAACATGAGCGAATTCATCGGCACCGCGCCGGACGACGTGGAACTGGTGCCGTTGCCGCTGAGCCATTCGTTCGGATTGGGCCGCTTGCGGTGCCTGGCGCTGCTCGGCCACAGCATGCTGATCGAGCCGGGAGTCGGCACCGGAGTACCACTCATCAAGCGCCTGCGCGATGCGCGCCCGACCGGCCTGGCGCTGGTGCCGGCGGGATTCGAGATTCTCCGGCAGATGACCCGCGACGCGCTGGGGATGTCGCGCGAACGGCTGCGCTATGTCGAGATCGGCAGCGCACCGATGCGTGCCGAAACGCGCCGATGGCTGATGGAGATGCTTCCCGAAACGCGCATCTGCCATCACTACGGTTTGACGGAAGCGTCCCGCGCGGCTTTCACCGAATACCACGGCGACCGGCATAAACCGGGCACCGCGGGCAAGGCCGCACCGCACGTCGATATTTCGATTTGTACTGAATCACTTGAACCCGCGGCGCCGGGGCAAGCCGGCGAGGTCGTGATCCAGGGCGACATGCTGTTGCGCGAATACTGGAAGCGCCCCGATCTGACCAACCGCAACCTGTGCCCTCTGGGCCTGCGCACCGGCGACCTGGGTTACCTGGATCACGATGGCTACCTGTTCCTTCTGGGCCGCCAGAACGATGTCATCAATGTGGGCGGGCGCAAGGTCATTCCCGACGAAGTGGAAGAGGCCATCCGCCGGTTCGCCGGAGTGCATGACGCGGCGTGTGTGGCCGAAGCCGATCCGTTGAGCGGCCAACGCGTGAAGGCGTTCGTCGCGGCGGATGGTCCCGTGGACATGCGGTCCCTCACGCTGTTCCTGCGCACACTGGTCGAGGAGTACAAAATCCCCAAGGCTCTGGTTACCGTCGAGTCCATTCCGCGCACCAGTTCCGGCAAACTCCAAAGGAATCTTCTGCGCGAGGCGGTTCATGGCGCTTAAGGCCATGAAGCTTCGCATGCTCAAGCGGGTGTTTCTGCCGCAAGAGGTGTGCGCCGGGAAGGATGCCATCGAGCGTTTGAGTTGCTTCGATTCGAGCGCTCGCGTGCTGCTG
>Ga0335085_10018355_pt1 | contig 10057 bp, 8 predicted proteins | sample Lox_Sample_45_FD_206712 | JGI IMG/M metagenome (GOLD analysis project Ga0335085, IMG submission 206712) | Soil microbial communities from Loxahatchee National Wildlife Refuge, Florida, United States - Lox_Sample_4.5 | ecosystem: Environmental > Terrestrial > Soil > Wetlands | place: USA: Florida... | reverse complement strand
AGCGCGGCATCCACGATCGCGTCGGAGATCTGGTCGGCCACCTTGTCCGGGTGGCCCTCGGTCACGGATTCTGACGTGAAGAGGAACCCGCCGTCGGTGCTCATGCTGTCTCTCCTCCGGGTAGCTCGGCTCTGACCAGGGCGACGCCGGCCACCATGGCGCGCAGCTTCTGCCTGGTCACTTCGGGCGCGAGGTGCCGCAGCCCGCAATCGGGGTTGATCATCAGGCGGTCGGCCGGGACGTACTCCAGCGCCCGCCTGATCCGGGACGCGACGAGCTCGGCCGCTTCGACCTCAGGGTTCTTGACGTCGATGACCCCGAGGCCGAGCCACTTGTCCCAGCCGTGCTGCCGGATCAGCCGCAGGTCGTCCAGGCCCTTGCGGGCGAACTCGAGCACGACCTGGTCGACGCGGGCGGCCTTCACCGCGGGGAACAGGAAGTCGTAGTGCCCCTCCCAGGTCGGCCGCGCGTACCGGTTGCCGTAGCACACGTGCAGCGCCCAGCTGACGTTCACGTCCTCGGTCACGATGTTGACCGCCTCGACCGCCAGCTCGACCTGCTCCGGGTACCCGGCCAGGAAGGGCTCGTCGATCTGCAGCAGGTCGGCGCCGGCCTCGGCCAGCGCCCGCGCCTCGGCGTTGAGCCTGCGGGCCAGCGCGCGGACCAGCTCGCCCGGCTCCGGGTAGGCGTCGTCGCGGATCCGCCGGGACAGCGAGAACGGCCCGGTGAAGGAGAACTTGATCGGTTTTTGCGTCAGCCGCCGGGTGAACCGGAAGTCGTCGGCCAGGCCCAGCCCCGGGTCTGCTTCCGGCAGCTCGGGGAGCGGCCTGGTGACCTCGGCCTCGTAGTAGTCGAAGTAGTCGGTCTTGGCCCGCTGGGGGATGTGCACCCCGGGTATCCGGGCCAGGAAGTAGTCGACGTCGTTGTCCCGGCGCAGCTCGCCGTCGGACACGATGTCGATGCCGGCCAGCTCCTGGTCCTTGACCGCCGCCTTGATCGCCACCTCGTGGATCTCGGTGAGGTGCTGGGCGCTGATCCGGCGCTGGTAGTACTCGGTCTTCAGCCGCTCCAGCCATTCCGGCACGGAGTAGGAGCCCACCACGGTCGTCGGCAGCAGCACGGCGCTCTTCGGCTCCATGGCTCTTTCGTCCCCTAGTCCCTGGCCTGGGCGGTCAGCGTGGTGATGTTGGAGCCGGGCCGCTGCCGGAACGGTGTGTACTCGACGCCGAACCCCCGGCGGCTCGCGACCAGCTGGAGCAGCGGCCCGTTCACCCAGTTGACCACGGACCCGTCGTACTTGCCCGGGCCGTAGAAGCCGGTCCGGTACTGCTGGCGGCTGGTCAGGAACAGGTCGTGGCACTGGATCCGGCCGAACGGGTGCAGCAGGGGCAGCGTCCCGGTGAAGCTGCCGAGCGCGCCGTTGCTGACGTGCATCCTGACGTCACCCTGCCCTTCGACCAGCGGCCTGAGGATCTCGCCGGTCAGCGACGGGGCGACCTGGTAGCTGTCCAGGCCCTGCAGCGGGACGTAGCGTTCGCGGAGCCTGAGCGCCTCCCAGGTGGCCCGCCAGAACGCGACCGCCTGGCCCGGGTCGGGGAACTGGCCGGGCGAGGACTCGCTGAGCAGTTCGGGGCCGATGCGCAGCAGCCGGTCGATGAGTTTCGCCAGCTCGTCTCTTGTCGCACCGAATCGGTCCGTGATCTGGCTGGCGTCGTCGTCGGTGAGGAAGGCCTGCGTCTCGACCTGGTAGGTGCGCCCGTGGATGCAGGCCAGCTCGTCGGTGGGCAGGTTGTCGTAGACGTTCGAGATGTAGACCAGGAAGGCCTTGCCGGCCAGGAAGCCGAGGGTGACGGACGGCCGGGTGGCCTCCACGACCAGCGCGCTGACCCGTTCGGCGTGGTGGCCCACGGCCTGCCTGGCCCGGTCGAGGACGTGCGGGGAGTAGTCGCCCATCAGGTAGTGGAGCCGGTGGTAGTACTCGCGCCCGTGCCTGCGGTCGAGCTGGACGAATTCGTCCAGCCAGGTACGGGCCTGGTTGCCGTTTCCCACGCCGAGCTCGAGCACGTACAGCTCCTCGGGCAGCGCGCGGCGGGCGTCGAGCTCGTCCCAGATCCGGAAGAGCTCCAGGATGAGCTCGCGGGCGGCCTCGGTGTTCCGCGCGTCGCTCTCGCCGCCGGGCAGCGACTGCTCGTACTCCCGGCCGGTGGCCACCTCCCAGTGCGAGAGCGCCTGCCAGTACAGCTGGTTGAACCGCCAGATGCAGCTGTCCCGGCCGGGCACCCACGGCTCCAGGGGCAGGCCGGGCTGTTCCTGGAGCGCCTGCTTGACGTGCGCGGTCAGGTTCTCCTGGGCGATGTCGGTGCAGCGGCGCAGGTCGAAGGCGATCTCGGTGTCGGTGCCCGTGGTGTCCGCGTCCGCGATGGGCCTGCTGACCACGGGCTCGCGGAAGTTGTGCTTGTACTGGATCCAGTCGCAGACCACGCGGAGCCTGGCCAGGTCGGCGGGCGACGCGCAGACCGCTTCCATGATCGGGCCGAGCGCCGAACGGGCCGCGGCGGATTCCCGCAGCTTCTTAACCGCCCGCAGGTCAACGTCCATACTCTGCTCCACCCGACTGGACCCTGCCCGCCTGGACCGTGCCGGACTGAGCCCTGCTCGACTGGGCCGTACCCGCCTGGGCCCTGCCCGCGGCGAGGCCGGCCTCGTCCAGGATGCCGGGGACCGCCCGCTCGTTCCCGGCCACCAGCAGGTGCACCCCGGCCACGCCGTCGATCTCGCGCAGCTGCTGGATCGTCTCGGCCGCGAGCCGGGCGCCCTCGGCGGCGGTCTGATCCGCCGGGACCGCGCGCAGCCTGCGGTACACGTCGTCGGGCACGGTCACCCCGGGCACCTTGTCCCGCATGAAGTCGAGCGCGTTGCGCGACCTGACGGCGCCGACGCCAGCCAGGATGTAGCACTTCTGGTGCAAGCCGAGCTCGCGGACCTGCGCCATCCAGCTGGCGAACGCCGCAACGTCGAAGACGAACTGGGTCTGCACGAACTGCGCCCCGGCGTCGACCTTCTTGCCGAGCCGGTCGGCCCGGAACTCGGCGGGCGGGGCGAACGGGTTCTCCACCGCGCCGAGAAAGCAGTCGGGAGGAGGCTTCAGCGCCCGGCCGGACAGCACGGCACCCTGGTCCCGCATGTGCCGCAGCGTCCACAGCAGCTGCACGCTGTCCAGGTCGAAGACCGGCTTGGCCTCCGGGTGGTCGCCGAACTTGGGGTGGTCGCCGGTCATCACCAGGACGTTCCTGATGCCGAGGGCCGACGCGCCGAGCAGGTCGGACTGCAGCGCGATGCGGTTGCGGTCCCGGCAGGTCATCTGCATGACCGGCTCGAGCCCGGCTTGCAGCGCCGCGAGGCTGCCGGCCCAGCTGGCCAGCCGGACGTTGGACCCCTGGTTGTCGGTGACGTTGACCGCGTCGACCCAGTCCCGCAGCAATGCGGCGGTGGCGGCGACCGGATCCGTACTGGCCCCGCGCGGCGGGCTGATCTCCGCCGTCACCGCGAAGCTGCCCGAGGTCAGGCGGTCGCGCAGGCTCATGAACCCCCCAGGGCAGGCTGGTGGTGAGGGACGGGGGCGTCATCGCCAGTATCGCCGGCCCCGCCGGCCTCGCCGTCCCTGCCGGCCTTGCCGGTCCACAATTCCTCGTCCCGGCCCTGCCAGTAGTTCAGCCACGAGCTCTGGCCCCAGCGGCGATGGTCGATGGGCAGGTGCAGCAGCCGCAGGTCGGTGGCCTGGCCCTGGCTGGCCGCGCGTTCGTAGGCCTCGACCCAGACGCAGCGCTTCTCCGGGTACACCTCACAGCCGCCGTCCGTGCCGACGCCGCCGCACGGCCCGTTGCGCAGTTCCTTCGGGCAGCCCATCGGGCACACGTACCCGGTGACGGGCAGCGCGCACTGACCGCACATCCGGCAGCCGAACAGGGTTTGCTTGGTGACCCGTTCGGTTTCCGTGAACGCCGGGCGGGCCAGGCCGGACGCCTCGATCCTGCCGCTGAGCCAGCGCAAGCCCGGGCGCGGCCGCAGGGCCCGCTGCAGCCGGTAGGCGAGGCGGGTTCCCAGGCGCGGATGCGCGGGAATGGGCGGCCTGGTGGTCAACAGACCGTCCGGGCGGGCGTAAATTGCATGCGGCAGCTATTTACGCGTCGGTTACAAATGAATTGCAACCGGTTTTCGCGGACCACACCGCATCCCATAATGGATATGCTCGGTGTCAGCGGCCGCAGGTTCAACGACGGCCGCCACAAGCTTTGCGCTGGTCCGTTGTGAGCGGCGACAACTCGCGCCGCGAAAGTCCGCGTTAATAGTTGGCGGGCACAAATTACCCGGAGCTGATTTGTGGTCCTTAATAAGGACCGGATACCGCGGCGGCTCCGGGCCTGCGCGCCGGCCCCTTCTCGCTAGTCCGCCAGCCGGAAGGCGAGCTGGGTCACCCACTTGCTCATGTCGGGCTCCTGGCGGGGGTCGGTCAGGTAGCTCTCCAGCCGGCACCCCCACCGCTCGCCGTTGACACCAGGCGACATGTCCCAGGTCAGACCTTGTTCGGCCGCCCAGTCCAGCAGCGCTCCCGTGGCCGCCATCAACTCGCTGGGGTGGCCCACATGCGTGAGCGTGGCGTAGCGCCCGGCCGGAAGCATGCCGGACACCACACGGCCATCGCCTGCCACCGCTGCCGCGACCGGCGCGCCCGCTTCGACCTCGAGTTTTCCCGCCATGTCGATCACGTTGTACTTCCAGAACGGCGCACCGGCCGGGGCTACGCCACGCTCGCCCAGCCAGGCGAAGACCTCCTGGTTCAGCGGGGGTACCACTGTGCCGAGGTCTTCCATGGTCACCTGCGTCCTGATCGCCACGTACGGCTGCTCAGCGCGGGTCACGATCTCCGGTGCTGATGACATCTCCTCATCCTCCCGTTTTGTCGATTGGCTGCTGCAGTTCGGTCACCCACTGTTCGGGGTCGCATGACCAGTTCAGGGTGACCTCGCGGACATAGCCCGCGGAGCGGTAACCGTTGGCGTCGATCCACCGGGCCAGCGCCTGGCCGGTGGGCAGCACGTCGTCCATGGAACCGTGGTGGATGATGGCGGCCGCGCTTTCCACCTCCGCCAGGTCGACGATGCTAACGCCCTGGACGGATCCCGTGGTCACCGGCGCGGCGGCGTGCACCACGACGGCGCCTTCGCCGGCCGGCGCATCCTCGTAGTACGCCAGGGCCGGACCCGATTTGCAGATCCCGGCGCTGGCCAGCCGCTGCCACAGGTCCTGGTAGAGCGGCTGGATGACCGGCGTGATGGCCTCCGGCTCGTACCCGGCGGCCACGCCGGTGAGCTCGGCCACCCGGACCGGCGCGAGACGCTTGATGACCACTCCGTCGGCCGGCACCCTGGCCTCATCCTCGATCGTCATCAGCCGTGCCTCCACCCGGCCGAGCCGGGTCGTCTCGGCCTCGATCCTGACCTGGATCTCGGCCCGGCGCAGCTTGAGCATCCCGCGCAGTTCGGCGGCGGTCACCTTCTCCTCGAGGATCGCCTGCACCTGCTGCAGGGTGAAGCCGAGGTCCTTGAGCGCGATGACGCGGTTCAGCTCGTCCAGCTGGCTCGCCTGGTAGAAGCGATACCCCGTGTCCGGGTCGACGCAGGCAGGCCGGATCAGCCCGATCGCGTCGTAGTGCCGGAGCATCCGGACCGAGACGCGGCCGTGCCGTGCGAACTCCCCGATGCTGAACATGACATGTCCGGTCTACAGCCTCACACAGTGTCAGAGTCAACCCTCACACGGCCGGACCGGGGAGCGCCGCGAGTAACCCGGGGTATCTACCCCGGCCGAACGGGTGGGCTGTGGCTGTGAAGGATCTTGGTCTTGTCCTTGTCCCACGCCGTGGTCGTCCCGTCCGGGTTCAGGACCAGGGTCCAGCCCCAGCGGTGGATAACAACCTGATGGTGGAAGGTACACAGGAGCACGCAGTGCTTGACCGACGTCTTCCCGCCGTTGACCTTGTGCTTCGTGTGGTGCACCTCGCAGGCCGATGCGGGCTGGTCGCACCCGCCGACCCACTGGCAGTGCTGATCCCGCAGGATGACCGCGTTGCGGATTCCAGCCGGGACCGACTCGGAGTACCCGATGTCCAGCGGCAGGCTGGGCCCGCCCAGCCGCACCCCGAGCTGGCGGCGGCGCAGGAAGCTGGCCAGGCCGCCGGGGCCGGACAGCAGGTCGACGGCCTTGCCGATGACGGCCTGCTCGAGCGCCTCCCCGGCCGGGCCGGTGTCCGGGCCGGGCTGCTCCTGGCGCCGGTGCCAGTCCAGCTCCACGCACAGCCGGACCAGGTCCTCCAGCGCGGCCACGTTGACATCCCCGGTCACGATGGGGGCCATGGCCGCGTCGCAGGCGATGGCCTCAGCGGCGTCCCCGTCCAGCCAGCTACCGCCGTCGCTGCCGGTCTCGGCGGATTCGGCGCGGTGCGCGGCCCAGGCGGCGCGGACCTGGGCGGTCCATTCCTCCTGCAGGGCGGAGCTGCCGTCCAGCCGGAGCAGATCGGCTAGCGACATGTGCGCCCATATCTTGACCGGCTGACCGGCCCGCTCGGGCAGCAGGTTGGCGGCGACCAGGCGGCGCATGGCTTCGTGGAGCGCATCGTGGTAGCGCTGCTCCCGGGTCCGGTCATCCTCCGCCCCCGCGGGCGCGGACAGCGCCTCCAGCACCGCGCCCACCACCGCCGCGCACTCCGGAGTCAGATCTCCGCTCAGAACGCCCGCGCCCTGGAAGGTCGTCTCCAGCCGTACCCTGCGGTCCCCGAAGTCCCGGTCCGGGTCCTCATCCGGCAGGTCGCCCCGGGCCCGCTCGTACATCTCGGCGAACAGCGCGCCCAGATCCGCCAGACTCAGACCGGCGGCCGCGGCCGCGAGCAGCAGCTCATCGGACTCGTCCCGGTACTTCTCCGGCAGCTGGTCCGTCCACCGGCAGATCGCCCGGCCGTAGGACTCCGACAGGTCTTCGGTAGCCAGCGCCACGACGACCCGGGGATGGGCCGTGGCCCGTTTGGCCCAGGCGGTGTGGCTGGCGGCCGTACCGCGGGTGATCCCGGTCCGGTGCATCAGCCAGGCTCGCACGCTGTAATCCGCGTCCGCGGAGTAGCCCTTGCCGACGGCAAACGAAGACAGGAACCACGCCCGGGCGGCGGCGCTGATCGCGTCGGCCCGCTCCAGGCCCCGCAGGCACTCGGCCTGGGTCTCGGCGGTCAGCTGGGCAGCGTCCGCGGCGGCCAGGTAGCCCAGAGCGGCGAGCGCCATGTCCATCGCCTCGCCGACGCTGGCGAAGGCTGGGGCATTACCCACCTGGGTCACCTCTCTCTCGGGATGCTTGCGGACTTGTCGCTGGTCTTGCCGATTCCCTCCCGCTCCGAGGCAGTCTTCTAGCTTTTCAATTCGATTATAACATCGGACTAGGACATTTCCCGGGAAGCCAACAGTGGGTTGCGGGGGCGGATTCTGGCGGAGGGACCTATCTGGTGCCGACCCACCAGGGTGTCGAAGGGTCGTCCCCTTCCGCTGGGTATTCACTCACCTGTTGTCCGTTGCCCGAGTGCGCGGCGGCCCCGGATTCGCTGCCCGGATACTCGTCCGGCGGGTCTTCGCCGGCCGGGTATTCGCCGGTGGGCAAGAGCCTGATTCCCCGCCGCAACGAGATGACAGCGGGAAGTTCGAGGTGAGCACGCTTGCTGAGCAGGCCGGTACCCTGAACGGCCAGGGTGGCGGTGATGTCGCAGCGGCCGGAGCGGACGCCGGCCAGCCGGCCGCCGCTGATCCCGAGGAGCAGGGCATTGAGGTCGAACACGATGGACAGGCCGAGCTGGAGGGTAGCCACCCGCTGACCGTCCACCAGGACGCTGATGGAGGGCCGCTGGTCCAGCGTGATTTCGTGCGAGGACACGACGACCAGTTCGGTGCTGCCGGGCACGGCCAGCGTCCGCCGGGCAGCCGAGACGATGTCCCGGTGCTCGCGCCATCCGCGCACGAGCACGCCGACCAGGTCGACCTTCAGCAACGCAGCCGCAGTGGTCGCCGCCGCCTCCTGTGCGGCGGCCATCCTGGTCATCTCGGGGAACTGCGCTAGGGCGCGGCCAACGTTCTGGTCGCCGCCGGCCGACAAGATCTCGCTGGCCAGGGCCTCGGCCGCGTCCGTGTCCGGGTCGAACAGCAGATCCAGGGCGGTGGGCGCACGGCCCTCAGTAGCGGTCGTCATGGCCGCCCCTCCTTGATCGTGGTAGTGGAAACTCCGGGATGGGGTTCGAGGCGAACCGTGTGGGTCGGCTCCTGTCCGGTATTGCGGACGCTCACCGCGTCCACCCGCACGGCATCCGCAACGGCCCGCACGTCCGACCCCGCCTCCGCCTCGTGGGGATGCTCCGGGCGTGTGCGCTTCCGTGAGCCGGAGCCGGACCTGCCGCGCGTGATCAGCGTGAAACCTACGGCGGTAACCATGGCCGCGGCAGCCGTAATCAAGGCGATGAGCTGCGGCGGTACCCCCGGCGGGGACAAGGGCACCGACTCTTGGTGCGCGACCGGCTCGGCTGACACCTCGGTAGAAAGCGGGCTCTCACTCCCAGCGGTGTTAACCGCGGTCACCATGAAGTAGTACGTGGTGCCGTTAACCAGATGGGTCACGGTGGCGTCGGCGCCCTCGGCGGTGCCGACCGTGGTGCTCTGCTGCGCGCCTGGGGTGGTGGCGAGATATATCTTGTACCCGGTTACGGGCGAGCCGCCATCCGACGCGGGCGCGGTCCACGACAGGTGGACCTTGGTGTCGCCCGCGGTCGCAGTCAGCCCAGTCGGTCCGGCCGGTCCGATGATCCTCGGGGCAGGGGTGCTGGCAGACTGCGTGGGGGTTACGGACTGCGTAGGCGACCCGGACTGCGTGGCAGACCCGGGCGTCAACGTGGCCGACGCCTCTCTCGACGAAGGGCCCTGACCCGCGGCGTTGACCGCGAAAACCTCGAAGTAATACGGGGTCCCGTTGACCAGGCCGGTAATGGTGTAACTGGTGGCGGTGACCGGCGAGGCGTTGACCGCGGGACTGGTCTCGCCGCCCGGGCTGGTCCCCTGGTAGATGATGTAGCCGGTGATCGGAGAACCTCCGGACGGGGGTGCGGCCCACGCCAGGGTTACCTTCGACTTACCGGGAGTCGCGGTCAGCCCGGCGGGCGCCCCCGGCACGGTCACCGGAACGGCCTTCGCCTCCGCCGACGCCGGACCCTCACCGATCCGGTTGACCGCGGTCACCCTGAAGTAATACGTCGTCCCGTTGACCAGGCCGGTAACCGTCACGGCGGTGCCTGTGCCCCGGGGGACCTTGGTGGCACCCTTGAAATCAGCCGAGGTCGCCACGTAGACGTTGTAGCCGGTGACCGGCGAGCCGCCAGCTGACCCCGGCTCGGTCCACGACAAGGTGGCCCGAGCGTCACCCGGAGTCGCGGTCAGCCCGGCGGGCGCGCCCGGCACCGCCACCGGAGTGGCCGACGCCTCGGCCGATGCCGGACCGTGGCCGACCCGGTTGACGGCGGCCACTGTGAAGTAATACGTGGTCCCATTGACCAGGCCGGTCACCTGGTAACTAGTGCCGGTGACCAGCGAAGAACCGTTAACCGGGGCGGCGCCCGCGCCACCCGGGCTGGTCCCCTGGTAGACGTTGTAGCCCGTGACCGGCGAGCCACCATCCGACGCGGGCGCGGCCCACGACAAGCTCACCTGGCCATCACTCGCGGTCGCGGCCAGCCTGACCGGCGCCGCGGGCACGGTCGCCGGGACAGCCGAGGCCTCCGTCGAGTGCGGACCGTGGCCGACCCGGTTAACCGCGACCACCCGGAAGTAATACGTGGTCCCGTTGGCCAGGCCAGTCACCTGGTAACTAGTGCCGGTGACCAGCGAAGAACCGTTAACCGGGGCGGCGCCCTCGCCACCCGGGCTGGTCCCCTGGTAGACGTTGTAGCCGCTGATCTGCGCACCCCCGGACGCGGGCGCGG
>Ga0335085_10018354_pt1 | contig 10058 bp, 6 predicted proteins | sample Lox_Sample_45_FD_206712 | JGI IMG/M metagenome (GOLD analysis project Ga0335085, IMG submission 206712) | Soil microbial communities from Loxahatchee National Wildlife Refuge, Florida, United States - Lox_Sample_4.5 | ecosystem: Environmental > Terrestrial > Soil > Wetlands | place: USA: Florida... | reverse complement strand
GCATCATCACGCAGCCCGCGGCGACGAGCGCGGCGGTGGCGACGCCGAACTCGTCGGCGCCGAGGAGCGCGCCGATCACGACGTCGCGCCCCGACCGGATGCCGCCATCGACCTGCACGGCGATGCGGCCGCGCAAGCCGTTCAGCACCAGCGTCTGGTGCGTTTCGGCGAGGCCGATCTCCCACGGCTCGCCGGCGTGATGGATCGAGGTGAGCGGCGAGGCGCCGGTGCCGCCCTCATGCCCGGCGATCGTGACGTGGTCGGCATAGGCCTTGGCGACGCCGGCGGCGATCGTGCCGACGCCGATCTCGGCGACGAGCTTCACGCTCACCGCGCCCCGCGGATTGACGTTCTTGAGGTCGTGGATCAGCTGCGCCAGATCCTCGATCGAATAGATGTCGTGATGCGGCGGCGGCGAGATCAGCCCGACGCCCGGGATCGAATGCCGCGTGCGCGCGATCCAGTCATCGACCTTGTGGCCGGGAAGCTGGCCGCCCTCGCCGGGCTTCGCGCCCTGCGCCATCTTGATCTGCATCACGTCGGCATTGACGAGGTACTCGGCGGTGACGCCGAACCGGCCGGATGCCACCTGCTTGATCGCCGAGCGCATGGAGCCGCCGTCGGGCAGCGGCTTGTAGCGCTGCCGATCCTCGCCGCCCTCGCCGGTGTTCGACTTGCCGCCGATGCGGTTCATGGCGATGGCGAGCGTGGTGTGCGCCTCCCACGAGATCGAGCCGAACGACATGGCGCCGGTTGCAAAGCGCTTGACGATCTCCGCCGCGGGCTCGACCTCCGCGATCGGGATCGGCGCGGGCGCGAACTTGAAGTCCAGGAGTCCGCGCAGCGCGATCAGCCCTTCATCCTGCTCGCCGACGCGGCGGGTGTATTCCTTGAACTTGCGGTAGTTGTTGCCGCGCACCGCGTGCTGCAGCAGCGACACGCTGTCCGAGGTCCAGACGTGGCGCTCGCCGTTGACGCGGAACGCGAGCTCGCCGCCGACATCGAGCGCCTCGCGGTAGTTGGGCGCGTCGCCGAACGCGAGGCGGTGACGCCGCACCGTTTCTTCCGCGACCTCCTCGAGCCCGATGCCCTCGACCGGCGAGACCGTGCCGCTGAAATACTTGTCGAGGAAGGCGCTGTTGAGCCCGACCGCGTCGAAGATCTGCGCGCCGCAATAGGACTGGAACGTGCAGATGCCCATCTTGGACATCACTTTGAGGATGCCCTTGGCGATCGCCTTGATGTAGCGCTCTTCCGCCTCGCCCGCCGACAGCTTGCCGTCGAGCTCGCGCTGCAGGGAGGCGAGCGTGTCGAACGCGAGATAGGGATTGATCGCCTCGGCGCCGTAGCCCGCGAGCAGGCAGAAATCATGGAGCTGCCGCGCCTCGCCGGTCTCGACCACGAGCCCGACCTCGGTGCGCAGCCCGCCGCGGATCAGATGGTGATGCACCGCCGCGACCGCGAGGAGCGAGGGCACCGCGGCGTTGTCGAAATCGAGCGCGCGGTCCGACAGGACGATGATGTTGTAGCCGAAGCGCACCGCGGACTCGGCGTCGCGGCAGATGCGATCGAGCGCGGCCGGCATGCCGGCAGCACCCTCGGCGGTGGGGAAGCAGATCGACAGCGTGTAGGTCCGGAACGCGCCGCGCGAATTGTCCTCGATGCGCCGGATCTTCTCGAGGTCGACGTTGGTGAGGATCGGCTGGTGCAGTTCGAGCCGGATGTGCTTGCCGCCGGTCTCGAGGTCGAGGAGGTTGGGCCGCGGCCCGACCAGCGACACGAGCGACATCACGACCTGCTCGCGGGTCGAGTCGATCGGCGGGTTCGTCACCTGCGCGAAGCGCTGCTGGAAATAGTCGAACAGCAGCTTCGGCCGGTTCGACAGCACCGCCAGCGGCGTGTCGCGCCCCATGGCGCCTACCGTGTCCTCGGCCGAGAGCGCCATCGGCTTCAGGAAGAAGCGCAGATCCTCCTGCGTGTAGCCGAACGCCTGCTGCCGATCGAGCAGCACGTTCCGCGGCGGCGGCATCGGCGTCACTTCGTCGGGCAGGGTCTCGAGCTTGATCTGCGTGCGGTCGAGCCAGGCCTGGTAGGGATGCGCCGCGGCGATCTCCTCCTTGAGCTCGGCATCGTCGATGATGCGGCCGCGCTCGAGGTCGACCAAGAGCATTCGCCCCGGCTCGAGCCGCCACTTGCGGATGATCTTCTCTTCCGGCACGTCGAGCACGCCCGCTTCGGAGGCCATCACCACGAGGTCGTCGGAGGTGACCATGAAGCGCGCCGGCCGGAGGCCGTTGCGGTCGAGATTGGCGCCGATCTGCCGCCCGTCGGTGAAGGCCAGCGCGGCGGGTCCGTCCCACGGCTCCATCAGCGCCGCGTGATATTCGTAGAAGGCGCGGCGCTTCGGCTCCATCAGCGGGTTGTCGGCCCACGCCTCCGGAATCATCAGCATCAGCGCATGCGGCAGCGAATAGCCGCCGGCGATCAGCAGCTCGAGGCAGTTGTCGAGCGTCGCCGAGTCGGAGTTGCCGTCGCCGATCAGCGGCCAGAGCTTTTCCAGATCGGCGCCCAGCACCTTCGACGTCATCGAATGGCGCCGCGCCATCATCCAGTTGATGTTGCCGCGGAGCGTGTTGATCTCGCCGTTGTGGGCGAGGTAGCGGAACGGGTGCGCCAGTTCCCAGGACGGGAAGGTGTTGGTCGAGAACCGCGCATGCACGAGTGCGAGGGCGGATTCGGTGCGCTCGTCCCGAAGGTCGAGGTAGAACCGGCCGAGTCGCTCGGCGATCACCATGCCCTTGTAGATGATCGTGCGGGTCGAGCAGCTCGCGATGTAGAAGGCCGCACCCTCGGGCAGGGACCGCGCCCGGATCGCCTTGTGGCACTGCTTGCGGATGACGAAGAGCTTGCGCTCGAAGGCGTCGGCGTCGGGGCAGTTATCGCCGCGCGCGACGAAGAATTGGCGGATCACCGGCTCGACCGGGCGGATGCTGTCGCCGAGGACGGCGCTGTCGCGCGGCACGTCGCGCCAGCCGAGCAGCGTCTGGCCCTCGGCGGAGACGAAATGCGCGATCGTCTCCTCGCAGGCCGCCCGCGTCTCGGCATTGCGCGGCAGGAACACCATGCCCACGGCATAGTGTCCGGGCTCGGGCAGCGCGAAGCCAAGCGCCTCGGCCTCGGCGCGCAGCAGCCGGTCGGGAAGCTGGATCAGGATGCCGGCGCCGTCGCCCGCCAGAGGATCGGCGCTGACCGCGCCGCGGTGCGCGAGATTGTCGAGGATCTTGATGCCGTCGATGAGGATGCTGTGGCTTTTGTGATTCTTGATGTGCGCGATGAAGCCGACGCCGCAGGCGTCGTGCTCGTGACGCGGGTCATAGAGCCCCTGCCGTGCGGCCATGTCGCGCCGTTCCACCCCTTCCCGTCCTCGCCTTCATCGAACCGCTGCGCGCAGCCCCCCCCCTTGGACCGCGGAATGCGCGCAACCCTTTAAGATTGCTGGCTGCGTTGGCCGAGTCAAGGCGCGCGGCATCGAAACCGCGCAATCCTACCGCGGCGCACCGCCGCGGCAGGCGACAAGGACCGCGAAACCGTCCCTCGGGACCACGCGGCTCCTCCATTCCGTTATGGCCCTAGCTCTGCTAGTGTAGCGGATCGCCGGCTGCGTTTGGCTTGCGGAAAGGGGACAGGTGGGGCCGGCATTGGATTCCCGGAGCAGAACGACAAATGGGCAGAGGCCATGATTGGCGCCCGCCGCGGCGGCGGGGCTTTGACGACGACAATTTCGCAATGGAGCCGCCGCGGCGCGGCCCCAGGTTCGGCGGGCCCATGGCGCGGCCACCGATGGACGACCGACCAGCCGGGCCGCCGACCCGGGCCAAGGTGAAGTGGTTCAACGCGGAGAAGGGGTTCGGCTTCGTCGAACTGGGGGACGGCACCGGCGACGCCTTCCTGCACCTCTCGGTGCTGCAGCGCACGGGCCAGGGCCCCGTGGCGCCCGGCACGAGTCTCCTGGTGCGGGTGAGCCAGGGGCAGAAGGGCGCGCAGGTGTCCGAGGTGCTGGAGGTTGATGCCAGCACGGCGACCGCCGCGCCGCCGCGCGAGCGGGCCTTTGCCGGCGCACGGCCGGCCCGGCGCGAACGCGATCTCGGCGCCACGGTGGAGATGCGCGGCACGGTGAAGTGGTACAACGCGGCAAAGGGCTTCGGCTTCGTCGTCGTGCCCGAGGGCGGCAAGGACGTGTTCATCCACGTCTCCGTGCTCGAGCAGGAAGGGCTGAACAACCTCGCCGAGGGTCAGGCCGTGATCATGCAGGTGGCGCAGGGCACCAAGGGCCCGGAGGCGGTCTCGATCCGGCTCGGCTGACGCCCGGCCTGCGCCGGGGCGTTAGTCAGGCCGCCTTGGGCGGCTCCTCGACCTTGGCGATCGCGTTGAGCAGGTCCGAGACGTCGAACGGCTTGTGCAGCACGCCGCCCGCGCCGCTCAGCACCGCTTGCGACAGCAGCTGTTCGAGGCTGAAGCCGGTCATCATGATGACGGCGGCATCGGCATGGAGCCGACGCAGCTCGAAGAACGCCTCGACGCCGTTCATGCCGGGCAGCTTCACGTCCATGAGCGTGACGTCGAACGGCCCCTGGGCATAGCGCTTCACGGCGTCCTCGCCGGTGTGCGCCATCTCCACTTGATGGCCGTGCAGCGCGAGGATGTCCGCGATGCTTTCGGCGTGGTCGACATCGTCGTCGACGATGAAAATGCGGCAAGACATAAGCCGGCCTCCACCGGTGACCTTAGGGGCGGGGCGGTTACGGCACGATTAACGGCCCGGCACCGATCGAATAGGATCAGCGAAGAATTGTCGGGAGGCGAGCCGTGCCCAACCACGCTGCCGCGCGCTTGCGCGAACTTCTCGCAAATGCCGAGCTTCTGGTCTGCCCGGTGATCGGCGATCCGCTCGCCGCGCGGCTGGTGCAGCAGAGCGGGCTGCCGATGGCGCTCCTCGGCGGGTTCGGCATCGCCGCGACCCGCTTCGCCCTGCCCGACACCGGCCTCATCACCTTCACCGAGGTGCTGGACCAGGTGCGCAGCACCTGCGCCGCGGTGCCGGGCTTCCCGATCGTCGCCGACGGCGACACCGGCTATGGCAACGCGATGAACGTGCGCCGGACGGTGCGCGCCTTCGCCGAGGCCGGCGCCGCCGCGATCCTGATCGAGGACCAAGTGTGGCCCAAGAAATGCGGGCATTACGGCGGCGGCCGGCCGGTGATCGGGCGCGAGGAGGCGCGCATGAAGATTCGTGCCGCGGTCGAAGCGCGCGGCGATGCCGACATCCTGATCATGGCGCGGACCGACGCGCGCGGCTCGCTGGGGTTCGACGAGGCGATGGCGCGCTGCCGCGCGTTCGAAGCGGAAGGAGCCGACATCCTGTTCGCCGAGGCGCTCGAGACCGAAGCGGAGCTGCGCACCTTCGCCGGCGGGTTCCAGCGTCCGACCTGGGCCAACATGATGCCGAAGACGCCGGTCGCCTCGCGCGCCGCGCTGCGCGCCATGGGCTTCAAGGTGGTGACGTACAATGTGCTCTTGCACGCGGCGGTCCGGGCGATGCAGGACACGCTCGCCGCGCTGGCCGCCGACGACCCGGCCCGGGCGCCGCCGACGGTCTCCTTTGCCGATCTGACGGCGCTCGTCGGTCTGCCCGAATACGACGCGACCGCGGAGCGCTATCGCGCCGCGGAATGAGCGAACGGCCGTGGCGCCTCCGTCACAAATATGCAAGATTGCGCCATCGGCCTCCCCTTAAGGGGCGTGGAGAAGACGAACGGAGGGTTGGAGATGCAGAGACGCAAGTTCCTCACGACGGCGGGCCTCGGCGTCGCGGGCGCAGCGATCGCAGCACCGGCTATCGCGCAGAGCGAGCCGGAATTGAATTGGCGCATGGCCGCGAGCTGGCCCAAGAGCCTCGACACCATCTTCGGCGGCGCCGAATTCTTCGCCAAGCGGGTGGCGGAGATGACCGACAACAAGTTCCAGATCCGCGTCTTCGCCGGGGGCGAGATCGTACCGCCGCTGCAGGTGCTGGACGCGGTCCAGAACAACACGGTCGAGATGGGTCACACCGCCAGCTATTATTACGTCGGCAAGGATCCGACCTTTGCGTTCGACTGCACCGTTCCGTTCGGCTTCAACGAGCGCTTCCAGAATGCCTGGATGAATCAGGGCGGCGGCAAGGAGCTGCTCGCCGACTTCTTCAAGGACTACAACATCGTCAGCTTCCCGGCCGCCAATACCGGCGCGCAGATGGGCGGCTGGTTCCGCAAGGAGATCAAGACCGTCCAGGACCTGCAGGGGCTGAAGTTCCGGATCGCCGGGCTTGGCGGCTTCGTCATGCAGAAGGTCGGCGTGGTGCCGCAGCAGATCGGCGGCGGGGACATCTACCCCGCGCTCGAGAAGGGCACGATCGACGGAGCCGAATGGGTCGGCCCCTATGACGACGAGAAGCTCGGCTTCTACAAGGTCGCAAAATACTACTATTACCCCGGCTGGTGGGAAGGCAACGCGCAGCTCTCGCTCTACGTGAATCGCGAGCAGTGGAACAAGTTGTCGAAGAAGTACCAGGCGGTGGTCGAGGCGGCGAGCGCCGAGGCTTACCGCTGGACGCTCGCGCGGTACGACGTCGACAATCCCCAGGCGCTGCGCCGCCTCGTCTCGAACGGCGCTCAGCTTCGGCCGTTCTCGAACGAGATCCTCGAGGCCTGCAACAAGGCCGCGACCCAGCTCTGCGAGGAGTTCGCCGCCAAGAATGCGAAGTGGAAGAAGATCTACGAGCCTTGGCGCAAGTTCCTGGTCGAGGAGCACAGCTGGTTCAAGGTCGAGGAATACCGCTTCGACGACTTCATGTACCGGCACACGCCGAAGATCTGACCCGGCCTCGGGCCGACCGCGCAGGGCCCCGCCACCGGGGCCCTGCCTTTTTTCGCGCTATTTGTAGTCGAGCGGCGGCGGCGCGGAGTCGAGCGCTGGAACGTCGATATTGACCTTGCTCGGGTCGATCTTGGGCCCCTTGTCGAGCCCGCCCAGAACCAGATACGGGAACACGATGACGAGCGCGACCATGGCAAGCTGGATACCGACGAACGGTACGGCGCCCCAATAGATCTGGCCGGTGGTGATGCCTTCCGTCGCGCGGCTCGTCACCTTGTCGAGATAGGATCCCACCGGCGCCACGCTGCGCAGATAGAAGAGCGCAAAACCGAAGGGCGGATGCATGAACGAGGTCTGCATGTTCACGCCCAAGAGCACGCCGAACCAGATGAGGTCGATGCCGAGCTTCTCCGCCACGGGCCCGAGCAGCGGCACCACGATGAAGGCGAGCTCGAAATAGTCGAGGAAGAATGCCAGCACGAACACGAGCAGATTGACGACGACCAGAAACCCGACCTGTCCGCCCGGCAGGCTCGTCAGCAGATGCTCCACCCACAGATCGCCGTTGACGCCGCGGAAGACCAGCGTGAACACGGTCGACCCGACCAGGATGAACATCACGAACGATGACAGCTTGGCGGTGGAGTCGATCGCCTGACGCAGGAGCGTCCAATCGAGACGCCGGTTGGCAAAGGCCAGGGCGAGCGCGCCCGTGGCGCCCATCGCGCCGCCCTCGGTCGGCGTGGCGATGCCGAGGAAGATCGTTCCGAGCACAAGGAAGATCAGTGCAAGCGGCGGCATCATCACGATCACCACCTGCTGCGCGATCCGGCTGAGGAGGCCGAGCCGCAGCACCCTGTCCGCGACCGCCGCGAGGTAGAGCGCGAGGCCGGCGGACGCCGCCGCCCAGATCGGGTGCAGCACATAGGTGAGCGCCCATCCACCCGCAAAGGCGAGCACGGTGACCACGGCGACCGACAGATAGCCGATGCGTCCGTCGGGCTCGCGGATAAGGATGGCTTCGGGCGGCAGGGCCGGCGCCGCACGCGGATTGACGATGGTCACGATCAGCACATAGGCGCCATACATGCACGCGAGCAGGACGCCGGGAACAAAGGCGCCGGCATACATGTCGCCGACAGAGCGGCCGAGCTGGTCGGCCATGACGATCAGCACGAGGCTCGGCGGGATGATCTGCGCCAGCGTGCCCGAGGCGACGATCACGCCCGACGCGAGCCGCCGGTCATAGCCGTATCGAAGCATGATCGGCAACGAGATGAGACCCATCGAGATGACGGACGCCGCCACAACGCCCGTGGTCGCGGCGAGCAGCGCGCCGACGAAGACCACGGCATAGGCAAGGCCGCCGCGCATCGGACCGAAGAATTGCCCGACCGTGTCGAGCAGGTCCTCCGCCATGCCGCTGCGCTCGAGGATCAGCCCCATGAGCGTGAAGAACGGGATCGCCAGCAGCGTATCGTTGCGCATGATGCCGAAGACGCGCTCCGGCAGCGCCTGCATTAGCTCGGGCCCGAGGAGACCGAGTTCGATGCCGATGAGCCCGAAGGCGAGGCCGTTCGCCGCAAGCGAGAACGCGACCGGGTAGCCCAAGAGGAGGAGGACGACGAGCGCCGCGAACATCAGCGGCGCCATGTTCGCGACCAGGAAGGACATCACACGGTCTCGATCATGGTTTCGGCGACCGGGCTATGCGCGCCGTGCTTCTGTCCGGGATCGGGAATGCGGCCCATCAGGAACGCGATTCGCTTGATGATCTCCGACACGCCCTGCAGCGAAAGCAGCGCGAACGCGATCGGGATCAGGATCTTCACCGGCCAGCGCAGCAGGCCGCCGGCGTCGGCGGAGACCTCGTGGCGCGCGATCGACTCCTCGACCATCGGAATCGACAGCCACAAGATGATGAGCGCCATGGGCAGCAGGAAGAACAAGCCGCCGAAAATGTCGATCCAGGCCCGGATACGCGGCGACAGGCGGTTGTTGACGATGTCGATCCGAATGTGCTCGTTCCGGCCAAGAGTGTAGCCCGAGCACAGCAGGAAGACGGCCGAGTAGAGATACCACTGCAGCTCGAGCCAGGCGTTCGAGCTGGTATCGAGCACATAGCGGACGAGAGCGTTACCCGAACTCACGAGGACGGAGGCGAGAACTAGCCACGAAATCGCCCGGCCGACGCGGTCATTGACCGCGTCGATCATTCGGCTCAGCGACAAAAGGGCGCCCAATCGTCCTCCCTCGCAAAAGTCTTTTTCCCTCGCCGCGCACGCGGAATTCGCCGCTTCGGCGGTTTTGCGTAATATGACAGCATCGAACGGGGCAATCCAGCCGCAAGACCGGAGCCGAGGGAGGCAATTATTCCGCACGAGATCTTTGGCCTGAACCCGGCCCTCGTCGCGATCGTCATCGTCGCGGTCACCTATCTCCTGATCATTGCCGACCGGTTCGACCGGTCGATCCTCGCGCTCCTGGGCGGCGGAGCGATGATCGTGTCCGGCGTGCTGACCCAGGACGAGGCGATCAAGGGCATCGACTTCAACACGCTCGCTCTCCTCGCGGGGATGATGATCCTGGTATCGGTGTCGCGGCGGTCCGGCATGTTCGAGTACATGGCGATCTGGTCGGCGCGCCTGGCGCGGGCTTCGCCGGCCGGCATCCTCATGATGCTGGCGCTGGTGACGGCGTTCATCTCGGCGCTCCTCGACAACGTGACGACGGTGCTGCTGGTGGCGCCGGTCACGCTGTCGATCACGCGCCGGCTGGGCGTCCCGGCCTTCCCGTTCCTCTTCGCCGAGGTGATGGCGTCGAACATCGGCGGCACCGCCACGCTGATCGGTGACCCGCCCAACATCCTCATCGGCTCCGCCGCCGGGCTGAGCTTCAACGACTTCGTGCTGAACTTGACGCCGGTGATCCTCGTCGCCCTCGCCGTCCAGACGATGCTCGTGCATTTCATCTGGGGCCGAAGGATCGACGCGGCCGCCGCGGCGCGCGCCGAGGTCATGGCGCTCGACGCGCGCGCGGCGATCACCGACTGGCGGCTCCTGAAGCAGTCGCTGGCGGTGATCCTGGCGGTCCTGCTGGCGTTCGTCTTCGCGCGGCCGCTCGGGCTTGCGCCCGGCTCGATC
>Ga0335085_10018353_pt1 | contig 10058 bp, 7 predicted proteins | sample Lox_Sample_45_FD_206712 | JGI IMG/M metagenome (GOLD analysis project Ga0335085, IMG submission 206712) | Soil microbial communities from Loxahatchee National Wildlife Refuge, Florida, United States - Lox_Sample_4.5 | ecosystem: Environmental > Terrestrial > Soil > Wetlands | place: USA: Florida... | reverse complement strand
GCACAAATTTGAAGAGGAGAACGAACTCGACTTCTCCTTCGGATTGAAAGGGCTGAGCCGGTTTCGCGCGAACGTTTTTATGCAGCGTGGGGCCGTGGCCTCCGCGATCCGGACCATCCCATTCAAGATCATGACCTTTGAGGAACTGGGACTGCCTCCCGTTGTACGGGAGCTGGTCAAGCGTCCCCGAGGCCTGATTCTGGTGACCGGTCCGACGGGAAGCGGGAAATCGACTACTCTGGCCACGATGATCGACACCATCAACAGCGAGCGCCATGAACATATTGTCACTATCGAAGACCCGATTGAGTTCCTTCATCCGCATAAAAAATGCCTGGTCAATCAACGAGAGGTCAATTCCGACACCAAATCCTTTAAATCTGCCCTGAAATATATTCTGCGGCAGGATCCCGATGTGGTTCTAGTCGGGGAAATGCGTGATCTTGAAACAATCGAGGCTGCTTTGACAATTGCAGAGACCGGTCACCTCACCTTGGCCACGCTTCACACCAACTCTTGTGCCCAGACGATTAACCGGATCATCGATGTGTTTCCGCCGTTTCAGCAGCCCCAAGTACGAGCTCAGTTGTCGTTCGTTCTGGAAGGGGTCATGTCCCAGCAGCTCATGGCCAAGGCCAGCGGGCAGGGACGGGTGCTAGCGCTGGAGATTATGGTTCCCACGCCCGCGATCCGCAACTTGATTCGGGAGGACAAGGTCCATCAGATTTATTCCACGATGCAAACCGGGCAATCGAAACACGGCATGCAGACGATGAATCAGTCGTTGTCCGAACTCTACCAACGGCGCTTGATCACCTATGACGACGCCGTCACCCGGAGCAGCAACGTCGAAGAGCTAATCAATATGATCGGTCGGAGCGGTATGGCTCCGCAACCGGGTAGGGAACAGCGCGCGGTTCGATAACCGAAGGGGACATTGATGGCAACGTTTGCCTGGACAGGGAAGACGAGACAAGGAGCCCAGCAGAAGGGCGAGCTCGTGGCCAAGACCCGTGAGGAGGTGATCGGGCTTCTTCGGAAGCAGAATATCCTGGTGACTTCGATCCAGCAAAAGGCCGGCGCCTTTAATCTCAATTTGAATTTCGGCGGGGGTGTTACGGACAAAGACATCGTGGTATTTACGAGGCAGTTTGCCACGATGATCGATGCCGGTCTGCCGCTGGTCCAATGCCTTGAAATTCTATCGACCCAGACCGAAAACAAATTCCTCGCCAAGGTGGTGGGTGAAGTTCGGCAAGAGGTCGAATCGGGTTCCACCTACGCCGATGCCTTGAGGAAACATCCAAAGGCGTTTGACGATTTGTATGTGAACATGGTGGCGGCCGGTGAAGCCGGGGGTATTCTGGACACGATCCTCAACCGTCTGGCCAAACATATTGAGAAAGCCGCAAAGTTGAAAAAGCAGATCAAATCGGCCATGGTCTATCCGCTCACGATCATGGGCGTGGCCGTCGTCATCGTGGCCATCCTGATGATCTGGGTCATTCCGGTCTTCGCCAAAATGTTTTCCGATTTCGGCGGGGCCCTTCCCGCACCGACCCAGATTGTGATCACCGCCAGTAACATATCGAAGCAATACGCACCGTATATGGCCGTAGGGGCTGTGCTGGGTTGGATCGGCTTGAAACGGTTCTACAAAACACAAACGGGTCGAAAACTAATGGATACTCTGGGACTAAAGATGCCGGTGATCGGCGATCTCATACGAAAAGCGGCCGTCGCCAAATTTACTCGAACCCTCGGAACCTTAATCAGCAGCGGGGTGCCGATCTTGGAGGGATTGAATATCACGGCCAAGACGGCGGGCAACAAGGTTATCGAAGAGGCCATCATGACAGCCCGACAGAGCATTAGCGAAGGAAAGACGGTTTCTGATCCCCTCGGGAAGACGAAAGTATTTCCCCCAATGGTGGTTCAGATGATTGCGGTGGGTGAAACCACGGGGGCTTTGGATGCGATGCTGGGGAAAATCGCCGATTTTTATGAGGAGGAAGTGGACGCGGCGGTCGCGGCTTTGACGTCTCTCTTGGAGCCGATGCTGATGGTCTTCTTAGGCGCCATTATCGGGTTCATCGTTATCGCCATGTACCTGCCCATCTTCAAGATGGCCGGGACCATATAGGGTTAAGAAGTTCATCCGATTTTTCTGGCCCATTCTTTCTGCTTGACGCGACGGTAACGTACACCTCATTCTTCAAATTCCGGTCTCGCGTCCGGAACGAATTCGAGCCGCTTTTCCTCCCGTTCTGATTTCCACAACCGGATTGTGATGGGTGCGATGGAGCTTCAATGGATCCAGCAGGAAGAAATACGTGCCAAGCTCAAGTGGCTCATCGTCCTGCGTGTCGTGATCGTTACGGTACTATTGGGCGCTTCGATCGTTCTCCAAGTGGGCTACGGACATATAGGGAAGACGACCACATCCTTTTCCTACCTGATCGCTTCAACTTATTGTCTTACGATCGTTTACAGCCTGCTTCTTAACCGTCTAAAACGCCTCACGCTGTTGGCCCATGTGCAGATCTTCTTTGATCTGATCTTTGATACCCTACTGGTTTATTTGACGGGTGGGATCGAAAGCCCGTTTTCACCCGTTTATATGATTACCTCGATGGCTGCGAGCGTGATCCTGGGCCGGAAAGGAGGAAGCCTGACCGCGTCCATGGCCAGCGTCCTCTTCGGTCTGCTCGTGGACCTTCAATATTTTGGATTCCTGCCCGAAACGGGGGCCAGCACTTATTCCAATCGGGAAACGCTTTATTTTCTTTTTTTAAATATCGTCGGTTTTCTGACCGTGGCTTATTTAAGCGGAGGACTGGCTGAAAAATTGAGTCTTACTCGGGAACGGCTCAAGGAAAAAGCGGCCGGGCTGGCCGAATTGAAGGCCTTTCATGAACATGTTGTGCAAAGCATGAGCACCGGCTTGATGACGACCGGGCTGTCCGGGGGGATCACCTCCTTCAATCGGGCGGCCGAGGAAATTATAGGCTACCGGTACGGAGAGGTGAGAGGTAGACCTTGGTGGGAGATTTTCGGTTCGCCCGATCTGAAAGAGTTGATCAGCGCCGAGAAACCGTTGATGGAACCGTTTCGTTTTGACCGGGAGTGTCGCCGTAAAGACGGGGGGGCATTGGTGTTGGGTATGACGGTATCCCCGCTCAAGAACGAAGAAGGGCAGCAGATTGGCGGCGTCTGGATCTTTCAGGACCTGACCCGCATCCGAAAGATGGAGTTGGAGATCGAGCACAAAAAACGACTGGCGACCATCGGCGAGATGGCCGCCGGGATGGCCCATGAAATCCGAAATCCCCTGGCATCGTTAAGCGGGTCCATGCAGGTTCTGAGTCGGGACCCACGCCTCGATGACGAGGAATCTCACCGTCTGATGGAGATCGCTCTGCAAGAGACGGAACGCCTGAATAGCATTATCACGGCCTTTTTGTTGTACGCCCGGCCCTCGCCTTTGAATAAAAAACGATGGGACATTAACCAACTCGTTAAGGACACGTTAAGCCTGCTTCGAAAAGGGAAGGAATATCAGGACAACATTGATATTCAATCGTATCTGGCTCCGGGGGATTTAGCGGCTGTTGTGGATGCAGACCAGATCCGTCAAGTTTTCTGGAATCTGTCGATCAATGCGTGTCAGGCCATGCCCCAGGGAGGGCGGCTGCTCGTGACAACCCGTCCTGTGACCATGCCGCCTGATCGAAAGTCCCCTGAAACAGCTTGGGTCGAAGTGACATTCTCAGACAACGGCCAGGGGATTCAAAAAGAACATATGGACAAGATTTTCTACCCTTTCTTTACAACCAAGGATCGAGGATCTGGTCTTGGCCTTTCGATCGTGCACCGCGTCATCGAGACCCATCAAGGGCGGGTGCATGTCGAAAGCCGGCCGGGCGAAGGAACCCGGTTTATCCTCTTACTGCCGGTTGGTGAAATGACAACCTCTGTCCGACTTGAAAAATCAAGGAGCCGTTGACCGTGGAGAAGATCTTAGTCGTTGATGATGAGAAAAGCATGCGGGATTTCCTTAGCATCGTGCTGAAGAAGGAGGGCTATGCTGTCACGACGGCCGACGACGGGGAAATGGCGAGCCGGTTGGTCCAGAAAGAAATCTTTGATCTGGTCTTGACGGATGTCAAGATGCCCAAGATGAACGGCCTACAGGTCCTCAGGACGGTGAAGGAGACATCGCCCGACACCATTGTCGTCATGATCACGGCCTTTGCTTCCACCGAAACGGCGATTGAAGCCATGAAGGAGGGAGCCTACGATTACCTCACCAAGCCGTTTCAGATCGAGGAAGTGAGGCTGATCATCCAGAATGCGCTCGAGAAAAAACGGCTCCGAGCTGAGAACCAACTTTTAAAAAAGAAGGTGAAAGGGGCCGCCACTCTGGAAGACATTATCGGCCGTGGCGGAGGCATGGAAAATGTGATTCAAGTGATCAAGAAAGTCGCGAATACCCAGAGCAACGTGCTGATTCTGGGTGAGAGCGGAACCGGGAAGGAACTCGTTGCGCAGGCGATTCATTCCGACAGTCTGCGGAAGGACAAACCCTTTGTCACCGTCAATTGCAGTGCGCTTCCCGAGCCGCTTCTCGAGAGCGAGCTGTTCGGACATATGAAGGGGTCCTTTACGGGAGCGCATGCAAACAAGCCGGGCTTGTTTGAGGTCGCTCACGAGGGGACGATCTTCCTAGACGAGATTGGAGACACCCCGTCGGGAATTCAGGCCAAACTGCTGCGGGTTCTGGAAGAAAAGGAGTTCCGCCGCATCGGTGGGACACAAAATATCCATGTCGATGTCCGAATTATCGCGGCCACCAACAAAGATCTCGAAAAGGCTGTGGCGGAGGGGACGTTTCGGGAGGACCTCTATTATCGACTGGATGTCATTCCCATTCATCTGCCGCCGTTACGAGAGCGGGTGGAGGATATTCCGCTCCTGGTCCGGCATTTTCTCACCGTTATGAATCAAGGATTGAATAAGAAGATCCGGACGATCACGCCCGAGGCCATGAAAGCTTTGCAGGCTCACCCTTGGCGTGGAAATGTGCGAGAACTGGAGAATGTCATTGAGCGCGTTGTGGCTTTGACAACCGGAGAGGCCATCGAACTCAAGGATGTCTTGGAATGCCTCCAACGGCCGGCGGGTTCTAAGGAATCGTTATTGACGACGCTTCCACCGGAAGGACTGGATCTGGACAAAGTGATCGGCGACTTCGAAAAAACGCTTCTCTTGAAGGCCCTGGAGCGAACCAATTGGGTCAAACGGGATGCGGCCAATCTGCTGCGGCTGAACATGCGGTCTTTCCGATACCGTCTGGATAAGCACAGCATTCGGAAAAATAGGGAACCCGGATCTCCTCCGGAGGAGGATGAGATGGAATCGGACGCTCCGGCTTCTTAAACGGTTTTGACCACCCTCCACCGAATTTCATTGGATGACCCCTCTCGCATGCGTGCACGCTCGACCGTAACCGTACCCGCACCAGCCAAGATCAACCTCCTGTTGTATGTCCTGGAGCGCCAATCGACCGGATACCATGAAATCGTTTCTTTGATGCAGATGGTCGATCTCCAGGATCAGTTGAGTTTGATGCTGCAGCCGATCCGGTACGGGATCCGGATCGTGACGCGGAATCAAACCCTGCCCTTGGGCGAGGACAATCTGATCACTCGGGCCTCCCGCGCTTTTATGAAGCATTACGGGGTAGAGACAGGCTTGCGAATCCAACTGGACAAAAAGATCCCGATCGGCGCCGGTCTCGGCGGCGGAAGCAGTGATGCGGCGGCGACGCTTTATGGTCTATGCGGTCTGCACCAAATGACCCCGTCGCGAAGGGAACTCTCGGCACTGGGGCGGGTTCTGGGCAGTGATGTCCCGTTTTTTTTCGGAGGGCCGACCGCTTGGGTCTCCGGAATCGGAGACCGGATCGATCCGGCTTCTTTGGGAGAAAACCTCTGGGCCGTGTTGGCCAATCCCGGGTTTGAGGTTTCGACCGCTTGGGTCTATTCCGAGCTGGATCGGGCCCGGACCGGGGGACTAACCCAACCAGCAACATTTCTTAAAAAAATAGGATTGACTTTAGACCAGAATCGGAATAAAATCTCATCCCGTGCGAGCAAGGCCTTCCCGCTGACGAAACGATCATTCCCCCTCCACAATGACTTGGAAGTGATCACGATCAGACGTTATCCGGTCATTGAGACCATGAAGGAGCGCCTGTGTTCATTGGGAGCGAAGGAGGCCTTGATGTCCGGTAGCGGACCAACCGTGTTTGGACTGTTTCCGGATCGTTTGACCGCACACGCGGCGGCGGTTGTCCTTCGGCAAGATGCGGAGAAGGGATGGGGCCTTCGACACGGAGGCTGGACGATCTGGGTGACACGGCTGTTGAACCGATCCCTGTGGTAAGCCGAGGGCTGGTTCGGTGATCGGGAATACGGCAAGGGCGCCGTCCCGGGCCGAATTGAACCGCTTGATGATTGACGAGAATATTCGGAGGTCGTCCAACGGTAGGACAGCAGCCTTTGGAGCTGCGAATTGGGGTTCGAGTCCCTACCTCCGAACCAATAACAAACATTGGGATCATCCCCAGCCCGCGGGTTGTTCTCGCTGTGCCGATGACAGGGCAGGACTGATATGTTAAACGAGCTTAAACTGATTTCGGGGAATTCGAACATTCCACTGGCCAAGGAGATCTGCGATCATCTCGGCATCGCTTTGGGCGCGGCTACGGTTTCGGCGTTCAGCGACGGGGAAATTCTTGTCCGAATCGAGGAGAACGTTCGGGGCATGGACGTATTTGTAGTTCAATCCTGCTCGGACCCGGTTAACAAGCACATCATGGAACTCCTGATCATGATCGACGCACTCAAACGGTCCTCGGCCCGTCGAATTACCGCCGTCATTCCGTATTACGGTTATGCGCGACAGGATCGGAAGGATCAGCCCCGTGTGCCGGTTACGGCGAAGTTGGTGGCGGATCTGATCACGACGGCCGGTGCCCATAAAGTTGTGACCGTGGATCTTCACGCCGGCCAGATCCAGGGCTTCTTTAATATCCCGGTCGATCATTTGTATGCAACGCCGGTTCTCCTGAATCATCTTCGTTCGATGGATTTAAAGGACTTAGTGGTGGTGTCGCCGGATGCCGGCGGCGTGGAGCGAGCCCGCGCGTTTGCAAAGCGGCTCAACGCGAGCTTGGCGATTATCGACAAACGCCGCGAGGGTCCGAATCAGGCCAAGATCATGAACATCGTCGGCGATGTGGACAATCGCGACGTCCTTCTTTTGGATGATATGATCGACACGGCCGGAACCATCGCCCAGGGGGCCCAGGCTTGCGCCGACAAAGGGGCCCGTCGCGTCTTGGCCGGTTGTACGCATGCCATCTTGTCCGGTCCGGCCTTGCAGCGACTCAACGACTCGGTGCTGGGTCAGGTGATCGTTACAAACACCGTTCCCTTGGCCGGCAAGGAGCAGATCTGCAAGAAGATCGAAGTCCTGTCCGTGGCCCCGCTTTTGGGCGAGGCGATTCGTCGGATTCACAATGAAGAATCGGTGAGTTCGTTATTCGTTTAACTGTAGCGTAAGGGAGATCGACATGCAACGAATGGATTTGGATGCGGAGCAGCGTCAGCAAAGCGGGAAAGGGGTGGCCCGTGCCCTCCGGCGGTCGGGAAAGATTCCGGCGGTCTTGTACGGTGAAGGGAAATCGAGCCTCCTGGCCGTTGTCCCCGCGGATTTGATCAAAATTTTAAAGTCGGAATCGGGCGAGAACGCCCTGATCAACTTGAAGATCAAGGGCGGAAAGTCCGTCGAGACCCGGACGGCGATCCTTCGCGATTTTCAAAAGGATCCCATTAACGGCGGTATCCTGCATGCGGATCTGTTCGAGGTCAACATGAGTAAGGCGATCCGGGTGCGGGTTCCCATCCTGGTCAAGGGCGAGGTGCCGGAGGGCGTCAAATTGGGCGGTGTTCTCCAGCACAACCTCCGTGAGATGATGATCGAATGTCTTCCCTCCATGATTCCGGACCATCTTGACGTCGATGCGGCTCACCTAAAAATCGGAGAGTCGATTCACGTGAGGGAGCTTCAGGTCGCAGAGGGAATCCGGATTCTGGAAGATAAGGATCTTGCGATCGTATCGGTGGCCGCCCCGATGTCGGAGGCAAAGTTGGAAGAGATCCTGGCGGGCACGCCGGCCGAGACGAAGGAGCCCGAGGTGATCGGGAAGAAGAAGGAAGAAGGAGAAGCGGAAGCGGCGGCGGAGCCTGCGGCCGGTGGAAAGCCGGGCGAGAAAGCGGAGGCCAAGGGCGAGGGGAAGGCCCCCAAACCGGGCGGCAAAGAAGAGAAGAAGGAGTCCGGAGCGAAAGGCTAATTTCATATTGAAGATCCTGGTGGGGCTTGGAAACCCCGGGGCGGAGTACGCGCACAGCCGTCACAATGTCGGGTTTATGGTTCTCGACGCCTTCGCGAAGTCCCTGGCAGTTTCCTATCGGAAAACGTCTTCGCGGATGATCACCGCCTTTGGCACGATCCACGATCGAAACCAAAAAGAAGAACGCGTGGTCCTGGCAAAACCGCAGGTCTATATGAACCGAAGCGGGTCTGCGACTCTGGATCTTCTCCGGGAAACGGGGGCCGGTCCGTCGGATCTTCTCGTGGTTCATGATGACCTGGATCTCGGTCTCGGGCGTCTTCGGCTTAAGTCGAAAGGAGGGCATGGCGGTCATCGCGGGGTTCAATCCATTATCGCATCACTCCAGACCCACCAGTTTTATCGCTTCCGAGTAGGCATCGGCCGTCCGCCGGCACACCAGGCGGCGGAGGAATACGTGCTCTCGGTTTTTCTCCCGGAAGAAAAATCCGTCGTACAGGCGATGATTGAGCGGTCCGTTATGGCTCTGGACTGCTTCCTCAAAGAAGGTCCGGAGACAACGATGAACCGGTTTCACTGATACAATCGTTTGACATTTACAAAAAGTTGACATCAAGGATCTAATTATAGAACTTCACAGACCGACGACTGGATAGGAGGCGTCAAGCATGGATTTGACAAGCGGTTCCATCTTTTTTGCCCTGGCTTGCGGAGCGGCGGCGGTGGTTTACGGGGCGGTAGCGGCTCGATGGGTTCTGGCTCTGCCGGCCGGTTCGGATCGGATGCAGGAGATTGCGAAGGCCATTCAGGAAGGCGCGAAGGCTTTTTTAAACCGCCAGTATACGACGATTGCGGGTGTCGGTCTGGTCTTGTTCGTCATTCTGTGGGCCACCCTGGGAGCTAAAACGGCGATCGGGTTTCTGATCGGCGCGGTCTCGTCCGCGGCGGCCGGTTATATCGGCATGAACATTTCCGTGAAGGCCAACGTACGGACGGCCGAAGCGGCGAAGCGAGGACTATCCGCTGCGTTTAACGTGGCCTTCCGGGGCGGATCCGTTACCGGTCTTCTCGTTGTCGGCCTGGGTCTTCTATCGGTTGCCGGATACTATGGCATTCTGGTTGGGCTTACGCCGAGCGGCCAGAAAGTCGATATTACACCGTTGGTAGGTTTGGGGTTTGGCGGGAGCCTGATCAGCATCTTCGCCCGTCTGGGCGGCGGGATCTTCACGAAGGCGGCCGACGTTGGTGCGGATCTGGTCGGCAAAGTGGAGGCTGGAATTCCGGAGGACGATCCGCGTAATCCGGCTGTCATTGCAGACAATGTCGGTGACAATGTCGGCGACTGCGCCGGGATGGCGGCCGATTTGTTCGAGACGTACGCCGTCACGATCATCTCAACCATGCTTCTCGGTCTCCTGGTCTTCAGCGACGCCGCGCAGGTCCTGGTCTACCCGCTGATCGTGGGCGGGGTCTCGATCATCTCCTCAATTATCGGGACCTTTTTCGCACGCATCGGCGCCAAAGGATATATCATGGGCGCACTGTACAAAGGTCTGGCCGTCTCCGGAATCCTCGCGGCGATCGCGCTCTATTTTGTAACCGCCTGGGTCTTTCAGGGTCTGGCGACAGTCGATCCGAC
>Ga0335085_10018351_pt1 | contig 10059 bp, 8 predicted proteins | sample Lox_Sample_45_FD_206712 | JGI IMG/M metagenome (GOLD analysis project Ga0335085, IMG submission 206712) | Soil microbial communities from Loxahatchee National Wildlife Refuge, Florida, United States - Lox_Sample_4.5 | ecosystem: Environmental > Terrestrial > Soil > Wetlands | place: USA: Florida... | reverse complement strand
TACGAAGGGAATGAGCAAGGAGCAGCTCGACAAGATCAAGAAGTACTACGACGAGCGGTACGGCGGGGCGCAGGCAAAGTAGCCTGTCCGACCTCACGGCAAAGATGCGGCAGGGACGACTGTCCCTGCCGTTTTTTTCGCTGGAGCTCAAAGGAGGACGCAGCAGGCTGGGACCCGGCACGGCCGGGTCCTCCAGCGTTCCTGCTCGCGTCCTGGTCTCGCTGGTGTCCAACTGCTCCGCGCCGGGTCCCAGGAGGTGCAGGTCCGTCACCAAGCAGTCGACGCGCCGATAGACTCCCGTCCTTCAGGCCTCCGACACGACGATGGAGCGCGATCGTGAATGCTTCGCGTCAAGAGGTGGCACGGGGACCTCCGCTGTAGGTCCTTCGATCCTCTCCCTGCCCCGGCGTCTCAGCTGCAATTCTGTCATCCTTCTTAATTATCCTTCTTCTTCCAACTCCGTCCGTACCAGCGCGAGGATCGCAGAATGGGGGACAATAAGGTATTTCTTCTCTTCGAACTCGATCTCCATCGCCGAGTCCTTCAGGAAGATGGCGTAGTCCCCTTCCTTTGCCTGGAGCGGCAGGTACTTCACTTCTTTGCCACCGGCCTTCCAGGACTCGTCCGGCGTCGTCTCCGGGATCGCGTACCCCGGCCCGGTCCTGACCACGGACCCGCCCTGGACCTTTTCCTTCTCCTTGACCGTCGGCGGCAGGTAAAGCCCCGACGAGGTCTTCTCCGACCCTTCGTCCGGATCGATCAGCACCCGGTCGCCGACGATGATGATGTTCTTGTTCGTCTTCATGGTCATCCCGTTCCCGATCAGCTCCACGCCCCTTCTTTTCCTTTCCTGTCCCGCTCCTTTGCGAGCTGCTTCAGGAACTCCTTCCGCGGCATCTCCTCGGCGCCGAGGCTCAGGAGGTGCTTGTTCGTCACCTGGCAATCGATGAGCGGGAAGTCCCATCCCTTCAGCCGTTCCACGAGATGGAAGAGCGCGATCTTGGACGCTTCGGGCCGGAGATGGAACATGGACTCGCCGCTGTAGGTCCTGCCGATGGAAACCCCGTACAATCCGCCTGCGAGCGCGCCGTCCATGAAGACCTCCGTGGAGTGGGCAAACCCGAGCTCGTGCAGCCGGATGTAGGCCTGCTGCATCTCCTTCGTGATCCAGGTGCCGCGCTGACCCTTGCGCTTCGCCTCGGAGCAGTTCCTGATGACATCTGCAAAGCACGAATCGAACCGTATCTCATAGTCCTTCTTCTTGAGCACCTGGCGAAGACTGGTCGATATCTTGAGCTTCTCCGGATAGAGGACGCAGCGCGGGTCGGGCGACCACCACAGGATCGGCTCGCCCTTGCTGAACCACGGAAAGATTCCGCTCCCGTAGGCGAGGAGCAGCCTCTCCGGAGCGAGGTCGCCTCCTACGCCGAGCAGACCGTCCTCATCGGCCAGTTCCGGGTCCGGGAAGATCAGTTCTTTGGGAATTTTATAAACTGGCATGGGAACAGATCAAGATCCAAGGCATCTTTCGCAAAGACGCCAAGGCGCAAAGGATACAGGTCTCCGGCAGTGCATTTCCTGGCGGCGTTGCGGCTTTGCGAGAAAATGTATTTCGTCCCTTGTCTCGCGTCATTTCTCATGCTCCGAAGAACATCCGACAACTTCGCCCTGCTTCCGCATGATCGCCTCGATCTCGCCGGCGGTGTAGAGCTTGCCCTTGCCGACACCGGGGCAGAAGGATGCGACGTCGCGCTCCCAGACCTTGGGATGCATGTTCTCGGGCCAGAACGGCCAGGTGCGGCACTGCCACGGGCGGGCGTCATGCACGCCGCAGCGGCTGCCGTCGAAGAACGGGCAGTCACGCTCCGGATCCTTCAGATGGACCATGCCGTCGGATGCGCGGGTGCATTGCTTTGTGAACTCCGACACGGTCATGCCGAGATGCATGGCCAGACGCCTTCTATCGTTGAAGGTCACATAGACGAACATGTGCCGGCCGTGGTTCAGGCAGCATTTGCCGTCGCCCTGGCACGCGAACCGGATACCGTCATGATAGAACTTCTTCCGTTCCTGCATGGGTAGATACGTGCATTGCCTCTCATCCGCTATGCAGAATACGCAGGAGGTAGCCCTGCGAGGCCGCCCCGAAAATGGCAACCACGCAGGGTTACTTCTACGCTGCTGCAAAGAGGAATGACCCTGGGCCCTTTGCGTTACGAGATCCTCGTCCCTTTTTCTATAGATCAGAGATTGCCCCGGAGCCGTTCGGCGTCAAGGATGCGCGTCACGCCGAGGCGGTAGGCCGCGGTGCGCATCCGGCACTTCGTTTCCCGGCACAGGCCCTCGACGTCCCTGTATGCCGTGGTCATGATCTCCCGGAGCCGTTCCAGCACCTTGGCCTCCGGCCAGACATCGTTGCTCAGGTTCTGGCTCCACTCGAAATAGCTCACCACCACGCCGCCGGCGTTCGCCAGGATGTCGGGGACCACCGGGATGTCGCGGGAGAAGAGGATATCGTCCGCCTCGGCGGTCACAGGCGCGTTCGCCATCTCCAGCACCAGCCGGGCCTTCACGTCCCGCGCGTTTCCGCCGTCAAGCTGGTTCGAGAGCGCGGCAGGAACGAGCACGTCGCAATCGGCCACGAGGAGTTCCCCGTTCGTGATCGGTGCCGCTCCCGGGAACCCGGAGACGGTCCCCGCCTCCTGTTTGTACCGCCGAAGAGCATGGATATCGATGCCTGAGGGATCGAGCACGCCTCCCCTCACGTCGCTCACGGCGACGACACGGTATCCCCGCTCGTGCAGGAGCCGCGCCGTGTTCTCTCCCACGTTGCCGAAGCCCTGGACCGCCACACGCAGTCCCCGCGGAGCCATGCCGCGGCCGGCCATGGCCTTCTCGAGCACATGGATGCCGCCGAGGGCCGTGGAATAGCGCCGCGCCTCGATGCCGCCCAGCGCCGGAGGCTTGCCTGTCACCACCGCGGGGACGTGCTCCCGCGTGATGCGCTCGTACTCATCGAGGATCCACGCCATGATCTGTTCGTCGGTGTACACGTCCGGGGCCGGGATGTCCTTGAAGGGACCGATGGAATCCGCAATGGCCCGGATGTAGCCCCGCGTCACGAGCTCGAGGTCCCGGTGGGAGAGCAGCAGCGGGTCCACGGCCACGCCGCCTTTCGCTCCGCCGAAGGGGATGTTCACCACGGCACACTTGAGCGCCATCAGGAAGGCGAGCTCCCGCGCGTGGGGCTCGTCCATCTCGGGATGGAAGCGGATGCCCCCCTTGGCGGGGCCACGGGCATCGTTGTACTGAACCCGGAAGCCCGAGAACATATGCGTCTTCCCGGTGGTGAGCTTCACGGGAAAGCTCACGGTCATGGACCGCCGCGGTGCGGCCAGAATGTCCAGCTCCTCCTTGGCGAGGCCGAGTTCGGCGTAGATCTCCTGCAGCTCCGTCATGCCGACACTGCGGAGGTCGCGCTCGTCCCGGTGAAGCCGTTCGTGGAATTCCTGCATGTACTCTCCTGAGGTGAGGCTACTATAATTGTAGCGGAAAATCAAGGCGGGCCCGCGGCGCATCGCAAGAAGGACATCGGATCCCCATCACGATGCCGCTTGACAAAGAAAAGGTTCCCTGTTACCGTATTTTATGGCACTTGCCGGACGAAGCGACTTGCGTTCGTCCGGGAGTGCCCCTGTTCCGCGTTCCTCAAGGAGCGGCCGATATGCCAGCACCGAATGTCTGCTCAACCAGTCCCTGCTACAGCATCCAGATCCGGCTTGAGATCGACAACGTCATCGGCAAGTTCGCCCAGATCGCCATGGCCATCGGCATGGCCGGCGGGAACCTGGGCGCCGTGGACATCGTGCGCGTGGAACGCGGCAAGATCATCCGCGACGTGACCGTGGACGCCCGCGACGCGGACCACGAGAAGGAGATCGTGCAGGCCATCAAGAACGTGGGGGGCGTCAAGGTCGTCCGGACCATGGACCGCACCTTCACCGCCCACGAAGGCGGCAAGATCGAGATGCGGAGCAAGGTCCCGATCCGCGACCGGAACGACCTGTCCCAGGTCTACACGCCCGGCGTGGCGCGCGTCTGCATGGACATCCACCACCATCCCGAGCATGTCTATCGGTACACGATCAAGAGGAACACGGTGGCGATCATCACCGACGGCACGGCGGTGCTCGGGCTGGGCGATATCGGGCCGGACGCCGCCATGCCGGTGATGGAGGGAAAGGCGATGATCTTCAAGGAGTTCGCCGATATCGACGCGTTCCCCATCGCGCTCCGCACGAAGGACCCCGACGAGATCGTCGAGACGGTCAAGAACATCGCCACGCCCTTCGGCGGCATCAACCTCGAGGACATCTCCGCGCCCCGGTGTTTCGACATCGAGATGCGGCTCCGGAAGGCGCTGGCAATACCCGTGATCCACGACGACCAGCACGGCACCGCCGTCGTGGTCCTCTCGGCCCTGATCAACGTCGGCAGGCTGTTCAAGAAGGACATACGGAGGTTCCGCGTGGCCATGGTCGGCGCAGGGGCCGCCGGCACGGCGATCGCCAAGATCCTGCTTGCCTACGGGATCAAGGACATCACGGTCTGCGACAGCAAGGGCACGGTATACGCCGGCAGGCGCACGGGCATGAACCCCCATCTTGCCGCTCTCGCAAAGAGCACCAACCCCCGGAAGATCAAGGGTGCGATCTCCGACGCAATGAAAGGCGCTGAAGTGTTCGTCGGCGTCTCCGCCCCGAACGTCATCAAGGCGGACGACATCCGGCGCATGGCCAAGAACCCCGTGGTCTTCGCCCTGGCAAACCCGGACCCGGAGATCGCTCCGGAAGTGGCCCTGCCGCTCGCCCGGGTCATGGCAACGGGCCGGTCCGACTTCCCGAACCAGATCAACAATATGCTGAGCTACCCCGGCATCTTCCGCGGCCTCCTGGACGTGCAGGCAAAGGGCGTGAACGAAGAGGTGAAGCTCGCGGCGGCCGAGGCAATCGCCCACATGGTGAAGACCGAGGAACTGCACGAGGACTACATCATCCCGAGCCCCTTCGACAAGCGCGTGGTCCACGCCGTGGCGCACGCGGTCGCCGAAGCGGCACGGAAGACAGGATTGGCGGAGCGATAGAAAAGCAAGTGGGTCCTTGACACGGATACGTGCCGATATGCCATGATCTCCGCCGATAAAGCAAGACCCGGCCGAAGGACATTGCTTTATCCGCCTTTATCATAGACGTTATCAGATGGAATCCGTGTCAAAGGCATTTAGCTTCATCTCATTTCAGGTTTGGTCTTATCCGCCTTGATCAGGGCTTTTATCTGTGTCCATCCGTGTCAAAGCGTTTTGACCTTGAAGTTCTATGACAGGATATAGAATCGAAAAGGACTCCCTCGGCGAAGTGAAGGTTCCCACGGACGCGCTCTACGGCGCCCAGACCCAGCGGGCCGTGGAGAACTTCCCCGTCTCCGGCATCCGGTTCCCCCGCGTCCTCATCCGGGCGCTCGGCCTCATCAAGGCCGTGGCGGCCGAAGTGAACGCCGGGCTGGGCCTTCTTGATCCGAAGGTCGCCAATGCGATCCACCTTGCCGGCCTCGACGCGGCCGAGGGGAAATGGGACGCACACTTCCCGCTCGACATCTTTCAGACCGGCTCAGGCACCTCGACGAACATGAACGCCAACGAGGTGATCGCAGCTCTTGCTTCAAAGGCCCTTGGAACACCCGTCCACCCGAACAACCACGTGAACATGGGCCAGTCGTCGAACGACGTGATCCCTGCCGCCATCCATGTCGCGGCATATCTCGAGACGCATGAGGTCCTGCTGCCCGGCCTCCGTCATCTTTCGGCTGCGCTCGAAAAGCGGCAGAAGAAGCTCGCGGATGTCGTCAAGACCGGCAGGACCCATCTCATGGACGCCATGCCGGTGACGCTCGGACAGGAGATCTCCGGCTGGACATACCAGGTCCGGCAGTCCATCGAGCGGATCGAGTCCACGCTACCCCGGCTCGCGAAGCTCGCCATCGGCGGGACCGCTGTCGGCACCGGCGTGAACGCGCCGAAGGAGTTCGGAAAGATCGTCGCCGCGCGACTCGCAGGCCGGACCGGCCTTCCCTTCGTCGAGACGGACAACCATTTCGCAGCACAGGCGACCATGGACACGGCCGTCGAGCTCTCCGGCCAGCTCAAGACCGCGGCATCGTCGTTCATCAAGATGGCGAACGATCTTCGCTGGATGAACGCGGGCCCCATCGCCGGGCTCGGCGAGATAGCCCTGCCGTCGCTCCAGCCGGGGTCCAGCATCATGCCGGGCAAGGTGAACCCCGTGATGTGCGAGATGCTGATGATGGTCTCGGCGCAGGTGACGGGCAACGATGCAGTTATCACGCTCGCGAACTCCCACGGGAACTTCGAGCTGAACGTCATGCTTCCCGTGATCGCCCACAACCTGCTGCAGTCGATCACGCTCCTCGGCAACGCAGCTCGGCTCTTCGCTGACAAGGCCGTTGCCGGCTTCACGGTGAACCGCGAACGCGTCGCCGGGCTTTTGGACAAGAACCCGATCCTGGTCACGGCGCTGAACCCGGCCATCGGGTATGACAAGGCGGCTGCCATCGCGAAGAAGGCCTATGCCGAGGGCCGGTCGCTCAAGGATGTCGCCGCGGAGATGACCGACCTGTCGAAGACAGAGCTGGACCGCCTGCTCGATCCGGGGAAATTGACCGAAGGCGGGATCGGAGAATGATGTCGTAGGGGCGGCCCCGTGTGGCCGCCCGCTTTCGGGCAACCACGCGGGGTTGCCCCTACAAAGAACGGTGAACATGTTCCTTCCTACCGCTTCCGTCGGCAGAAAACTTGTCATGGCCGCGACCGGCCAGGTGATGGTCCTCTTCATCATCCTGCATGTTGCCGGCAACTCGACCATTTACGTCGGAAAGCTGAACGCCTATGCTGCCGGTCTCCACGCGCTTCCCGTCCTGCTCTGGGCGGCAAGGCTCGCGCTTCTTCCCGTTCTCATCCTTCATGTCCTCTATGCCGTTCAGCTCAAGCTCGAGAACAACGCTGCCCGGCCGGTTGACTACCTGGGCAGACAGAACGTCGAATCGTCATTCGCCGGCAGGAACATGGTCTGGACGGGAGCGGTCATCGGAACGTTCCTCGTCTATCACCTGCTCCACTTCACCTTCCAGGTGATCGACCCTGCCACGGCCGCCTCTACGCATCCCGATGCAGCGGGTCGGCCCGACGTGTTCCTTATGGTGGCGCGGGGCTTCCAGCACGCCGGGATCGTGGCGGTCTATCTTGTCGGCAGCATCGCTCTCTGGCTTCACCTCTCCCACGGCATCCAGAGCTCGTTCCAGACTTGGGGCCTGAACGGCGAGCGGAGCTTTCCCACTATGCGGAAAGGCGGGTCGCTTGCGGCGATCGTGCTGTTCCTGGCCTATGCTGCGATCCCGGCGGTGATCTTCGCAGGGTTGCTGCTGCGATGATCGAACGATCCGCTCGAAGACACCAAGACGCGAAGAATAGCCATCAGGGTCGAAAAAACCGAGGACAGCAAATGACAACCTCATGCCTTCGTGGTAAAGAGGTTTCTTCGAGGGTAGAGATACCATGATCCTTGACGGCAGGATACCTTCCGGCCCGCTTCCTGAGAAATGGGACCAGCGCAAGCATGAGCTCCGGCTCGTCGCGCCGGCGAACAAAAGGAAGTACCGCGTCATCGTTGTCGGCACGGGACTTGCCGGAGCCTCCGCAGCCGCCTCGCTCGGCGAGCAGGGCTACACGGTCGAGTCCCTCTGCATCCAGGACTCGCCGCGCCGGGGCCACAGCATCGCTGCGCAGGGCGGGATCAATGCGGCGAAGAACTATCCGAACGACGGCGACAGCGTCTACCGCCTCTTTTACGACACGGTCAAGGGCGGCGATTTCCGCTCCCGCGAGGCGAACGTCTACCGGCTCGCGCAGGTGAGCGCCGGCATCATCGACCAGGCGGTGGCCCAGGGCGTTCCCTTCGCCCGGGACTACGCCGGCTACCTCGACAACCGCTCCTTCGGCGGCGCGCTCGTGTCCCGGACCTTCTATGCCCGCGGCCAGACCGGCCAGCAGCTGCTCCTGGGCGCCTATGGAAGCCTCATGCGCCAGGTGCGGGCGGGCACCGTGCGCATCCACCCGCGCTCCGAGATGCTCGACCTCGTGGTCGTGGACGGCGTTGCAAGGGGCATCACGGTGCGGAACCTTGTGACCGGGACGATCGATTCCATTGCCGGCGACGCGGTCTGCCTCGCGACGGGCGGCTATTGCAACGTCTTCTTCCTGTCCACGAACGCCGCGAGCTCCAACGTCACTGCGACCTACCGCGCCTACAAGAAGGGCGCCTTCTTCGCAAATCCCTGCTACACCCAGATCCACCCGACCTGCATCCCCGTGACCGGCGAGCACCAGTCCAAGCTGACGCTCATGTCCGAGTCGCTCAGGAACGACGGACGCGTCTGGGTGCCGAAGGACCCGGGGGACAAGCGGGCCCCTCAGGACATCCCCGAGGCCGATCGCGACTATTATCTGGAACGGAAATACGCGGCCTTCGGCAACCTCTCGCCGCGCGACATTGCATCGCGAGCGGCCAAGGAGGTCTGCGACGAGGGCCGCGGCGTGGGACCCGGCGGCAGGGGCGTCTATCTCGACTTCGGCGACGCTATCAGACGGCTCGGTGAGGACAAGATCCGCGAGCGCTACGGCAACCTCTTCGAGATGTACGAACGCATCACCGACGAGAACGCCTACCAGCGGCCCATGCGTATCTATCCCGCGCCGCACTATACCATGGGCGGGCTCTGGGTCGACTACGACCTCCAGAGCACGATCCCGGGGCTCTTCGTGCTTGGCGAGGCGAACTTCTCGGACCACGGCGCGAACCGGCTGGGAGCAAGCGCCCTCATGCAGGGCCTGGCCGATGGCTATTTCATCATCCCCTACACCATCGCGGACCACCTCGCGCGCACCGAACCGGGCAGAGTCACCGCCGAACATCCTGAGTTCCGCGCCTCCCGGGAGAAGGCGGCAGCAGCAACGGCGCAGATCCTCTCCATCCGCGGCAGGAAGACCGTCAGCGAACTCCACCGCGAGCTCGGCAGGACCATGTGGGACCATGTCGGCATGGCTCGGAGCGAGGAGAGCTTGAAGACGGCGCTCGGCCGCATTGCGTCGCTCCGGACCGAGTTCTGGGAGAACGTGCTCGTTCCCGGAAGCAGCGGGGACCTGAACCAGGAGCTGGAGCATGCAGGCCGGCTGGCCGATTTCCTCGAGTTCGGCGAGCTCATGGCCCGGGACGCCCTGCACCGGAACGAGTCCTGCGGCGGCCATTTCCGGACAGAGTACCAGACCCCGGACCATGAGGCGAGACGCGACGATGAGAACTTTTCCTACGTCGCGGCATGGGAACATGCCGGCGACGGGAAGGACCCGGTTCTGCACAAGGAACCGCTCACGTTCGAGACAGTGCATCTGGCGGTGAGAAGCTACAAATAGCATGGGACCCATTCAACGCAGAACGACGCTGATACAGTATGCATTTCACTGTACTGCAGCGTCGATCGTCGGTTCTCATATCCTTTTCAGCGTTGAATGAAACGCACAGTTTCTTTCGAGGTTGTCATGAACCTGATCTTATACGTCTGGCGCCAGAAGAATCCCGATGACACCGGCCGGCTTGTCCAGTACGAGGCGAAGGACATCACCACCGACATGTCCTTCGTCGAAATGCTCGACGTGGTGAACCAGGAGCTCATCAAGGCCGGCGACGAACCCATCGCTTTTGACAGCGACTGCCGCGAGGGCATCTGCGGCACCTGCGGCCAGGTCGTGAACGGCTTCGCCCACGGGCCGAAGGAGCGGACCACGGTCTGCCAGCTCCATATGCGAAACTTCAAGGACGGCGACACGATCTATATCGAACCCTGGCGGGCGAAGGCGTTCCCCGTGGTCAAGGACCTCATCGTGGACCGCAGCAGCCTGGACGCGATCATTCAGGCCGGCGGCTACATCTC
>Ga0335085_10018350_pt1 | contig 10059 bp, 7 predicted proteins | sample Lox_Sample_45_FD_206712 | JGI IMG/M metagenome (GOLD analysis project Ga0335085, IMG submission 206712) | Soil microbial communities from Loxahatchee National Wildlife Refuge, Florida, United States - Lox_Sample_4.5 | ecosystem: Environmental > Terrestrial > Soil > Wetlands | place: USA: Florida... | reverse complement strand
TTCCGCCCATGAGTGCACGGTTCCACGGAGCGTGACGCCGCCGTCGGCGATATCAACGGTGATTCCCTGGGCGTCCGTCTCCGCACTTCGCGTCAGGGCTGCCTTGATATGTTGCTTGACCTCGTTCGCGCTCGCGGGTTTTGAGGGGGCAACCACGATCAGGTTCTTGAGTCCTTTGATTCCCGTGAGGTAGCGAAGTGCGCCTTCAGCTGCGAAACGTTGATACGCCCAATCGACTGTTCCTTCGAGCGTGACCCATCCGTCGCGCACCGAGGTCTTGATCTTGCTATCGGGGACCTCAACGTCCCACCTGAGCGCGTCCGCCACGGCCTTGGCGAGGTCGGCATCGCTCCGCGCATGCATGTCGGGCAGCGATATGTCCATATGTTCCACGACGGCGCGCACGCCACTGACGCGCTCGGCGTCGTGGCAGGCCGCGACCTTCGTGGCAAACGTCGGCACCGATCCAGTCAACGTGACCACTCCATCTTTCGCCGCGACGACGATTGCCGTCACATCCACCCTCGGATCGAACGCCAGTTCATCCCTGACGTCGCGCTGAAGGTTGTTATCCGTCTTCGATTGCCACATAGCGAGAACCCCTTTCCGTACGCGTGCACCTTCGCGAGATCATGAATCAGAACACTTGCCCCCCACTGACAAGAAGAACTCAGTGGACATGAATGAACCGTTAACCACGGATGAAGATCGCGGCGCGGGAATGTCGCTCACGGACGTGTGCCTTCCGACTGGAGCGACTCCTCGCTGAGTTGCCCACAGATTGGTGGATCACAGAATGAATGCTCTTACGAGGCAACAGTTCGTGAACCGGACCAAGGAATGCAGTTCCTATCGAGACGACACGCGCGGCGATTCGCGACGCAATCCACGGACGGCCGTGCGAGACCAAACGGATCGGTGTCGGCTCAGTCACCCGTATGGAGGTATAACAACCACGCCCGCTCGGCTTCAGGTGGCGATGGGCTGGGGTCGGAGCACGACGTCGATCCCCATCCACAACTGCTTCCAGATCCCCATGCCGACGCCAAGGCCGAGGGCGAGGTGGGAGATGCCATAATCGCTCCACAGATTGTCGTTCGTCATGAACCAGCGTGCGCGCACCCGCAGGCCGCCGGCCTCGGGCGACGCTACCACCGGGATGGTAAGAGCATGCGTAGTGCCGTGTAGCAGTAACTTTCCGACCGCATCGGCGTGTACGGTGTCGCGGCCGCCGTGCCGCACGTTGGTGATGCTGTCGATCATGAACACGATCTCAGGATAGCGGTCCGCTTCCAGCACCGTTCCGCGCGCGAACGCATCGCGCAGCTTCTCGCCCGTGAGGAGCGTGGCTGCGTCGACCGAGATGCTTCCGTGAGCGCCCTTCCACGTGAGTGTGTCCGGCGCGATCAATTCGCCGTGGACGGCCTCGGTGCACACCGGGCGCACGTGGAGGCGGGGGAAGAGCGGGATGCGCGTCGTATCTCCTGAGGCGGCGCCGGGCGGGAGGTTGATGTCGGTGGCGTCAACGCTCCAGCCTTCGCCGGCGCTGCGGCCTTCACCCGGGAGCCAGGACGGATCTTCGGGACATGTGGTCGCCCACAGGTGATTGAGGTTCGGGTTGACCTGCCACCACGCGAGACTGGTTTTGGAATCGATTGTGAACCTGGTCCCGGCGGGCGCCGGGGTTGCGGCGAGAACAGCAGCGAACACAAACGGCAGCGCAGCCCCTGACCATCGTAACGAAGCGCGCATCACGATCTCCTTGTTGCCCTCTCTTTCTTGTACCTCGGCTACGCGCGAAGGCTCCGTTTGAGTTGCTCGACGAAACGGGCCCCGAAGCGGAAGCGTAGTTGCGTGCCAATCTTTGAAATGGGCGCGTCTGCGGGTGAGTGCGCCGCTCGCCGCGCGCCCCTGCTGCTCGACTCTTCGCTACAGGAGGACCGCCAATGCGGCGTTGATTGCACTCGCGGGCAGGCACCAAGACAGCTACGGGGGTGGGAACAGAATTCAATAGGGCGATTGAGAGCCGGACACGCGACCTCGTCGTGCAATTACTGTCACTCGGTGACCCAGCTCGGCAACAGCGTCACGCACCTCGCGCGCGCCGGTGGCGAGAATCAGCCGCCCGTCGCGAATCCGGGATACAGCGTCATACCACCGTCCACAAAGATGGTGGCGCCGTGCACGTAGTCGGAGTCGTCCGACGCCAGCCACACGGCGACCCGGCCGATGTCCGCAGGATCGCCGACGCGGCCATAGGGAATGAGCTCCAGCAGCTTCGCTTCCGCGGCCGGAGTCGCCCAAGCGGCACGGTTGATCGGCGTTTTGATCGCTCCCGGCGCGATCGCGTTGACGCGAATCCTGTGTGCCGCCAGCTCCTGGGCCACGCTGCGCATCAACTGCATGATGCCGCCCTTCGATGCGGCGTAGTCCACATGCCCGGCCCAGGGAATTTCCTGATGCACCGAACTCATGAACAGGATCTTGCCGAGCGCACGCGAGACCCCGGGCCGCGGCCCACGCCGCAGGAACTCACGCGCCGCTTCGCGGGCGCACAGAAAGGCGCCAGTGAGATTGACACCGATCACCGCGTTCCACTGGTCGAGCGTCATTTCCACGAGCGGCGCGTCGCGCTGGATCCCCGCGTTCGATACGACGATGTCGAGCGTGCCGAATGCTTGCACGGCCGCGGCGAACATCGCCCGGACGTCCGCCTCCCGGCTCACGTCTCCCATGACCGCGATCGCGCGTCCGCCGCTCGCACCGATCTCCGTAACGATCCGCTCCGCCGCTTCGGGGTGCACGATGTAGTTCACCGCGACGGCGGCACCCGCTCCGGCGAGCGCCCGAGCCATCGCCTCGCCGATCCCGGAATTGGCCCCGGTAACGAGCGCCGCTTGCCCGCGCAACACCGTGGAGTCGGTTCCTGGCATTGTCGCCTCGTTATGGCCTAGGGAAGAGAGGCGGCCACCGCCGCGGCGCCCAGTAGCCCGACGCTCGGGTTCATGATGACGCGAACCGGCAGGCGCGCCATGAATTCCGACAGCCGGCCTTTGCGGTGAAACGACCCGAGAAACGGACCATGCTGCAACCGTGCGATGATCCGCGGCGCGATGCCGCCTGCCACATACACGCCTCCAGTTGCGTACACGGTGAGGGCGAGATCGCCAGCTTTCGAACCGAGCACGGACACGAAAACGTCGAGCGCCTTTGCGCAGATCGCGTCGTCCTCCGCCAGCCCGTGCCCGGCGACCACCGCGGCGGGATCGCCCCGGACCATCTCACTGGACACATCAGCGCGTTCCGGCGCGTAGCCCGTCGCCACGAGATACCGATACGTCCTCACGAGCCCTGGACCTGAGAGCACACGCTCGAACGATACTTCTCCGAACTCCGCGGCGAGGAACCGGCTCAGCCCCCACTCGAGATCATTCTGCGGCGCGAAGCTCGCATGCCCACCCTCCGACGGATAGACGCGGTAGCGGGCGCCGTCCCACAGCAACATCCCCTCCCCCAAACCGGTGCCGGGCCCGATGAGCGCGATCGCGCCGTCCGGAACACGAATACCCTGCTGCAATACCACCAGATCGGACGCCGTCAATAACGCGAGTCCGTGGCCGGTAGCATCAAAGTCGTTGATAACCGCGGCCCGTGAAGCACCGGTGGCGGCCGCGAGCTCCGCTTCGGTCACAGTCCACCCGAGGTTCGGCAACTGCGCCGTGCCACCAGCGACCCGACCGGCAACGCCACACACCGCCCGCTCTGGGCTCTCGCCGTTCTCCTCACAGAACCGCTCCACGATCGGGGTGAGTCCGGAGAAATCCGCTGACCGATACTGCGCCTCGCGTAGCACGTGGGCGGCGGGGCCATCGATACCCACGATTGCCAGCCGTGCATTCGTCCCTCCAATGTCACCCGCCAGCACTCGGATCGCACTACGCGTCATTCGCGGAGCTTTGGTCACAGCGCGCGGGGCGCGCGTCCTGCGCGCCAGTGCGTTTCGATGTCCTCCAAGCTGCGTCCCCGGGTTTCCGGTACGAGGAAGAATGCGAACACCCAGGCGGCGACGCTGACCGCTCCATACAGCCAGAAGGTCGGGGCGTTTCCGAGCGCGTGGAGCAGCGTCAAGAACGACACTGCCACGAGCAGATTGGCCGTCCAATTCGCGACCGTCCCGACGCTCATGGCGCGGCCACGTACGCGCAGCGGATAGATCTCGGACAGCATCAACCAGAACACGGGACCGAGCCCGACGGCAAATGCTCCGACATAGACCATCGTGCTCGCCACGGCGATCCAACCGAGGCTGCCGGACCAGCGGGGCAGCGCAAACGCGAGACCTAATAGGAGCAGGCTCAGCGCCATGCCCGCGAGACTGCCGAGCAACAGCGGTCGGCGCCCGACCCGATCGATGAGCTGCATAGCCACGGCCGTCATGACGACATTGACGACGCCAACGCCGACGCTGGCGAGGATCGCCACCGAAACAGAGGACAAGCCGGCGAAATGGAAAATCGTCGGCGCGTAGTAGATGACCGTGTTGATGCCCGTGACTTGTTGCGCGATCGCCAGACCCACCCCGACGATCATCGCCGGCCGCAGGGACGTACTCAGGAGCTCGGACCACTGTCCGCGCTGCTGCGCAACGCTGTGCTCGATTTGGGCGAGCTCGCGCTCCACCTCGTCCGGAGCGCGAATGCGCCGCAGCACGGCGCGAGCCCGATCGACGTGCCCCGATCCCACGAGCCAGCGCGGACTGTCCGGCACGAGCGCGAGTCCGATGCCAAAACTGATCGCGGGAATCAGCGCCAGCGCGAACATCCAGCGCCACGCATGAGCCGGAGCCAGTGCATAGTCGATCAGGTACGAAACAACGATGCCGATCGTAAGAGCAAGCTGGTTGATCGAGACGAGCCTGCCGCGGATCGCGACGGGAGCGATCTCGGTGATATAGAGTGGCGCGACGAAAGACGCGACGCCGATGGCCGTGCCAGCCACGATCCGGGCGACGATCAGCGATCCAGTGTCCGGAGCGAGAGCGGCGCCGAGCGCGCCCACGCCGAACACCCCCGCGGTGAACACCAGCAGGCGGCGGCGACCGAATCGATCGGCTAGTATGCCGCCCACCGCCGCGCCCACCAGCGAACCCACGAGAACCGAGCTGACGACGACCTCCTCGCGACCCGGGGAGAGCGAAAACTCGTTCGTGATGAACAGGATGGCCCCCGAGATGACCCCGATGTCGTAGCCGAACAGCATGCCGCCGAGCGCAGAGATCGCGGTGGCGACATAAACGAGGCGGCGTTCGTCCGAAGCGATGACCGCGCTCACCCAGCCGTTCCCTCTCGATGCCCGGCGGCAACGCGCACGTGGAAATCCGACCCCTCCCAACGGTCCGCCTCGGGCCAAAAGAACGTGAACACCACCTGCTCTCCTTCGGCCAACGCGGAAACCGCCAAGTCGGCGAGATGGATTCCGAGTCCCACGTCACGAGTGGGCGTGTCATGGATCGTGCGCCACGCGTCGCCGCTCCAGTGCACGACCGCGGGAGCGAGCGTTTCGACGCGGAGACTCATACCGGCAGGGACCGAACGAATCCGGTGATTGAAGCGCCAGACGAGCCGGGGGGACGTCGTGTCGGCCATGAGATATCGCCGCATAGTCTGGGGCGGCCGATCGAACAGCCGGCCGTCCCGCAGGGAGCGACGCAATTTCAAATACTCGGCGTGCGCCCACACCAGCGGCATGGCGGACCCGGACGGCCGCCCGAAATACAGCTCGCGCTCGGGAATATCGGCCGCGTCCCAGACTTGCTCCGAGATCAAGCCGCCCTCGTTGGCGAAGCGTTCGAGCGCGCCGAGCAGCGTGGTGGCCACCTCGGCCCGTCCCGCCGCCAGCTCGTAATGGGCGCGCTCGCCCGTGAGCAGGGGCCAGCCACGGCCAATCCCCGTGCCATCGAACGGCGCGCCGTCCGCGTGCTCTCCGTAGCCGTCGCCATTATAGCGATGCCACACGGGACCGGAGGGCGTCTCCATTTTGAGCACGGCATCGATGACTTTGACCGTGTCGCGAATCCGCTGATCGTCGGCCGCGCGCACGCCGAAGCGGACCAGAGCGAGCGCGTCGGGACTCACGAGGTGGATCGCGAGGCGACGGTCATCGGCCTGCGGCACGTTCTTGACGCGCACCGCTGCTCCCACATCGAGCGGGGCGATCCGGACGTAGTATCCCGCGGCATCGAACGTCCGGCACCAGTCCGTGCCCGACACGTACATCCACCGATCAATGGAGGCATACCACACGTCGGCGATCTCGCGCAGATAGGCGGCGGTTGACGCCTCCTGATTCAAGTCCGCCAGATCTGCGGCCGCGAGCAGTGCCGCGATTTCGGCCCCAACGGTGAACGGCGAGTACCCGGGGTCCTCCTCCCAGCGGTCCTCGGGACTGACCGGGCCGTTGCGAACCAGGTAGCCCGCCGCCTGCCGCACCATGGGCCAGAATCGTGTGATGTCGCCATCGCGGAGCGCGCGTTCGCGCCGAGCCAGATCCACGAGCAAGATCGGCAGCGCCGTCTCGTCCATCTGGATGCCATTCCAGTAGGGGGAGCCGTCGAGCCACATGTTTTGCGCCCAATGGCCATCCGATTGCTGCGTGGCTTCAAGGAAGGCGAGCACGCGGCCGACGTCCCCGTGCGCGCCGGCAGCGAGCAGTCCCCCAGCCGCTTCCACCAGATCGCGCGACCAGACGAGGTGATAGCCGCCGAGATCGTTGTCTCCCTTGCTAAAACCCCACGGGATCGAGAGGCTCGCGATGAGGCCGCCCGGGATTGACTTCGACTCGTGGGTCCGCAGTACGGCAAGGCTGATCTGCTGCAACTGGTCCCCGGAGTACTGCTGGCCCCAGGCCTGCCAGCCGGCGACGTAGTCGCGGCTGGCCGGATCAAATCCGCGCCGCAGACTCGCCATCGCGTTTCGCGCTGCCTCGAGCGAGTCCGCTCCGAATCCGAGCGCCACGACGCACTCACCTCCCGAGGAGGCAAGATCGAGCTCGGCCGTGAGCGCCACATTGCCGTTCTCAGCCCGGGTGTATTCCCACAACATCCGATAGTGCGCATGCAGGTCCTGCCATCCGTCGGACACCCCGACGAAGCCGACGGAGCGCCGGATCCACGGCACCGAGCAGGCGAGCGCCAAAGCGGTGCCGTTCCGCTGCGCAAACAGCAATGGTGTGCCTTCCACGGCGTCGAGCCACGCCGTGTTGCCACCGCCTTGATTGCCGAGGTGCGGCGCGAGCAGCGCGTAGACGTGGTAGTCGGAAAGGGAACCCTGCAACGCGCGGAAGCGGATCTGCTGCAGCACGGTGGGCCGATCGGGGTCGGTGACGATGCGCTTTTCGATCCGGTAGCGACCTGAGAGACAACTGTTGACCAACCGGAACGCCGGCGCGCTGTCAGCGATCCAGGACAATTGCGATGTCGTATTCCGCTTCTCTTCGGAGAAGAACTGCGCCCCGTCGGTCACGATCAGACCCATGTCACGGGTGCAGGCTTGATCGATTCGCGGGTAATAGATCTCATTCACGATGCCGTGGCTCAACGTGAACCAGACCAAGCTTTTGTCGCTCAGCGCCGTGCCGACGCCCGATTTCGCACTCGAGGTCCAGCGCGCCGGGATTCCAGGCGCACCCGGTGCAAGCTGGAGCGGAGGAACGCGTGTCGGAGTCACGGGCATGGTGCTGCCTCTACAAGATTGCGTTTCGCGCAAGCATCGCGCCGACCGGGCTTGCCTTGCCGCATCTCGGCGGCACGTGTGCTGCCGGTCCGCAGGGCGGACAGCTCGGGCAAGCGTGGCTCGGGTGGTGGTCCGAGGATGCGCTCGGCAATCGGTTCGTCGCCCCCGTACTCCCTGACGCTACTCGCGCGCCGTGGCAAGCCCGGTGGCGGCTCTCTTACGATCCACCAGCTTTTCACTGAGCCTGAGAGCTGCATCTACCCCACTCAGCCCGAACGCGTTGGGACGTCCATGAACTATCGACGGCTATTCGCGCGTTCTCGCGGGCACCCTACTTGTTCCACTCCGCTATGTCTGCGCGCAGCAACATCCCGACAAGGCCACCACCTACATGCGGGACACGGAAGCGACACTCAGGGTCGAGGGCACTGTCACCACCGTAAACGTCACTCCGGCGGGCACGGTGTTCATCAATTTCGGCCTCCCCTACCCGCGTCAGACCTTCGCGGCGATAATTTTTCACGAGGACACGAGCCGTTTCCCCGATCCGAAGCAATGGGTGGGCAAGTGGGTGCTGGTCACTGGGAAGCTGCACATGTACGAAGAGCGTCCGGCGATGGTTCTCAAAGACCCCGACCAGCTGACGCTCGCGCCGGCGCCCCGATCCCCCAACTAGGGAACACGGACACCAATCGTTGTTACGGAGAACTACGTGCCGCCGAGAGGTGGCGTTCGGCGACATCACGACGGGTCCGGAAAACGATCTCGAACACGCGACCGCCCTGGCGCGCCAGATGGTGTGCGTGTACGGGATGAGTAAGGTCATCGGAGTTGCGCACCTGGTGGCGCCCCAGGCGATTTTCTTTCCCACTTCACCCGACGGGTTCACGCGGCGCGACTGCAGCGAAGCGACGGCGTGCGAAGTAGACGAAGAGGTGAAGCGGATCCTAGGCGGGGCCTACGAGCAGGCGAAGCGGATCCTCACGGCGCACCGCAATCAGTTGGATCGTGTCGCGGGCGAGCTGGTGAAGAGCGAGACAATGGACGCGGCGACGGTCCGCCGGCTCATCGGCCAGCCCGAGCCAGCAGGCGGCGACCCAGGCAATAACCCCGAGCACTAACTCGTCTAGGATGTTGGCGGAGCAGTTCCGCTACGGGGTCCCGAATCGCGCCGTCTTGTCCCGATCGATCCTCTCGGATTCGCCCCGGGACTGAGGATGTCCGGTCGCACTCGGGCGGCGTAACTCGGCCGCTCCTCCGCAACGCGCATGGCCTTGGTCGTCACACCGGCCCGCCGTTGGGCCTCCGGCAGGTCGACTCTGAAATCCGGTCGCTTGGGGTTGAACGCCGGCTGAATCCGCCCTTCAGCGTTCGAGCATGTTCTGCTCCATCAGCGCCGCGCGAATTGCCTGAGCCGCGTCCTTGCCGATCGGTTGCTCCACGCCGTCTACGATGCGGGTGAGTTTAACGAAGGCAGTGAACGGCACCTTGCCGAAGGTGACACCGCAGTCCTCGTCGTACTCGCTCTGGCCAGTTCCGGAGATCGAGCTTCTCAGGCCGCGGCGCTTGCGACGCGTCGTGCTTGCTGTCGCTCAGCGCGTCGCGCCCTCTTTCCCATGCGCGCGTGGCGGCGCCCGGAAAGAGAGATCGCCTGGCCGCTCGCGCGTGAGCAACCGCATCAGCCGGGGATTGATGAACAGTTTCTCCCTTCCCATCTTGACCTCCTCCAAGACACCCGCGCCGACGAGCTGCTTCAAGTACACAGCCGCCGTCTGTCGCTCCGCGATCCCCGCTTCGACCACGTTTCTGATCCGACAATAGGGCTGGACGAAGATGAGATCCACCAGCTCGCGGTTGTACACTCCGAACACCTCCGCCCGCACGTACTCCCCAGTCTCCTGCATCAGCTTGCGAATGGCGTGGATGCGAGTGGTTGTCCAGCGGGCGGTCTCGGCCACTGCGTGCAACATGTAGAGAATCCAGTCGTCCCATGCCTCGCGCGTCGTCACGGCCAGGAGCAGCCCGTAGTAATCCGCCTTTTTTTCATTAATCGCACGACTCAGGTACAGCACAGGAAGCTCCAGCAGCTCCTGCTCCATGAGAAAGAGAAGATTGAGGATCCGCCCCGTGCGGCCGTTGCCGTCGGTGAACGGGTGGATTGCCTCGAACTGGTAGTGCGCGACCGCCATCCGGATCAGCGGGTCTACGTCCTCTGCCTCGTGCAGAAATCGCTCCCAGTTCGCAAGCAGAGTCCGCAGCAAAGCCTCACCCTCAGGCGGCGTGTACACACTCTTGCCGGTCCCCTCGTTCACTAACGCCGTCCCAGGAA
>Ga0335085_10018349_pt1 | contig 10059 bp, 8 predicted proteins | sample Lox_Sample_45_FD_206712 | JGI IMG/M metagenome (GOLD analysis project Ga0335085, IMG submission 206712) | Soil microbial communities from Loxahatchee National Wildlife Refuge, Florida, United States - Lox_Sample_4.5 | ecosystem: Environmental > Terrestrial > Soil > Wetlands | place: USA: Florida... | reverse complement strand
GCCGATTCGACTTATGCGACTCGCCAGGGCGACGCGCGGGAACAGCCGATTCCGTTCAGCCATGCTCATCATGTGGGCTCGATGGGAATCGATTGCCGCTACTGCCATTATTCGGTCGAGAACACGGACTGGTCCCCGATTCCCCCCACTAAGATCTGCATGAACTGCCATTCGCAGATCTGGATCAACAGCCCCACGCTCGAACCCGTGCGTGAGAGCTTTCGCACCAACCAATCGATTAAATGGACAAAGGTGTACGATCTTCCGGATTTCGTTTACTTCAACCACAGCATCCACGTGAAGAAAGGCGTCGGCTGTGAAACCTGTCATGGCCGCATCGACCAGCAGGCTCTGACCTGGCAGCAGCCGTCACTGCAGATGCGCTGGTGTCTCGACTGCCATCGGAACCCGGAAAAGAACCTGCGACCGCGCGACCAGGTCACCACCATGGGGTACGTTCCCCCTGAACCGCAGGAACAGCTGGGCGCGCGGCTCGCAAAGGAATACCACGTTCAGAAACTGGACACCTGCTGGACTTGCCACAGATAGCGAAATGAGTGAAACTACCGGCGACTCTTTGAATCTGACATCAATCCGGGCGAAGCTTGACCAGGCGAAAGGCAGCGGCTATTGGCGCAGTCTCGATGAGCTGACGTCGGTCGAGGGCTTCAAAGAATTTCTCCATCGCGAATTTCCCCGCCAGGCCTCCGAATGGATCGATGACGAGGGGCGCCGCAATTTCCTGAAGATCATGGGCGCGTCGCTCGCGCTGGCCGGTCTTTCCGCCTGTACCCGGCAGCCGACCGAGTACATCATGCCGTATGTGGAGCCGCCCGAGCAGGCGATTCCCGGCAAGCCACTCTTCTACGCAACGGCCTTTCCGGTTTCCGGAATCGCCAACCCGATTCTTGTCGAAACGCACGAATTCCGGCCCACCAAAGTAGAAGGAAATCCGGAGCACCCGGCCAGCATGGGCGCGACAGATGTCCCCACTCAGGCGTCCATCCTTGGCCTCTACGATCCCGACCGGCTGCAGAGCATCAACTATATTGATGAAGCCCGGTCGTATCCATCGTTTCTCGAAGCCTTCGTCAACATACTGGCCAGGCAGCAGGCGAAACAGGGTTCCGGTATCCGGATCCTGACGGAAACCATCACCTCGCCCACTCTGTTCAGCCAGTTCCAGGATGCCCTGAAGCTTTATCCCAACGCGAAGTGGTATCAGTGGGAGCCCACAGGACACGGCCGCCGCATGGGCGCGCAGATGGCGTTGGGGCAGTTCCTGAATCCGGTTTACAAATTCGATCAGGCCGACGTGGTGCTTTCGATTGACGGCACTTTCCTCGGCACCGGACCGGGCGGCGTGCGCTACGCGCGCGATTTCGTTTCGAAGCGTATCGTCCGCGATGGCGCCACGACACAGAGCCGTTACTACGCGGTCGAGTCCACACCGAGTTCAAGCGGCGCGAAGGCCGATCACAGGCAGGCGCTGAAACCCTCTGAGATTCCAGCCTTCGTTCGTGCGCTCGCGGCGAGCCTGGGCGGCGGCGCTGCCAGCGGCCCTCTGGCGAATTCGAAGTTCTATTCAGCGCTGGTCAAAGATCTGCAGGCCGCGAAGGGCAAGTCCATTGTCATCGCCGGCGACGATCAGTCTCCGGAAGTCCACGCCCTCGTTCACTACATCAACCAGGTGCTGGAGAACAACGGAAAAACCGTTGTATTCACGCAGTCGCTTGAAGTGAAGCCGGCCGATCAATGGGCTGACCTGAACGCGCTTATCAACGATCTCCATTCCGGCCAGGTCGATCTGCTGATGATCCTCGGCGGCAATCCGGTTTACAGCGCGCCGCCCGAACTCAATCTGCGCGGCGCCATCCAGATGGCGAAGACTCGTGTGTATCTCACCGAGCATATCAACGAAACCGCCGAAGTCTGCCAATGGCTGATCCCGCAGGCGCATCCATACGAACACTGGAGCGACGCCCCGGCTTATGACGGCACCGTTTCAATTTCCCAGCCTCTGATCGCTCCGCTGTACGGCGGCAAATCGCTGCACGAAATGCTTTCGGCATTCACCGAAACTCCGGAGAAATCGAGCTACGAGAGTGTGCGCGACTACTGGCGCGAGAAACACCCCGGCGCCGACTTCGAAACCTGGTGGAAGCATTCCGTGCACGACGGTTTCATCAAAGATTCCGCACTGCCGGCAGTCAACGCTTCCGCGAAGCTGGTTACGGCGTCTTCAGCGGCATCCGCCGCCGGATCCGGTTACGAACTTTCTTTCCACGCCGATCCGTTCATTCTCGACGGCCGCTATGCGAACAACGCCTGGCTGCAGGAACTGCCGCGGCCGATTTCGCGTCTTACCTGGGACAACGCAGTCATCGTCAGCGAGAAAACCGCGCGCGACCTCAACGTCACAGACGAGGATCGCGTCGCCATCGATTACAACGGTCACACCATCTGGGGCGCAGTCTGGCGCATTCCGGGGCAGCCTGACGGTTCGATTGGCCTCAGTCTCGGTTACGGCCGCACACGTTCCGGGCGCGCCGGCAATGGCGCGGGCTTCAGCGCTTATCCGCTGCGTCCGGCATCGAGTCCTTATTACGTCACCGGCGCGAACGTGCGCAAGCTGCACGAGAAGTTCCGCCTCGCCGCCGTGCAGCATCACTTCGCCATGGAAGGCCGGCGTCCTGTCCACGCGGGCACGCTCGCCGAGTACGCCGCCGATCCGTATTTCTCCGAAAAACAAAGCGAAATCCCGCCCAAAGGTCTGACGATCTTCCCGGAGACGTTTCGATACGAAGGCTACGCCTGGGGCATGGCGATGGATCTGACAGCCTGCGTCGGCTGCGGCACCTGTGTGGTGGCCTGCCAGGCGGAGAACAACATCGCCGTTGTCGGCAAGGAGCAGGTTCTCAATACGCGCGAGATGCACTGGATTCGCATCGACCGCTACTACAAAGGCGAACCGGATGAGCCCGACATGTATTTCCAGCCCGTCGCCTGCGTACAGTGCGAAGATGCGCCCTGCGAACTTGTCTGCCCGGTAGCCGCCACCGAAACCGACCAGGAAGGCCTGAACAACATGGTCTACAACCGCTGCGTCGGTACGCGCTACTGCTCGAACAACTGTCCCTATAAGGTTCGGCGGTTCAATTTCCTGCTGTTCACGGACTGGGAAACGGAAAGCTACAAACTGCAGCGCAATCCTGACGTTACCGTGCGCAGCCGTGGCGTCATGGAGAAATGCTCCTACTGCGTGCAGCGCATCAATTACGCGAAGATCACCGCGGAGAAGCAGGATCGGAAAGTTTTCGACGGCGAAATCGTTCCCGCATGCGCGGCGGCGTGCCCGTCGCAGGCAATCCTGTTCGGCGATCTGAACGATCCCAACAGCCGCGTGAATAAGTGGAAGAAACACAGCCTCAACTATTCGCTGCTGGGCGAGCTGAACACGCGCCCGCGCACCACGTATCTGACCGAAATCCGCAACCCCAATCCGGAAGTCGGTAAATCGGAAAAGGAAAGCTAACATGGCGCAGCCGGTTGAGTTGCCCTCGAAAATTGAAGTCGGGCCGGTAATCGACGAAGGCCACAGTCTTGCGTCTCTATCGGACAAAATTGCGGGCATCGTTCTCAAGCGGAAGATCACGCTCGGATGGGTCTTCGGTTTTCTGATTGCGTTTGGCGTGATGCAGGCGCTGCTCGCCGGCGCCACGTGGCTGTTTGTGAAAGGCGTCGGCATCTGGGGCATCAATATTCCTGTTGGCTGGGGCTTTGCGATTGTCAACTTCGTCTGGTGGATCGGTATCGGCCATGCCGGGACGCTGATTTCCGCCATTCTGCTGCTGCTCAATCAATCGTGGCGCAACGCAATTAACCGGTTCGCGGAAGCCATGACAATCTTCGCCGTGTTGTGCGCCGGCATGTTCCCCGTGCTGCATACCGGACGTCCGTGGCTTGCTTACTGGCTGCTGCCTTATCCGAACACGATGTGGTTGTGGCCCCAGTTCCGCAGTCCTCTCGTCTGGGACGTGTTCGCGGTTTCAACCTACCTGACCATCTCCGCCGTCTTCTGGTACGTCGGTCTGGTTCCCGATTTCGCCACCCTGCGCGATTCCGCCAAACAGCGCTGGAAGGCCTTCGCTTTCGGCTTTCTCTCGATGGGCTGGCGTAATTCGGCGCGCCACTGGCAGCGATACGAGAAAGCAGCTCTTCTTCTGGCGGGCCTTTCCACGCCCCTGGTGCTTTCGGTCCACACGGTTGTGAGCTTCGACTTCGCGGTCGCCATGCTGCCCGGCTGGCACACTACGATCTTCCCGCCTTACTTCGTCGCTGGCGCCATTTATTCCGGTTTCGCCATGGTGCTGACGCTGATGATTCCGGCGCGGCGGTTTTACGGCCTCGAAGATGTCGTCACAATGCGCCATCTGAACAACATGGCGAAGCTGACGCTTACGACCGGGCTGATCGTCGGCTACGGCTACATGATGGAAGCCTTTTTTGGTTACTACAGCGCCGACATCTACGAAAAGTTCATGATCTGGAACCGCATGACCGGTCCTTACGCGCCGTTCTACTGGACTCTGATCTTCTGCAACGTGATCACGCCGAATTTCCTCTGGTTCAAGCAGATTCGCACCCGGCCGCTGGTGCTCTGGTGTATCTCGATCGTCGTGAATATCGGCATGTGGCTCGAACGCTTCGTTATCGTGATCACAAGTCTTCACCGTGACTTCCTGCCTTCAAGCTGGGGCATGTACTGGCCAACAGTCTGGGACTGGGCGATTTACCTCGGCACGCTCGGATTCTTCATGACGTGCATTTTCCTCTTCATCCGCGCGCTGCCGATGATTACTATTTTTGAGCTGCGCATGCTTCTGCCCGGAGCGCGCGTCAAGGAGCCGGTAGCGCAATGAGCGTTCACGCAATCGAAGACACGGGCTCGATATACGGTCTGATGGCCGAATTTGAGACGGCGGGAGACCTCGTCGCCGCTGCCCGTAAAACCCGCGAAGCGGGGTTCAGAAAATTCGACGCCTTCTCCCCGTTTCCGATTCACGATCTCGATGAGGCCATGGACCTTCACGACAATCGCGTGTCCCTGTTCACCCTCATCGGCGGTCTCATCGGTTGCTGCGGCGGTTTTGGTCTCGCCAGCTGGGTGGAGGCCGTGGCGCTTCCCCTGAATATCGGCGGCCGGCCCTACATCTCCGCGCCCATGTATATTCCGATCACGTTCGAATGCACCGTCCTGATTGGTGGCCTCACCGCCGCTATCAGCATGTTCATCATGAACGGCCTTCCTTCGCCGTATCACCCGGTGTTCAACGTAGAGCGGTTCACGGACGCCTCGCGCAACAAATTCTTTTTGTGTATTGAATCCGAAGACCCCAACTTCGATCGGGAATTGACGGCTGGTTTCCTCGAAAGCCTCGGGTCGGAGGAGATTGCGGAAGTGGCGCGATGAAGAAAATTTCTTTCATCCTCTTCGGTGCGCTGGCCCTCGCCGGCTGTTCGCGTCTCGACATGCAGGACCAGCCGAAATACCGGCCGCAGCGCCCGAGCGAATTTTTCGCCGATGGGCGCAGCGAACGCCAGCCGGTTGAGGGCACCATTGCGCGCGGCGCGCTCAACGAAGACACCGCATTTTATGAAGGCAAAGATGCGGCGGGCAAAGACATCGAAGCATTCCCCCTGGAGGTCAACAAAGCCCTGATTGTGCGCGGCCAGGATCGCTACGACATTTATTGCACTCCGTGCCACGGTGCGATCGGCAACGGCCTCGGCATGATCGTACGCCGCGGCTTCAAGCAGCCGCCTTCGTATCACATCGATCGCCTGCGCAACGCTCCCGTCGGGCATTTCTTCGACGTGATCTCGAACGGATACGGCGCGATGCAGAATTACGCTCTGCAGCTGGAGCCGCGCGACCGCTGGGCCGTGATCGCTTATATTCGCGCGCTGCAATACAGCGAAAACGCCAACATCAACGATCTGCCGCAGGAAGCCCGCTCGCGCATTCCTGCCGCGGGCGCCGCGCCTTCGGCCGCTCAGGCGAATGAGCCGATTGCGCCACCCGACAACGATTTCGTGGATTTCCCGAACAAGCCCGCGACTCCGTCCGGCGTTCCCGGAGCGCATGGCGCCGGCGCCGTGCCCGGAACCCAACCCGAAAGATAATGACGACCACTGAACTGAGTTACGAGACCCCGCCGCAGCTGATCGCCACGCTGAAGAAGTATCAGAATATCTCGGCGTTCATCGGCCTGGTTTTCCTTATTCTGCTGGTGGCGGGATACTTCATCGTCGGGGCTCAGCAGTTTCTGCGCTCTTACCTGCTCGGCCTTTGGTTCTGGTTCGGCATGGGCATGGGCTGCCTGGTCGTGCTGATGATCCATTTCGTCGCCGGCGGCGCCTGGGGTGTGGTAATCCGCCGCCCGCTGGAAGCCGGAACGCGAACTCTTTATGTCATGTGGCTGGCATTCCTGCCGCTCGTCATTTTTGCTTCGACTCTCTATCAATGGGCCAGTCCGGCTCACGCGCATGACAAGATCCCCGAACTCAAGCACCTTTATCTGAACTATCCGTTCTTCGTCGTCCGCTGGCTGGTTTACGGAGCCGTCTGGCTTGGCATAACGTATCTGCTGAATAAATGGTCGCGGCTTGAGGACGAGACGAAGGAATGGAAATATTCGAAGGCGCTGGAGAAGCTGAGCGCGCCGGGCATCCCTGTTTACTTCTTCACCATCACCTTCTGCTCGGTCGATTACCTGATGTCGCTCGATGTCACCTGGTTCTCCACCATCTACGGATTTCTGATCGCCGCCGGCCAGGGACTCTCCGCAATGTGTCTCGCCGTCGCTGTGCTGATCCTTCTGGGAAAATACGCGCCGCTCGATCACCTGATCAGCAAGGCGCACCTGCACGATCTCGGCAAGCTGATGCTCGCGATGGTCATGATGTGGGCCTATCTTTCGTTTTCGCAGTATCTGCTCACCTATTCGGCGAACCTGCCTTCGGAAATCACCTGGTATATCCGCCGTCTGAACGGAGGCTGGCAGTATGTCGGGTTGATCCTTCTTCTGTTCCATTTCGCGCTCCCGTTCTGTCTGCTGCTGTCGCAGAGTCTGAAGAAGAATCCAAAGACCATTGCGTGGATTGCGATTTTCATCATCTGCATCCGGGTGGTGGATGTCTTCTGGCTGATCGAGCCGAACTTCACCAGCGTCGAGCATCCCGCCTTCACCATGTCCTGGCTGGATATCGTCGCACCTATCGGCTTCGGAGGTCTATGGCTGGCGTTGTTCTTCAATAACCTGCAGAAACGGCCGCTGCTGCCCCTCGGTGAACCGAATCTTCTAAAGGCTTTAAGTCATGGCAGATCACACTAACCCGCGCCTTCCGCACGACGACGGCCACGGTCACGATCCGGATATGAATCCGGGCGTTTCCCATGAAACCCGTGACGTCAACGTGTTTCAGATTTCCGCGTTCGGCATCGGCCTGCTGCTGGCCTGCATCGTGACTGTGTTCGCGATGTGGGTGATGTTCGACTTCCTGTTCAAACGCGAAGACATGAAGAATGCCGATAATCCCGCCGCCGCTATGATGAAGGAGCGCGAGGCCCTGCCGCCCCAGCCACGTCTGCAGGCTGAACCGAAAGTGGAATTGCGGGATCTTCGCTCCGACGAGAATGCCATTCTGCACAGCTACGGCTGGGTGGATGCGAATAAAGGCATTGTCCGCATTCCGATCGATCAGGCTATCGACATCGTCTCGCAGAAAGGTTTGCCGTCGAAACCCACCCCCGCCGGGATGGAGAACGACGGTTATCGCACTATTCCGGAGGACTCAAGCAGCGGGAGGACGCTGGAAAAGATCGCGCAATGAAGAAATTGTTTTACATCCCGGGCATCCTGCTGTTGGCGGCCGGCCTGAATTTCGGTCAGACGGACGGCCCGACGGTGAACGCCCCGCACGATTTGCCGGTGACCGATCCCCTGAATATGAAGGGTGTCGACCGGCCAAGCGCGCTCAGCGGCGTAACCATCGAGCAGAAGCTGAATTCCCAGCTTCCGCTGGACGCCCCGTTCCGCGACGAAAACGGCGAAACCGTGCAGCTTGCAAAATACTTCGGCAGCCGGCCGGTGGTTCTGGCGCTGGTTTATTATGACTGCCCCATGCTGTGCACCCAGATTCTGAACGGAATGGTGCGCGCGGCCAGGGTTCTGCCGTTCACGCCGGGCAAGGATTACGAGGTTCTCGCCATCAGTTTCGATGCCCGCGAAGGGCCGAAGCAGGCGATGGCCAAGAAAGCGATTTACATGAAGGATTACGGCCGTCCGGAAACCGCCGGCGGCTGGCATTTCCTGACCGGAACCCCCGAATCGATCAAGCGCGTTACCGACGCCGTCGGATTCCGCTACAAGTGGGATGTTTATACCGCGACCTTCGCACACGCCACCGCGATTTACATTCTCACGCCGCAGGGCCGGCTTTCCAAATATTTTTACGGCATCGACTATTCGCCCAAAGACATGCGCTTCGGTCTGATCGAAGCTTCCGCGAACAAGATCGGGAGCACGGTCGATCAGGTACTGCTGTTCTGCTACCACTTCGATCCGACTTCGGCGAAGTACACGTTTGTCGCCATGGATCTGCTGCGCGCGGCGGGCGCCGGCACCGTGCTGTTGCTGGGAGGATTCGTGTTCATCATGCTGCGCCGAGACCGGCAGAAAGGGCATAGACCCGTTTAGTCAACTATGGAGCCAAAGAGTTTCCAGCTTTTCCCGGAAGCGGCATCGTCCATCGCCGGTCAGGTCGACGGGCTGTACGCCTATCTTGTGCTGGTCAGCGCGTTTTTCTCCCTGCTCATCGCGTTCCTGGTTGTTTTCTTCGCGGTGAAGTACCGGCGCCGCGGGAACGAAGTGCCAAGGCCGGTGGATGAGCACAGCATCGGCGGCATGGTTCTCGAAATCGTCTGGTCGATTATTCCGCTGGGCCTTTCGCTGATTATGTTCGCCTGGGGCGCGAGCATCTTCTTCACCGAATCGCGCCCGCCTGCCGATTCGCTGAATATCTACGTAACCGGCAAGCAGTGGATGTGGAAAATTCAGCACACCGAAGGCGCGCGCGAAATCAATGAGCTCCACATCCCGGTAAATCGCGATATCCGCCTCAATCTCACCTCCGAAGACGTCATTCACGATTTCTACGTGCCCGCATTTCGCACGAAGACCGACGTGCTGCCGGGCCGCTACACCACGGAGTGGTTCCGCCCCACCAGAGTCGGCGCGTACCACATTTTCTGCGCCGAGTACTGCGGCACCAAGCACTCCGGCATGATCGGCACCGTCTACGTAATGAATGAACAGGATTACGATGCCTGGCTTGCCGCCGGAAGCGGTGAAGGATCGATGGCTGAGCAGGGCGAGAGCCTGTTCAATCAGCTGGGCTGCGCGACTTGCCACGCGAGCGTTCTCAATAAGCAGACCGGCCGGTGCCCCAATCTGAACGGTTTGTTCGGAAGCACCGTCGAGCTGAAAGACGGATCAAAAGTCAGATTTGACGAGTCATACATACGTGAATCGGTGCTCTATCCTCAGTCGAAGATCGTCGCCGGCTACGACGACATCATGCCGACGTTCAAAGGCCTAATAAGTGAGGATGGGCTTCTCAAGCTGGTCGAGTACATCAAGTCGCTCGGGCCGGGGCAGGGCGAGCCTGGATACGGCAGCCAGACTTCCGTGCCTCCCGCTCCGACTCAGACCAGCGGTACGCCGCAGCCTCCGGCACGCGCCGGCCGCGCGGCTCAGCCGAAAGCAGGGAATCAATAAGGGAAATCAGTATGATTACCGCAACACCTCCTCCGGTAGTAAAGAAGAGTTACCTGAATCAAAAGCAGGGGCTGAAGAGCTGGCTGCTGACGTACGACCACAAGCGCATCTGCATCCTCTATCTGCTCGGCGTCACCATGTTCTTCGCCCTGGGGGGAATCTTCGCGGCTCTGATCCGCCTTGAGCTGGCCACGCCGGCCGGCGATCTGGTGGAATC
>Ga0335085_10018348_pt1 | contig 10060 bp, 10 predicted proteins | sample Lox_Sample_45_FD_206712 | JGI IMG/M metagenome (GOLD analysis project Ga0335085, IMG submission 206712) | Soil microbial communities from Loxahatchee National Wildlife Refuge, Florida, United States - Lox_Sample_4.5 | ecosystem: Environmental > Terrestrial > Soil > Wetlands | place: USA... | reverse complement strand
GCGGTATACCAAACGCAATGTCGTCATGCGCGATGGCGTTGTGATCACCGACAAGCTCGTCTCGAATCGCTTCAACGCCACTGAGGAGTTGGCCCGTCTTCAGCAAGTGCACCAGGAGGTGCACCTCACGCCATGAGAGCCGTCACGACGTTAAGTGTTGCCTTGCGGGCGTTGCGTCGCAACAAGTTGCGCTCGGTGCTGACCACGTTGGGAATTATCATCGGCGTCGGGGCGGTGATTGCCATGGTTGGTATCGGGAGTGGTGCGAAGGCACAGGTCGAGGCGCAGATCGCCAGCCTCGGAGAAAACGTGATCCTGATTTTCTCGGGCAGCGTCACCAGCAGCGGGTTGCACACGGGCTGGGGCAGCGCCGGCACGCTCAAGGTCGAGGACGCGGAGGCCATTGCGCGCGAAATCCCCGGCGTGACGATCGTAAGCCCCGAGGTCCGTACGGTGCGGCAGGTCGCAGCCGGCAACCAGAACTGGTACACGCAAATTCTGGGTGAAGGGCCGGATTACCTGGATCTTCGCCAGTGGCCGTTGACCGAGGGCGCAACGTTTACGGACCAAGACACGCGGGGCGCCAACAAAGTCTGCATTATCGGCAAGACCGTGGCGCAGCAGCTCTACGGCGACGAAGATCCTCTTGGCCAAATCGTGCGCATCCAGGGTGTCCCGTTCATCGTCGTCGGGCTCCTCACCCCCAAGGGTCTGTCCGTGATGGGTACGGACCAGGACGATGTGATCATCATGCCCTACACGAGCGCGATGAAACGCGTCATTGGCACGACCGCATTGCGCGCCATCAATGTTCAGGCCGCCAGCGCCAGCCAATTGACGTCCGTGCAAAAGCAAATCACCGATCTTCTACGTCAGCGACACCGCATCGTCCAGGGCAAGGACGACGATTTTACCGTGCGCAATCAAGAGGAAATTGCCGAAGCCGCCACCGCGACCTCACGGGTGATGACCGTATTGCTCGGCGCGATTGCCAGCGTGTCGCTGGTCGTCGGTGGTATCGGTATCATGAACATCATGCTGGTCAGCGTCACGGAGCGCACCCGCGAAATTGGCATTCGCATGGCAGTCGGCGCCCATGGCCGCGACATTCTCCTGCAATTCCTCAGCGAAGCCATCACGCTCAGCTCGCTCGGCGGCATCATCGGCATCATCCTTGGCGTTGTGTCCGCGAAAACACTTTCCGCCGTGGCGCAGTGGCCGACGCTCATCTCGATCAACTCGATCGTGATCGCGTTTCTATTCAGTGCGGCGGTCGGGGTGTTCTTCGGGTTCTATCCGGCGCGCAAGGCGGCGCAACTCGACCCCATCGAGGCCTTACGGTATGAATGAAATCATGAAACGGAGCGTTCGGGTAGGCCTCGTGCTGGGGTTTGCCTTCGTCTCGACCGCTCCAGGCGTGCAGGCCGACGAGGCGATTAACCAGGTCAAATCGCTCACATTGCGCGAGTGTGTCCAGCGGGCGCTGGAAAACAATTTGGAGATCAAGTCGGAGCGCATCATTCCTACCATCGGATCCTGGGGCGTGGTGGGCGCGCAGGGTGTGTACGACCCCACGGTAGGCGGTGCTATCAACTATCAGGACTCAGTTACGCCTCAGGATCCCCGGCAAACCACCTTGAAAGAGCAACAGTTGCAGTCCAGCCTCAGTCTTGCGGGGAAGTTGCCGACCGGGGCCAGTTACGATCTATCGGCGGCCGACACACGCCTGTCAGGCAATACCATAACCAACTTTCTATTCACGGGCTCGGCCGGCGTGAGCTTGTCGCAGCCGCTGCTGAAGAACTTCGGATTGGGGGTCAATGCGGCCACCATCCGCATCGCCCGCGCGAGCCGGTCAATTGCCATCCAGAACTTCGTCCAACTCGTCATGAGCAAGATGAGCGAGGTGAGCACCGCCTACTACGAGCTGGTGTACGCCATCGAAAACCACAAGGCCGCGCTGGAGACCCGTGAACTCGCCCGGCAGTTGCTCGAGGAAAACCGCCAGCGAGAGAAGATCGGGACCATGTCGCGCCTGGACGTGATCCAGGCCGAGTCCGGCGTCGCATCGAGCGAACAGGGCGTGATCCTCACCGCGCGGACAATCAAAGACAACGAGAACACGTTGAAACGGCTCATTTGCCAGCAAGTGATGGAATTCCATGGCTTGTCGCTGGTGCCGGTGGATTATCCGATTGTGCGGATGATTGCCACAGATGTCGCCCGGAGCACCCGCACGGCGCTGCAGATGCGCGCCGATTACCTCAGTGCCAAACAGGCTTTGGAGAAACAAAACATTCTGGTGCAATTCAATCGCAACCAACTCTGGCCGGAAATTGACCTCCAAGGCAGCTATGGCTTGAATGGACGGAGCCGCGACGGATTTGACAATTTGGTTGATAACACGGCGGGCGGCGACCATCCGGTGTGGACGGTAGGCATGGCTGTCACCATGCCGATAGGCGATCGCCAGGCCCGCGCCAGCTACCACACCGCGCGGTTGCAAGCGGAGCAACAATTACTGTCGCTGAAAGAGCTTGAGCAGGACATCATCGTGCAGGTGGACGACGCCGTCGGCCACGTGGAAACCAACCTGAAGAGCGTCGAGGCAGCGAGCGCCGCGAGGCGGCTGGCACAGGAATCACTCGACGCTGAGAAGGAAAAGCTTCTGGCGGGCACCTCCACGACATTCCTGGTTTTGCAGGCGCAATCCCAGTTGGCCGCCGCTCGTTCTGCCGAGATTCGCGCGCGCGCCGACTACAGCGAGTCACTCGTCGCGCTGGACCTCGCGGAGGGTACGATTCTGCAGAAGAACAACGTGGTACTCGAAGATAAATTCTAGGGTTTTTTTGCTTCATCCTTTGTCTCTCATCCATCATCCTTCAACCTGTGCATCCTGACTTTATTCATATCGGCCCACTCGATATCCGCACGTACGGTGTCCTGGTCGCCATCGGCTTCCTCGTCGGGCTATGGGTTGCCGCTCGCCGGGCCCCGAGCGAAGGAATCAAGCCCGAGCACGTGATGGATCTCGGTGTATGGTTGGTTCTTTCTGGGATGCTGGGCGGAAAACTCTTCCACATCATCTTCTTTTGGAACGAATTCATTGCCGGCTGGCGCGCAGACGGGGTGCGCTCGCTCCGTGAAGGGTTCGTCTTTTACGGCGGATTCATCGCGGCGACGCTCACGGTCGCGGGCTATGCGCGCTTGAAACGGTTGCCGCTCGCGAAGCTCGCCGACGTCCTGGCTCCGTCGGTTGCGCTCGGCCACGCCTTTGGGCGTCTCGGCTGCTTCTTTAATGGCTGTTGCTACGGCAAGGCATGCGCCCTGCCGTGGGCCGTGGTTTTTCCGCCGCCGCATGTGATGGCGGGCATTCCGGTGCACCCCACGGAACTCTACGAGGCGTTCGGCAATCTGGTTATCTTTGCGGGGCTGACGATGGTGTACCGGCACAAACGGTTCAACGGTCAGATTTGGTGGTTGTACGTGCTCAGTTACGGCGTGCTGCGGTTTTTCGTCGAGTTCTTCCGGGGCGATTACGAGACGTACTACTTCGGTGTGTTAACGATTGCCCATTTCTTTGCGGGAGCGATGATCGTCCTGGCGCTCATCGGTCTGAGGTTATGCAGATCTTCGCAGTGACCAACCGAGACCAGGGAAGTCGGCTCGACCGGTTTTTGCATACTCAATTGCCCGAACGTTCGCGGGCGTTTTTGCAGAGGCTTGTCGAGCAGGGTCATGTGTTGGTCAACGGTCGGCCAAGCAAGGCGAGTTACAAAGTGCGCGAAGGCGACCGGGTCAGTATCGAGATCCCGCCGGCGCGGCCGCTGGCCGCCCGGCCCGAAGAAATCGCGCTGGATGTCCTGTACGAAGACGCCGATTTGATCGTCGTGAACAAACCCGCTGGCCTCGTCGTGCATCCCGCCGCCGGGAACTACGAACACACACTTGTCAACGCGCTCCTTCATTACTGTCGCGGCCGGCTCGCGGGCATCGGCGGCGTCGAACGCCCCGGCATCGTGCATCGACTCGACAAAGGGACCAGCGGCTGCCTGGTTGTCGCCAAGACCGACTTCGCGCACCAGGCGTTGATCGCACAGTTCAAATCGCGCACCGTGAAGAAGATCTACCGGGCCGCATGCTGGGGAAAATTTGGGAGACCGAGTGGTCGAATCGAGACCATCATCGGTCGCAGCGCGGGCAACCGGAAGAAGATGTCGGCGCGCGTCGTGCGCGGTCGCCTGTCGCTCACGGAGTATCGCGTCCTGAAACAGTTCGATCAGTTTGCCCTCGTCGAACTCACGTTGCACACGGGCCGGACCCACCAGATTCGCGTCCACATGGCGCACATCGCTCACCCCGTCATCGGCGACACCGTGTACGGGCGTCCGCGCTCCACGTTCCACGCTCCACGCGTCTCGATTCTGGTTGCCCGTCCGTTGTTGCACGCCTATAAACTGGGTTTCACGCACCCGCGATCGCAGGAATTCATGGAGTTCACCGCGCCGGTGCCCGATGACATGGTGGAATTGTGCGAGAGCTAAACGAAATCATCGACGGCGCAATTCAGGCATTGGAGGGTATGAAACGCTCGGGTGTCACGCACATCGAAGTGTCACGCGAGACGTGGGAGACACTGACGCGTCCCGTTCTGATGGGAGCGACCTTCCAGGCGCGACCGGGTTCGGCATCGCCCGCCCAAGGCCACACCGGAAAAGGTGCTCCTGCAAACACCCATGCTGCCGCCCCCGAACTTGCGCGCCTCGGTGCCCGCGCCAAGACGTGCGTACTCTGCAAAGAACTTGCGGGATGCCGGCACAATGTCGTGTTCGGAGTCGGCAATCCTCGCGCGGAGATCATGTTCGTCGGTGAGGCGCCGGGTCGCGACGAAGACTCGCAGGGCGAGCCATTCGTGGGACGTGCCGGCGAGTTGCTCACGAAGATTATCGCGGCGATGGGCTGCAACCGCGAGGAAGTCTACATCGCCAATGTGCTGAAGTGTCGTCCGCCCGAAAACCGCACGCCGTTACCGCATGAAGTGACCAATTGCCTACCATACCTTATCTCCCAGATTGAACTCATCCAGCCGAAAATCATCGTCGCGCTCGGCGCTACGGCCGTACGTGCGCTGTTGGATGTCCAACTCGGCATTACCAAAATGCGCGGCCACTGGTACACGTTTCGGGACATCCCGATCATGCCGACCTTCCATCCCGCTTATCTGTTGAGAAATCCCGGCGCCAAAAAAGAAGTCTGGGAAGATATGAAGGCGGTATTGGAAAAGCTTGGACGCGAGGTTCCCAAGAGCCGCTAAGGCAGCCAATCCGGTTCGCTCACAGCAGGCGGGCGGAATTGGCGCAGACAAGGCAACAAGGCTTGGGCAAGGAACGAGCCAAGATTGCCCGCCGCACCAGTAATCAGGATCCTCATTGTCGTAGCGCGACCCACTGCCTGAATACGGCGAAACCTATTTGCTGGAGGGCGGACAGGTGGGTGTGGGCGTTGAGCTCGATGGCGAGGCCGTTGAGGCCGGCGCCGTGAAGTTCGTCGGCGAAGGTATCAGTCATTGCGTGAACTTGTGGGGGCGTCATTTCCATGTGAAAGAGTAGGCCGTAGGCGTTGCGGGCGTAACGAAAAGCTTGGTTCGCCGTCAGGGACGAAGAAGCGAGCAGCATCGCGCCCTGGGGGAGATCGAAGATGTCGCCGTGCCAATGGAACGCGACGAATGACTTGGGTACACCTGTGAAAATGGGGTCGGAAACACCTTGGATGGGCGTGCCTGTTCCAGCCCGCACAAGGGTAACTCGGTTCCAGCCTGTTTCCTTTGTTCTTCTTGGATAAACCGTTGCACCGATGGCTGCAGCGAGAAGCTGACTGCCGAGGCAGACGCCAAGCACTGGCTTCTGGCGGTTCAATGCATCGTCGATCAGACGGATCTCGTCGCGCAGCCAAGGGACATGGTTGTGCTCCTGCACGCATTGTGGCCCCCCCATGACGATGAGGCCAGCGCTGACGCGGATTTTTTTCGGCACGGTGTCCCTCGAACGTGCGAATGCAACGTGACGTGATGCCAGCCTGCTTCATCACGTCGGCTATGATTCCCAGGCCCTCGCAATGATAGTGTTGAAGCACGAGCGTATGTCTTGGTGAATCCTTCATGCGGAAACCGGTACCCTGGCACACTAGCCGACGTATGATAATGACAGTGAGGAGGGGTCAATTGCGCCGTGCGTCACGAGAGAGAGTGACAACGTGGTCCCCGGCTTGGGGCGGACAGCAGACTCCCCAGAGGACGGATCAGTCTCGCGGAAAATACTGGACGGAATTTGGGCTTGATGCACGGTGCGGAGAAGCGGCCACCGTTGCAACTGAACTGTTGCATTCGATGGAGCTTTATGCTAGCGTCGTTTGGAATTGTGGTTTAGGGCATGCTTCCAAATAAAGATGAGGAGCATAGGGGTTCTGCGATGGGTGAACAACGCGAGATGAGCAGCGACTCCAAAGAGATGGTGATGAACTCGGCGCTGTACCGCGAGTTCCTCGCCGAGCGCGAAGAGATTTTGCGCCACAAGTGGATTGAAAGTGAGAAGTTGGGTTACGACATCGGTTTCGAACGGGCGCTGCTGGATTGGATTGTGAAGCATCGGTCAAACTGGAGAAAGGCGCGCAAGCAAACTCGGTCGTAGGCAACAGCAGGCAGATGCACCTTTAAGTTGGCACAGTGATGCCGACAAGGAGCAACAATGGAAGAGCAGAATGATTTGAGGATGCCGTCGGCCCGTCACGGGCAGGCGGTTTTTTTTGCGTCGTGAGCCTGTCGGTCGTCATGGACGCCGCCGCTGTGGGACGGGCACTTGCGCGGATGTCGCACGAGATCGTGGAACACAACCCCGATTCTGGCTTACTTGCGTTCGTTGGTATCCGTACACACGGCGTGCCCCTGGCTCAACGACTCGCGGGGGAGACGGGGAGAATCCTCAAGCGCGAGGTTGCCGTGGGCGAGCTCGATATCTCGATGCATCGTGACGACCTCGGGCTACGCAATACCCCGCCGAAGGTGGGGCCTTCGCGGATCACGTTCGATCTCACGGGCAAAACGATTGTGCTGGTGGACGACGTCTTGTTTACTGGCCGGACGATCCGCGCAGCAATGGATGAGATCACCGATTTCGGACGTCCGCAGCGGATGCAGCTAGCGATTCTGATTGACCGTGGACATCGCGAATTGCCCATTCGGCCCGACTATGTGGGCAAGAACCTGCCGACGGCACTGGGCGAGCGGGTGCAGGTCCGGCTCGCCGAGATCGACGGAAAAGACGAAGTAGTGATCGAGCGATGAGTGCGACCACCTGGCAGCACAAGGATCTACTTGGCATTCAGGAGTTGTCTCCGGGCGAAATCAACTTGGTGCTCGATACCGCGACCGCATTCAAACAGGTCGGCGAGCGGCGGATCAAGAAAGTACCATCGTTACGCGGCAAGACAATGGTCAATCTGTTCATCGAACCATCGACGCGCACGCGCACAAGCTTTGAATTGGCAGCGAAACGGCTGTCGGCGGATGTGATCAACATCTCGGCGACGGCGTCCAGCATCGTCAAGGGCGAAACCTTGAAGGACACGGCCTTAAATCTGCAGGCACTCAATGCCGACATCATTGTCATCCGCCACTCGGCTGCGGGCGCCTCGCACTTCCTGTCGCGGCTGCTAAAAGCCAGCGTGATCAATGCGGGTGACGGCGCGCATGAACATCCGACGCAGGCGCTGTTGGACGCATTCACGATTCGCGAGAAGAAGGGGCGGATTGACGGACTGAACGTCACCATTCTCGGCGACATCTTGTACTCCCGCGTGGCGCGTTCGAATATCTGGTTGCTGACGAAGCTGGGCGCGCATGTGACGCTCGCGGGGCCGTCGACACTCGTGCCGCGCGTATTTGAGAAGTTTGGTTGTCGGGTTACGTACGACATTGAGGAGGCCATTCGCGATGCGGATGTGATCAACTTGCTGCGCCTTCAGCACGAGCGTCAACGCCAGACCATGTTTCCCGGCATTGGTGAGTACACCGCGATGTTCGGATTGAACAAGGAACGGTTCACACGGGCGAAGCCTGATGCGTTGATCATGCACCCCGGACCGATCAACCGTGGCGTGGAAATTGATAGCGAGATTGCCGACTGCAATCGCTCCGTAATCCTTGAGCAGGTCACGAACGGACTGGCGGTGCGCATGGCGGTGCTGTTCCTCTGCTCGGGCGGCAAACCGACGGCGGGGGGCGCCAAATGAAGTCGCTGATCATCAGGCAGGGACGAGTGATCGACCCCGCGAACAGCGTGGATGCGGTGCGCGACGTGTTTGTCGTCGACGGAAAAATTGCGTCGGCCGCGGCAACGTCCGCCGAGGAGGTCAACGCCAAGGGCAGAATCGTCACGCCCGGCTTGATTGACATGCACGTTCACTTGCGGGAGCCCGGCCGCAGCGACAAAGAAACCATCGAGACCGGCTCACGCTGCGCCGCTCGGGGCGGATTCACATCCATTGTTTGCATGCCGAACACGACGCCGGCGGCGGATAATACCGGGACCATTGCGTTCATCAAGCAGCGCGCGGCGGAAGCGGCCTGCGTGAATGTTTTGCCGACCGGCACGATCACCAAGGAATCGAAAGGAGAAGAATTGGCCCCCATCGGTTCACTGAAGACGGCGGGAGTGGTCGCGATCACCGACGACGGTCGTTGCGTCCAGAATAACGACCTCATGCGCCGGGCCGTGGAATACGCCAGGATGTTCAACCTCCCGGTGCTTGACCACTGTCAGGACGACCATCTGACCGCGGACGGTGTGATGAACGATGGGTATTGGAGCGCAGCGCTTGGGCTCCGTGGTTGGCCATCGATCGGCGAAGATGTAATCGTGGCGCGCAATATTCTCATCGCCGAGCTGACCGACTGGCATATCCACTGCCAACACATTTCGTCAGGTCGCTCCGTGCAACTCATCCGCGAAGCGAAGAAGCGTGGCGTGCGGATTTCGGGCGAGGCCTCTCCTCATCACTTCACGTTGACGGATGAGGCGGTGAAGACGTATGACGCAAACTTCAAGATGAATCCGCCGTTGCGGACGGAAGGAGACCGCCAAGCATTGATCGAGGGGTTGGCGGATGGAACAATTGAGGTCATTGCCAGCGATCACGCGCCGCATTGTTCGTACGAGAAAGAGGTGGAATTCGATTTCGCGCCCTTCGGCGTCATCGGCTTGGAGACCGAGTTGGCGTTGTCGCTCGAGTTGGTTCGCAAGAAACTGATCGGTCTTCCGCAGTTGGTTGAGAAGTTTACGGTGAACCCCGCGCGATTACTGCGGCTCAACAAGGGCACGCTTTCGGTTGGGGCGGACGCGGATATTACAATCATGGATCTCGACCGCCAGTGGACTTACGATGTGAATGAATCGGCGAGCAAATCCCGCAACTCCCCCTTCCACGGTTGGAAACTCAAAGGCAAAGCCGTTACCACTGTAGCGGGAGGGAAGATTGTCTGGCAGACGGAGTGACCCCGATCGATGGCAACAGACTTGAACGGTATCCTGGCGCTCGAAGATGGATCGGTCTTCCGCGGCGTTGGTTTTGGTGCCAAGGCGACGACTTGCGGTGAGGCGGTCTTCAACACATCGATGACAGGCTATCAAGAGATTCTCACCGACCCTTCATACAAAGGACAGATTGTTGCCATGACCTGTCCGGAAATTGGCAACTATGGTGTGAATTCGGCCGATGTCGAAAGCTGGCGGCCACATGTAACGGGGTTTGTCGTTCGCGAACTTTCTTCCCTGCCGTCCAGTTGGCGCTCGGAAGACTCATTGCCCGGATACCTCGAGAAGCACGGAATTCCGTCAGTTCAAGGAATCGACACGCGGGCCCTGACAAAGAAACTACGCATCAACGGTGCGATGAAATCCTGCATTTCCACTGAAGGTATCAGCGACCAAGAGGCGGTCGCTCGAGCCAAAGTGTGGACGGGCAACCTCGGCGTCGACTACGTGAAGGAGGTTACTCACCCCGAGCC
>Ga0335085_10018347_pt1 | contig 10060 bp, 10 predicted proteins | sample Lox_Sample_45_FD_206712 | JGI IMG/M metagenome (GOLD analysis project Ga0335085, IMG submission 206712) | Soil microbial communities from Loxahatchee National Wildlife Refuge, Florida, United States - Lox_Sample_4.5 | ecosystem: Environmental > Terrestrial > Soil > Wetlands | place: USA... | reverse complement strand
TCACGCCGCACATCGGCGGCGCGACGCACGAGACCCTGCTCCAGGGCGCCGAGATGATCGCGGACGAGATCACGCGCTTCGCGGCGGGCGAGCCGCTCGTCAACGTCGTCAACCGGGAGGCGGTCGCTGCGTGAGCGGCGAGCTCCTCCTCGCGATCGACGCCGGAACGGGCAGCTGCCGTGCGGTCCTGTTCGATCCGGACGGGTCCCAGGTGGCCATCGGCCAGCGGGAGTACTCGCACCCGGAGCTGCCCGGGCATCCCGGCTCGCAGGTCTTCGACACCGCGGCGAACTGGGAGCTGATCTGTGCGTGCGTCCGCGAGGCGCTCGACGGCGTCGACGCGTCCGCGGTGCGCGCCGTCTCCGCCACGAGCATGCGCGAGGGCATGGTGCTCTGGGACGCGCGCGGCCACGAGATCTGGGCGTGCCCGAACGTCGACTCGCGCGCCGGTGACGAGGCGACGGAGCTCGTGCGGTCGGGCGCGGCGCAGGAGATCTACGACCACGCCGGCGACTGGGTCGCGATCACGGCGCCGGCGCGGTTCCTCTGGATCGCGCGGAACGAGCCGGACGTCTTCGCGTCGGTCGCGCACGTCGGGATGCTCGGCGACTGGATCCTCCAGCGGCTCAGCGGCGCGTTCGTCACCGACCCGTCGCTCGGCTCGAGCTCCGGCATGTTCGAGCTCGCCGCCCGCGACTGGTCGGACCGCGTGCTCGAGATCTGCGGCCTCGACCGCTCCGTCTTCCCCGACGTCGTCGAGCCGGGCGCCGTCGTCGGCACCGTCACCGCCGCCGCCGCGGCCCAGACCGGCCTCCGCGAGGGGACGCCGGTCGTCGTGGGCGGCGCCGACACGCAACTCGGCCTGCTCGGGATCGGCGTCACGCAGTCCGGCCGCTTCACCGTCGTCGGCGGGAGCTTCTGGCAGAGCACCGTCGTCCTCGACGACCCGCTGATCGACCCGCAGGCGCGGCTCCGCACGCTCTGCCACACCGTGCCCGGCCGCTGGATGATCGAGGGGATCGGCTTCTACTGCGGGATCGTGATGCGCTGGTTCCGCGACGCCTTCTGCGAGCTCGAGGCGGCCGAGGCGGCACGCGACGGCGCCGACGTCTACGACCTGCTCGAGCGGAAGGCCGCCTCGCTCCCGCCCGGGTCGAACGGCGTCTTCGGGATCTTCTCGAACCTGATGCAGGCGAGCCGCTGGGTGCACGCGTCGCCGGGCTTCGTCGGGTTCGACGTCGGCAGTACCGGCACTGGGCGCGTCGAGTGCTTCCGCGCGATCGAGGAGAGCGCGGCGTACGTCGCGCGCGGCCACCTCGGGATCGTGGAGGAGATCGCCGACCTCGCGATCGACTCGGCGGTGCTCACGGGCGGCGCGGCGAAGGGGACGCTCTGGCCGCAGATCGTCGCCGACGTGCTCGGGCTGCCCGTCCGCGTGCCGGCGGTGAAGGAGTCGACGGCGCTCGGCGCCGCGATCTACGCCGGCGTCGGCGCCGGCCTCTACGACGACGCGGGCGCGGCGGCCGACCGCCTCGTCCGCTTCGAGCGCACGTTCGAGCCGGACGCCGCGGCGGCGCAGGCGTACGGCGAGATCTACGGCCGGTGGCTCGAGCTGTACCGCCGCTCGCTCGAGCTCTCCGAGGCGGGGCTCGTGCGCCCGCTCTGGCGCGCGGCGGGAACGTGAACGGAAAGGACGGGAATGCCGGAAGCTGACTCACGCGACGACAAGCAGTTCCACGAGGACATCCCCGCTCCCGAGCAGGGCTTCTTCCTGAAGGGGAGCGGCGCGTACGACTGGGGGATGAAGAACCGCCTCGCGCGGATCTTCCGCCCCGACACCGGCCGCACCGTGATGCTCGCGATCGACCACGGCTACTTCCAGGGCCCGACGACCGGGCTCGAGCGCGTCGACCTGAGCGTCGTCCCGATCGCGCCGTACGCCGACGCGCTGATGCTGACGCGCGGGATGCTGCGCTCGACGATCCCGGCGACGCACCGCGGCGGGATCGTGATGCGCGCGAGCGGCGGCCCGAGCATCCTCAAGGACCTCTCCGACGAGCGCGTCGCGGTCGACATGGAGGACGCGGCGCGGATGAACGTCCACGCCGTCGCCGTCCAGGTCTTCGTCGGCGGCGAGCACGAGACGCAGTCGGTCGCGAACATGACGCAGCTCGTCGACGCGGGCTACCGCTACGGGATCCCCGTGCTCGGCGTCACCGCGGTCGGCAAGGAGCTGACGCGCGACGCGCGCTACCTCGGGCTCGCGACGCGCATCTGCGCCGAGCTCGGTGCCCAGGTCGTGAAGACGTACTACGTCGCCGAGGGCTTCGAGCAGGTCACCGCCGGCTGCCCGGTGCCGATCGTGATGGCGGGCGGGAAGAAGCTGCCGGAGCTCGAGGCGCTCGAGATGGCGTACCGCGCGGTGCAGGAGGGCGCGGCGGGCGTCGACATGGGACGGAACATCTTCCAGTCCGACTCGCCCGCCGCGATGATCCAGGCGGTCGCGAAGGTCGTGCACGACGACGCGAAGCCGGCCGAGGCGCACGAGCTCTTCCTCGAGCTCGCGCGGGAGGGAGCGAGCGTGTGAACGCGACGCGCCTCGACCTGATCGCCGGGAGCCCGCGCCTCAGCGTCGGGATGCTCACGGCCGACCTGCTGCACCTCGGCGACGAGCTCGCGCAGCTCGACGGCGCCGGGATCGAGCTCGTCCACGTCGACGTGATGGACGGCGTCTTCTGTCCCGCGATGACCGTCGGGCCGCCGGTCGTGAAGGCGATCCCGGACCGGTTCGTGAAGGACGTCCACCTCATGGTCGACGAGCCCCTGACGAAGCTCGAGCCGTACGTCGCGGCCGGCGCGGGCGTCGTCACGTTCCACGTCGAGTCGACCCGCCATCCGCACCGCGTGCTCCAGGAGCTCGCGGGCACCGGGATCGTGCGCGGCGTCGCGCTCAACCCGGGGACGCCGCTCCACGCGCTCGAGCCGTTGCTCGGCGAGCTCGAGCTCGTGCTGATCCTCGCGGTCAACCCGGGCTTCGGCGGGCAGTCCTTCATCCGGGCGACGGAGCAGCGCGTCGAGGACGCGCGCCTCCTCGTCGGCCCCGAGATCGTGCTCGCCGTCGACGGCGGGATCACGAAGGAGAACGTCGGTCGAGTCGCGTCGCTGGGCGTCGACCTGATCGTCACCGGCAGCGCCGTCTTCGACGGTGTCTCGCCGCACGAGAACGCGCGCTTCATGCTCGAGGCGGCCCGGAGCGCGCGACCGTCGCTGGCCGGGCCGCCTTCGACATCTGCTGGCAATCGGCCGCCGCTCCTTACCGGAGCCGGCCACTACGAGGAGGGGTGATGGCGGAAAACACGGCTCCGTCCGGTTCAGCCCCGGACGGACGGCACACAGTCGCAAAGACCGAGCTGCGGCCGGGGGCGATCGGCCTACCCGGTGTGCTCATGCAGGGCGTCACGGCGATCGCACCCGCGATCGCGGCGCTGTTCACGCTCCCGTTCATCGTCTCGAACGCCGGGGTGACGGCACCGCTCGCGTACCTCGGGGCGTTCGTGATCGCGCTGATGCTCGGCTACGTGCTCGCGCAGTTCTCGAAGTACATGACGTCGTCGGGGACGTACTACACGTACGTGAGCAACTCGCTCGGCGGGCGAATGGGCTTTCTCGTCGCCTGGCTCTACCTGCTCTTCTACCCCGTCGTCGTCGCGCAGGTCGGCTCGTTCATGGGCGACACGCTCCAGGGAACGCTGAAGGCCGAGTACGGCTGGAACTTCAAGTGGTGGTACTTCATGGTCTTCCTGATCATCTTCGTCGCGTTCACCGCCTACTGGGGCATCGAGCTGTCGACGGGGCTGGTCGTCGTCCTGGGCGTGATCGAGACGCTGATCGTGCTCGCGGTCGCGATCTCGGGCTTCGTCGACCCGGGCCCGGGCGGCGTCAACTTCCAGTGGGCGAATCCGAGCAACGCGCCGAGCGGGCACGCACTCTTCCTCGGCGTCGTGTTCGCGATCTTCGCCATCTCGGGCTGGGACGCGGCCGCACCGCTCGGCGAGGAGAGCGAGGACCCGAAGAAGACCATCCCGCGCGGCGTGATGGGCTGCATCATCATCCTCGGCTTCCTGCTCTTCTTCGTCTCGTGGGGCCAGATCACCGGCTGGGGCACCGACCTCGTCGGCAAGCTCCCGAGCTCGTCGGAGCTGCCCGCGTTCGTGCTGGGGCACAAGTACTGGGGCGGCGCGTGGGTGATCGTGCTGATCGCGCTACTCAACTCGGCGATCGCCGTCGCGATCGCGACGACGAACTCCGCCACCCGGTTCCTCTACGGGATGGCGAAGACCGGCGTCCTGCCGAAGCAGCTCACGACCATCAACAAGGCGCACCGGACGCCGACGGGCGCGATCGCGTTCCAGACGCTCATCAACATCGGCCTCGGGCTGATCCTCCCGCTCGCGGTCGGCGTCGCGAACGTCTACAACATCACCGGCACGTGGTTCACGTTCGCGCTCGCTCCGGTCTACGCGGCCGCGAACGTCGGCATCTACTTCTACGTCCGCAAGCACCATCCGGACGACTTCAGCTGGTGGAAGCACTGTCTCATCCCGGCGATCGGAATCATCGCCCTCGGGTTCGTCGTGTACTACTCGCTGAACCCGCTGCCCGCGTGGCCGATCAAGCTCGCTCCGATCGTCGTCGTCGGCTGGCTCGGCGTCGGCATCGTCGTGCTGATCGCGATGATCATGCTCGGCAAGGAGGCCGCGCTCGCGCATGCGAAGGACGCGGTCGAGGAGCGGATGGAGACTCCGGAGGAACATGAGGCACGGCCGGAGTTCATCTAGGCCCGTCACCTGCCTGCGGAGCGGCTCCTCGTGAGCCGCTTCGCAGGCAAGGGCGTCGTCGTCACCGGCGCGGCGCAGGGGATCGGGCTCGGCATCGTCCGGGCCTTCCTCGCCGAGGGCGCCGGCGTCGTCGCGTTCGACAAGAACGGCCCGAAGCTGGAGGAGGAGGCGGCGGCGCTCGGCGGCGACTGTGTCGCGTTCGTCGGCGACGTCTCGGTGCACGACGACTGCCGGCGCGCGGTCGAGCTCTGCGTCGAGCGGTTCGGCGCGATCGACGTGATGTGCGCGCACACCGGGATCGCCGAGCCGCTGCCGCTCCTCGAGATGACGGACGAGCACTGGCACCGTCACATGGCGATCAACGTCGACGGCGTCATGTTCTGCACGGTCGAGGCGGCGCGCGCGATGGTCGCCGCCGGCCGGCCCGGCGCGATCGTCTGCACCTCGTCGATCAACGCCTGGCACGTCGAGGAGACGCACGGCGTCTACAACGTGACGAAGGCGGCCGTGTGGGCGTTCATCCGCTCGGCCGCGATGGACTTCGCGCGGCACGGCATCCGGGTGAACGGGATCGCGCCCGGCGTCGTCGACACGCCGATCGCGGCGCTCGTCGTCCACAACGAGGAGCTCGCGCCGGAGTACCTGAAGACGATCCCGCTCGGGCGGTTCGGGCAGCCGGAGGACATCGCGCGCGTCGTCCTGTTCCTCGCGTCCGACGAGTCGTCGTACGTCACCGGTCAGACCGTCGTGATCGACGGCGGGCAGACTCTCGGGATCCCCGGCGACCTCGAGGAGGCCGCCGACGTCACCGGATGGGAGGGAAGCTGATGGCAGTCGCCTCGGTCCGCGAGCTCTGGCTCGAGCGGTACGCGTCGCAGATCGGCCGGCATCGCAGCGAGCTCGCGACGCCCGCGCTGATCATCGACCTCGACGTCGCGAAGCGGAACATCGCGTCGATGGCGGCGAAGTTCCGCGAGCTCCCGGCGTCGCTGCGCCCGCATATCAAGGTGCACAAGTGCGTCGAGCTCGCGCTGCTCGAGGTCGAGGCGGGCGCGGTCGGCATCGCGTGCGCGACCGCGTGGGAGGCCGAGGTGATGGCGACGGGCGGGATCGGCGACGTGCTCGTCGCGAACCAGGTCGTCCAGCCGGACAAGGTGGCGAAGGTCGCGGCCGTCGCGCGCGACCACCGGATCACGGTCGCCGTCGACGACGCGCGGAACGTCGAGCAGCTCTCGCGCGCCGCCGGCGAGGCCGGCTCGCAGCTCGAGCTGCTGATCGAGATCGACGTCGGCATGGGCCGCTGCGGCGTCCGGACGCAGGAGGAGGCGCTGCCGGTCGCGGAGGCGATCGCATCGCTGCCGCACGTGAGCCTCCGCGGCCTCCAGGGCTACGAGGGCCACTGCATGCTCGAGCCCGACCGCGACAAGCGCATCGCCGACGCCGGCGACGCGAACGCGAAGCTGATCGCGGCCGCGGACTATCTCGCGGAGAACGGCCATCCCTGCGCCGATCTCAGCGGCGGCGGCACCGGCACGTACTACATCACCGGCGCGAACCCGCGCATCACCGAGGTGCAGGCGGGCTCGTACCTGCTCATGGACTGCATGCACGGCAACCTCGTGCCCGGCGGCTTCGAGGTCGCGCTCACCGTCGCGGGCACCGTGATCAGCCGCCAGGGGAACACGGTCGTCCTGGACTGCGGCCGCAAGTCGGTCGGGATCGACTTCGTCACGCCGCCGCTCGTAGGCGTCCCCGACGGCGAGGTCCGCTTCTACGCCGAGGAGCACTGCCTCGTCGACTTCGCGGGCACGCCGTTGCTCGACATCGGCGACGTGGCCGAGGTGATGGCCGGCTACGGCCCGACGACGGTGAACCTCCACGACGTCTTCCACATCGTCGAGAGCGACGTCGTGACGGACATCTGGCCGGTGAACCCGCGTGGCGCCGGCCCGTCGGCGTTCGTCACGCGCGGCTGACGGTCACCCTGCGGCCCAGCTCAGCGCGTCGGCGAGCCCGCTGACCGGGAAGACCTTCATCTCGCCGGGCATGATGATCGCGAACGCGCGGATCGTGTCCGCCATCATCCTGTGGTCGGTGACGACGGCGCAGCGCTCCCACTTCGTCAGATGCGGCGCCCACAGCTTCATGTCCTCCCACGCAGCTCCGGCCGAGTAGCCCTCGTACTCGGGGCCGAGCTCGTAGACGAAGCGGATCTTCCCGTGCTTCGCGATCGCAGCCTCGATCGCCGGGGTCAGGACGGTTTCGTAGTCCGCCGCCTCGATCTTGCCCACGGCCTTGAAGGCGAGGACGCCGTCCGGCGCCTGCTCGATCGGCTCGATCATCGCGCTCCCGAGGTTAGCGCGCCGGCAGCGTGAAGGAGACGCACGCGCCGCCCTGCGGGCGGTTCTCGGCCCAGATCCGGCCGCCGTGCGCCTCGACGAGCCCGCGGGCGATCGCAAGGCCGAGCCCCGTCCCACCGCCGCTCCGGGCGGGGTCGGCACGCCAGAAGCGCTCGAACATCCGCGCCGGCGCGTCGGCGGGAAGACCCTCGCCCGTGTCCTCGACCCGGACGAGCACGTCGTCGGCGCGCCGCTCGACGTGAACCGCGACCGAGCCGTCCGGCGGCGTGTGACGGACGGCGTTCGTGAGCAGGTTCGAGAGGACGCGCTCGATCTTGTCGGGCGCGAGCGGCGCCGCCGTGAGGCCGTCGGCGACGTGCGACGCGAGGTCGACTCCGCGCGCGTCCGCCTCGGGGCGGACGAGACGGAGCGCCGACTCGACGAGCGTCGCGACCTCCGTCTGCTCCAGCTCGAGCCGCAGCACGCCCGCGTCGATCCGCGCGAGCTCGAAGAGGTCGTCGACGAGCGTCGAGAGCGTCTGCACCTGCTGTCGCAGCAACGGGAGGTACTGCTCCGGCTCGACGAGCCCGTCCTCGATCGCCTCGAGCATCGCCTGCATCGACGCGAGCGGCGTGCGGAGGTCGTGGCTCGCCCACGCGACGAGCTCGCGACGCGCGTCGAAGATCTGCTCGATGCTCGCCGCCATCGCGTTGAACGAGTCGGCGAGCCGTGCGACCTCCGCCGTCCCGCCCGACGGTGCGCGCGCCGTGAGGTCGCCCGCGGCGAGGCGCTGCGCCGAGTCCCCGACCCGTCCGAGCGAGCGCGCGATCGTACGCGCGAGGAGCAGCCCGGCGACGACCGCCGCGCTCGCCGACCCGGCGGCGACGGCGAGGATCTTCACGTCGGCGCCCATGTGGAACATCACCCAGCCCGAGAGGAGCACCGCCGCGAGCGGGACGCAGACGGAGAGGAGCGCGAGCCCCGTGACCTGCAGCCACACGGTCGGCGCCGCGCGGAGCGCGAGCGCGACGAGGAGCCCCGCGGCGAGGCTGGCGGCGGCGACGGCGAGCGCGAGCGCGATCACGGGTCGAAGCGGTAGCCGACGCCCCAGACCGTCTGCAGATGCCGCGGATGCGCGGGATCGCTCTCGATCTTCTCGCGGAGGCGCCGGATGTGGACGGTGACGGTTCCCGTGTCGAGCGCGGCCGCGTAGCCCCAGACGCGGTCCATCAGCTGGTCCCGCGAGAACACGTGCCGCGGGTTCGACGCGAGGAACCAGAGCAGGTCGAACTCGCGCGCCGTCAGCTGGACCGGGACGCCCGCCTTCGTCACGACGCGCCCCGCGCCCTCGACGACGACGTCGTCGAACGCGAGCCGCTCGGCGGGCGGCGGTGTCGCGGAGGATCGCCGCAGCACCGCACGGACGCGCGTCGCGAGCTCGCGCGGCGAGAACGGCTTCGTGACGTAGTCGTCCGCGCCGAGCTCGAGACCGACGATGCGGTCGGCCTCCTCGCCGCGCGCCGTGAGCATGATCACGGGCAGGTCGGAGCGCCCGCGGATCCACCGGCACAGCTCGAGCCCGTCGGTCCCGGGGAGCATCACGTCGAGGACGACGAGCTCGGGCTCGCCCGTCTCGATCAGCCGGCGCGCGGAGTCGCCGTCCGCGGCCTCGAGCGTCGTGAAGCCGTCGCGCCGGAGGTACCGGACGACGACGTCGCGCACGATCGGCTCGTCGTCGACGACGAGAACGGTGGTCATGACGCTCATTCTGGCTTCCACTTCGGGTGATGTCGCGCCGCCCACTCCTCGTCGACCGTCCCGAGCGTCATCCCGCGGAGCGCGTGCCGCGTCGCGGGGTGGATGAGCGCGAGGTAGAGATGGCCGGCGAGGAGGATCACGGCCGCGTACATCAGCCCGTCGTGGAGGACGACCGTGCTCGCGAAGCGGAACCGCGTGTCGCGCTCGCCGAGCCAGAGGAGCAGGCCGGAGACGAGGAAGAGGAGCGTGAACGCGGCCGTCAGCGCGGCGTTGATCTTCTGGCCTGCGTTGAAGCGGCCCTGGGGCGCGCGGCCGCGCCGCTTCAGCCAGCGGACGTCGTCGGCGTCGAAGAGGTCGAGGTCCTCCGCGGTGCGGCGAAGTCCGCGGCGGTCGCCGAGCAGCACGACGAGTGCGAGCACCGTCACCCAGCCGATCCCCGACCAGAAGTGGACGTCCTTCACGAGCGGACGGCGGCCGACGAGGATCGCGAGGCTCGGCAGGTAGAGCGCGAGCCCGGAGCCGAGCAGCACGAAGAAGCCGAGTGCGTTCGCCCAGTGGAGCGCCCGCTCGGTGCGCGAGAACCTGCGGACCGGACGGCTCACGAGCCGTATCCGTTCGAGCGGCCGACCCAGGCGTCGACGTCGTAGCCGAGCTGCTCCCAGTAGCCGTCCTCGGGCGCGTCGACGAGGTTGACCTGCTGCAGCCACTTCACGTTCTTGTAGCCGTACATCTCCGGGATCACGAGCCGGAGCGGTGCGCCGTGCTCGCGCGGCAGCGGCTTCCCGTCCATCTCGTACGCGAGCATCACGTCGCCGAGCCGCGCCTGGTCGAGCGTGAGGTAGTCGACGTACGGCTGCTCCATCGAGACGAACTGGATCGCACCCGCGTTCGCGTCCGGCCCGGCGCTCGCGAGGAGGTCCGCGACGCGGACGCCGCCCCAGTGGACGTTCTTCACCGTCCAGCCCGTGACGCAGTGGAAGGTCGAGACCTGGTCGGTGCGCGGGAGCGAGCGGAGTTCGTCGTAGGTGAGGCTCGCCGGCGAGTCGACGAGGCCGCCGACGGTGAGCCGCCACGTCTCCGGGTCGAACCGCGGCATCGACCCGGACACGGTGTAGATGCGCCAGC
>Ga0335085_10018345_pt1 | contig 10060 bp, 12 predicted proteins | sample Lox_Sample_45_FD_206712 | JGI IMG/M metagenome (GOLD analysis project Ga0335085, IMG submission 206712) | Soil microbial communities from Loxahatchee National Wildlife Refuge, Florida, United States - Lox_Sample_4.5 | ecosystem: Environmental > Terrestrial > Soil > Wetlands | place: USA... | reverse complement strand
CGCGTCCTGGCCTCGGCGATGATGCGCTCGGCCTCGCGCACCGCGAGCGCCTCGTAGGCCTCGTACTCGAGGTGACGCACGCGCTGGCCTTCGTTGTGGTCGCGCACCCAGCCCTCGAACGCCGCAAAGCCTCCGCAGGCGGGGTCGGCGAGCGCGCTGCGCAGCGCGGCCACATCGAGGGGTGTGCGGCTGAAGCGGAAGGGCGCGTTCATGAGGGTCCGCGACCTGGCGGTACTCAGCCGCCGGCGACCGGCGGGATGAACACCACCGCATCGCCTTCGCTGAGCGCGGCCGACCAGTCGCCGAACTCGGAGTTGATCGCCACGCGCAGCTGCGCCGCATCGAGCGTGAAGGGATAGCGGCGCGCGAGCTCGCCGTAGAGCTCGCGCGGCGTGCGGGCGCGGGTCTCGAGCGTCTCGTTGCCGCGCCCGGCCTGCTCGCGCAGCAGCGCGAAGTACTGCACCGTCACGCGGCGGGTGGCGGCGGCGCCGCTGTCAGCGAGTGCGCTCATGGCGGATGCATACTCCTCGGGGGTGTTGGCGTTGTCGAGCGCCCGCGGGTTCGGCTCCTGCAGCAGCTCGACGTCGGACTGCATCAGGAATCGGCGCGGACAGGTGTGGCCGGCGGCGACGTAGGCGGCGAGGGCGGCGCGGCTCGCCGGCTCGTACACCGCGCACAGCGGTTCGGGCAGCCCGTCGCGACTCGAGCGGAAGGCGGTGGCGAGGCGCCCGGGGGCGCGCGCCTGCACCAGGCGCGCGAGCGTGGCCGCATCGAGCAGCGGCAGGTCGCAGGCCAGCACCAGCCAGGCGTGACCGGGATGACGCTCCTGAGCGGCGAGGATCCCCGCGATCGGACCCAGGTTCTCGCGGGTGTCCTCGATCTGCTCGAATCCGGCGCGCAGCGGCTCGGAGCGCTGCTCGGCGCGCACCGAAACGAAGGCGCGCGCCACGTACGGCGCCAGCAGCGCCAGCGCCCGCTCGAGCTGCGTGTGCGCGCCGACGCGCAGCGCGGCCTTGTCGGTGCCCATGCGCGTGCTGCGGCCCCCGGCGAGCACCAGGCCGTAGAGCGGCGCGCTCATGCGCGCCGCGCGCGGCGCGCGCGCCGATAGCCGCGCCGGCCGCCGCTCTTCGCGAGCAGCCGCACCGCGGCGATCTCGATGTCGTGGGACAGGGCCTTGCACATGTCGTAGATGGTGAGGGCCGCGACCGCCGCCCCGGTGAGCGCTTCCATCTCCACGCCGGTGCGATGATGCACCGACACCCGGCAGCGCACCTCGATCACTCCGGCGGCGCGCTGCTCGATCTCGATCTGACAGCTTTCCAGCGGCAGGGGATGGCAGAAGGGGATCAGCTCATGGGCGCGCTTGGCGGCCATGACGCCGGCGAGGATCGCGGTGTCGAACACCGGGCCCTTGCTGGTGCGGTGACCGCTGGCGCGCAGCGCGCGCGCCACGGCCGGCGGCAGCCGCACGCGTGCCTGCGCCTCGGCCACGCGCTGCGTGACTTCCTTCGCGCCCACGTCGACCATGGTCGGGCGATTGCGGGCGTCGAGATGCGTAAGGCGCGGGCGCGGCATCAGCCACCGATGTAGAACATCTCGACCTTGGGCGGCTCGTGCGCGCCGTGCGGCAGACTCAGACGCTGCTCGCTGTAGCGGTCGGTGCGCCGCTGCCACACGCCCGCGATGAGCTCGAGCAGGCGATCATCGCCCGCCCCGCCGCGCAGGGCATCGCGCAGGCTCGTGCCGTGCGTGGCGAACAGGCACGTGTAGATCATGCCGTCGGAAGAGAGGCGCACCCGCGTGCAGTCGCCGCAGAAGGGCTGCGACACCGAGGAGATGAAGCCGAGCTCCCCCTGGCCGTCGGCGAACGCATAGCGCCGCGCCACCTCGCCGAGGTAATCGGGCTCGAGCGCAGTGAGCGGCCAGCGCGCCGCGATGCGCGCCGCCAGCTCCTTCGAGGGCACCACCAGCTCCGAGCTCCAGTGGTTGCGGTTGCCGACGTCCATGTACTCGATGAAGCGCACGATCACACCGCTGCCGCGGAAGCGCTCGATGAGATCGAGCACCGTGTGGTCGTTGACGCCGCGCTGCACTACGGCGTTGATCTTCACCGGCTCGAGCCCGGCGCGGCGCGCATGCTCGATGCCGTCGAGCACCTCCGCCGGGCTGCCGAAGCCGCCGCTCATGCGCGCGAACACCTGCGGGTCGAGGCTGTCGAGGCTCACGGTGATGCGCTTCAGTCCCGCGGCCTTGAGCTCGCTCGCGTGCCGCGCGAGCAGCACCCCGTTGGTCGTGAGCGCCACATCCTCGACGCCGGGAATGGCGGTCAGGTCGCCGATCAGGTCGGCGAGGCCCGCGCGCAGCAGCGGCTCGCCGCCCGTGAGACGCAGCTTCCGTACCCCGAGCTGCACGAACAGCCGCGCCAGACGCACGATCTCATCGAACGACAGGCGCTCGTGCGAGCCGAGAAAGCGGTATTTCTCGTGGTAGGTCTCGCGCGGCATGCAATAGGGACAGCGGAAGTTGCAGCGGTCCATGACCGAGATGCGCAGGTCGCGCATCGGGCGCTGGTGCGTGTCGCGCGGCGCGGACCGCCGGCTGAGCGGGACGATGACTTCCGGTGAGCTCATGGCCGGCAGTATGGAACCTGAGACGGGGCGCTGGCTATCGGCCGAAAGGGGGGAGCGCGGGTGCCGCCGGGCGGAGTCAGGACCAGCGGTAGAGGCGCGTGACGAAGCCCTTCCTGTAGGTGTTCGGGCCCGGCGGCAGCTCCACGAATCCATCGGTGCCTGCCAGCGCGGTGAAGTCCCCCGAGCCGTTGGTGGGAGCGGGTTGGGCCCAGGGGCGTCCCCAGTCGTCCTGCTCGATGCGCACCGGGATGAAGTGCGTGAGCGGCGGATTGATCGTCACGGGCGCGCCGAGCGCCAGCCGTTCCGGCGGCTGCGGACTGTGGCCGAGGCTCGCATACAGCGCCGGCAGCACGTAGCGCGACAGGCACACCAGGGTCGAGACCGGATTGCCGGGTAGCCCGAATACCGCGGCACCGGAGGGCGCCATGCCGAACCACAGCGGCTTGCCGGGCCGTTGCGCGACCTTATGAAAAATCGCGCGCACGCCGAGCTCCTCCAGCACGCGCGGCACGAGATCGAACTTGCCCATCGAGACCCCGCCCGACAGCACCAGCACGTCGTGGGTCTCGAGATGGAAGCGCAAGCGCTCGCGCAGCTCCTCGGCGTCATCGTGCAGATGATCGTCGGCCACGCGCTGGAAGCCGTGCTCGCGCAGCGCGCTGACGATCGCATAGGCGTTCGAGCGGCGCACCTGGTGGGCCAGCACCGGCTCGCCCGGCTCGATGAGCTCGTTGCCGGTCGAGATCACGGCGAGCATCGGCTGGCTGCTGAGGCGCACGCGCGCCATGCCCGCCGCCGCTGCGATCGCCACCTCGGGGGCGCGCAGCCGCGTGCCCGCCGACACCAGCAACGCTCCCTGGCGGGTGTCGCTGCCGCGCCGGCGCACGTACTGCCCCGGCTCGACCCGCACGGCCGGGCCGAGCGCGGCCTGCGCGCCGGTCGTGGTGATCTCCTCGAGCGGCACGACGCTGTCGCAGCCGAGCGGCAGTACCGCACCGGTCATGATGTCGATGCAGGCATCGGGCGCCGCCAGCGTCAGCGGCGCCTCCCCGGCGGCCTGTGTCGCCTGCACTCTGAAGCTGCGGCAGCCGGCGGCGACCGCGCGGCTGTCGAGCGCGATGCCATCCATGTCGACGCGGTCGAAGGGCGGCTGATCGCGCTCGGCGTAGATATTCTCGCGCAGCACGCCGCCGGCGCACTGCGCGAGCGGCAGCGACTCGATCGGCAGGCACTGCAGGTGCTGCCCGATCAGCGCGTCGGCTTCAGCGGGCGTCAGCACACTAGGGCTTCTTGGCCTCCGCGGCCCGGGCCTTGTAGACCTTCACCTGCTCGTTGAAACGATCGGCGATGCTCTGCAGCTGATCGATCGCGGCGTTGTGCTTTTGAGTCTCGACGCGCTGCATGTCGGCCTTCTGTTCGGGTTTGAGCTTGTCGCCCGCCTTGGCGATCGACTCATCGACCGCCTGGTCGATGCAGGCGACGTACTCGTTGACCGCCTTGTTGTACGCGGCGACGGCTTTCTGCCCGGCGAGCATGTCCTGCAACGTGGCGGTCGCGCCGTCCGGGAGCTTGTCGGGAGGCGCCGGGTAGGGGCAGTCGGCGTGAGCCGCGGCGGCGGCGAGTGCGGTGGCGGCGAGGGCGAGCAATGCTTTCATACGTTGTTTTCCCGGACGGATTGAGGAAGGTGGCTATCTTAAGAGGCGCTCAGCCCCGGCGGCTACTGCCGGGCGCGGAAGCAGCCGCGCGCGTGATCGTCCACGACCCCCACCGCCTGCAGGTAGGCATAGACGATCGTCGTGCCGACGAAGCGGAATCCGCGCCGCCTGAGATCCTTCGAGATCCGGTCGCTCAGGGCCGAGCGCGCCGGGAGCTTGCCGCCGCTGCGCCGCCTGACGACCGCCCTGCCGCCGACGAATGCCCACAGGTAGCGATCGAAGGAGCCGAATTCGCGCTGCACGGCGAGGAATGCGCGCGCATTGCCGACCGTGGCGGCGATCTTCAGCCGGTTGCGCACGATGCCGGGATCGCGCAGCAGTGCAGCGCGGCGCCGCGCGTCGAAGCGCGCCACCCGGCGCGGGTCGAAGCGGGCGAACGCCCTGCGGTAGCCGGCGCGCTTGCGCAGGATGGTCGCCCAGGAAAGCCCCGCCTGCGCCCCTTCGAGGATCAGCATCTCGAAGAGCCGGCGATCCTCGTGCACCGGCCGCCCCCACTCCTCGTCGTGGTAGCGCTGCATGTCGGCTTCGGCGCCGTGCGCCCAGCGGCAGCGCGGCCTGTCGGACACAGAGGCGGTCAATGGGGTATCTCCGCAGGTTAGACTAACTCATACTCGTGAAGCGCTCCCTGATCATTGCCGTCGCCGGCCTGTGTTGCGCGACTTCACCGGCGCTGCGTGTCGCGCGCGAGAGCGCGAGCGGTCAGCCGCAGGCGAGCCGATGACAGGTGGCCCCTAGAACGGCCCGTACAGCACGCGCACCAGATCCACCACCAGGGCCTTGGCCAGGTCCGCATCGACCTCGTCGACGGCGTAGTCGCCGATGGCGTTGCGGCCACGGGCGTCGGACGTGTTGCGCTCGAAGTGAATGCGCCGGGTCTGCCGGTCGCTGCGCGCACGCAGATAGGGGTAACCTCCGTGTCCCAGACCCAGGCGCGCGTGCCGGCTCACGGGAATATCGATGCGCAGTCCGCCTTCCTCGGCGAGCACGCGCGCCGCGACGCCTCGCTGCTGCAGCGCGGCTGCCATCTGCTTGAATGCGGGCGTGATCACGCTGGCGATGCAGGTCGCCGCCGCGACCGCGAACTGCTCCTCCGCCGTGGCCTTGCCGGCGGTGTCGCGGCGGGCCTGCGCCACGCGCGCGTCGTGGTGGGAGAAGATGGCGTCGAGCTCGCGCTCGATGTCTTTCGGCATGTCCCGTAGCTTACCTCGGGATCTGCGCTTTCAGTCCAGTCCTCAGTCGTGGCAATGCTCATCGATGGCGATACAGTCATGCCAGGCGTGCTCGTGGTACCAGCGATGGTGGTCGCGATCGTAGAAGCCCTCGCGCGGCTCGACGACACAGCCGCTCGATAACAGCGCTCCGGCAAGCACTGCGGCGCCCGTGAGCGCAATGAGCACTCGAGTCACGAGTCGGGAAGCTGTCATGGCTTACTCCAGGCCAGGGCTCGTCGCTAAAGGTCTCAGGGGCGGCAGGACGTCCGACGGGCACCGGTCCTGGCACCTGCGGACCGTCACCGCCGCCCCGAGACACCAGAGCGCCAATCCGGAGCCGGGGGGCTGACTCCGGCGACGCAATCTCACCTCGGACCGTGCGCCCTGGCGGTTGCATGGCGAGGCTCGGCGTATACGCTAATGCCGACGGTCCTGCCCCGAGCAGCGGCGCAGCGCCCGTCCGGCCGTCAGACCACGCCCGCGTGCGGGTAGGCAATCTCCTACACGGCCGGGGTGCCGCCAAATTTGCCGCGGTATGATCGGGACGGATGAGCTTGCTGGCCCGCCAGATGCTGGTGGTGGCACTGCTGCTTGCCACCGTCATGGTGTTGTTCCTCGGGGCGCAGGTGGGAGAACGGCGTCTCGAGGACGCCAGCGCGCGCGTCGCGCTCGGGGCGCAGCGGCGCCAGGCGCTGGCGGCGGTGGTGCAGCTGGTGCGCCAGGCCGAGAGCAGCCAGCGGGGCTACATCCTGGTCGGCAACGCGGACTATCTCGCGCCATTCCGGCAAGCCGCGGGCGACATCAAGCCGGCGTTGCAACGCCTCGATGTGGCATTTGCCGGCGCCGGCGCGCCGGCGCACACGGATATCGCGACGCTGCGGCAGTTGTGCGATGCGAAGTTCGGCGAAATGCTCGAGACCATCGAGCTGTTCGCCGACCGCGGCCGGCCGGCGGCCCTGCAGGTGATCCGTACCGACCAGGGCGCCGCGACCATGACCCAGATCGACGACCTCGCGGCCCGGATAGGCGAACTCGAGAGCGCCGAGGTCCTCGCGGCCAGCCACCGCTGGCAGGTCAACCGCTGGCTGAGCTTCGCCACGACCAGCAGTGCGCTGGTCGCGAGCGCCGGACTGCTGTTGCTGCTGAGCCGCCTGACGCTGCGGCAGCTGCGCTCCAAGGAGCGCGAGACCGAGCAGCTGACCGCACGACAGGCCGAGCTCGAGCGTCTGGTGGAGCAGCGCACCGAGGAGCTGTCGGAGCTCTCGAGCCACCTGCAATCGGTGGCGGAGCAGGAGAAATCCGCGCTGTCGCGCGAGCTGCACGACGAGCTCGGGGGGCTGCTGGTGGCCGCGCGCATGGACCTGTCATGGCTCGAGGAGCGCATCGGCAGCGACGATGCGGAAGTGCGCGGCTACTTCCGCCGCGTGCAGGACGCCCTGCAGGCGGGCTTCGACATCAAGCGGCGCGTCATCGAGAGTCTGCGCCCGACGCTGCTCGACAATCTGGGGCTGCTGGCGGCGCTGCGCTGGCAGGTGAGCGAGTCGTGCGAGCGGGCGGGCCTCACGTATCTCGAGCGCTACCCCGAGGAACTGCCCGCCCTCAGTCCGCAGGCCGCGATCGCGGTCTTCAGGATCGTGCAGGAGGGGCTCGCCAACGTACTGAAGCACGCGCGGGCGAGGAGCGTGACCGTGTCGCTCGAGCTCTCAGCCACCTGGCTGCAGGTGCGGGTGGAGGACGACGGCATCGGCATACCGCTCGAGCGGCTGCGCGCGCTGCGGGCACACGGGCTGGCCGCCATGCGCCAGCGTGCGCGCGCCCTCGGCGGAACGTGGACGGTGCTGCGCCCGAGCACGGGCGGGACGCGCATCGAGGTGCGTCTGCCCCTCGAGCGGGTGCGCGCTCAGGAACCACCGCCGGCCGCCGATGCGGCGAGTCCTTTGAGCAATTCGGGCAGGCGGTGATAGTCGCGCGATTTGTTGAGGAACGCATCGACTCCCAGGGATTCGGCCTGACGGCGATACTCGGGCAGATCGAAGCCCGTGAGGACGATGACGTGCGGCCGCCGCTCGCGGTGGCGCCCGAGCGAGCGCAGCACCCCGAATCCCGTCCCGAGGCGCAGATGCAGATCGAGGATCAGGACATCGGGCGCCGTGGCCGCGACGCGTTGCACCGCCGCCGGCTCCGTGCTGACGGTGTCGAGGAGCTCGATGCCGGGAAGACGGCGAATCAGCTCGGCGATCCGCGCCGCAAGCACGTCGGAGTCCTCGACGAGCAGTACGCGCACGGGTGCAGTATTCGGCATGAGCTTGATCGCGGCATTTGCGGGCGCCCCCGCGCAACTGCGAGTGTAGGGTCGGCGCCGCGCTGCGCATGCCGGCAGACGCCCGCTTCAGCTGTCGGCGTACGCCGACATCCCGCCGCGCCAGCTACTGCATCAGGCCGTTCCTGAGCGCGTAGGCGGTCAGGTCCGCGTTGGTGTCGAATTTCATTTTCTCGAGCACCCGGGCGCGGTAGGTGCTCACGGTCTTGACGCTGATGCACAGCTCGCGGGAGATCTCCGAGACGCTGCGTCCGACGGCGAGCTTGCACAGGATCTGGAACTCACGCTGGGACAGCGCCGCGTGCGGCGGCTGGTCCGCGGGCTCATCGAGCGCATCCGCCAGCGCCTCAGCGAGCGCCGCGCTCACGTAGCGCCGCCCGGCGATCACGGTGTGCACGGCGCGCATGAACTCCTCGGGGGGCTGATCCTTGGCGAAGTAGCCGGCTGCTCCGGCACGCAGCGCGTAGGTCGCGTACTGCTTCTCCGCGAAGGCGCTCACCACCAGCACCCGGGTTCCCGTTTCCGCGGCGCGTATGTGGCGCAGGATATCCATGCCGTTGCGGTCCGGCATGTTGATGTCGAGCACCACGAGGTCCCACTTCCCATCGCGCACCTGGTTGAGCGTCTCGGCGGCGCTCGCAGCCTCGCCGATCGCGGTGATGGCGCGGTCCTGCCCGAGCCAGCTGCGCAGACCGGCACGGACCATCGCATGGTCGTCGGCAATGAGTACGGTGGCCATGTGCGATGCACCTTAGCGTCATCCGCCGTCCGGGGAGCGTACGCCATCCGGCCGAAAGTCTGTAGGTACAGTCCTACGGCACGCGCTCCGGTTAAGTCGCCGTTCAGACAGAGAACGACTGTAGCTCCAGTCCTACACGCCATCGAGAAGGATGCCGCTGCTCGCGCTTGCCTGCGCCGTGCGAAGGTCGCCGCAGTGAGCACGCACAGGAGAGCGATCATGAAGGCATCCCTGCAGACCGTTATCGGCACCGCCCTGTTGCTGTGGAGCGCGACACTGCTCGCCGCTCCGCGCGGCGACGCGTATCGCGAAACCGAGAGTCTCTTCAGGCACGCCGGCGAAAGCGCCGTGTACTTCGACCACTGCTACGGCTACGCGGTCTTTCCGACCATCGGCAAGGGCGCGTGGGTCGTCGGCGGCGCGCACGGCAGCGGCCGCGTCTACGTGCACGGGGTATACGTGGGCGACACGACCATGAATCAGCTCAGTGTCGGCGTGCAGGCCGGCGGTCAGGCGTACAGCCAGATCGTCTTCTTCGAGGATAAGCGCGCCTTCGATGAGTTCACGCGTGGCGACTACGAGTTCGGTGCGGACGTCAACGCCGTCGCGATCACCGCAGCCGCGGGCGGCAGTGTCGGGACCGAGGGCGCCAGCGCCGAGGCGAGTGGCGGCATGAAGGACGCGAAGACCCTGGGGCACTACTACAAGGGCGTCGCGGTCTTCACCATCGTCAAGGGCGGCGCGATGTTCCAGGCGAGCGTGGCGGGCCAGAAGTTCAGCTACTCGCCGAAAGCCTGAGCGCACCCCGAGGATCCGCCGCTCGTGCTCCTTGCCGGCGAAGCCAGGAGATCCACACGAGCGGCGCCCTGGACCCGCCAGAGCTGCTTCGGTTGCGAGGCGGCCGCAATCAGCAGCACCGCGCAATCAAGATGCCGAGGCGGCGACGCTCAGTAGTTGGTCAATCGCCGCGTCGGCTGCCTTCTGCAAGCGCTTTTGAAATTCGGGCGTGTTTGCCCTGGAGCCAGAGACCGGCATGTCGTTCTCGTCAAACTGCTCCGAAATGTCAAAAGACTTACCGTTGACGGTCCCCGATATATGCAACCTGAACCAGTCTCCCCGCGCGTCTTTGGGAGCATCGGGAAGAAGCACTTTTCCGCCCGTGAGTCCAGCCACACCCGCAGTCACTATCCGTGCCTCGGTGGCGTCGCAATACTCGATCGTTTCGAAGTGGGATAACGTCACCTGGATGCTGGCACCGGCAGGTGCCTTAGCCTCGAGAGCGTGTTGGAGATAGGTGATCTTCGGTGGAATGAGGAAGTCATCGCCGTACAAACGCGAGCAATGCTCGTCCTGACCGGTGTCGTATCCGTGCTCCCGCCTTCCCCGCTGGTCGATTATCGAGACAGTTACCCCGCCATTCCAGGCGGCTGGTTTTGGGTATTCCA
>Ga0335085_10018344_pt1 | contig 10060 bp, 12 predicted proteins | sample Lox_Sample_45_FD_206712 | JGI IMG/M metagenome (GOLD analysis project Ga0335085, IMG submission 206712) | Soil microbial communities from Loxahatchee National Wildlife Refuge, Florida, United States - Lox_Sample_4.5 | ecosystem: Environmental > Terrestrial > Soil > Wetlands | place: USA... | reverse complement strand
GAGCGCCTGCCTTACAAGCAGGAGGTCGCAGGTTCGAGCCCTGCACTGCCCACCATCCGTGCGCAGTACCCACACACCGCGGGGACGTAGTTCAGCTGGTTAGAACGCTGCCCTGTCACGGCAGAGGTCGCGGGTTCGAGCCCCGTCGTCCCCGCCATTCATTTTCAAGGAGTTATCCGACGTGACACGGAAAACTCCGACCCACAATCCAACCCACAGTTAGTTGATCGTTGCATTCATCCCCACGGCGGAGAGGAATTCGCCCTGCGCGGCCCGTGTTTCGTCGCTGTCTTCCTGCGTGTAGAGATCGAGCGTCGTCTGTATCTTGCTGTGACGCAGGAGTCCTTGCACCGTCTTGGGTTCCACTTTCGCCTTGTTCACCAGCCAGTTGCTAAGTGAGTGCCGGAGATTGTGAAGCCCGAATCGTTGGCCGTCCGCGATTTGCACGCCCGCTTTTTTCGCAGCGGAGCGCAGATATTTTTTCACGAACGAGCAGGCATTGAGCGGCACCTTGCCGTCAGCCGTCATCGACGGAAACACGAAGTCCGACTCCTTCGCGTGCGGCGTTTCCTTCTGCCACGCGCGAAGATGTGCGGCCAGGACCGGGTGCATCGGGACATATCCGTCCGATGCGTCGGTTTTCGTTTCTCCGTCCGCGCCTTTGGCCCAGCGCTTTGAGATTCTGATCCTTCCTTCGCCCCACAACACGTCGGCCCAGCGCAGCGCCAGCAGCTCCGAAGCGCGGAGCGCCGTTGCAGCGCAGGTAAGCACCAGCGTGAAGTGAAGAGGCGAGGGGAGGCTGTTAAGAATCGCAAGCGTCTGCCCAGGGGTGATGATGATGGCCCGGTAGGTGGACTTTGAGCGCGTCTCGACGTGCAGGACGGGATTCTTTGAGACATGCTCGTGCCGGATGCCGATTTTGTAGATGCGGAGCATGATGCCCCGAATCTTGCTCACCGTCGTCCAGGCAAGTCCGTTGACTTCGTTGAGGGATTTCAGCCACTTCTGGATTTCAAGCGGCTTGATGTCGTCCGCGATTTGCTCACCGAAGCGACACGTGAGGTAGTCGCGGACGTAATGCTCAACGATGGGGATGGTGTTAACCGACTTTGGCCGCACGGCATCGCTGCCGAAATCGGCCTTCAGGTAATGTTCCGCAAGAAACTCGAATGACACGCGGCCGGGGCCGGGAGCGTCGTTGATGCGCACTCCAAGCCCGAGTCTGTCCACTTCGCGCCAGGCGTCCTTATCCTTCGGAAATTCCGAGACAAGTCCGACTGGCAGGTTGTGCTCGACCCGTTTTCCTTCCGCGCTCGTGACCCGGAAGCGCAACATCCAGGTCTCTCCTTCCTTGCGGCGTACTTTCTTGAGTGATCCTCGCTGATAAGACATGGTGTCCTTTCAGCGGGGACTGCCGGAGGCAGGATCGCACATTCTTTTGATTTTGTGGATCGGCGCGGAAGATTCTTTTTTCGTGACCGCCGTTGCAAGCTCGGAGAGCCGGAACACCCAAAGCCTGCGTTGGCTTCCGATGCCCACAGAGTACGCTCCGGCGATTCCTCTTCTGGCAAGTGCAAGGACATAGCGTCTTGTGACGGAAAGAAAGCGCGCCGCCTCGTCGGCCGAGACGAACCGCTCGGGAGTTGCTGCTTCGGCTTGGAGCGCGGTGCGTTGCGTAGACATGATTAAGTTCCGTTGTCATCGTAGGCAGCTTGGATACGTCTGCACGCGATCTCGAAATACTCAACGTCGCGTTCGATTCCGATAAAGCGGAAGCCTTGCGACACGGCGGCTTTGCCGGTGCTTCCGCTTCCCATGAATGGGTCAAGGACAATGCCTTTAGATGGCGTCACCAAGCGGCATAGATACTGCATGAGTAGGGTAGGTTTGACAGTCGGGTGACGATTGCGCGACGTTGCAGGGTTCAAACCTTCATCACGATCTCTCCTGCTCGCCTTAGCACAATAGAAAAAGCGTGCGGCGCTCCCCGCGTCCCCATGCGAAGTCCAAGGATTGCGTCGATAGTTTCCAAACACGTTCTTGGTGCGATCGGAGGGCTCATCGCCCGTGCAATTTCCCGGGCGCTTGGTTTCAGGAAACAAAGCAATGACATCGGGGCTTCCATCGTGAATGACATTTGCGGGCCAACGGCCTTTTTCCTGATAGCGAGAGGGGCTGTCGGCGCCCTGTTGCCGCGAACTGATTCCGTAAATCCCATTTCGTCCAAGGCCGCTTTTGCTGGGCGTGTATGTCGGGAGAGTCTCTTCAATAGGGACACGACAGGCATCGATGTTGAGTGCTCCAGTGCCCGAGGCCAGGACGTTCTCAATTGCGGTGCCAATCAACGGCTTTCTGGCCAGGACTATGGGCTCGTGAGCCGGCTTCAATGCGGTTCCCCAGCCTTCCCATTGCCTTGCAGCATCCGTGGCTGGTGCCGTGATCGCAGATAAATCGATATTGCTGAACGAACCGACATAACGTCCGCAGCGTATGTCCCGCTTCGGCATAGCCGCTCTGTCTGTTCTGCGGCCGATGATTGCTCGCTTGACGCCAGCCGCTTTGTCGAGCGCTTTTGAAATGTCCAGGGACTTCGGAAAACCGCTGCCATAAATCCACATCAACTGATCGCGGATCTCGAATCCGGCGTCCTCGATTTGCACAACGCCGCGGTGGTATGTGCGCGAGCTGAAAGTCGCGAGCAGGTGTCCGCCCGGCCTGAGCGTGGACAGGCATTGTTTCCACGTCTCGGCGGTCGGCACATCGTAATCCCAGCTTTTTCCCATGAATCGCAGGCCGTAAGGTGGATCGGTAACGATGGAATCGACCTGCGAAACGAGGGACAGAACTTCTTCACATTCTCCTAAGTGCAAGTCGCAATCCCCAATCACCACTCTGCGGTGACTGGGGCTCCGACGACGATTTGGAGTTAATTGCGACATGTGCGTGGAAGTTATCTGCCGATTCTCTTCAGCAGCATCTGTCCGCTGCCGCACACATCCTGCTTCCATTCGGCGGACAGCTGATCGTTGCCGAACGGCGTGACGGCAAAGGACGTGAAGGAGCAGTAGGTTCCGCCCTTGCTGGTGACCTTATCCACGGCGAAGTCGATGCCGGTGGCGCCTGGGGTTCCGCTCAATATTGCGGATGCCGGCGTGAGGAACTTCTCCGGCGAAGGGCTGGTGATTGGCATCGGGATGCAGATGAGCACGGGAAATCCCGCTACCTTGCCCGGCTCCGGCGTACTCCTCAGCTCCAGCTTCATGTTGCAGTTGCCCATGTGTTCCACGAGGGCCTGGCCCTGCCAGACGCCGAACAGGTTGTTGGCTTGCTGCGCGAGTGTTGGCGCGGCGAAGGGTGGGGCAGGGGCCTGAGCTGCCTGCTGCGCTGCTCTCGCGGCTTGCGCCTTTGCAACAATGGCAGCCTGTTGCTGCCGGATCACGGCCTGCTGCCGGGCGGTGTTGATGAATGTCGGGACGAGGTAATAAGCAGCTATCGCGATGCCTGCTATCCAGATGATCTTCTTTTGTTTTGTGTCCATGTGACGCTCCTTACGCGCGATATTGCGCGGGAGCGTCGTCCTGCCGAAAGATAAGCGAGGTTAAACGGGGTAGCGTGTGCGCCCGGTGGGTTTCGAAGCGTTCAGCGTGCCGAGGATGGTCTGAAGCTCGGCGGGTTCAACGAGCGTTTGCAAACGCACGGCGTGCTCTTTGGCCTTTGGCCGGTTCCCCGTCGCGAGATACATCTGCGCCATTCCGAGATGGGCGGGCCAGCAGTTGCGGTCAAGTGCAAGCGACTGTGCGAAGACACGCTCTGCATCCTTCAACCGCCCGGCCTTCAAGAGATACAGTCCATATACCGCCTGCGTCTTCGCGTTGATTACGTCTTCTTCAGAATTCAGCCCCTGCAGCTTTGCTGCTTCCTGCTCTTTGCCGGTTGCCTGCAGAAAAAGTGTGTACCAGCCGCGTTTGATCGTCGCACCTCGATCAAGCCTTAGAGCGATTCCAAATTCCTTCTTTGCTGCGATGAAGTTGCCTTCAATGGTGTAAAGCACTCCCCGCACATTATGGACGCGCCAGGCGTCCGCCTTTTCAATGGTATCGATGCCTGCAAGCAGAGCGGCGATTAAGGTAGGGTGGGCCTCCTTCCACCAGACGCCCAGAAGCATCTGGCATGCGACGGTTTCCGCGAGACCCAGGACTGCGTCGGGATGATTCGGCGCGGCCTTATCTATCTCGTTGAATTTCCATAGAGCGCGCTCGACCTGCTCGGGACTGCCTGTGAGCAGATGGTTGGCAATGGCGAATTGTTTTGCGATAGGTGCGCGTGGGTTGTAGGTGAATTGCGGCTTGTATGCCTCTCCGGGAGGACGCTTCACCATTTTGTAATGCTTCTTGCTTTTGTTGCTGCGCTCGGGAGCGGGCAGGGCGATGAAGACGGGATCGTTTGCGCCGTCGCCCGCATAGTATTCGTCGAGAAGCTTCCGCAGGAAATTCACATTCACGCGGGCTTTGTTGCTCCCGTCGGCAAAACTCTCTTTCTTGTAAAACCTTCCGAAAACCGTCAGTTCCGTGACCCGCCTTCGGTTAAGCGCGCTTTTCACCAGAAACGCGAAAATACGTGCCTGGAGGTCCTTCGCTCTGAAAAGCGGGTGCGCGAGCATGCGTTCGAGTTGTAGCTCGATTTCGTGCCTTGCCGGATTGACGCCTTCCGCGTTCGCCATGACCGATCCGGTCATTATGCCGCATGAGCGTGCGGAGCGTTTAACGTCGCTTATCTTTCGAGGCTTCGGCCTTTCCTCCATCCTCGCGCCATGAGCGCCACAGTCCCAAGGGACAAATCCAAATGCACGGCGGACCACTCCCCCGTTCCGCCGTGCCCGCGCTCAAGAGGAAAACAACATGCGTTCATTCATGAGGATCTCCGGCATTGCCGGCGCGTTGATTCTGTCGGCTGCGGGCGCCTTCGCCCAGTGCGATAACAAGACGGGTTTCGCAAAGCTCGCCTGCCAGGCCCAGACGCAAAGCAACGGGCCGTTTCAGGTCGCGGTTCCTGACTCAAAGCTCTCCATTACCACGAGCTTCGCCGACACGATTCACGCCGATACGCTGCCGCCGAGTTTCGAGCCCAAGGCGTTCAGGCCTTTGATGAGCTTGGAGCGGACCGACGACGGCTCATTCATTTTGAAAGCAGGCATGTTTGAGGCTTACGTGCAGAGCTATACGCTCGATCCGGGCGATGCCAACACCGCCAAGCCCGCGGGCTATTACCCCGCTCCGATAAAAGGGACGAAGGCAAGAATCGTCGCGGCCGTCCTGAAGCAAATCGAGCTGCACCCGGATGTGGTCCAGGGCGATGTCCAGCAGCTCCTCCTCTACATCGTGCAGGGTCAGGATCTCGAAAAAATCCCTCCCGCTTATCAGCAGGTTGCGGTGCGCGTGCTCCCGAAAGAGATCATCACGCAAATGCAAGGCGCGACACAGGCCAAGGCCGTTGAGCAGAACCTCATGAACATCCTGAATCAGCGCATGTCGAAGGACCCGAAGGCCGCGCAGCAAATGGCGCAATGGAAGGCCATGCAGCAACAGCAGCAGGCCGCGATCCCCGCATTCAACGTCGATGCGGCGGCAAGCGAGCCGGTGTTGCGCGGCACCTGGGCGCAGATGCCGGGCGGCTTCTATGTCCGTTACCTGCCGGACGGCTACATGAAGACGCGCCTGCAGCTGATGGTGCCGGACGCGGCCATCTCTGACGCAGACGGCAAATCGCCTCTCACGTTCGATCCGACGCAATTTCTCGCGGTGCTTGGCGGCGCACCGCCGGAACGCATCGGCATCTCGCTGCGCCCGGCGCGATAGCACCCTAGGGTGGAGGAGACTGCCATGAGCCTCTGGGATTATCTGCGAAGCAAATCGGTTGTTTGCGGCGAGCCGCCCGTCTCGGCAATGTTCAAGGGCCGCGATCCCTGGAACCTCGACTTCCCGCTCTTTCAGTGGTCGGGTTCCGACGCCTTCACGCTCAGGAACGCCGTAGAGTCCGTCGCCATCTTCGGCGAGCTGGGCGCGGCGAAGACGACAGGCTCCGCCGCGTGGATTCTCCTTAAGTACCTGCAGATCGGGATGGGCGGCCTGGTCTGCTGCGTGAAGCCCGGCGACCGTGAGCTGATTGAGGCCTATGCAAAGCTCACGGGCCGCTCGGACTCGCTCATTATCGTTTCTCCTTCAAATGATTGGCGCTGCAATTTAATCCGTTATGCATTGAAGCGTCCCGGCGTTGTCGGCAGCCGTATCGAGCAGCTTGTCTCGTTGCTTATGACGATTGTCGAGGCGGCTGAGCGCGGTGAGCGTGCAAGCATCGGGCAGGGCGATAAGTTCTGGCAACGCTCCTTAAGACAAATCCTGCGCAACGCGCTGGAAGTCTGCATCGCCGCGCGCGGCGAAGTCACGATGGCGATGCTCCACGAAGTCATCACCAGCGCGCCTCGCTCTCACAATGAAGTCCATAACGAGGAATGGCAGAAAGCCTCGCTCTGCTACCGGCTCATCGAGGAAGCGGACGCAAAGCTCAAAAGCGACCGCGATCAAAGCGATTTCGAGCTGGCCGCGAAGTATTTCCTGCGGGAGTTCCCCGACCTTCCGAACGATACGCGCGGCTCCATCCTTGCGACCTATGCCGTCATGGCCGATGTGCTCCTGCGCGGGCACATGGCGGACCTGTTCGACGGCGATACGACCTTTGTGCCGGACCTGACGTTTGAAGGCGCGATCATCGTCCTCGACCTGCCGACCAAGGTCTACGGGCAGGCGGGCCTCTATGTCCAGTCGGCATTCACCTACCTGTGGCAAATGGCCTGCGAGCAACGCGACGTAAAGGCATCACCCCGGCCCGTGTTCTGGTTCGTCGATGAAGCGCATGAGCTGGTTTGCAATTACACCCCGGACTTCCTTGCGACGGCGCGAAGCGCGCGCGTCGCATCCGTTCTGATCTCGCAGAACAAACCAAACTATCTCGCGGCGATGGGCGGCGAGGCGGGACGCCATCGCGTCGATGCGTTCCTGGGCAACATGGGCACCAAGATCTTCCACGCGAACGGCGATCCGGAAACCAACAAATGGGCCTCGGACATGATTTCCGAAGAGGTGCAGGCGCGCGCCAACTGGCACGGAACGATGGAGACGGGCGTCGGCCGGGGAGGGGGCGGCGAATCGATTGGCAAGAAAGTCCTCCCCTCGGAATTCACCACGCTCAAGAAAGGCGGGCCGCAAAACGGCTTCGTCACGGAAGCGCTTGTCTACCAGACCGGCGCGTGCTTCGCGGCAAACGAAGCGCAGCCCTGGCAGCGCTGCGCATTCAAACAGCAGATTCCCGGCGTGACTGTGGGAATGAGCCCAGTTGCCACGCCGAAGCCCTGAAGAAGGCGAAGGCGGGGCGAGAGGAACTAACGGTTTTCCGATGTAAGGGCGCTCACAAGGAGGGCGTATGAAACTCATCCAAGACAGCAAATCGTTATTCGGTGGAACGGGCGTTTGGCAGAAAAGCGAGTGGGTGCTGACTTTCTTAAGCTTTGTGAGCGGCTGCTGCGCGGTCAGCATCGTGCCGTTCATCAGGAAGGATTTCGGCGAGCGGTATCTGGGCTGGCTCAATCTCTTCTTCGGCTACACCATCGTTGCGAACTTCACGTTCCTTGGGACCGTGTTTGCGGCACTGGCCTCAGGCTTCCTGCATATCGGCATCGGCGGCGCGCCGATTATGCGTCTGTTCTGGCTCGCTTTTGTGGGACTCAGCATCTATCACCGCCGCGAGATTGCGCGCAAGAACAAGGCAGGCATCAAGTGGCACTCGATGTATCTGGGCACGTCGATACTGCCGCTGCCTTTCTCGCAGGAAACGATCTACAAGTTCGCCGAGCCCGGCCTTGTCATCGGCGCTGGCTGGCTGCTCTCGGGCATCGCGACGCTGCCCGGCCTGTGGCTGATGATCGCGGGCGTCTCCCTCTTCATCAACAATCACATCGTCTACTACAACCAGCGCCAGGCGATTCTCGACATCCGCGATGCGGAGATCGAAGCGAACGGCATGAGCAAGGCGTTCGCCGGCAGGCCCGCCGCTGAAACGAGCGGCCTGCTCGTCGCGGAAAGCAACGTCGAGTTGCTGCGCAGCGACGCAGGACTCAAGGAAGCCTTCGGCAATCTCTCCCCCGAACTAAAGGCAGTGCTCGATGCAGCAGAAGGCGCGCAGCCCGCGAGTGGGTCAGCCGCGCCAGAAGGTACGAGGTGATATGTCATGTCGGCAGCTGATAAGTATGGAAGTCCGCAATCCATTTCATCCGAGGCGATGTCGCAGGCCAAGGAAGCCGGGCAGAAGCTCGCGGATAACGGCGTGAAGCAGGAGGCGTCGCTCGGCACGGGCGCTCCCGCTCCCACGCCCGCACTCAAATACGGCGGCAACGATGCCCCCAACAAGGAGCTGAAGCCGCAGCAGAGGTCGCGATGAACGCCAAGGACGACGGCCGAAGAGTGGAGCGGGCGGGCTATGAAAGCTGGACGCTGAGCGGGTATGCCTGGCGTAGCGGGCACGTCAAAAGCCCGCTCACGGGTGGCTCCCTGCGGGCCGTCGTCGGGACGGATGAGAAAGGACGGTACAGGCCGGGCGTTCGCGAAAGCACGAGTGAAGCGGTGACGACGGCATTCGACGTGAAGCCGGTGCAGGACAAGCAGACCGCAATTGCCGAGGCGCGGGAAATGTTCAGGACCGAGCTGATCGACCACGCAAGGCAGGCCGCAGAGCGGACACAGAAACCCGGAGAGATTGTGTCCGTGCAAATGGAAGCCCGTGCCCTGGCGATTGCCGAAGGACGCGAAGGCAGCGCCGCTGCGAAATACGGCGCAAACGCAGCGGCGAGATGTGATGCGCCTGTGACGAGGAGGTCACGCCGATGAACAACGAACAGAAGAAAGACGAAGCGCGCACGGAGCCCCAAACTCACGTGCGCCCGAAGGACGATCCGTTGACGCCGAAACGAAATAAGAAAGGCGCGCTGGATCGCTTCGCGCGGCGAGTAGAAGAAGTTGCAAAGACGAAAAAGCTCCCGCGAAGTCGCGTTGAACGTGTGGAAAGGGACGGGCAGGGACACAGTGTTGGGAGCCGTAAACACCACCCGCTCTTTCCACAGATTTACGAATAGCGTCAATGAATATTAACGGCAATCAGGATTTGCACATTTCAGGCAGGACGGTGGCGCATGGATGAGGGAAAACCGATTTCGCGATTCGCGCAGCGTTTTGTGACGCGCAAGCTGAAGGAGTTGGAGAAACAGGCGACCAAGGGTTGCGGGTTGCACTACGAACTGTTCTCGCAGAACTTCACCGACGGCGTGGACCGGCTCGCGGCGATGACGAAGCGCCCTGACCTCCGTCAGCATATTCGCGCGGAGGCGACAAAGACCGGAAACTACATGGGCGAGGAAGCGCAAAAGGGACGTTGGGATTACGACGTGGAAGCGGGCGATGTCGTATGGAGGGAGAGCGCCGCAAAGCCGGTTTCACCCGCTGCGAAATACGGCGGCCAGGACGCCCCATCGAGCGAAATAACGCCCCCGTCGAGGTCGCGCTAATGCAAAACCGTCGTTGCCTGCGATGCCTTGATGGAAGCCCTCAGAGATTTTATGTGAGCGAGCAGTTTGCGGTCGCGCATGACCGCCTCGCGGATGTCGAGAGGCAGCAGGGCGCGATCAACATGCTCCACGCTCCTGAGTCGTGCAAGGGCGACTCTTTCCATGTGGTCGAGATTGGCGAGTGCTTCGTCCTGGGTCAGCTCTCCGGAAGGTTTGGGAAACGGCAAAGCGGAAACTGGGATACGGCGCGCCATGACAAATCTCATCGGAAGACGATGCGAACCATAAAAGCGATCGCGCTCTCCGGCAAGGCATTTCCACTCTCACAAAATGACCCGCCGTATTGCGGCTGTGACATTTCTGCCGAAGCGTTTGTTGCGCCGGAAGCACAGCGAGCCGATGCCGTTGGCAACGCGGAAGACGGATTTTTCGTGGCCGGTTTTCATGCGC
>Ga0335085_10018343_pt1 | contig 10061 bp, 13 predicted proteins | sample Lox_Sample_45_FD_206712 | JGI IMG/M metagenome (GOLD analysis project Ga0335085, IMG submission 206712) | Soil microbial communities from Loxahatchee National Wildlife Refuge, Florida, United States - Lox_Sample_4.5 | ecosystem: Environmental > Terrestrial > Soil > Wetlands | place: USA... | reverse complement strand
GCCATCAAAATTCCACAGAAGACGGTTGTGATTTCTAACCGAGATACGCCGGGCAACGGTTTTTTTTCTCACCACCGAATTTGAACTCACCGAGCTAATTCGGGTCTGTACAATCTCGCGAAAGGTACCGTTCTTCATCGCGTACCTAAACAGAATCGCAAGATCCCTGGTAGTAGAATAGTGATCCGGTGCCGTCAATCCGTGCGGGTTTGAAAAGTGACTGTTAGTGGCGCCGAGCTCATGGGCTCTCTTTGTCATGAGTTCGGTAAACTGTTCCACTGAACCGCTGATGCCTTCGGCCAACACAAGACTGGCGTCGTTGGCCGAGGAAAGCAGCAGAGCGTAAAGCAAATCCTCAATGGTGATGGTCTGACCTGGGCGTAGATAGAGTTTCGTTGCCGGAACGCGCGTAGCGGCTTTCGAGACAGTGAGGAAGTCTTTGAGTTTCCGGCCGCTCTCCAAGGTAACAATGGCGGTAACGATTTTCGTTGTACTCGCCGGAGGCAAACGTAGATCCGGCTCTTTTTGGTAAAGGATCTTCCCCGTTGCTGCATCCATGAGTACGGCGGCGCGCGCCGTCAGATCTTCATCGGGTGAAAAGCACCAGACCGCAGAACGCGAAATTAATAAGAGGAAAAGAACCAGTGCGGGAGCGATTTGAAAGTGTTGGTGAGGGCGCAGCTGTTTGGACCTCCTCGTTGCTTGATGCCCGCTAAAGCGGTTAAACATCAAATAAAACCATTTTATATCATATCTTAAAGTTGTTGAAAAGCCTCAAAGAACTCGTCATCAAGTCTTAGGGGGTCTCTTTGCAGTTACTGCAAAGGGAATGCGATTTTGAACCGGCTAACTGCTCTAACTCTTGGTCGGCTTTACGCCGTGCTTGATTAGTTCCCGATCCGCGCGCTCGCTGATGCCTGCCTGTTCACCCATGGCCTCTCGACGAATACGGTCCTGGCAGGGTTCACAGATTCCGCCCTTGAGAGTGATGACTTGTTTTCCGCAGATCATGCATTTCATTTTAACTTCACCCACAGGCCATTATTTTACTCCTAAAAAACTATTTGCCAAGTTCTAAGAAATTCAAATCTAGGCCTCGGAACCCGGTGGATTAATTCACAACTTTTATTTGTGCGGGAGTTTCTAAAATTACCTCGAGTCCATACTGGGGATGATCCTTGACCTCTCCGTGCAATTCTACTTCTCTTCCGTCGAAGCTTTTGGGTGAAAGCTTGTTTTTCTCGAAAAGCTCTGCGGCGGAGGCAAAGATTATAGCGGTGAGAGCCTCCCGCGAGGGGCCAAAATTAAGAAAATACGTATTGCTTTTCGCTGAATGACCCACGCGAAACACTCGTCCGCGAATGCGCGCTTGATTCCCCGCGAGCTCGCGAATCCTTTCCACGTCACGCGCCCGTAGAAGGGGAAGCTCTACCGGTTTATTAGCGGGCGCTGATAGCGGCACATAGGTCACCGGATAGGTCTGCGGCGTAAACATGAAGTTCTGAGAGGTGTTGCTAGTACTCGCTCCGACAATTTCTTGACCTCCCTCCGATGACAAGTTCCACCGTTGGTAAAGAAAATGCGAAGCGAAGCCAGCCATGAAAGTCGCTAGGAAGAGGAACGCCATGGTTCGCGGGAATGGCTTCAAGATTTTCTCTCCCACAGTCCGAGAAAAGCTTTGCGGTATTCTTCCGCCAGAAGGCCAGCATCGCGGAACAAAAGCAAATTTTCGTCGTTGAGATTGTCGGCGGAGTGCGTCCAGTTGTAGGAACCCGTGAAGACAAGCTTCCGGTCAATCACGGCAAACTTCTGGTGCATCAAACCCATGTCCTTCTCCAGCGCGTTGGATTTGATGCCAGAGACACGCCGTAGCGGTATCTTTTGCCCCTCCAGGAATTTTCCTTTTGATCTTTCATTGGCTGCATCGAATTCCCGATCGATGATGACCTGAACCGACACTCCGCGTTTTTTCGCTTGGACGACAGCAGCAGCCAGATCGTCACTCGTAAAGGCGTACACGGCGATGAAGAGTTCTTTCTTGGCCTGATCGATCTCCCGAAGGATATGCGCGGAGCACCTTCCCTGAGGACTGAAGCACGCCTGCACGACCATTTCTCCGCTAGCCGGCGCGACCGATAAAACAACGAAAATAAGAAAACCCGTGAACGCCGTGGTGCCGCTTATCATATTCCAGCTCCGCTTTCTCGGGCTTTCTACCCCTTTCGCGCGCCTAAGCACATTCCGAGAATCAGTCTTTCCATTACGAGCCGAGGAGTGGTACCGCTTGATTTCAAGCGCAAATCGGCCGCGTGAATTTTCTCCATGGAAGAATGAAGTTGGTCGAGGGAAAAACTATCCGCCCTCTGAAAACACATGTAGTCGGCGTACGGATTGCGCGTTAGCAGCGGCGTTCCCTGTTGCAAGACCGACTGTTGAAATTGCTGATAGGTCATTCCATGCTTCCACTGCCTCCGCATTTCTTTTTCCATTAGTTGACGCGCGGCAAGCAGCCTACGCATTTCACTGGCAATCGTCCCCAAGAGCTTCAAGGGATGCTCTCCCTGAGCTATGAGGCGCGCCAACTGGGAAAGGGCCGTAACCGCATCATGATCGGCTAGCGCTCGCGTCAGATCGAAAATCCAACCCTGTCCCTGGTCCGCGAAGATGATCGCCACGTCTTGCACTCCAACGGACGAACGATCACCGATAAAAAGCAGCAGCTTGTCCAGTTCTTGCTGCAGTGCTCGTAATTCAGTGCCGGCACGCATGAATATCATTTCTCGTGCCTGCGCTTCCAACGTCTTTCCCGCTCGCTGTAAGCGCCGGTTGACAAATTCCAGCAGGAAGTCGCGGCTGAGTTTGCCGCCGCGGTCGCGCTCCAAGCCGAGAAAAAGCACGGCTCCCATCTCCTCAAAGCGTTTATAGAGACGTGTCCGGCGATCTACCTGCGGGGCGGTAAGCAGAAGAAAATCCCACTCAGGAAGTCCCTGATCGAGCGCCTCAAAAAGCCTGTGCCCCTGCGATTCTCTCCGCTTGTCGAGATCCATTCCTCGGCTCTTGCAGTAGGCCAAAAGCGCCTCGGTTTCTTCCCGTGCCTCGCGGCCATCGATGTCCAATAGCTCCCAGAGCCGGCTAGTCGACGCAGCGTCAAGCTGCTCCCACTGGTCTTGTGACCAACCCTCGACGATCAACAAGTCGATGAGGAGTTTGGCTGCGTCTTCTTTTTTACCTTCACTCCAGAGTTGAAGCACCTGTTCGCCAATCTCGTATTTTTGCTCTCGGGAAAAGAAATAGGGAGCATTTTCAACCCAGACCATTTTTTTGCCTGGGAAAAACGGCGGCGTCATGAGCGCCACTTCTACTTGATCCCACGCCGTCGAGCGGCCGTCAAAGCGTTCGAAGTTAAAGCCCCGCTTATCTTGAGGGACCAGGAGATCAAGGAGTGTTTTGGCCGCTTCCTGCACTTGGAGATCGTCGCCAAAAACAAGCAATAGCGGTAAGCCCTTACCGTTTTTGATATCGGCGCTGACGGCTGTTAGGTCGCGTTTCACGGGCAAGTAAAGAACAATAACAACGCTCTATCTTTATTTTTGCTTATCGCGGTCAACATGCGCTAGCTTCACCACCAAAAACGCCGGCACGCCGCCCTTAGCGCTTCGGCACCCACATCTGGTTTTTGTCACTCCAGATATAATCCGATTTCCAAACCTTCAGTCCGATCGTATACTTTCCCCCTGACTTGGAAACAAAAACTTTCTCGTTGGAATGAGGAATCTCGGCCCGCGCCACAATAAAAACCTTCTTGGAAATGCCTTTATTGATTAAAATGCGATCGCCATCGCGCATGGCGCTGCGATTTTCTCTCTTAGGTCTCATGGACGAAAGTTATCACTGCCGTTTTGTTCAAGCAAATCTCCGCACAGCCTTAAATATCTTTGGTCAGTATTTTAACGTTATATGCCTGTTGGTCATTAAGCTTGACATTCATCCTCCCCTCCGGTAGCTCTCCCAAAAGCGCGCCTATTGTAGCGAACGAAGCGAATTCTTAACGGAGGAAACTATGCGATTAGTCACTTTCGCACGCAAGAACCAGCACCGCATCGGTCTAATGGGACCGCAAGAGCAGATCATCGATCTAGCCGAGGTCAATCGTCGTTATCTCAAAGGCGGCAATCCGCCATTTCTAACCAGCATGCAAGCCTTCATCGAGGCGGGCGCCAAGGCGCTGCAGGTCGCTCGCAAAGCTGAGAAATACGTAGCGGGAAAAACCACCGAGGAGCAAAAAAAACTCGCGGTTAGCGGCGCCTTGTTGAAATTGAGCCAGGTAAAACTTGACGCGCCGATCCCCTGGCCGAAAAAAAATGTTGTCATGCTGGGCATAAATTACCGCGAGCACGTCGACGAAGGGGCCAGAGCGCGGTCGCTCGAGATCAAGTATCCGGAACACCCGGTCTTTTTTACCAAGCCGGCTACATCGGTGATCGGCCAGCTGGGAAAAGTCATCCATCATAAGGCCACGGATAGACTTGACTGGGAGGTTGAACTGGCCGTGGTTATGGGAAGGAAGGGCCGCGATATTCCGAAGGACAAAGCTTATGATTACGTCTTCGGCTACACCGTCTGCCTTGACATGACGGCGCGCGACCTGCAGCGCATTCATGGCCAGTGGTTCAAGGGAAAATCGCTGGATACCTTTTGCCCCATCGGCCCGTGGATAGTTCACAAGAGCGCGCTTCCTGATCCGCAACAACTGCGCCTCGTTTGCCGGGTCAACGGCGAGGTCATGCAGGATGGTAATACGCGCGATATGATTTTTGATATCGCGACCACCATTGAGAGCTTGTCGAGCGGCATGACACTCGAACCCGGCGACATCATAAGCACGGGAACTCCGTCCGGCGTCGGTTTTGCTCGCGTACCGCCGGTTTTTCTCAAGCCTGGCGATAAAGTCGAAGGCGAAGTAGAAGGCATCGGCACGCTGCAGATTGAAATCGCCGAGCCGTAACATACACTTTCGTGGTCATGGATCTAATCAGACCTCCTGCGGTAGCAGTATCGTTCTATCCTTCTGACACCGGGGAACTTAATCGACTCCTCGACGAATGTTTTGCCTCAAGCCCGCTGGGGCCGAAAGGGACTAGATCCTCCTCGCCCGCGCTCCTAGGAGGAATGGTTCCCCACGCCGGCTACATCTATTCCGGACCGTGCGCCGCACATCTCTATGCCTGTCTAGACAGTTCGATGCAACTAGTCATACTCCTGGGTGTCACCCACCGGTCAGGGGGGGCAAAGGCTGCGTTGAGCCCGTGGAATGCATGGCGAACTCCGTTCGGTGATGTCCCCGTCAATCAGCAGGCGAGCGAACTTCTCCAAACCCGAGTCCGCTTCTTAAAGAAAGACGATTTAGCCCATACTTACGAGCACAGCATCGAGGTCCAAATGCCATTCCTCCAGAGGGTGCTAGGCAATTTTACCTTTGTTCCCATTTCCCTTTCCCGCCTTGCACTGGAAGAATGCATCGAACTGGGCGCAGCCATCGCCGAGCTTTATGAGGTCGAAACGCGCGCCAACGTAAGAACTATTATCTTGGCGAGCAGTGATCTGAATCATTATCTGTCTCCTGGAGAAATCGATAAACTTGATCGTCTGGCTTTGGAGCCAATACTGGCTCTGGATCCGTCTGGATTATGGGAAGTTGTCGAAGCGGAAACCCTCAGTATGTGTGGGGTTCTCCCGACCGCGGTTATGCTGTTTGCCGCCAACGCCGTGGGCGCCAAACAGGCCCGTTTATTGAAGCATTGTCATTCCGGTGACGTGAGCCCCATGAGTGAAGTTGTCGGCTATGCCAGTGTCGCCGTCGATTGCTGATTCGTCGTTTTCTTCTGTAATTCCCTCTCAATTTGACTTGCCTCCAGCCCTCTGTTAAGGGTGCTTCAGATGCTAGGGGTGTCTGCCGTAGGCAGACTGAGAGCCTGGCGAGTAACCAGGTAACCCTTTGAACCTGATCCGGATAGCGCCGGCGTAGGGAAGCGTGAGAGTCAAGTTCCCCTAACAAGGGACGAGCTTAAAACCGTATTCCCTGGCCACTTTGATGGTCCTTGCGAATGCGGTTTTTTTATTCATTAAGGTGAAGATTCGTATAAACGGAGAAGAGCGGGAAGTGACCGATGGGCTTAGCGTCACCCGATTGCTTGAGGAATTGCAGATTCGACCCGGGCGCGTCGTGGTCGAACTCAACCGGGATATTGTGTCCCGCGAGGCCCACGGCTCAACTAAGTTGAATGAAGGTGATGCGCTCGAGATCGTTCAGTTCGTGGGCGGAGGATAAAAGTATGGAAGACGCGCTAAATTTGGCAGGTAAGAGCTACGGATCACGGCTCATCGTCGGCACCGGAAAGTACAAAGACTTTCAGGAAACCCGACAAGCCATTGAGGTTTCAGGCGCCGAAATAGTCACGGTAGCAGTTCGCCGCGTCAATATCACAGACCCCAACAAGGAAAACCTGCTCGACTACTTGGACCTAAAGAAAATCACGATTTTGCCCAACACCGCCGGTTGTTATACAGCGGACGAAGCGGTTCGCACATGCCGGCTCGCGCGCGAGGCCGGCGTGGGAAAGATGGTCAAATTGGAAGTGATCGGTGATGACAAGACTCTTTTTCCGGATATTCCCGCAACCCTTGAAGCTGCCAAGATCCTCGTGAAAGAAGGTTTCGTAGTCTTGCCCTACATTACCGATGACCCCATCACAGCAAAAAAACTGCAAGAAATCGGCTGCGCGGCGGTGATGCCGCTGGCGGCTCCCATCGGTTCTGGTCTCGGCATTCGCAACCCTTACAACATACGCATCATTCTAGAACAAGCGGCAGTGCCGGTAATCGTCGATGCGGGGGTGGGGACAGCGTCCGACGCCGCCATTGCTATGGAGATGGGATGCGATGGGGTTTTAATGAATACCGCCATCGCGAGCGCAAAAGAGCCCATCCTCATGGCGGAAGCGATGAGGCTTGGCATAGAAGCCGGGCGAAAAGCCTTTCTGGCAGGACGGATTCCCAAGAAACTCTACGCCACTGCCTCCAGTCCTCTGGAAGGAATCCTGGCCTAAATTCTTGTTGTGCCGGCCCCAGATTTTGATCTCTATCTCGTCACCGACCGGACTCAAACCCAGGGCCGGGATCTGCTTTGGGTTTTGGCGCAGGCGCTCGAAGGTGGGGTTAGATCAGTACAGCTCAGAGAGAAAGACCTAAGCGGCAAGGAATTGTTCGCTCTCGCCGAACAAACGCGCAAGCTTTGCCACCGTTTTCACGCCCTCCTTTTTGTCAACGAGCGTATCGACGTGGCTTTGGCTGTTGAAGCCGACGGCGTGCAGCTTGGAAACGCCTCGATTCCGATTGAGGTTGCACGAGAGTTGTTAGGACCGCGAAAGATCATTGGCGTATCGACTCATTCGCTTGAGGAAGCAAAGGGCGCAGAACAGAGCGGCGCCGATTTCATCCTATTCGGGCCGGTTTACTTTACGCCTTCTAAAGCAACCTACGGCGCACCCCAAGGACTGCCAGCACTCAAAAAAATAGTGGACAAAACTTCTCTACCTGTTTACGCTATAGGCGGGTTAAAGCCTGAAAACGTGGAGGATGTGATGCGGACGGGTAGTCGTGGAGTTGCGCTCATTTCAGCCGTTATGAACGCGAACAATCCAAAAGCAGCCGCGCAAAGGATTCTAAGTTCATTCCAGAGGTGATGGCTTGCAACAAACAGCGCAAGAAGTGATTGCCTACCTCCAAGCGAATCCCGTACTCTATCTGGGCATGGCCTTCGTTGCCGGTTTCGCAGGCTGCAAAACCGTAGCCTCCGACTCCAAAAGAAACTTATTTCTCTTCTTGGTCGTCGGGCTGCTGGGTCTTTTCCTGAGCCAACTTGTGTTCTCGTTTGCTTTAAAGGCATACATCGATAAGTTTCCCGAGTTTCGCCTATTATTCGACCTCATCGCCGCCTATGTTGGCTCTTTCATCCTGGCTGCCATCATTCACTTCATCAAACCTGTGTGAGCCATCTCAGTCAGTAGAGCAACTGATTCATCATAACCCTGAGTCTGAAACACCGGGTGATAAGGAGTACTAGCCAAAGTGCGCTAACCCGGTTCTTGAGGACCAGAATCCGCTACACGCGTTTAGCCGGGTCCCTAAGAAAGTCAACCACCATTCTATTAAATCTATCGGCTTGGTCCCATTGTACCCAATGAGCGCACCTGTCAAAAAGATGAAATTCGGCACCAGGAATGCGCTGGAAAAGCTCGATCCCACGCTCGACCGAGACACCGCGGTCGTTGGCGCCCCACAGAAGGAGCGTTTTCACGCGCAACTGATTCAACTCATCGTGCACCGCCTTCTGACGTGCGGCGTTACGGCGTTGCAATTGAGCCTCGTAGTTTTTCCCTGTGCTCATCTCGTAGCGCTCGCAGACCAGCTCCTCGGTGACTAGCTCTTTATTGAAAATCGTTCCTACAGTGAGCTTCCTCATGTTCTCAAGGCTCGGTTCGTATTGTCTAAGCTCTTCGGAGTGTTTTTTGGCCAGAACTTGAGAATTTGCAGATCCCTGCGGGGACAACGAACCGCTGGTCGTGGTGACAAAGCTTTTTACGCGCTTGTCTTCCAGGGCAAGCCTGGCGGCTATGTAGCCTCCCACAGAATTGCCCACTACGTGGAGCCGGTCCAACTTAAGGGCGTTCAACAACGCTTTGGCATGGATGACCCGATATTCTATGGAATGATCCGAGGGATTTTCGGTATAGCCGAACCCTGGCTGGTCATAGGCATAAACGGCAAAGCCAGCATCGGCCAGCGGCTCGATGTTGAGTTTCCAATTGACCAGTGAAGAAGCTCCGGGAGACGCGCCGTGAATCAGCAACAGCGGGTGACCGTCCCCCGCCTTGACAAGAAAAGTTTTGACGCCATTCACCTGGATATATTCGTGCTTGCTGATTGATGCCATAGAGTGATTCTCCTAAGAACAAATCATGGGCCCGCCCTGGCGAGCTGGTTGTATCATCTTTTAACATCCACGCGTGGTGATGGAAACATAATGCTCCCACGACATCTCTCCCTAATCTCTCGCAGAAGCGATGTCAAATATTTTCACGTTGTCACAGAGGGAAAATCTGAAGGAAGCCGCTCTAACTGTTTGGAGTTGATTTAGCTACAGATTTAGCTACAGTACCACCATCTCGGTCTCAATTGCCTAACCTAAGTCATCGATCTTATACCTGAGCCACCCTAGCTCAGTCGGTAGAGCAACTGATTCGTAATCAGTAGGTCGCCGGTTCGACTCCGGCGGGTGGCTCCAAAATTTCCAAACGCTTACGAATCACTTGTCCTCCGGCTGTCCGTAAATTGTTTGCCTTCTGTCCGGATTCTAATTTCCCCTCAGCGCAAAGCCGAAACCCCAGTTTAGCTGCCGCCACGGCGATGTGTGATGTGGGCTTCGCTTTGCCATTTAAGTCAATTTAGCCAGCAGTTTTGTCATTTTTGCATGCCATGTCACGAAACCGATTCTATCACTCGAAAAAGTACTGTAAGCTTCTCGTCTATTTTTCAACGCAATATCGCGATGGAAGCAACTCAATCCTTTTTCAAAGGTAATTTGCAATATTGGCATGGTCATTGCGTTATTGCCCCAATGAAGGCGATTAACAACGGGAAATGCAACAGTCGCTCGAACATGGCAAACAGTGGTGCGCAGTCTACACCAAACCCCACAACGAAGGGTTTGCAGAAATAAACCTGCGCCTGAGAGGGATCGATACTTTTTTCCCGAAGCTCTTCCTACCTAAATCAGCCAAGCGGAAGAAGCGAATCGTGTCCCTATTTCCCAGCTATCTGTTTGTTCGCCTCAAGTTACTCTCGGAAGAGCACTCTTCCGTAAGTTGGTGTCCGGGGGTGAAGCGGCTGTTAAGTTTCAACGGGACCCCCGCGATAGTTGAGGAATCGCTGGTGGCGTTTCTGATGCGTCAAGCAGGACCGGACGGAACTATATCCGCTCGCTCCAACCTTAAAGTCGGACA
>Ga0335085_10018342_pt1 | contig 10061 bp, 5 predicted proteins | sample Lox_Sample_45_FD_206712 | JGI IMG/M metagenome (GOLD analysis project Ga0335085, IMG submission 206712) | Soil microbial communities from Loxahatchee National Wildlife Refuge, Florida, United States - Lox_Sample_4.5 | ecosystem: Environmental > Terrestrial > Soil > Wetlands | place: USA: Florida... | reverse complement strand
CCGGTTCCAGCACGCTTCCCCGGCGACCCCTCCGGAGCCGGGTCGCCAGGCGACGGGGCAGGAGCGAGCGCCCCTGCAGCACCATGAGCCCCACTCCGGCCACCACCATCGGAAGGAGCAGGCTCAGATGATAGAGGAGGACGAAGGCGAAGGCGACGTCGTGGCGAACGCCCGCGCTGGCGAGCGCGTAGGCGCCTGCAGCCTCGAAGGAGCCCGCCCCGCCCGGAACCGGCACCACCGTTCCGAGGTTCGCGGCGGTAATGAGAGCGAAGGCCACCATCGGCGAGAGCGAGAGGCCGACCGCGTGCCCGGCAATCATCACCACCGGGACCTCCCAGAGCCAGGGAAGCGGCGCGAGGAGGAGCTCCACCACGAGCAGGCTTCGCCGGTCGTGCGCCGCGAATCCGGAGCGCAGCTTCTGCAGCCACCTCGGCCCCGGGTCCAGCCTCGGCGAGAGCCGGCGGAGGAACGGCAGCTGGGCGATGACCACGAGCGCTCCCGAGCCGAGGACCAGCAGAGCGAGGATCCCGATGGCATGGACCAGCCAGGTCGGCGGCCCCTCCCTCCACCCGACCGCGCTCACCACGCAGGTGAGGACGAAGGCCAGGATCCAGCCGGCCTTGTCGCTCCAGTAGTCGAGCAGCTCGGTGCCGAGGAGCGTGACCCGGCTCGTGCCGGTCCGCTTCCCGAGATACTGGATGCGGAGCACGTCCCCTCCCCGGGCGGGGATGAGGACGTTGAACGCGGAGGCGACCAGCATCGCGGCGAAGGCGTCGCGGTACCTGAGCGGGAGCACCGGCCGCACCACCCACCACCAGCGGAGCGCCTGCAACGCGAGCAGCCCGAAGGTCCCGGACACCGCGGCCAGCAGCGGCAACGGATGGGCCTTGCGGAGCGAGACCACCACCTCGCTCCAGCGCAGCCCCATGAGCCGCGCGACGAGCACCGCGCTCCCGAGACCGATGACGATGCCCCCGGATGTCCGGAGGATGGAGACCCAGCGGGGGCGCCGGGGTCCTTCGGTGTCCTCGTCCGCCATGGCCCGACGGAAGTTGGTGCGGCCCCCGGGTGCTTGCAATCCGCCCGGAAGCCAGGCAGGCGAATCGCCCCGAGGAGAGCCGACATGCGCGCGGTCCGCATCGAGCAGCCCGGCAGCGCCCGGGGGCTGCGTCTGGTCGAGGTGGAGGAGCCCGCCCCCGGGCCGGGGGAGATCCAGGTCGAGGTGCACGCGACCGCGCTGAATCGCGCGGACTGGCTGCAGATCCTCGGGAGGTACCCGGTGCCGGCGGGGACTCCGGCAGACTTGCCGGGCATGGAGTACGCCGGCACCGTGCGGGCGGTCGGGCCCCGCTCGGTTCGCTTCCGCCCCGGTGACCGGGTGATGGGGCTCGTCCCCGGCGCGGCGTTCGCCGAGCGCCTCGTCACCCACGAGCGCGAGGCGGTGCCCATCCCCGAGGCGGTGCCGCTGACCGACGCGGCGGCGATCCCCGAGGCCTTCTTCACCGCGTTCGACGCCCTGGTGCTGCAGGGTCGCCTCGGCGCAGGCGAGCGAGTGCTGGTGCACGCGGTCGCGAGCGGGGTCGGCACCGCCGCCGCGCAGATCGTCCACGCCTCGGGCGCGACGCTCCTGGGGACCGGGCGCGACGCGGGGAAGCTCGAGCGGGCAGCCGCCCTCGTTCCTTTCACGGCCCTGACCGTCGCGCGCGAATCGCCGCGGTTCGCCGGGCAGGTCATGGAGGCCACCGGCGGCGCGGGCGTGGACCTTGTCCTGGACCTCGTCGGAGGTCGCTACACGGCCGAGTCGCTGGCCTGTCTTGCCCCCCGGGGGCGGATGATGCTGGTGGGGACGGTGGACGGTGTGAAGAGCGAGCTCGACCTCCGCCTGGTGCTCGGAAAGCGCGTGCAGATCACCGGGACGGTGCTGCGCGCGAGGCCGCCGGAGGAGAAGATGGCGCTGGCCAGGGCCGTCGAGCGCCACGTGCTCCCGCTGTTCGCGCGCGGGGTCTACCGGCCGGTGGTGGACCGGGTGCTCCCGGTCACGGGGGTGGAGGAGGCGTTCGAGATCCTGGTTGCGGACCGGAACGTGGGAAAGATCGTCCTCGCATGGAGCGACCGATGAGCTTCGACCCTGGCGCCCCGGGCATTGCCGGGCACGCGTACGGACTCCCCCACTCCGTCGACGAGGCGCGAGTGGTCCTCGTGCCGGTGCCCTTCGAGGCCACGACGTCCTATGGAGGAGGCGCGGCGGAGGGTCCGGCGGCGGTGCTGCGTGCATCCGCACAGGTGGATCTCTTCGACCTCGAGACCGGCCGCCCGTATGTCGACGGCATCGCGATGCTCCCCGAGGAGCCGCGGGTCCACGCCTGGAACACCGAGGCGAAGCGTCTCGCAGGGCCGATCATCGACGCCGGTGGCGCACCGCCCGCGGACGCGGGCCTGGCCCGGGTGAACGCGATCTGCGAGGAGCTCAACGCCTGGCTGGAGCGCACCGTCACTCGCCTCATCGCCGACGGAAAGGTCGTGGCGACGGTCGGAGGTGACCACGGCAGCATCTACGGAGCAATTGCCGCCCACGCGCACGCGTACCCGGGCATGGGCATCCTCCACCTGGACGCTCACGCGGACCTCCGCGACGCCTACGAGGGTTTCACCTGGTCGCACGCCTCCATCTTCCACAACGTCGTCGGCCGGCTCCCGGAGGTGTCGCGGCTGGTGCAGGTCGGGCTCCGCGACATCTCGGAGGCGGAGCTCGCGCTGGTGGAGTCCTCGGGCGGCCGGGTGGTCATCCACACCGATCCCGAGCTGAAGCGCCGCGGGTTCGACGGCGAGCCCTGGGCGCGCCAGGTGGACCGCATGGTCCAGGAACTCCCCGAGCAGGTCTATCTGTCCTTCGACATCGACGGCCTGGACCCCACCCTCTGCCCTCACACCGGGACGCCGGTGCCGGGCGGCCTGTCGTTCCCCGAGGCCGGCGCGCTGGTCGCGGGGGTTGTGCGCTCCGGACGCCGCATCGTCGGCATGGACCTGAACGAGGTCGCGCCCGGACCGGACGGTGACGAGTGGGACGGCAACGTGGGCGCACGCCTGCTCTACAAGATGATCGGCTGGGCGCTCCGCTCGCAGCGCGGAGGCGAAGGACGTTGACGTCGGGCATTCTGGTCGTGGCGCTGGGACTGCTGGCGTTGCCGGCGGCACGCGCGGACTCAGTGGCGAAACCAGCCGGATCGATCCGGCTGGTGTCGGCGTCAGCGCAGCGGCGCACGCCGGTGGTCGACGTGGTGCAGAGGGTCGCCCCGGCGGTGGTATTCATCGGCACCGAGCAGGTGGTGGATCGGCGGATGCGCGGGACGCCGCTGGAGGAGTTCTTCTTCGGCGACGGCAGGCGCTCGCAGCGACAGACGGTGCAGTCGCTGGGCTCGGGCGTGATCATCGATCCGTCGGGGACCATCGTCACCAACGACCACGTCATCCGCGGAGCGTCGGCGGTCCACGTCGTCCTGGCCGATGGGCGCCAGATCGACGCCGAGGTGGTGGGCGCCGACGCCCAGAACGATCTCGCCGTGCTCCGGGTCCAGTCGAAGACCCCGCTGCCGGCGGCGAAGCTCGGCACCTCGAGCGATCTGATGATCGGCGAGACGGTGGTGGCGATCGGCGCCCCGTTCGGGCTCGCCAAGACCGTGACCTCCGGCGTGCTGTCCGCGATGGGCCGGAGCTTCAAGGCCAACGACCAGCTCTACATCGACTTCCTGCAGACCGACGCGGCCATCAATCCGGGCAACTCCGGTGGACCGCTCCTCAACCTGGACGGCGAGGTCATCGGCATCAACACCGCCATCTTCAGCGGCGCGCAAGGGATCGGCTTCGCGATCCCGGTGGACAAGGTCCGGCGCATCGTCCAGGAGCTGAAGAGCTTCGGGAAGGTCAGGCCCGCGTGGGTTGGCATGAACGCGATGGACCTGACGCCTCCGGTGGCGCGGCAGCTCGGATGGGAGCGCAGCGATGGAGTGGTGGTCGAGTCGGTGGATCCGGGAAGCCCGGCGGCGAAGGCAGGGGTCAGGACCGGCGACGTGGTCGCGGAGGTCGGTGGGTCCCCGGTCCAGGACGCCGACGAGTTTCAGGCCCGGTTGCGCGGCTACCCCGCCCGCGCGCCGATGCCGCTCCAGCTGTTCCGCGATGGACATATGGTCGAGGTCACGGTCACCCCCACCGAGTTCCCCGCCGAGCAGGCCGACGCGTTTGCCTGGGACCGGCTGGGGCTGCGGCTGACCCCGTCGCGGGGCACGCTGGCGGTGTCCGCGGTCCGCAAGGACAGCCAGGCCGACGGGTTCGGCATCGACCGCGGGGACCTCATCGTCCGCCTGAACAACGTGGCACTGGACTCGCTCGCGACCTTCCGGGAGGCGCTGATCTCCGCCCGGCACGCGAGGTCGGTGTTGCTCGTGGTGCGACGTGCGGGTCGCAACTACCTCGTCACGTTCCGGCTGTAAGGGTCCAGGCAGACCCCGATCCCGAGGTGCGACTCCTGGTCACAGACCAGGGGGCATCCATCCGGTCGATTTCTCGGTGTCCGAGCAGGCGCTGTAGAGTGCCGCTCCAGCGTGACCCGAATCGTCCCGACCTATCGCACAGCGGGGCCGCTGCTGGCGGGCACCCGTTCGAGCGCCATGCTCGGGCTCGAGGAGCGTGAGGCATCCGCGCGTCCGGTGGTCCTCGTCTGGGCACCGCCGGAACTTCCGAAGGACGAGGACCGCTTCTCGGAGCTGCAGCGCGACACCCGGCGCGCCGCCACGCTCGAGCATCCGCACATCGTGAAGGTTCACGGGCTCGCCACGCTCGAGCAGGGGCTCGCCCGCGTGGTGGAGTACGTGGACGGCGAGTCCCTGCGGGACGTGCTGGAGCACACCGGCAAGCTCTCCCCCGCCATCGCCGGCCGCATCGCCGTGGACTGCGCGCTGGGCATCCACTACGGGCACGTGGCCGGGAACGACGACGGCACGCCGCTCGTGCACGGAGATCTCCGGCCCGAGACGGTGATGCTCGCCTTCTCCGGGCGAGCCAAGGTCGGCGGGTACGGAGCGCTCGCGGTCGCGCCGAAGGAGAGCAACGGGCAGCGGGTGCTGAACCGCCGCCGCTACTGCGCCCCGGAGCAGATCATCGGGGGCCGGGCTGCCCAGACTGCCCAGACCGACGTCTTCCTCCTGGGCCTGGTCCTCTACGAGTGCCTCACCGGGCGGATGCCCTGGGACAAGGAGACCGACTTCGACCAGGCGGTGATGAACGCGCCGCTGCCGCTCGATGGCTTGTCCCCGGTGATCCAGGCGCTGCTGCGGAAGGCCACGGCGAAGCGCGCCAAGGAGCGGCACCGCACGGCGCTCGCGTTCCGGGACGCGGTCGACCAGGCCCTCGAGCCGCTGGCGACGCCGGCGCAGCTGTCCGAGCTGCTCGAGCACCACTTCCCGTCCCAGGACTCGCCGCGCGCGGCGCGCAAGCAGGTGCTGGACGCGGCGCTCGCGGCCCATGCCCGCGCGTGGGCGGCCCAGCCACCGAAGGCCTCCGAGGAACCCACCATTCCCATCTCGCAGCGCGAGCTCGCCGAGCTGGAGCCTCCGCGCTTCGACTGGCGCTCGAAGCTGCCGCTGGTCTTCGGCGTGGTGGTCGCGGGCGCGCTCGGCATGGCCTTCTGGGTCCAGACCCGCCACGCCGTCCCGAAGCCGATGCTGACGCTGCCCCCCGGACAGCAGCAGGCGGCGCGTCCTCCGCCGCCGGCCGTGCAGCCAGCGTCCACCGTGGCGACCGCGACCGCACCGGCGGCGGTTCCGGCGGTGGAGCACACGCCGGCCACGGCCCCCGCCCCGGCAGCGGCTCTGCCGGCGCCCGCGCCTGCTTCCGCGGCGGTTCCCGCTGCGGCGGCGAAGCCGGCGGTGGCCGATGCCCGCGCCAAGGGCGACTTCATGACCACCGGCCTGGATCTGGTCACCGAACCGTCGGTGGAGGTCGCGCTGGACAAGAAGCCCTTCGGGCGCACGCCGATCGTCATCCCCGCCGCCCCGGGCCGCCACGTGCTGACGCTGAGCGATCAGTCCAAGGGCATCAACCAGTCGCGGGTGGTGACCGTGAAGAAGGACGGCGTCACCTCGATGCATCTCACGGTCGGCCGCGGGACGCTCTCGGTCCGCGCGCCGCAGGGAGCCCGCGTCATCGTGGATGGCCGGGTGGTGGGCTCGAGCCCCGTGGACGAGCTCCACCTCTTCGAGGGCAGCCACCACCTCAAGGTCACGCTGGGAGACGCCGTCTGGCAGCAGTCCTTCGTGCTCCGCAACGAGCAGAGCCTGCGCTACGACGTGGAGCTGAAGCCGACGAACGGCGGCTGACGCCACCCCGGCCGGAGCACGGCCCCGGCGCGGCCTCTCGCTCATTGCTGGGTGAAGTTCAGCAAGTGGAGCTCGATGTCGTCGGCGTACCCGTCGTCGTAGACGCCGTCGGTCCGGACCGTCTTCAGGCGGAGCAGGACCTGCCGGGTGCCCGGGGGCACGAGCCCGTCGGTCGCGCGCGGGAGGAACCCGGTGATCCCGCCTCGCTCTGCGTCGCTCACGCCTCCGAGCGTCACCGGTGCCCCGAGTGGCTGCGCGCTCTCGTCCAGGAAGGTGAGCTCGAGGCTCGCCGAGTCGTTCTCGCCGCTGAAGCCGCCCAGGTCCGCCGACAGCCGGAAGGTCAGCCGACCGCCGTCGATCGCGCCGAGCCAGCCTGCCCACTGTCCGGTGAGGTCGATCACCTGCTCCGCGGTGCTCGAGACCACGTCCGGCCCCCCCGCGAAGAAGGCGCGTCCAGGGTCGGCCGGTAGCATGTCGTTGAACCCCGGGAACTCGGGGCTCCCGTAGGCCACGACGGTGAGGTTCGAGCCAGGGGGCGCGGTCCAGAACCGAAGCGGCACGACCTGCCCGGTGCCGGCGCCCTGGTTCCCGTCCTCGGCGTTTCCGTTGGCCACGATGTTCCCGCTGTCGACGGGCGACGCGCTCGCCCACCCGAGCGTGTAAGCGACGCCGGAGAGCGGACCCGGGTCGCGGTCCGCCTGCGCGTCCGGCCGCGAGATCTCGACCAGGTAGTCCGTCCCCACCGCGAGGGCGAGCAGGTCCACGAGCGTGACGTAGCCCACGCGCTGCAGCTGCGCCGGCTGCCCGGAGCCGACCAGGTTGCCCTGAAGATCCTGGATCTGGATGAGCACCGGCGACTGGGAGATGGTTCCCAGCCGCTGCACTTCGGGGCCCATCGTGAAGATGTATCGATCGAACCGGCTCCGGAGCGTGCCCTCGACCGGGTCTCCGGGGTGAACGCGCTCGTAGACCCGGTCGTGGATGGGGCCGATTCCTCCCTGCGCGGCGACGCCCGCGTAGAAGTCGTAGCGCCCCTGCCCTCCGGGAGCGCGCGCGCGCACGGCGACGTACCAGGTGCCGGCCGCGAGCTCGGAAAAGCCCGCTCCGCCCTGGCAGTCCATCGCTCCGTCCACGGCGCCGACCTGGACGCCGTTCTGGTCGTGGAGCGTCACCGTGACCGGGACGTCCGTGACGCCCACCTTGAACACGGTCCTCGAGGTCAGGTACGGCGAGTCGAGGCTCCCGAAGCTCACGATCCGGTACCAGTCGACGTCCCCGGGCGTGAGGGTGGCGTGCCCGCCGAGCCCCTGCCCGGTGTCGGTGGCGGACGGCAGGGAGTCGTTGGGCTCGAACCGGTCCGGGGCCGCTGCGTCGAGGGCCACCGCAGTGGAGCTCCAGCTCAGGTCGTAGGCGTTGATCTTCCCGGAGACCTCGAGCCCGTAGTGTCCGGCGGGGACCAGGTAGCTCAGTGCCTGCGTGTTCGTGCCGGGGCTCGAGCTCTCCTCGACGAACTTCCCGCACCCGAGCTGGTCGGCGGACAGGCCGTACCCCTCACCCAGGTAGACGCGCCCCAGGGCATCCACCGAGGAGACCTGGATCTGCACCCGGGAGTACGTGGCGAGGTCGAGGCGGAAGTAGTCATGGTCGGAGTCGGTGCCGAGCGACAGGTCCGCATAGGTGCCGGGCACGAGGACCGTCGGGGAGCCCTCGTTCCCGTTGGGCTCGAAGGCGTCGCTCGTGCCGGGAATGCCCTCCGCCGCCTTGCGGACCGCGGCCGCGGCGTCGACGTACCGATCCACGGGCGAGGCCCCCACGTGGGCGGTGTCATGGAGGATGGTGGCGACGGTGTCGTTGTCCAGCGCCGGGTTGATGGCCTTCATCATCGCGGCGATGCCGGCCACGAACGGAGCCGAGGCGCTCGTCCCGGTATGCAGCCGTGGTGCGGCCGCGCCGGCGGGGTCGTTGTCGTTGCCGGCCGGGGCGGACATCACCGGGATGTCCGTGGGCGCGAAGACGTCCACCGCGCCGCCGAAGTTGGAGTAGCCCATGATGGTGGTGACGTCGTCCGCCAGTGCGCCCACGCAGATGATGTGGTCCTCGATGCAGGGGTGCACGAAGTGTGGATCGCCGACGTCGTAGCCGTTGCCACTGCTGTCGCCGTTTCCCGCCGAGGCCACGAATACCGTCCTCGCCCCCGCGTTGATCGCGTCGTCGACCGGGGTGTCGTCGCGATCCAGCCTCCGGCAGCCGAGGTTGCAGTCTCCCCCGAAGCTCATCGAGACCACGTCCGCGCCCCACGCCACCGCGGTCCGGATCGCCCGGACCTTCTGGTCGTGCGAGAGGTTGGTCTTGAAGAGGAAGGGATCGGCCACGAGCCCGCCGGTTCCTGCCGCCCCGCTCCGGTTGTCGATCAGCCCGAGCGCCGTCCCGGCCGACCCGTTGCCGTGCCAGAAGCAGGAGCTACCTCCGCTGCAGTTCGCAGGGTTGGGGCCGTCCGCCGGACGGTCGTCGTCGACGAAGTCGTACTGCACCGGGTTCGCGGGGAGGTCGGTGTCGGTGCCGCGGGGCGTCCCGTCGGGGTTGAGCCAGAAACCTCCGTCGATGATGGCCAGCCAGACGCGGCGGGTGATGCCGTGCGCCGACACGAACTGCCATGCGAGTGTCACGTTGGACTGGCTCCCACCGCTCCAGAAGCGTGACCAGTTCGGCGAGGCGGTGAACGGGTCGGTGAAGGTTCCCGGGCCGCTGGGGCGCTCCTGGGTGAAGAGCATCTTGTGCGGGAAGGCCGTGGGATGGTCGACGTAGTTCGGCGACGTGGTGAATCCGGTGGACGCCGCGCTGGCCGCCGCGGCCAGGGTGCGCAGGCCGTCCTCGGTGGAGACGTCGAGGTCACCCCCCAGCCCGACCGCGGCCGCGTCCGCGCCGAAGGTGGAGAGGTCGACCCGCGCGAGGTTGATCCGGACCAGGTACCGGGTGGCCTGCCGCTGCGCCGCGGTGAGGGTGATCCCGACCTCGGGCGGTGGCTCGGGGATGGAGTCGTCGGAGACCACGGTGCCCTCGAACTTCTGCAGGAAGTCGCTCAGGTCCGACGACGAGCGGGGATGGAGGATCAGCTGGCCGACGACGAAGTCGCTCTGGATCCCCTGGGCGTCGCGGCTGCCGTCGACCTGGACCGGCCCCTGCGGCCCGGGGAGGGCTGCCTGGGCAGGGACCACCGCCGGCTGCACGCGCGGATTCAGCGGGACGGCCGGCGTGACCGCGATGGTCGCCGTCCCGGAGCGGGTGCCATCCGTCGCGGAGGTCGCGGTGACGACGACGGAGGTCGCGCTGGTCACCATGGGCGCGGTGAACACCACCGGGTTCGCGTGCACGTCGGCGACGGAGCCGCCGCCGCTGACGCTCCAGACCACGCCCCCGCCGCTGGGGGTCCCCTGCACGGTGGCCTTCAAGGTCACCTTGAGGCCACCGGTCACGCTCGATGGCGCATCCACGGTGACACCGGTGATGCCGCTGCCGGGTCCTGGCCCCGGGTTCGGGCTCGAACCGGACTTCGCGCACCCCACCGTCACCAGAACCGCAAGACACAGACCGCGGACGTTCATCGGGCCCTCGCTCTCTGCAGCCACGTACGGATGCAGCGCGAGCGTCCGGCCACGCCGAGCGAACTCCGTGGATTTCCTCGGACTGTGC
>Ga0335085_10018340_pt1 | contig 10061 bp, 3 predicted proteins | sample Lox_Sample_45_FD_206712 | JGI IMG/M metagenome (GOLD analysis project Ga0335085, IMG submission 206712) | Soil microbial communities from Loxahatchee National Wildlife Refuge, Florida, United States - Lox_Sample_4.5 | ecosystem: Environmental > Terrestrial > Soil > Wetlands | place: USA: Florida... | reverse complement strand
TCCGATCCTGCTTGGCGTTCTTCGGAACTTCGTTTTCCATGAAGGGGCGCTCGTTGCCAAATACCATGCTGACGAGGCCGGCGGAAAGAGGCTGGCGGAATTTGAGGATGCGCTCGGCGTCGGGGCCCGTATTGTAAGCGGGGGCCAGGGCTTCTTTCGCGGAGTCAACGAGCCAGATGGTGCCGTCGTCGGCATCGGCCTGACGGAAGGCGAGCTGAATTACGTGGCGCATCGTATCGTCCAGCATCGATAAAAAATTGTCCGGTGTAATGCTCTCTGCGGCCGCGGCAAGAGACTCTTCAAGAGCGGGGAGCAACGGCGCAAACCGCTCGTCGGGGAGGAGTGTTAGGCGGGAAGGAGCCATAGACGCGGCGGGAGCATATCTTCAGTGCATGCGAATGGCAAGGCGGCCTTGCGCGATTTGAGAGGGCTAATTTAAGATACGTTCGCTGACGGGCTGTTTACTGGTCAGACCACGCGAGCCGGCGCTAGCGCACCGGAGCCAACACAGCGCGAAGGAAGCGAATGGGATTTTTGCCTGGCTTCGAAGACGACGTATTCATCAGCTACGCCCACAACGACAACGAACCCTTCGGTCCGGAAAAAAACGGATGGGTGGCGCTGCTCCACAATGAACTGTCCAAGCGGATCAAGTTCTACTTGAACCAGCCACCGGCACTGTGGCGCGACCCGGATCTGAAGGGTAACGAGGTGTTCGACGACAAGATCGCCAATCACCTGACTCGTTCTGCAGTACTGCTGACGGTGTTGAGCGACAACTACCTGGAGAGGCCCTACTGCCAGCTCGAAGTGCAGGTGTTCTACAAATCGGCTGGCAAAGAGCTGAAAGTGGGAGAAAAGTGCCGGATCTTCAAGGTAGAACTGCGGCCCGTAAAGCGCAACAAGATGCCGCCGGAATTCGAGGGTACGGGCCTGTACTCGTTCTTCCGGCCGACCGGCGACCGCGAACTGCGCCCGGAGTTTTACCCGGAGGACTGGCCGAGGTACGGGGAGCAACTCGATTCACTGGCGCACGACATCGCAGACACGCTGCGGGCCATGCAGCAGGGAGTGCCCTGCGGAGCGGAAATCGGCGCGCAGGCAGGCACGGTGTATCTGGCGCAGTCGACGTCGGACCAGAGCGAGGTGCGTGACCGGATTCGCCGGGATTTGCAGGATCGCAGGATAACGGTTCTGCCGCCAGGAGACCTGCCGGAGGACGGCGATGAATTCGAAAACAAAGTGCGGGAATACCTGAAACGCTCGGACATCTCGGTGCACATTTTCGGTATGCGGCCGGGTTTCAAGCCGGATGGACGCGACCGGGCGAGCACCTGGCTGCAGCACGACCTGGCCATGGAGCGGGCAAAGGACGCCGATTTCCGCCGCATCCTTTGGCTGCCCCAGGAACGTGACGCGGCGAAAGAGGAGCAGCGGGAATACCTGAAGCAGATTCAAGACGATCCCAAGGCGCAACAAGGGGCGGAGATCCTGTGGGGAAAGATCGAAGACTTGAAGGAAGAAATTAACAAGACGTTACTCGCTATTCAGAAGGAGCGCGAAGAGCGGACAAAGGCGAAACCCGAGGTGACGCCTGCGATGGTCGCGCCAACGGAGGCGAGCGCAACGACGGACGAAGCGCAGACGGTCTACCTGGTGTGCGACGAGCGGGATCTGGAAAGCCCGGCGTACGATGAGCTAGTGGAATTTCTGTACGCGAACCAGTGTGAAGTCCTGAAATCCCTTCCTGCAGAAAGCGCGGACGAGGCGAGGCGGCTGCACGAGGAACACCTGCAGAACTGCGACGCCTGCCTGATCTACTACGGAGCCGCGTCCGAGGGTTGGGTGACCACGAAACTGTGCGACTGCAAGAAATTCGGAGGCAAGCGGCAAGTTCCATTCCGTGCAAAGGCGGTGTACGTAGCTCCCCCGGTAAGCGACGCGAAACGCAAGTTCCGGGCGCTGGCACAGGTGCTCCAGGGCGGGGAGAAGTTTGCCGGCGAACATTTGGGGCCGTTTCTCGCTGAACTCCGCAAGGGCTAATCAAAATCGTCATGGATGACCTCCGCTCGAATCCCTTCCCCGGCCTGCGACCCTTCAACCCCTACTATCCCGAAGAGCAGGAGCAGCATCTGTTTTTCGGGCGTGAAGGACAAAGCACGGAAATACTGAAGCGGCTGCGTGAGAAACGGTTCCTGGCAGTCGTGGGGACGTCCGGAAGCGGCAAGTCGTCGTTGATACGAGCCGGTCTGCTTCCGGACCTGGACGGAGGATTCCTGGCCGGAGGAGCGGACTGGAGGATGGCCATATTCCGGCCGATCGGGGACCCACTCGGAAATCTGGCGCGGGCGCTGAACAAACCGCACGTTCTGCAAACCGAAACGCCCGCCGAAGGTGAGGAAGCGAAGAGCGACATACTGCTGGAAGTCTCGCTGCGGCGAAGCGGCCGCGGCTTGGTAGAGGCAACGCGGCTGGCGCGTCTGCGCGAGGACCAAAATCTGTTGGTCGTGGTGGACCAGTTCGAGGAATTGTTCCGGTTCGCAAACGCCGCGACCACAACGTCGCAGGCAGACGACGCGGCGGCGTTTGTGAAACTACTGCTGGAAGCGGCGCAGCAGACGGATATTCCCATCTACGTCGTAATCACGATGCGCTCCGACTTTATCGGAGACTGCTCGCGGTTCCAGGAATTGCCGGAAGCCGTGACGGCGGGAATGTACCTGGTGCCGCGCATGACACGCGAGCAGCGACGGGAAGCGATCCAGGGACCGGTGGGGGTAGAAGGGGGAACGATTGCGCCACGGCTGGTCAACCGTCTCCTGAACGAGGCGGGCGACAATCCAGACCAGCTCCCGGTGCTCCAACACGCGCTCATGCGCACGTGGGAGCATTGGGCGGGGCGGACGCGGGGCAGAAAGGATTTCGCGACTACGCCGATCGACCTGGAAGACTACGATGCGATTGGGGGGCTGGAGAACGCCCTCTCGAACCACGCGGACGAAGCGTACAACGGGCTGCCGAGCGACAGGCACCGGGAGATTGCGCAACGGATGTTCCAGTGCCTCACGGAAAAAGGCGCGGACAACCGTGAGGTGCGGCGGCCTTCGTCGGTGCGGCAGATTGCGACCGTTGCACACGCCTCGCTGGAAGAAACGATCGCGGTAATCGAGGAGTTCCGGAAGCCGGGACGGTCGTTCCTGAACACTCCGGAGCGAGGGGAGCTGCGCGCCCAATCACTGATCGATATTTCCCACGAAAGCCTAATCCGGCAGTGGAAACACCTGAAGGACTGGGTGAACGAGGAGGCGGAGTCGGCGCGAACTTACCGGCGGCTGGCGGACGCTGCCGAGCGGCTCGACCGTGGCGAGGCAGAAGTAAGCCGGGGACTGGAGCTGCAGAATTTTCTGGCCTGGCGCGAACGGACGCAGCCAACGGCGGAATGGGCGGAGAGGTACGCGCCGAATTTCGCGAGGGTGATGGCGTACCTGGACCTGAGCCGGGACGTGCGGGACGCGGAAGAAGCGGAGAAAGAGCACCAGCGGCGAGAGCGTGAGGCGGAGAAAGATCGCCGGCGGCGGGAACAGCTCCGACAAGCGCGGAAGAATCTGGCGGTCGTTTCAGTGCTGGCGGTGCTGGCGCTCCTGGCGGGAGCGTACGGGTGGGTAAAAGAAGATGTGGCGCGCAAGGCCGAACAGGCAGCCACTGCAAGCCAGCGAAAAGCGGAGGAGAACCAGAGGGAAGCGGAGAAACAAAGAAACGAGGCAGAGGGTGCGCGCAAAGAGGCGGTTCGCGAAGCAGACATTGCGGAGAAGGCGAAAGCGGCTGCAGTTCTCTCAGAGCAGGTGGCCAAGGAGAACGAGCAAGCCGCGCGCGAGTCCGAACTGAGAGTTCGGCTGGGAGGATTGCGGGAACAAAAGACAGAGTGGATTACTGTCAGCGAACAACTGAGTTTACTGAACGATCTCATCAAGGTATCCACCCCCGCGAAGGCGGCTCAGTATCGAGAATGGAAACTCAACTTGCTCATACGGCAGGGCAAGAAACATGAATCGCCGCAGAAAGGCGAGCAACCATTCGATGAGGCGCTGAAGGAAGCGAAGCAGGCGGTGGCGGACGCGCCGGATTCGGAATCCGCGCACACGGAGAAAGGTTATATCCACCTGCTGAGGAATGAGCCAGCCGAGGCGCTGAAGGAATTTCAGTACATCAAGGAAAAGCTCAACCCGCATTTCCCGCTAAACTCACTCAACATGGCCGTCACCCTGGCGGCGCTGGGCAAGAGCGCGGAAGCGAGCCCGATGCTTGAGGAGGCAATCCAGGAGGCGACAACGGGAGTCGCGGGCGCGGGGGAGGGGCAGGTGCCGGAGGAGATTACCGATGCGACCGGAAGGACGACTCTCTCGGCGAACACCGAGTCCATGCTGGCCAGCCTTTTCTATTTGCGAGCCAGTTTCGAGGCGTATCGGGGAGGGAAGGATTTCCAGGCAAAGCTGAAGGCAGCGGACTCGCATTTGCAGAAACTGGAGAAATGGCCGGGAGATCAGCAGGACGCCTTGCTGATCGGCATTACCTGGGCGTGGCTGCAGAAAACGGCGCGACCGGATGATTACGGAGCCCTGGCGGTCGAGGGGGCCCTGTGGGAACGCGCGGGCTATCGAGATTACGCGGCGCGCAGCTACGCGAATTTCCTGGCAGAACACAAGCAGCGAGGTGACCAGCGTTACACAGAGCTGGAGCGCTGGGTGAAGAGCCGGGTACTCAACATTGATCCGAAGGGCACTTTTGCCCGCGCCAAGCGAGTTGAAGAACCGGGCGAAGTGGAACTCACGGCGGAAATTCGCGAATCGAGGAATGACCTGAATGAGGCGGAACGCCTGTTGAGCTCGCTGATCAAACAGGAGCCCACTAACACCCGGCTTTACCTCGAGAGGGCTCGAGTCTACCTGGATCTCAGCAAAGAGCCGAGGAACAAGACGGGAGAGCAGCGGCGCGGTTTGCTACAGCTCAAGAAGCAGATAGACGAAGTGAAGCTGGAGTTGAACCCTCCTGAAAAAACACCTGAAGATACTTCGAAATCGCTGGGCCAGGGACGAGCCATCGATCCAGTGGCCGAGGCCGCCAGACGAGCTGCACTCCAAAAGCGGCTGGACAGCTTGAGCGCTCAGAAGGACAAGCTGGAGGCCGACAGGAACCACCTGATCCAGGAGGAGAACGCGTGGTACGGAAAAGTGATCGGAGATTGCAATCAAGTCTTGTCGAGCCGGCCAAACGCCGCTGAGGCTTACATCCTGCGCGCGTACGCTCGCTACTATCAACAAAGGCCGTACGAGAAAGTGGACGCGGAGGGCAAGTCCGCCGTGCCACTTGCCGCGAACGACCCCATCTTGCAGGATCTGCGCCAGGGACTGTCGTTGAGACAAGACTATTGGGCAATGACTTCGCTGAGTTTCCTGCTGACCGGAGACGATGTGCTTCAGATGAAGGACGACGACCCACGGCTGGAAGAAGCATTGCGACTGCACGAGCTCTACAAGGACGTAGCTCCCTGGGGGGCCGATGAGCTGGCGAAACTGGCTGAAATGCTGTTCATGAAAAAGCGGTACACGGAGGCCATGCAGTCGATTGAGGCCGCGATTGCGGCAGATCCGAGCACAACTTCGTATTACGAGACGCGCGCCAAAATCGAACAGGCCCTGGGGAAGAACTGGCTGTTCATTCAGCGCAATCGCGCGCGCGGCTACCGCCGAGCGGCCGACATCCTGGGCTGGAGCGCCGACAAGCAGAAAAACGAACTGGCCGATGTGGCCCGCCGGGACAGTTGGAAGCCGATGCAGGAAATCGCCAAGGAAAAGAACAACGAGGAGATCTTCTGCGATCCGGAGATCACCGTGTGCACGGAAAACCGCGTGGTAGCCGCACACGGAGAAAGAATCCTCAGTTCGGTCCAGTCGGTCGGCCCCGTCAAGAAGACCCCGGGGGACGAGAAGGAAAAGACGGAGGGGGAGGCGGAGGCGGAGATCCAAATCGACCGTGGCAGCGAGGACGGAATCATCGATCACATCAGCGGCTTGGTCTATGCAATGGCTTCGCAGGATGACGGGCACGAACGGGAGTTCAAGCAAATCGGAAAAGGAGAGGTGACCTCGGTCAATGGCAAAACGGCGAGGTTCAAAGTAAAGCTGAGCTCGCCCGAGGGCGACGGCATGGTGCAGCCAAAGGATCTCGTCTACTTGATGGCGCGCCTGCCGGACGATAGGAAGGATTCCAAATTGTGGGACGTCGCGAGGTTTCACATTACGCTGGCAGACCAGCACGGAAAGAAACTGGTGGACTACCGGACCCTCTACAGGCAGGATGCGCCGGACCTGGAAGAGCATATCTACGAGGCAATGCTCGCGGACCTTCACGAGGCGGCCCGAACAAACAAGCCGCTGATGAAGGAAAAACTGAGGACAGCGAGGTTCGAGGGAAAGACGCTGCAAGAGGCACTCCAGGACACCACGCGCGCTGATCTCGAGCAGTTTCTCGATTACGCATTCAAGAACAGAGACGCGTATTTTGGCCGGGAATGGAAGCTTGAGGACATTTACGAACCCTGGCTGCTCTATGGCTCTAACAGCAGACTGGTGTATTGCGGGATAGAAAGTGTATCGGCTGGCGAGGGCAAGGTTCGCCTGGCGCGCATTGGCCGGGGCAGCGACGACGGGGTTGTGACGGGAGCCAGGGGGGCGGTCTATTCACTGTACTCGAAGCAGGACAAGACGGAGCGCCGGGTGGCGAGAATTGGAACGGGAGAGGTGCTCTCGGTGGAACCACAGTCCGCGGTGGTACGCATCACGATGAACTCCCCGGTGGGCGACGGGCTGGTGCGGCCAAATGACAATTTGTGGATCCGGGTGCGCGTACCAGAAAACCAGCCTGCGTCAGACCTGTGGGTACTCACCGAATACAACATCACCATTACTGACAAGGATCGGAACCTGATCGCGGACTACCGCACACTGTACGGCAAGGAGACCCCCGAACTCGACAAGAATATCTACGAGCGGATGCTGGCGGACCTCAAGAAGACCGCCGCGACACTAAAAGTGGAAGTTCTGGACACGCCGATAAAGGAAGGCAAGCTCGCGGGGAAAACGTTGCGGCAGGGGATGCAGGAAGCGACCCGCGAGGATCTGGAAGAAGCGGTAAGGTTCATGGCGGCGAATCCCAGCAAGTTCTACGGCCACTCATGGAACACCGCCTATCTGTACGTCGTATGGGCGCTGGACGATAAAGGCGGGTGACAGCCGGACATCTCCGGCGCTCAAGGAACTACGTGCGGGTGACGAGATAGATGGGCCGGGTGCCGTAATCCTTAGCCAGCTTCGTTTGGCCGACGTACTGGCAGCGGAATTCAGAGACGCGGCGGGCCGCAGCGAGAGCGGCGAAAGCCTGGCTCGCATACGCATGGCCGGGGCGCGTAACCGGCTCGATCCGCGCGGCCTGACTGACGTGAGTGCCGAAATAGTTCCTCGTGCGCGTGACTGGATCGGTGCCGCAATAGACAGGACCGGTGTGAAGCCCGATGCGTAAATTCATGGGGCGTAGTCCCTTGTCGGGCCAATTGGTGGTGCGGATACGATCGCAAAGTTCGAGGGCATACACACCGGCGTCACGGACATCTTCAAACACAAAGTAAAGACCATCCCCCCAGGTGTTCATCAGCAGAGGCGGCGCAGGGAGCTCGGAGACCACGCGCGCGACTAGACCAAGGAAATGCTCGACAAATGCGGGGACTTCGGCTTCGTCCAAATGGCTGAACCCCACGGCGTCCGCAAAGAGAAGGCTGCAGATGCGTGTGGAAACCTCTGGTGCATGGCGTGAAATCGGAGCGAACTGCGCGCTCGTGTTCACGGAGTGTATTGCATCCGTGGAAGAATCGCGGCGCAAGAGCGACCCCAGGTCGATGATCTCGACGGCATAGCCGAGGCCACGCCAATGGGCGATGGTATCTGCAGTGCCGCCAGCACCATCACCAGGCTTGCCGTCCCAGACGGCGAGGGGAACCAGTTCCGTTTCGAGTTGAGCGGCGCGCAGACCGGCGAGGCCGATGAGTAGCTGGCCGACATATTCGAGCGAAGCGGTGCCGGCAGTCATCATTTTTTCGGAAGCGTAGACGGTTTCGGCGGCCGCTTTCAGGGCCGATTCGAAGCGCTGTTCCCAACCGGCGCCAGTTACGACGGCGACGCTGTTTTCGACGAACTGCTCCTTGCAGAACGGCATGACCACGTGAGTCTCACCGCCAAGTTCGCGCAGGACTTCCAGGAACAGTATGTCGGAGCCGCATGCCGCTGCGCTGTAACCGATTCCGGCGTTGCACGCGGTAAGCCGTTCACGGAGAGCCTGGCGGACTGCCGGCTCCAGATGCGCAGGGAAACGCGGCTGCGGGCGGTCCGACTTGTCGAGCAAGTGGCCGACAAAGGCGACAACTCGTGGAAGGCGGAAGAATTCGAGAATGGACTTGGCTTCGGCGCCGAGTGGGCCGGCGAGAAGCCGGAGATTGCGGCGCGTGGACAGCACGTCGCCGAAGCGGGTGCGGCCCTGCTCGGCTCCGGCGGAGTACCAATCTCTCGCTTCTCTCGTGAGTCCGAGAATGAGTGCTGATTCGCCGAGAGTGACCTTGAGCCAATACTGCTCGCCAACGTCCGGAGCGGCTTCGGAAAGCAGCCGACGGCAATCGTCGTACACCTTGCGAGCGATCACCAGGGCTTCCTCACGCTTGCCCTGCACCAATCCGAGGGTGGCCGCATTGATGCCGGTCCAGTAGCTCGAGGTGCTCTCGAAGGATTTCTTGTAGAGGTAGGCGCTCATGGCGAGATAGCCAAACCGTTCGTCTGGTTTGGTGCTGAGAAAGGCGAGGTCCTTCTGAACGCTGGCGAAAAGGCCCAGGGTCTCGTCGTCGCGGTTTTTCTCTTCGTAAAGCTGCTGGAGGATCTCGTTAGCGGCGAGGTTCTGTCCCATTCGGGCGAGGGCACGAGCCTTGAGCTGGCGGAGGCGGACGTGGTTCGGGAAGAAGGTAAGACCTTCGGAGGCGACGTCAAACGAAAGCAGTGGCTCGCCGCGGCGGTGAAATTTGCCCGAGAGGAGAGCGTAGGGTTCGGGGCTGGACTGCCAGGCCTCTTTGTGGTGCTCGGCCCAGAGTGCGTGGAGAGCCACGGGATCACCTTGCGCCGCTTTTTGGATGGCAGCATTTCGAGCAGAGGCTTCCTGCTCACGAACGGCTTCCCCTGCGGCTCCGGCATCGGCTGGCGGGCAGACGGAGTATCCCAGAGCCATGAGGGCCTGGATGGCGCCCATCGCAGTGCGGCGGTCGTAGTCCTTTTCGAGTTCGGGCAGCTGGGAGTAGGGGACGATGCAGGGGTGCTCCTTGCGGACGTCGTTGCGTTCGGGTCCGTAGCGCCAGCCCTCGGCTATCCGGCCTTTGGCCCAGATGTTGTGGGTGTTTTCGGCAAGGAGTTCGGAGATACGGCGAAGCTCAGGGGTGAGCTCGATGCCGGCAATGTCGAGGGGTTTGGGTTCGAAAGCCATGGAGAGTTTCGGTGAGTAAGCCTACGCCCAAGACTCCACCGGGTGCTACCGCAATCTGTGTAAGAATAACGCGACGGGAATTAAGCAGCCGCCATTTGCGCGGGCCGTTTTGACGCAGGATCCCGATGCGCTAGCTCCGACGGGCGGGAACGCCTGCTGCAAATGAGAAAGGATCAAGACGGGCAGACGTTTAAGGTGCGAGCCGCTATGTCTTCCTGGCTTGTCCAAGGGATGCGGAGGGAAGATTGCTTTGCTCCATTCGATCTTGGACGAGACTTGATTGCTGAAACTCATGATACGGAGAGTGAAATTCCAGGTTCTAGAACCCGTCGGGCCCAAGCGCTCCTTCACTGAGGGAAGCCTCGTCGACTTGCTTTTTGATATCCCTTATTTTTTTCTCGCCAAGATCGTCCCGCCGATTGAAGTGGTGAACGAGGTTCTGGAAAAAGGCAAAGTGGAGGCGGGAATGAGCGGCGGCTGCAAATGGAAGC
>Ga0335085_10018339_pt1 | contig 10062 bp, 7 predicted proteins | sample Lox_Sample_45_FD_206712 | JGI IMG/M metagenome (GOLD analysis project Ga0335085, IMG submission 206712) | Soil microbial communities from Loxahatchee National Wildlife Refuge, Florida, United States - Lox_Sample_4.5 | ecosystem: Environmental > Terrestrial > Soil > Wetlands | place: USA: Florida... | reverse complement strand
CCGCCGACGGCTTTCCCGGCGTTGAGGATGCGCTGCTCGAGCGGCGCTTCAGACTGTTCGATGCCTGGCCGGAGGAATGTCTGAGCGGCGCCCCCGGCGCGCTGATCGCGCGCCGCGGCGAAGCGATCTGCCGCGCCACCCGCGACGGCGCCGTCTGGATCGGGGAGCTGCAGCCGATGGATGCGGCCGAGCGCAGTTTCAAGCAGCCTGCCACTCTGGCGCTCGGCACCCTGGCGGAAGGGCTGCCCTGGAGCGCGGACGTTTGCGCGGACGAGAGCGGCTATCGCGAGATCCGCTACGAGGAGCGCGGCCCGGTCGGCTATCTCCACTTCGATTTCTACAACGGCGCACTCAACACCCAACGATGTGCGGCGCTGCGCGCCGCCTACGCCCGGGCCCTCAGGCGCCCGACCCGTGTCATCGTGCTGCTGGGAGGGAGCGACTTCTGGTGTAACGGCATGCATCTGCATTGCATCGAAGCCGCCGCGAGTCCCGCGGACGCATCGTGGAATAACATCAACGCAATCGACGATCTGGCGCGCGACATTCTCTCGACCGACACCCATCTCACGATCTCGGCGATGCAAGGCAACGCCGCAGCGGGGGGAGTGTTCCTCGCTCTCGCCGCCGATCGCGTGCTGGCGCGCCGCGGCATCGTGCTGAACCCGCACTACCGCAACATGGGTAACCTGTACGGCTCGGAATACTGGACCTATCTGCTGCCGCGCCGCATCGGTTCGGAGCAGGCCAACGCGCTCATGAGGCGGCGGCTGCCGCTCGATGCGGTGGAAGCGCGGAGCCTCGGACTGATCGACGACCATGCGGGTCCGTCGGCCGCCGACTTTCACTCATTGGTCGAGGTATGCGCCGCCGCCCTGGCCGAACCGCAAGCGTTCGCACAGGCGTTGGCGGACAAGCGCGCGGCGCGCGCGCGCGACGAGGCGGCGCGTCCGCTCGCCAGTTACCGCACCGCGGAACTGGAGCGCATGCGGCTGAATTTCTACGGCTTCGACCCGAGCTATCACATCGCGCGCCACCGCTTCGTGCACCGCACGCCGCACGCCTGGACGCCGCTGCATCTGGCACGACACCGCCAGCTGGGCTTCGAGCCGCGCGCTGCGCCCCTCCGTGCATGAGCACGGTGACCGCCGTGGCGGCACGCCGCTGGCGTATCGCGGGACGCGTGCAAGGCGTCGGCTTCCGGCCGTTCGTCTATCGCATCGCACACCAGTTCGAGCTCAGCGGCTGGGTGCGAAACAGCGGCGGCGTGGTCGAGATTCACGCGCAGGGTGCACCCGAACGGCTGCGGGCCTTCGGCGAAGCACTGCTCGCGCGCGCGCCGCCCACGGCACGCCCGCGGCTGCTCGATGCGCAGCCCGTGAGCGAGGCGGGAACCGAAGGCTTTCGCATACTCGCGAGTGCCGCGGGCGCTCAACCCTACGTTCACGTACCCCCGGACCTGTTCACCTGCGACGACTGCCTCGCGGAGCTGCGCGACCCGCGCGCCCGCCGCCATCGCTACCCCTTCATCAACTGCACGCAGTGTGGGCCGCGGTACACGCTGATTCGGGCGCTCCCCTACGACCGGGCGAACACGTCGATGGCAGGCTTCGCGCTGTGCCCGGACTGCGCGCGCGAATATGCCGACCCGCTCGACCGTCGCTTCCACGCGCAGCCGCTCGCCTGTCCCGTCTGTGGTCCCACGTTGCGATGGACGGATGCCGCCGCGCGGGCGGTCTGCGGCAATGCTGCGGCACTCGCGGCCGCGCAGGCGGCGCTGCGCGCCGGGCGGATCGTGGCGGTCCGCGGCATCGGCGGCTATCACCTCCTCTGCGATGCGGCCGATGAGAACGCAGTCGCGCGGCTGCGGGCCCGCAAGGGGCGCCCGGCCAAGCCGCTCGCCCTGATGGTGCCGTGGCGCGGTGCCGACGGCCTCGACTGCGCGCGCGAGCTGGCGCAGCTCTCGCCGCAGCATGAGACAGCGCTGCGCGATGCCGTGCGGCCGATCGTGCTGGCTCCCGGACGCAGCCACGCTCCGCTTGCAGCCGGCATCGCGCCGGGACTGCGGGAGCGCGGGCTGATGCTGCCCTACAGTCCGCTGCATCATCTCCTGCTCGAGGACTTCGGCGCCGCGCTGGTGGCGACCTCCGGAAACGTGAGCGGCGAGCCGGTTCTGACCGACCCCGAGGAAGTCGAAGCCCGTCTGGCGCACGTTGCGGACGCATTCCTGCACCATGACCGCCCCATCGTGCGTCCGGCCGATGACCCGGTACTGCGCGTGGTAGCCGACCGCGCACGCCCGGTGCGGCTCGGCCGCGGCACAGCCCCGCTCGAGCTCAACCTTCCCGGGGGGATTCTGGCTCCCACCCTCGCCGTCGGCGCCTATCTGAAGAATACGGTCGCGCTCGCCTGGGACGATCGTATCGTGGTATCGCCGCATGTCGGCGATCTTGGCAGTCCGCGGGCGCGCGCGGTCTTCGCCCAGGTCGCCGCGGACCTGCAGCGGCTCTACGGGGTGCGCGCCGAGCACATCGTGCACGATGCACATCCGCATTTTCCCAACACCCGATGGGCGCAGGAAACCGGATTACCTGCACGGGCCGTCTGGCACCATCACGCGCATGCAGCCGCGGTCGCCGGCGAATACGCATGCACGCAACCTCTCCTGTGTTTCACCTGGGACGGAATGGGGCTCGGCGCGGACGGCACCCTCTGGGGTGGCGAGGCGCTTCTCGGACAACCCGGCGCGTGGCAGCGCGTGGCGAGTTTCCGGCCATTCAAGCTGCCCGGGGGCGAGCGCGCTGCGCGCGAGCCGTGGCGTACGGCACTGGCGTTGTGCTGGGAGAGCGGCACCCTCTGCCCGGCTGGCGTCGATCCTGGCGATCAGCTGCTGCGCCAGGCATTCGATGCGGGTTTGAATGCACCCGCCACGACGGCGGTGGGTCGCCTGTTCGACGCTGCGGCTGCCCTGCTCGGGCTTTGCCGGGAGGTGAGCTACGAGGGCGAAGCGCCGATGCGTCTTGAAGCCCTGTGTGAGGCGCCAGCCGCGCCCGTCAGCCTGCCGCTCGCGCGCGATGCAACCGGGATCTGGCGCAGCGACTGGGCTCCGCTCGTGGCGCTGATGCTGGATGCAGACCGCGACGCGAGCACTCGAGCGGCAGTGCTCCACTCTAGCCTGGCACAGGCCCTGTGCGATCAGGCGTGCGCGGTGCGTGAGACCTGCGGCGTCGCGCGCGTGGGACTCGCGGGTGGTGTCTTTCAGAACCATGCCCTCACCGCCGAGGTGCAGCGCCGGCTGACGGCGCAGGGGTTCGAGGTCCTCCTGCCCGAGAGCCTGCCGGTGAACGACGCCGCCATCAGTTACGGCCAACTCGTCGAGGCCGCTGCCATGCAGGCGCCTCACTGACGCCCATGGCGCGCAGCAGCGCATTGCGGGCGACCCACGTCAGTCTTGCGCATGGCAATGGCGGGCGGCTGATGCGCGAGTTGATCGAGGAGCTGTTCGCACCCGCGCTGGCCAACCCGCACCTCGACACGCGCGTCGACGCCGTTGCGCTGCCGGCTCCGACCGGCGAGGAGCTGGTGGTGACCACCGATGGCTTCACAGTGAAGCCGCTCGAGTTCCCCGGCGGCAACATCGGCTCGCTCGCGGTCCACGGCACCGTCAACGATCTTGCCGTCAGCGGCGCGACCCCGCGCTATATGACCCTGAGCGCGTTTCTCGAAGAGGGTCTGGAGATCGCGCAGCTGCGCCGCGTCGTCGATGCCCTCGCCCATGCCGCACGCGACTGTGGCGTGGCGGTCGTGGCCGGCGATACCAAGGTCGTGGGCCGCGGCGATTGTGACGGGATCTATCTGGCGGCGACCGGAGTCGGCTTCCGGCCGCGGGACACGCGCCTGTCGCTCGACCAGGTCCGTGCCGGCGACCGGATTCTGGTCAGCGGGACGATCGGTGATCACGGCGCCGCGGTTTTGCTCGCACGGCAGGAATTCGGCTTGCGCGGCGATCTGAAGTCGGATGCGGCCAGCGTCCTGCCGCAAACACAAGCCCTGATGCGAATCGCAGGCCTGCGCTTCATGCGCGACCCGACGCGCGGCGGGCTGGCGACCGTTGCTCATGAGCTGGCGCGAGCCGCGGGTGTCGCGGTGCATCTCTCCGAAGCCAGCATTCCGGTCAATGACGCGGTTCAATCCGTGTGCGAGCTGCTCGGCTTCGACCCATTGTATCTGGCCTGCGAAGGCCGCGTTGTCGCGGTGGTCGCGCCGGAGACGGCGGAGGCTGCACTGGCCGCATTGCGCGCCGTGGCGCCCGCAGCGGCATTGATTGGAGGCTGTGAACGCGGCTCCCCGCAGGTGATCCTGGACACCTCCTTCGGTGGACAGCGCTCGCTCGATGAACTGGAGGATGACCCTTTGCCCCGCATCTGCTGAGGCCGTCGCCGAGCAGCTGATGCTGGGCACCCCGTTCTGCATACGCACTGGTGCGGATTCAACCAGAGAGCAAACAGGACTACGCTTTGCGCGGAATAAAGGGCAAAGCGGAAAAAGAGGAGGATCTATGAACCTCATTCGTTGGGAGCCATTCGGCGGAATGGAACAGATGTTCAACGGGCTCCCGAACCTGTTTGGGCGCTTTCCGCGCTATGCAGGATCGGGCGATGCAAACTACGACTGGGCTCCTCCGGTCGACATCAGCGAGACGGGTGAAGAGTATCTGATTCGCGCCGCGCTGCCTGCCGTGAAAAAGGAAGACGTGAAGATCACGGTCGAGGACGGCATGCTGACACTGGCGGGCGAACGTCTCCAGAAAGACGAGGTGAAGGAAGAGAAGTTCCATAAGATCGAGAGCTTCTATGGCAACTTCTCACGCAGCTTCGCACTGCCGGAGTATGTCGATGAGAAGGGGATCACCGCCGATGCAAAGGACGGAATGCTGACGGTGCACATCCCGAAGACCAAGGTCGAAGCGGCGAAGCCGACGACGATTAAGGTCCAGTAGACGAGTCCGTGATTGCGCCGCGGGTAGCGATCATCGCTGCCCGCGGCGATGCTCCATTGCGATAATAATTCTTGCGCACGCCTGACGCTGTTGCGACAAGAGGGGCACTCCGTTGATTAGGCCGGGGCCGGACCAGAGGCGGCGTGTTGTCTTGCTGGAAAAATGGCTGGGGGCGGCACTCAGTGCATTGTGGCTCACAGGCTCCGCCGCAGCGGACGGCGATGCGGATGCCGCCGGCGCCGGCACTCCGAACGCGCAGCTGCAGGAAGTTACGATCACCGCGAAGCGCCTGGATCTCTTGGGCGAGGCCGTAAGCGCAAGCCAAGGCGTGGTGACTGATCAGGAGCTGCAGCTCACGCCATCCTACCGGCCGGCGCAGTTGCTGGAGACCGTGCCCGGCCTGATCGCCACGCTGCATAGCGGCGAGGGCAAGGCGTCACAGTATCTCTTGCGTGGCTACAACCTGGATCACGGCACCGACCTGGCGACGTTCGTCGATGCCATGCCGATCAATCAGCCGACGCATGCGCATGGCCAGGGCTACACGGACCTCAATTTCGTGATCCCGGAGCTGGCGAACGCAATGAGTTATTCGAAGGGACCTTACTACGCGGACGTCGGCGACTTCGGCGCGGTCGGTGCGGTTCGTATCGATTATCGCGACACGATTGTCGATCAGCTTGCCGTGAGTGCCGGCAGCTTTGGTTTTGAGCGAGTGCTGACGGCGGGCTCAGGGGCCGCCGCGGGCGGCAACTTGCTGGGTGCGGTCGAGGTACAGCACTACGACGGTCCCTTCGATACGCCCGATGACGCCCGCAAGGAGAATGCGGTGCTGCGCTATAGCGCAGGCGATGCGCACGATGGGTACTCGATGACGGCGATGTTCTATCACCAGCTCTGGACCAACACGACGGACATTCCCTTGCGCGCGGTGGACGAGGATGTGGTACCGGACCGCTACGGCACACTGAATCCCACGGACGGCGGCGTGGCACAGCGCAGCAGCTTTTCGACGCGGTATTACAAGCCGATCGGAGCTGGGCAACTCACCGTGGACGCTTACTTCATCGACAACCGTCTGGAGTTGTTCAACGACTTCACCCACTATCTGGTCAACCCCGTGCAGGGCGATCAGGAGGATCAGTTCGAGAATCGTCACATGCTCGGCGCCGCGGCGGATTACGTCGTGCCGCTGGGCTCCGCCGCGAACGGCCTCGCAGTCGGCGCTGTGACGCGCTACGACTGGCTGACGGTCGGACGGCTGCCGAGCGCGGATCGCATGCCGCTGTCGCCACAGGTGGCGCCTGCCTCGTTCTCTGATTCCGACAGTGTTCATCTCTTTAGCGGCGCGGCCTACCTGCAGGCGACCACGCGCTGGAATGCCTCGTTGCGCTCGGTCGTCGGCGTGCGCGCCGACTATCAGCATGGCACGGACGTCGACTATCTCGCACCGCTGCACGAGACCGCCGGCTACACCAACGGCGGCACGGCCTCGCAGTCGCTGCTGCAGCCCAAGGGCAGTCTGATCTACACCGCAGGTCCCACGACGGAGTGCTACCTGAGTGCGGGTGAGGGCTTTCACAGCGCGGACCTGCGCGGGGTGAATCAGGACAAGAGTGTGGATCTGGGATTGCCGAACACGCCGCTGCTCGCGAATCAGTGGGGCGAGGAGGTCGGCGTGCGTACGCAGCCGCGGCGCGATTTCACCTTCACCTTGGCGATTTACAATCTCTGGCAACAGTCCGAGACGATCCTCGACCCCGACGTCGGCCAGGATTCCGCCGGGCCACCAAGCAGGCGTTACGGGCTCGAGCTCAACTTCACGTATCAGATCCGCCGCTGGCTCGAGCTCTACGGGAGCTTTTCCGGAAACCACGCGCGCTTCACCCGCCCCTTCGATGATGGCACCGGGCATCTGGGGACGTACATCATGGATGCGCCGGTGGCGACGGGTTCACTCGCGCTGTATCTGACTGATCTCGGACGGTGGAGTGGCGCACTCGAGTACCGCTATCTCGGCAACTATCCGCTGTCGTCGGGGCCGTGCGTGAACTCCGCGGCGGTGCATGATTTCCCGAACGTCGCAAACTCCTGCGCGAATGCGCCGAGCGTGCCGTGGCAGGTGAACGCGCAGGGATTCGGCGAGCTCGATTTCGCCGTGCATTATGCCGTCACGTCGGCCTGGAGCACCTCGCTCGGGCTCTACAATCTCTTCAACACGCATGCCGCCGCGGCGCAGTTCTGGTACGTGGACCGGCTGCAATCGGAGATCGCCGCATACCCGGATGGACGTGCTGACGTCCACCAGCACCCGCTCGAGCCCTTCATGGCGCGCTTCACGATCTCTTGGCTGATCGGAGCCCGCTGATCCAGCTAACGCGCAGTTGATTCGATGGCGCCCCCGGCCGGAGTTGAACGTTCGGGCGTAAGTCGCTGAATGTAAACGTTCTTGTCCAAATGACGGTACACGCCGTACCCGCGGCCGTACCCACTGCCCCTCGGCCTGTCAGGCTTCCGGCGCATTGCTGCGCAGGGACGCTTTCAACTCGGCCAAAATGTTCTCGCGTTCTGCGGCAAGTGGCATGAATGCCGTGCTCCCGGTCTTAAACGCCGCGTGAATTGAAATAGCGGAATTGATCGTTGTCCCAATCACAGCGTCGAGTCTGTTACGCAACGTCGTTACAGCCGGCAGTTTGAAGAACGACACGGTCCTCTGCCCATCTGGACGCTCGTCCATGTGTCGCTCGGCGAGCGCGCTGAAGTTGTTATGCGCGTCAAGGCAGAGGAGCGGGTAGACGCTACGGTACTCGTCCTCACGCTTGGCTCGTCGAAACCGCTCGAAGATTGTCATGCTGGCGCGGCCATCGGCCTCGAGGTGCGCCAAACGTGCCTCGCGCTCGCGTAATTCCTCGGGCACGTCGTGTTGGCTCGCCAGGCCTTTTAGATACGGGTTCTTGCCTGGCAGGCTCTGCTCAAGGAGCTTCACAAACCTCTCGTGATCGGCAGCCTCCATGTTCTTCACGTAGGCCGGGTCCTCAAGTAGGTTTGTGAGGTCAACCGAAGCTTCCACCATCGGTCTCATAAGGATCGGAATGCACATGTAGTCGGTGCTCTGAACAAGGGCGCCGCAGCCATGCGCGAGTTCGACAATCGTGCCGTGAAGGGCGAGAGCCACCATTTGAGCGAACGGATCATCGTCGAAGGAAAACCGGGGCGCTTCCGCGAGGCATGTGCCAACAACGCGTTCCAGGAGCTGCACTTGGCGTCGAACCACCAGATCAGCCCGAAGGTCCGCGCTTGCATCGCCGCTCTGAGTCATACCCCTTCCATCCGCGCCGGCCGCAGAGGGAACCATCCTGTTACGGCCAAGAGGTCACAGGCTCCAAGCCTATCAAGGCTGCAGCCCTCCGGGGCCCTGGAGGGAACACTAACGCCCGGTAATCCCGCCGGTCCCGGCTGCGATCGCCCAACAGCAGACCTTCGCTGTTAGAAAAGGCTACCCTGCCTCGGCACCACGACGGGTCCGGCCTCGTCCCCAGGACGCTGCCATCCCGGACTCTCCCACAAGTTATGCTTGCGCGCATTCTCGTGGTGCTCGATGACGCGAAGATTCGTCTCGACATGTAGTCCGCTCACCGTGCGCCCCTGCAGCGGGATGATGTGGTCCACGACATGCAGGCGCCCCGTGGTCCGCGTCATGAGTTCCGCCTGTCGGTAGATCTCGATGATGGCGTCCTGGTTCGCCCAGAGTGCACAGCGCTTTTCGCGACCTTCTTTCGAGGCGGCCAAGCGTGCTCGGATCTCCACGCGGTTGCGCTCGCGGTAGCGCTTAAAGCTCTCTAACGCCGCCGTGGGGTTTCTCCTCTCCCAGGCTTTGCGCGCCGCGCGGTTCTTTTCGCGGTTGACGTTCGCGCGCGAGCGCTGACTCGCAAGCACCTTCGCAGGATTGCGCTTCTTCCAGACCCGCGCCTTCTCGATGTTGATCGCACGATCCTTTTCGTACTGGGTTTTGCGCAGCGCTTTCACGCGCTCAGCGTTGCGCAGCGCCCAGGCTTTCACGTATTCCTTGTGCCGCTCGGCCGCGCCAGGTTTAAGCCTGGCCTCGCGCGAGAGCTTGCGAAACTTCTCCGGGTTACGCGCGTAAGCTGCCCGGTCGCGCTCGCGGCGGCGCGCGAGCTTCTCCTCGCGGGTCATAGTGCTGAACAACCTGCCGCCATGGTTCCTATCTCTTTCATACGACGTCCCCCGTAGCGTAAACGCCGTTAGACGCTAGCACAGTCGGTTCCAGGAGAAGCACGCTATATATTGTGCTAGGTGACACCACAACCGTTATTGTGGGACGCCCACACCGTGGCACAAGCGATGGCGACTCCCGGCCAGAAGCGGAAATTCGCGGAGTCTGCCCGACTTTCCGGAAAGCAGACGTTCAACGACTGGGCTGCGTGGCGCGCACGACGCACTGCGGGTTTGGCGATCTATCTTGCGCGCGTCCGCTCCAGCGATTTGTTAGCCCATGCGGGCTAACTCCACTTTCCTTCAGCACAGTCACGGCCGTGGGAGTCCAAGAACTCCGGCATTGTTGCCAGGAGTGCGCTCAGCTTTGCAAGCTTGTCCGCCAGCCGTGGATCTGCGCTCTTACTGATGGCGTGGTGGTAATTGTGTGCAAGGGCGGTAAGGATCGGAGCGAGGTCGCGCTCTACGAGTCTGAAGTCCGGGCCGTACCAATAAGTTGTTTGGAGGGCTTGTTCGGATCTGAGAGGGGTATTCGTCTCCCACGTCACTGGAGTCCTCACGGCCACGCGACCAATATTGCGCAGGGCGATGTTTCCGGCATCCAGTGCAATCCAACTGCGCAGTACCTGGTAGGTCGTGTCGGCGTTCTCCTCGATCTGTGCCGCGGTCTGAGAAAAGATCGGCTTCCCAAGATTCACGAGATAGTCGATCGAGTCGGCCGATACGGGATCGGCTGCAACTGCGCCGTCAAACGTAAGCGTCATCCCGAGGCCGTCTAGCACTCCATCTATTGAGTGACTGAGGATGGTGTCCACCTACTCGAGGAGGTG
>Ga0335085_10018338_pt1 | contig 10062 bp, 10 predicted proteins | sample Lox_Sample_45_FD_206712 | JGI IMG/M metagenome (GOLD analysis project Ga0335085, IMG submission 206712) | Soil microbial communities from Loxahatchee National Wildlife Refuge, Florida, United States - Lox_Sample_4.5 | ecosystem: Environmental > Terrestrial > Soil > Wetlands | place: USA... | reverse complement strand
CGGAGCCGTGGAGAGAACGTCTGCGGACAACCCCCAAATCCGAATTCGAAAATCCAAAATGCCGAGACCTTGACATTGCGGGGGGCATCTTCTAACGTAGCGAGGTTTGGTCTGATCACTCTTAGGAGAGGAGAGGCGGCGTGAAAGTTGCTTTCGTCGCATCAGAAGGGGTCCCGTTTTCCAAGACGGGTGGGTTGGCGGACGTTGTGGGCGCGCTTCCCAAGGCGCTCGCGGCCCTCGGGCACGAGGTGGAAGTCATTCTGCCTCGGTATCGCCTTACCCCGCAGGGGGCCAGCGTGCCGCACGCACAAAGCCTGACCTTGCCCCTCGCTTCCGGATACAAGTTCGCGGCCGTTCAGGACGCGGGCCGCGCCCACCAAGTACAAACTTTCCTGATCGATTGCCCGGAGTATTTTGATCGTGACGGCCTTTATCAACTGAAGGGTGAAGACTATGTTGACAACGCGCACCGTTTTGCCGCGTTCTCGATGGCGGCGTTGGAGTTACTGAAACACGGGGCGACTTCCCCTGACATCATCCATTGCCACGACTGGCAGTCGGCCCTGGTGCCTATTTACTTGCGCAATCTTTATCAGGAAGACGGCTATTTTGGCAGGACTTCGGTTGTGTTTACCCTTCACAACCTGGGTTACCAGGGCCTCTTCCCGCCCCATCTGCTGCCCCAGATTTCCCTGCACGCCGGCCTCTTCACCATCGATACACTGGAGTATTACGGTATGGTGAACCTCCTCAAAGGAGGTATCATCTTCTCGGATTTTATCACTACCGTCAGCCGCAAGTACGCGGAGGAAATCCAAACCCCCGAGTTTGGCTACGGCCTGGAGGGCGTGCTCCATTCGCGCGCGGACCGTCTGCAAGGAATCGTTAATGGTGTGGACTACGGGGAGTGGGACCCCGCCACGGACAAGCTTCTGGCGGCAAATTACACCCCTACGAACCTGAAAGGCAAGGAAGCCTGCAAGAAGGCTTTGCTCGAGAAGATGGGCGCACAGACGCCGGTTCTCCGTAGGCCCGTGATCGGCATTGTTTCACGGTTCACCTCGCAAAAGGGATTCGACCTGATCGCCTCCATCGCCGAGCAGTTGGCGGCGCTCGACCTTTACGTCGTGGCGCTGGGCACGGGCGAACCTCCGCACGAGGAATTGTTTCGAACCATGGCCGCGAAGTATCCGGAAAAATTCCTGGTGAAAATCGCTTACGACAACACTTTGGCTCACCAGATCGAAGCCGGCTCCGACATGTTCCTGATGCCCTCCCGTTATGAACCTTGCGGGCTCAATCAGATTTATAGCCTGAAGTATGGCGCCGTGCCCATCGTACGGGCTACCGGTGGCCTGGATGACACCATAGAACCTTTCGATGGCAAGTCCGGCACAGGTTTCAAATTCCAGGAGTATTCGCCCCAAACCTTGCTGGCCACGATTCACGCCGCCTTGGAGGCTTACGCCACGCCCAAGGGGTGGCATCACCTCGTGCAAAACGGCATGAAGAAGGATTTCTCGTGGACTGCTTCGGCGCGGGCCTACTCTCAGATCTACGAAACCCTGCGTAAGGCCAAAGCTTGATCGGTGCGGTGAGCGCGGTGTTTCGGGGATTTCCTTAGTTTGGGAGGTTTTATAGCATGGCGGGTAATCATACATTGGAATTTAGTGATAAGAATTTTGAGGAAGACGTGTTGAAATCCTCCCAGCCGGTGCTGGTGGATTTCTGGGCGACCTGGTGCGCCCCTTGCCGGATGATGTCATCCACGGTGGATGCCATTGCGGCGGAATACGCGGGTCGCGCCAAAGTCGGCAAGTTGAACGTGGATGAGAATCTCTCGGTCGCCAGCCGCTATGGGATTCGCAGCATCCCCACGCTCCTTCTGTTCAAGGCCGGGCAGATTCAGGAGCAGGTCGCGGGGACCCAACCCAAGGAAGTGATCAACCGATTGCTTGATAAGTATCTCGAATGAAACCCGCGCGGAATCGTGAACCTCGCGGGTGGCGCGGCCGGCTGTGACCGCGGCGGCCCAAATTAGCGGACTCACCGGGTTGTCAGAGTGGCTCGCCGCAATTCTACGTAGCCGCGGCGCGCCGGGTTACCCCCGGGACGTGGCGAGGCCGCCGGTTTGCGCGGCAAAATCTCCTCATTCCACTGCCAACCGTGGAATCGTTCGGGTTAAAATTGCAGGGCGCAACTGCGTCCAGGGGAAAAGCAGGCCAGCATGTCAACCAATGTTGTGGTGGTAGGTGTTCAGTGGGGCGATGAAGGCAAGGGCAAAGTGGTAGACGCCTTGGCGGAGCACTTCGACATTGTTGCCCGATACCAGGGTGGCGCCAACGCCGGACATACCGTCCTGGTGGGCACAAAAAAATATGTGCTCCAACTTCTTCCCACCGGCATCATCCGACCGGATAAGACTGCCGCGATCGGGAACGGCGTGGTAGTGGATCCGGAGATGTTACAGCAGGAGATTTGCAGGCTGGAGGAGGCCGGTTTAAGCATTGACCACCGCTTAAGAGTCAGTGACCGCGCACATTTGATTCTGCCCTATCACCGCGCGCACGAACTTGCTGCCGAAGCAGCTCGCGGCGTGGGGAAGATCGGGACCACTGCCAAGGGCATAGGACCGGCGTATGAAGACAAGGCGGGGCGGCGCGGCATGCGCGCCTGTGATTTGCGCGACCCGGAAAAGTTCCGCGAAAAGTGCCTTGCCATCGTCGAGGAAAAGAACCGCATCGACGCCGCACTCTTCGGCGCTCCTCCACTGAATGCCGAGGCGCTGGCCGACCACTGTTTGCAGGTGGGCGAAGGTATCCTGCCCTATATGGCGGACGTTTCCGTCTACCTCAATGCCGAAATGGATCGTGGCAAGCGCGTGCTTTTTGAAGGCGCCCAGGGAACCTTGCTGGACCTCGACCACGGGACCTACCCGTTTGTGACCTCGTCGAGTTCGGCAGCCGGGGGAGCCTGTACAGGCACTGGCGTGGGGCCCACGCGCATCAACTCGGTCATTGGTGTGTCAAAGGCTTACACCACGCGCGTTGGTAGCGGGCCCTTCCCCACCGAAGCTCTCGGGAACGATGGGGAAAAGATTCGCGAGCGCGGAGGCGAATACGGCGCCGTTACCGGACGCCCGCGACGCTGCGGATGGTTCGATGTTCCGGTCGCGCGCTATAGCGCTCGCATCAACCATCTGGAGGCGCTTGTCATCACCAAGCTGGATATCCTTGACCCCCTGCCGGAAATTCCGGTGGGGGTTGAATATGAGTACAAGGGCAAACGGTTCAAAGATTTTCCCCCGGAAATCGATAGCCTGGAGCAGATGAAGGTACATTACCGCACCGTGCCCGGCTGGCAAAAGCACACCTACGGCGCCCAGGAGGTGTCGCAATTGCCGAAGCGCGCGCAGGATTATCTCAGCTTTCTTGCTGATCAGGTGGGCGTGAAAGTCGCCATGGTTTCCACCGGACCGGAGCGCGAGCAGTGCGTGTGGTTGAATGATAATGTTTTCCTTCAAGCAGGCGCTTGACATCGTCAAAGAGAAGTTGGCCACGGCGGACCTCAGGCTGAACAGGGAGGTTGTCCCTCTCGGCGAGGCGTGGGGCCGCATTCTGGCAGAGGACGTTGCTGCGGACCGGGATTATCCACCCTTTAATCGCTCCATCCGCGATGGATTTGCAGTGCGGGCGGAAGACATTGCTGCGCCGCCCGTCGAATTGCGATTGCGTGGGGAAATTCGCGCCGGCGGGAACTTCGCCGGCGCCGTCGCTCCAGGTGAATGTGTCTCCATCATGACCGGTGCGCCGTTGCCCGCCGGCGCAGACGCAGTCGTCATGGTCGAATACACGGAGTCGCAGGGCGAAAGAATAATTATCCAACGCGGAGTTCGGTCCGGGGAGAATGTTGTTCAACGAGGAAATGAAGCCCACGCGGGCGTGGGCGTTTTGCCGCGCGGCCGGCGGTTGGGCGCGGGGGAATTAGGGCTGCTCGCCACGGTGGGAAAATCGCGGGTGTCCGTCTTTGCCCGGCCGGTGGTAGCCATACTTCCTACAGGTGATGAGGTCGTGCCGGTTGAGCGGCAGCCCGAGTGGTACCAGATTCGTAACAGCAATGCCACCTCCCTCTCCGCGCAGGTGTCCTCAGCGGGCGGCGTCCCACGCTGCCTGGAGATTGCGCCGGACCGGCCGGAAGCATTGCGAAGCCTGATGCAAGAGGGGTTGAAGGCTGACCTGCTGCTGCTGACCGGCGGGGTTTCGGCGGGGAAGTACGATTTTGTGGAACAGGTCCTTGCCGATTTGGGTGCGGAATTCTTTTTTCACAGCGTAGCCCTGCGTCCGGGGAAGCCGCTGGTTTTCGGGCGCGTGGCGGGCAAGTTCTTTTTCGGTTTGCCGGGTAACCCCGTCTCGACTTTCGTGACGTTCGCGTTGTTTGGGCGCCCGGCCCTCGCCGTTTTGGGGGGCGCAGATTTTGAGGGGCCGATTTTTCTGCGTGCGCGCCTGGGCAACCCATTTCAGCAACGAACCGGGTTGACCGCGTTTCTGCCGGCGCGCATGGACCGCTCGTCCAGCGATCCCGTGGTGAGCTTGGTAAACTGGCAAGGCTCGGGGGATCTGGTGGGAGTAGCCGCGGCCAATTACTTCATCGTCGTGCACCCGGACCAAACAAATCTCGCGGCTGGGGATTGGGTGGACGTGATGGCAAGAGATTGACGATTTTCGATCGTTGATTGACGATTGAAACCAATCGCGCTGGCGGTCGGTTTTTTCAATCGAAAATCATCAATCGAATATCGAAAATGAGACGCCGACAATCGAATATCGTCAGTTAATCATGGTTCAGAAGCTTAGCCACTACGACAACAGCGGCCGCATCAAGATGGTGGACGTGTCTTCCAAGCCTGATACCTTGCGGGAGGCGGTGGCAAGCGTCCGCGTCAAGATGAGCGCTGCCGCGCGGCGCGCCGCCCGGCGCAATCCCAAGGGGGATCCCCTGGAAATTGCGCGAGTGGCGGGGATTGCGGCGGCCAAGCGAACCGCCGAGCTTATCCCCCTCTGCCACCCTTTACTATTGAGTCATATTGATGTTCGGGCGAATTTCTGCAAGAATGGCGTCGAGATTTCATCTTCAGTGCGCACGACCGGCCCCACCGGAGTCGAAATGGAGGCTCTGACGGCGGCGGCGGTGGCGGCGTTGACAGTCTACGATATGTGCAAGGCCGCTGACCACGGCATCGAGATTTCTGAACTCCGCTTGTTGGAAAAGAGCGGGGGCAGGAGCGGCCATTATCACGCCCGGCGAAAGCACGGAGCTCGGGTTTAGTGATTCGGGATACGGGGCATGGGTTTCGGATCTCGGGTTTGCGGCATCGACTGACGCGCGGTTGTTTTTGATTCTGTATTTCGAAGTCTACATTCGGGACCGAATCCCATTTCCGTACCTCGTATCCCGAGTCCCTAAGCCCTAAGAGGTTGCTCGAGTGCCGTCAACCATCAAAATCCTCGTCGTCGATGACAACCCTACAATTCTCAACCTCATCTGCCAGACCTTGGAAAAATGCGGCGAGATCGTTACCGCCACCGATGGCGCCGATGCCTTGATGAAGGCGATTGAGACCAAACCAGATTTGATCATTTCGGACTACACGATGCCGGTCATGGACGGCCGGGCGCTTTTTGACAAACTTCGGGCACGCAAGGAAACCCAGAGTATTCCCTTTGTCTTCCTCGCTTCACAACAGGAAATTGATGAGCGCCTGCGCATGGTTTTGGAGGGTGTGGAGGATTACTTCGTCAAGCCCTTTTTCGCCCGTGACCTTTTGCAACAGGTGCGCCGCATCACGGCGCGATTGCTTCAGCAGCGCATGGAAAAGCAGGGGGGCGGGGCGGGCATCAAGGGGCACCTCGCTGAGATCAGTTTGATTGACTGGATGCAGTCTCTCGAACAGGGCCGCAAGACCTGCGCGCTGGTGCTGCGCTCGGGCAACGAGGAGTGTACGCTCTATTTCAGCGATGGCCAGGTGAACCACGCCGTTTGTGGCGATTTGAAAGGGGATCCCGCGGTATATAAAGTCCTGACCTGGATGGATGGTGATTGGGAAGTGGATTTCCAAAAGAACTCCCCCGAACACACGACCACCAAATCCACACAGGGCCTGATGATGGAGGGCCTGCGGATCCTGGACGAATCCAACCGCGACGCGGGGTAAGGCAGGTGTCAGGTTTCAGGTTTCAGGGGTTAGGTTCGAGGTGCAGGGGGTTGGGTAATTTCGAATTGTGAATGATATATAGTGAATTGTCCCTGCTAATCGCCATTTAGTGTCCACCTTTCACCATTTCCCCAGCACCTAGCACCCAGGCCCCACAGACTGACACCTGGCACCTATAACCTAAACTATGCTGCGCGCCAAAATTCTAGTCCTGAGTGACACGTCCTCGCGGGGCGAGCGCCCGGATTTGTCTGGCCCGGCGGTTCGCGACCTGCTGGAAGCGCGCGGATGGCAGGTGGCCGCAATCGAAATCCTCGCCGATGATTTGAATACGATTAAGCAGCGGTTGGAGGCTCTCACCGATGGGGACGACTGCGATGCCGTGGTTACCTCGGGCGGCACGGGCGTGGGTCTTCGCGATGTGACTCCAGAGGCAACGCGCGCCGTCATCGAAAAGGAAATCCCCGGTCTCGCGGAACTGATGCGCGCCGAAGGCGTCAAAATGACGCGCCGAGCGGTGATATCGCGGGGCGTCGTCGGCGTACGCAAGGGCAAGCTCATCGTAAACCTGCCCGGCAGCCCGCGCGGCGCCCGCGAGTCAATCGAGAGTATTTTGGATTTACTCCCTCACGTCGTTGACCTCATCCAGGGCCGCACGGCCCATCACGATTAGCGTAGCGCCCGGCTTTGTGAGCAGGATGCGCCGCGGGAGGAAATCCGGTGGCGCCTTGGGTAATACATTCGGCGCTGCAAACGGTAGGTGCTCAGTGATGTGCGGGACGTGATGGTGCGCGATGCATTCAACTGGCCCGATGGAGGCGTCGGGCTATAAGTTTCCACATCACCAACAGGAACCCGATCCCGATCAACAGGAGGCCGACTGTGCCCGGCTCGGGTGCGTGTGCATTTGGAGGCACAGGTGCGTTGGTTTGGGCGTAAACGTTGGGCACGCCGATGGCCGCAAATAGCAAGGGGATGATCATCAAATATTTTCGCATTTCCACATTCCACCTCATTGAAAATTTGGAGCCTTTACTTGCGCCCCATCGAAAACCCCGTATGGTTCATACGGTGCGTCGTATCTGCTGCCCGTGGGCCGGTCGGCACCCGGTTATCTACGCCCTCAATGCCAGACTATTCTGCTAGAGAGCCGCCCTGTTACCCTTACATAATGACCGAATTCCCGATTTGCCGTCAATGGTACCAAAGGGCAATAGCGTTGCCCATCGGTACCAATTATCACTCAAATAATGTCTCGTTGGCCCCTGAGCCCGTGTGGCTGGCCCCCGCCAGAATTACGAGGTTCATCAAGCCACAAATTCAGCCAAAACAAATCGACACTTAGTGATTGCCGCCTTAAGCTGCGCGACGCCCCATATTAAAATGCCCCGCTCCCTTCCGGACGGCTTCCCTTGGCGGAATATTCCCTCGACTTCCTGCCCCATCAACCCTAAGCCGAGAGGTGATACCATAAGGTTGCGCGCCGTCTACAACCGCAGTTATAATCAGGTCGTGGATAAGGGGTAAGGCTCCCTCGAAATGTCGACTCCGTCGCTTGGCCCTTCGCTCCCGCCTGCCGGACAAAACTTGACCTCTCGACCCGCAGCCACGTCGCTTGCAGATTATGCAGCGAGAATGGCCTCGCCGAGGAACGTGCTTTTCCTGCTACTTGTTATAGTGTCCCTTTCCGCATTTTGGATGCCGCTGAGGGCTCTTCTGCATTATTCCCTCTGGGGAGACAACCAGTACGACAAGTACTCCTATACAATGGCGATCCCCTTCATAACCATGATGCTCGTGTTTTTCGAACGCAACAAAATCTTCGCGAGAGTCCAATACTGTTTTCGGACTGGAGTCATTCTGCTTCTCACAGGAGTGATATTAAATTGGTTCGCAGAGCGGGCCCTGCATCAACTCGGAGCGGATAACTCCCTTTCAACAAGAATACTCGGATTGGTTATATTCTGGCTTGCGGGATTCATACTCTGTTATGGAACACAAGCGTTCCGGGCGGGAGCGTTCCCGCTCTTGTTCCTCTTCCTGACGGTGCCTATCCCTGATTGGTTGCTCGACAAGCCCATTACGGCTGTGCAATACGGGTCAACCGTGGTGTGCTCTCTGGTGTTCAGCCTGGTCGGCGTTCCGTTTCTGCGGAATGGGTTGGAGTTTTTCTTGCACAACACCGCTATCGTGGTGGCGAAGGAGTGCAGTGGGATTCATTCAACCTTGGCCATCTTCATCATTAGTCTCATCGCCGGGCACCTTTTTCTTCTCTCCGGCTGGAAGAAGGTGGTGCTGATTCTTTTCGTATTGCCCATTGTGTGCGTTACCAATGGCCTGCGAATTGCCGGCCTGACGCTGCTCGCTGAATACGTGGACGCAAGCTTTTTGCAAGGCAATCTTCATCGTAAAGGTGGGGTCGTTTTCTTCCTGCTAGCCCTGCTGATTTTGTTCGTAATTCTTCAACTCCTAGGAAGGGGGCAAGGCCGCATGAGCCTAACGGTGAAGCCTCCGCAGAGCGGAGGTCAAGCAAGCGCCTCTGTTGCCGGGTGACGGCCCGCCCTTTTCTGGGAAGGAACCCACGACCTGAGTGTTCACGCGATAATTTCTTCACGGATTGCCTTTGAGGGCTGCGGTTCTTACCCGGACTTGCGCTCCCGAACCTGAGAATAGGCGTCCATCATTGAGCTTTGCAGTTTTTGCAAGGTAAGAAGCACGGACCCCAAAAACGGTGGTCCGCGCTACTCATCTCGTTGATCTCTTGGCGGGCTGTGTTATCATAGGTTTGAATGATCCTGTCGGAGTCCCGATGCCGGGCGTGTTCCAACCCGCTCACCTGTTTTTCATTCTGCTGATCGTCTTAATACTGTTCGGCCCCGGCAAGCTCCGGAAATTCGGTGAGGGCCTGGGGCGCAGCATTTCGCATTTGCGTGGCGAAAGAGGCCATCTTCGCGGCGCCCTGTTCATGGCACAGGGGGTTGATCCCAAAATCGGCCGCGACGTTGGCGACATGCTTCCGGACAAAAATTGGAATCGCACCCGGACATTGTACTCATGCCTGCTCGCCTTCCTGATTGGCAATACAATTTACATCCTTCTTTCACCCATCCTTCCTGCCGCCGCCCGGATGGACACAGGATCAAGCCCCGGATTGGCCGCGATCGTTGACCTCTGGACCTGTTTACTGGTTTTTGGGTTCTTCCGCCTGTTGAGGTTAGCAAGCAGGAAAGGCCACCAGTCAGGACTGTCCTGACCGCTACCCGCTGTCCGGGCGTCCCTACCGCGATGCGCATGTTGGCTGCAGTTTGATCTGCGTTGTTATACAGGCACGTTGTCGTTCGGCTGTCATCCGATTTTGACTGAGACCGTAGGTGAACAGTGTGCGCCCAGATGCGTCGCGCGCTGCTTTGATTGTCGATAGCGGGAAGCGGCCTCCGCAAGTATCAGCCTTGATTTCGTCCTTCCCCATTCGCTCAAGGACCAATTTCTCGGCGTATTCGTTCAGACGCACGGTCAGACGCTCCGGCCCGGGCTGTTGGCGCTGCAGCGCCGCGCACTCCAGATCAACCATGTTGGCGACAGTCGTCCAGCCTCGAACCTCTTCGCCAGTAAGGCCGTCCAAGAACCGCGTGTTTGCCCAAAACGCAATCGCTTGGGCCGCCGGCCCATCTGGCGCACTTGCATTCACTGGAGGGTCGTCGTGTCTGCAGAATTGAGGGAGCCCGACCTTCGGAAGCTCTTTCCTCAAATCCAAGGAGTCAAACTCACGCACACCTACCGTGTACGGAATTTCGCAGAGATAATGGCCTTGATTTCCGGCCGGTCTGTCCTTGTCGATTGAAGGAATTTAC
>Ga0335085_10018337_pt1 | contig 10063 bp, 4 predicted proteins | sample Lox_Sample_45_FD_206712 | JGI IMG/M metagenome (GOLD analysis project Ga0335085, IMG submission 206712) | Soil microbial communities from Loxahatchee National Wildlife Refuge, Florida, United States - Lox_Sample_4.5 | ecosystem: Environmental > Terrestrial > Soil > Wetlands | place: USA: Florida... | reverse complement strand
GTCGGTTGGCCATCCTGAAGGTGCTCTGGTGGCCCAATGGAATGTCGCTTTGGGAATGGGTCTGCTACGGGTGCCGAAGCTTCCCGAGGAGATTGCGCCTGCGCAGCAGAACCTGTATGCCGCCGCCGGACAGGCGGCATCCTTGCTGGCCAACAGCAAGTACGACGATGCATTTGTGATTCTGCAGAAACTTCTGAAGGACTATCCCAACACGCCGTTCCTGCACTATGCCTATGGCGCGGCGCTGGCGTCGCTATCGCAGTATGACGAAGCGACTGGCCAACTCAAAGAGGAGATCAGAATATCTCCGAACAGTGCTCTCCCCTATATACGCATGGCATTCATCGACCTGAAGACGCACCGCGCCAATGACGCGCTTGCCGACGCACAGAAGGCCGTACATCTGGCACCGAAGTCACCGGAAGCGCACTACGTTCTGGGGCGGGCGCTGCTAGGCACCGGCGACACGGCGCAGGCCATCAGCGAACTCACGATTGCCGACGAGATGATGCCCAACAGCCCGGAGATCCACTATCATCTCGCGCGCGCCTACAGCAAAGCGAATCAAGCGGCCAAAGCCGACCAGGAAAGAGAGACCTTCGCACGCTTGAACGCGATCGCGGAGCATCAGAGAAGCATGCGCGGAAGTCAGGCCTACGGCGCCTCGCACGAGCAGCAAACCGACTTGTCCTTGCCTCCCGTCGCCGCGGCCAAGGAAGCGGCATCGTCGCCCAACTAGCCGGCCGGCCGCGGGCAGAAGGATCTATCTAGCGGCAAATATTCGTCTGCTCGATATTGTTCATTTGTGACCGGATATGGTTATACTTGCGGCTTGCAATTTGAATTGGGCTGTAACAGGCAGGGTCACTTCGCAAGGGCGCAATTACGAACGGGGAGCTCGCGGCGCCCGCCCGGTCGATTCGCGGACCACCAATTCCGGAACGACCAGGATTTCGCTTTGGTGCCCGTCTTTGCCTTCAATACGGTCAACCAGCGTCTGTGCCGCCAGCGCGCCGATCTTGTGCAGCGGCTGGCGCACGGTTGTGAGACTGGGCAAGTGATAGGCCGCCTCGCGGATATCGTCGAAGCCGACCACCGATATATCTTCCGGAACTCGTTTACCGGTTTCTTTAATGGCGCGTATTGCGCCTACGGCCGAAACATCGTTGTAAGCAAAAAGGGCTGTAAAGGGAACCTTTCGCGACAACAGTTCTTTGGTGGTTTCGTAACCCAATTGCGGCGAAGGATCGTCACCCGGCAGTTGGGTCACCAGTATGGCGGGCAGCTCGATGCCGCGCACCCGGGCCGCTTCCTGAATGCCTTCCCATCGTGCCCCGGAATCGACGCTGAGGGGCTGTCCGCGTATCACCGCGATTTCCCGGTGGCCCAGATCGGCCAGGTGGTCCATCACCAGTTGCGCCGCCTTCACGTGGTCAAGCGTCATGTTAGTGACGCCGTCAATCGTCTTGTGGCCCGAAATCGCTACGGTGGGCACCAAAGGACTGGTCACCAATGTGGTATCGATCGTGATGAAACCCTCGGCCCCACGCACTTTCAGGATATCGGAATATTGCAGGACGAGTTGTGCGTCGTGGTGATGGACCACGGTCACGAAAATGTACTTGCGCTCACTGAGGGCGGATTCAATGCCGCTGATCACGACGCTACCGTACGGGTCGCCGATTTCGGCACAGATCACTCCCACGGTATAAGTGCGCTTCTTTCGCAACGTTCGCGCAAAGTAGTTGGGCTGGTAATTCAGTTCGCGGGCGGCGGCAAAAATCCGGTCCTTGGTGTGCTGGGGGATCGCCTTGGCGTAAGGCGAATCGTTCAGAACCGCCGAAACGGTGCCCTTGGTCAGTCCCAAGTGCTTGGCCAGTTCCTTAAGCGTGGTCCCTTGCTGGTTGGGTTGCTTCGCGCGTTCCGGCATGCCCTCGTCACACAAAACTGGAATCTAAGCACGAGTGTGCCCTCAACGCAACCGGTTTTCTTAAGAAAAAACTGCGAAGAAGCAGGAAAACGAGAATTCCGTACCGTTTTGGGAATTTCGGGTTTCGAAAAGGAACGCCGATGCCGGTCCGACGCTAAAAAGTGTTTTTTTTTGTTGACAGCTACATGGGTCAATAACATAAATTAACTAGTCGCGGGTTGAAGCAGAACCGGTTCTTCTGGTGGAATTTAGAGAACCGATATTTCTCGGTAGCACAATTGGACGACCTTGATCGGTCACACAATTTTGTAGAAGGCGTGTGCGGGGCAAGCCCGAACTACGGGACAAATTCGCAGACGTTGCAACGAAACGAAAAAATGTTTCTGGTGGGGGAACAAATGAAACGTTTGGGTAGCTGGCTATTCCTAGCCCTGATGGTTGTTAGCCTGCTGTCAGTGCCACTCGTGGCGCAGAAGACCTCAGGTACGATCCGGGGTATCGTTACTGATCCGTCGGGCGCGGTCGTCGCCAACGCACCAGTAGCGATCAAGAACAATTCGACAGGTTTGGAGCGGACCGTCATGACCAATAGTCAGGGCGAGTACGTCGCTCCCGAACTTGCTGTCGGTGTTTACACGCTGACCGTCAAGGCTCCGAACTTCAAGGAGGCGGTCTCCAGCAACGTCGACTTGCACACCTCCAGTACCGAAACTGTCAACATCCAGCTTCAGGTGGGAAGCACCTCGGAGCAGGTGACGGTGGCGGCGAGCGAGGTCCAGGTTCAGACCGACAGCGCGGCACTGGGCGAAGTTGTCACGGGCGAGCAGGTACGCGAACTGCCGCTGAACGGACGCAGCTTCGTACAGTTGACGCAGTTGCAGCCGGGCGTCTCCGCCGCCGACAACTTCAGCGCCAACAACAAAGGCCTGCTGGCTGGTGTCGACTTCTCGGTAAACGGCAATGCGACCACGAACAACCTGTTCCTAGTCGACGGCGCCAACAACAACGACGTAGGTTCGAACCGCACCATCCTGATTTATCCGTCGATCGAAGCGATCAGCGAATTCAAGATGTTGCGTAACTCCTACGGACCGGAATACGGCCAGGCATCCGGCGCGGTCATCAACATCGTGACTCGCAGCGGGTCGAACCAGTGGCACGGCGATGTCCTGTACTTCGGCCGCAACGACGCTCTGAATGCCGAAGAATGGTTCGCGCATGCCTCGGGTGTCGCGGCGGCAGCCAGCGGAACCCCGCTTCCGCACAACGGCAAAAACGAATTGCGGCGCAACGACTACGGATACTCCATCGGCGGCCCCATTAAGAAAGACAAGCTGTTCGTCTTCTGGAGCCAGGAGTGGAACAAAGAGATCCGTGGTATTACCCGTCAGTCCTGCGTGCCGTCGCAGGCGGAACGGGATGGCGACTTCACCAATCCGACCTGCGGTGAACCGCAGCCGACGGGTTTGGTGGCAGCCGGTTTAGCTAATGCGGCGACCCCCTACAAGCTCAACGCGCTTGATCCTGGCGGCTCAACGCTGGTGCAGTGGCTGCCCTTGCCGAACCTGGGCACACCGCTTCCCGGTGGAGCTGACTGGAGCGCGTCGCTGAACACACCGATCAATTGGTCGCAGTGGAACCTGCGTTTGGACTACAACATCAGCCACTCGCAGACCTTGATGTTTCGCATGACCAAGGACAGCTGGACCAACAATTCGCCGAACGGCAACTCGACGCTGGGTCTGTGGGGCGATGCCATTTATCCGGCGCTGAACAGCAACTGGTCGCAGCCGTCGAAGCAGATCATCGGACGTTTGACGTCGACCATCGGAACTTCAATGGTGAACGACTTGGAGTTCGCCTACTCCGATAACCGCATCAACATCACGCCGGGCGGCACTGACCCCGGCCTGCTGGTACAGTTAACGGATGCGATCCCGACCAGCTATCCGAAGGCCCTTAAGACCTCCAAACTCGGAACTCCGACGCTTTGGGGCGGCTTGGGCGGATACACCAGCGGCAACACGCTGTGGCTGATCGCACCCTGGTATAACAGCCTCGACATCTACACCGTGCGCGACGACTTCTCGAAGGTCATCGGGGCACAGACGCTGCGGTTCGGCGCCTTCCTGGGATGGAATGGCAAGAACGAGTACGACGGTTCCACCAGCTCGACTGAATACCCACAATTCGGAACCAGCTGGGGTGCCGGCGTTTCCACAGGGAACGACCTGGCCAACCTCCTGATCAAGAACCAGGTATGGAGCAACCTCGGCGAGCAGTCGACCAACACGAACGTTCACCTGCGGTGGCGCGACTACGAATTCTATGCCGCCGACAACTGGAAGGCGCGCCGGAACCTGACGATCGACCTTGGCGTCCGGTATTCGATCCTGCCTCCTCCGTTCCAGCCCAACAACCAGTTCACCAGCTTCCGTCCACAGCTGTGGAGCCAGGCTCTCTACGACCAGTACGGCTCCGCCGATGCTTGCAACGGTCTCGTTACGGTTCCTGGATATAGTCCTTGCCAAAACGCAAACGCGATCTTTGGCACCAACTTCACACCGGCAGCGTATGGACAGAACAAGTATCTGAAGGACGTGAACTATCACGACTTCGCACCCCGTATTGGTGTTTCGTGGGATCCCACGGGCAATGGCGACATGGCCCTCCGCGCCGGCTTCGGTCAGTTCTACCAACGTGACCGTACGACTCCGGCGTACGTGAATGCCAACAATGCGCCGTTCTCGGTGAGCAACACGTTTACCCGTACGCTCGATACTGCTCCGACCAACATCCTCGGCGGTGCGGCTTCGCCGGCCGGCGGATATGACCCGAGCGACCTGGTGTCCAATTCGCTGCAATGGAACTTGACGTTCCAATGGGCACCTCCCAAACTCGGACGGAACACGACCATCGAAGTGGGATACGTGGGCAACCACGCAATCCACCAGCTCAACAACTACGATACGAACCCGGTGCCGCAGGATCAGTGGATCAATGGCGTGTTCTCCAGTAGCATCAACAACCTGAGAACCTACCCCGGCTGGAACACGCTGGTCTGGTGGCTGAATAATGGAAGCGCGTCTTACAACTCACTGCAGGTGCTGTTCAAGACGCAGATCCAGAAATTCCAGCTGCAGGCTGCGTACACGTGGGGACACTCCATCGGCGATATCACCCAGACGAACTCGTCCGGTGGAACCTCGTATGACACCTACACATGGGGCGCGGACCCGAGTCTCGATCGCGGTAACACCGCAATCAACCGCCCGCAGGTGTTTGTGGCCAACGCCGTGTACTACCTGCCGGACCTTAAGGGCCAGAATGGAGTCATCCAGGCGGTTGCCGGAGGATGGGAGCTGGCGGGAATTACCCAGTACGCTTCGGGTGCTTCCAACTCGCTCTACCAGACGGGAGTCGCCGAGGCGACGGCCTTCTTGGCTGTTCCGCAGACCGCAGGGCCGAGCTCACTGCTGGGTGATGGATTTACCAACAACCAGCGTCCGCTGATCTCAGGAAACGGTTGCGGCGGCAGCAAGGTCAGTGAAGCGCAGGTGGTCAATCCACTGGCGGTTACGCTGATTGGCTACCCCCTGGGGACGTACCCCAGCGGTGTTGAACCGCGCGGTTACTGCTACGGGCCGGGTCTGGTCAACACGGACTTCTCGGTTGACAAGAACTGGCGGGTATGGGGTGAGAGGATGCGGATCCAGTTCCGTATGGACTTCTTCAACCTCTTTAACCATCCGAACTTCCGTGGCGACCAGGTCAACAACTTCGGCGCAAACGGCGGCTCGACGATTCAAAACGTCAACTGCGGTCCGGCTAATAATGCGGGCTTGTATCAGCCCTGCAGCCCGAGCAACAACATCATTACCCGGCAGACGTACAACCAGAGTGCCGGATTTGCGACCAACACAAGAGGTGGCAGAGAACTGCAGTACGGTTTGAAGATCATCTTCTAATCGTGGCGCTCGTCAACTCGTAACCTCCAACCGGCAGTACTTGTTAAAATCAAGTACTGCCGGTTACTTTTTGGGATACTTTGCAATTTGCGTGGTGCCCCTGCGCAGGTCTGTGTCCAGTAAACATCGTGGTGCCGTGATCGTTATTGGGTTTCGTCTTCGTTGTCGGCTAGCCTGCCTTGTTCTTGCTCTGGCCTTGCCGCATCTGGTCTTCGCATCCGCTTCGCAACCGCAAACGACTGCCAGGCGTCCTCACGAGCCGCAAGGGAAGACTGAGGCTGCGACCCGGGTTTCGCCCTATCAGGAGCTGCAGAGGCGCCTGGAGGCGCAGCATGAGGCCATTCAGTCAGGGAATCCGTCCACGGTGGAAACTACAAGCCGCGCGGTAGTGTCGTTCGCGTTGCGCGGGATGGCCCAGATTCGGAGTCTGGAGGCAGCCTGGCCGCAAGCGGTTGAGCTCTATCGGCAGTCGCTGGCTCTGGAAGACGATGTGTCGGCCAGACTGGCCCTGGCGAGTGCCTGTATATCGGCGGACCGCTACGACGAAGGACTTGTCGAGGTGAACAAGGTCCTCGCCGCGGAACCCAAGAATCCCGAGGCCTGGGACATTAAGGGCAAGATCCTGATGGCCAAGGAGGACTACAAGGGAACCGTGGACGCGATCAGCCGGTCGCTGGCACTGAATCGCAACCCAAATGCGCAATTGCTGTTGGCGCTGGCGTATCTCAACCTGAAGGACAAGGCCAAAGCGCAAGGCGTCTTTCAGGAAATGCTGAAGGATTACGGGGATCGCGCCATCTGGCATGTGATCTTCGGGGGCGCCTATCGTGAGACCGCCTATCAGTTTGAGGCCGTCGAGGAGTTTCGCAAGGCCCTCACCATGGATCCGAATGCGCCGCACGTTCATTACTTCCTGGGCCTGACGCTGATGGAGATCAACAACAACGGCACGACTCCCGAGATCCTCCACGAATATCGGGAAGAAGTTAAGCAGTTCCCCGACGATTTCTTCGGCAACTACGGATTGGGCGGGCTGGAATCGCGGGACGGCGATACGCAGGAGTCGAACAAACATCTGTCGGCAGCCTCCAAATCTCAACCCAACAATCCTGACCCCTATATGTACATGGGTCTCAATGCCTTCAAAGATCACGACAACGCGACGGCAGAGATGTACTTGCGCAAGGCCATTACGCTCACCGGAGACGACGTGTCGCGTAACGACTACAGTATTCGCCGGGGCTACATTGCGCTGGCGCGCATCCTGTCAAGCCAAGGCAAGAAAGATGAGGCCCAAGTTTACTTCGACAAAGCCAAAGCCTTAAGCGATCTGCAACACGAAGCCAACGAGAAGGCTTTCGCGTCGTATTTGACAAAGAATCAGGACTCCTCGCCGGGAGTACTCATCACCAAGCCTCCGCCGAGGCCAAGTGTTTCTGCCGCGGATGCCTCGCAAGTCGATTTCACGGCGGACATAGGCAAGGTGCAGCTGGAACAGACGCGCCTTACTCCGGAACAGGTGGAAGAGGCCGAGAAGCGGGTGAAAATGCTGCGCGCTATCCTGGGCACGAGCTACAACGACTGGGGTACTTCCGAGGCGCGACGGGGACAGTACGCAATGGCGCTGTCGCACTTCCACGATGCCGAGAAATGGGACGATTCCGCGACGGGACTGATGCGCAACATCGGACTGGCAGCGTTGAAATTGGGCGACAACGAGGAGGCCGCGAGGGCCTTCCGGGTTGCGGTCTCCAAGGACCCCAACGACGTCCAGGCGCGCGCCATGTTGGCCATTTCGCTGTATTCTTCGCACAACTATCCCGAGGCGGCGAAGGCGTTTGAAGAAGTTGGCGACGGCGTTTATCGGGACCCTCGCATGACCTACGCATGGGCGTACTCGCTCGCCAAGATCAACGATCCGAAGAAGACGGTTGAAGTCCTGGGCAAGTTGACGGCCCAGCCGTTGCCCAAGGAAATGTGGATGACAGCAGGGGACCTGTACACCCAGGTCGATGATCAGGAGGACGCGTTACGTTGTTTCCGAAAGGCAATCGAGCTGGATCCGAACACGGAGCGCGCGCACCACTTCGCCGGGGTGGCGCTGATCCGGCTGGGGCGGCCGTCGGAAGCCATTCCGGAACTTGAAGCGGAGCTGAAACTGTCGCCGAACGATCCCGACACGCAGTACAACCTTGCCTACGCCCTGCTGGAGACATCACAAAAAGACCAGGCGATGGTGATCTTGCAGAAGCTCACCGCCGAGCATCCCGACCATGCTCAGGCGCAATATCAGCTTGGCAAGGAACTGTTGAACTCGGGAGACAAGAATGGAGCCGTCGCTCACCTTGAAGCTGCTGCCCGGCTGGAACCGAATGTCGATTACATCGCCTATCAGCTTCAAGCCGCGTATCGAAAGGCAGGGCGCACCTCTGACGCCGATAAGGAGATGCAGGTCTACCGGGAAATCAAAGACAATCAGCGGGAGAAAAGCACTCCGCAACCGAAACAGTAGGGCAATTCCATTGCGACGGATGAAGAGCCTGCGGAAAGAAAAGCAGATCCCTCGGGGCTGAAGCCACCCGGATGACAAAATAAAAGATGCGGTACGGCGCAGCTGAAGCTGCGCTCCTTTAAAACAACGGGCGAGATTTTCCGCAGCCTTCAGGCTTTCCAGTTGACAGCACAACGCCTCTCGCTACTCGCCATTGCCAATTCCAGAGCGCGCATGACGTTCAGCGCCGACTCCGGTGTCACCGCGAGCGCCGCTGTGCCGAGGATCGCATCGCGAACGTTGGCATAGTAACGGCGGTAGTCGCCCGGCAACGTGGGAAGCTGCTCCTTCACAAACGAGTCCCCCTGGGTTTCGAGTAGCGTTCCCCAGCGCTCGGGGGCTTCATAGCCCCAGAATTCGCTGGAGGGCGTCTCCCCGCGTTTCAGGGCATCTTCCTGCGGATCGAGGCCATATTTGAGGTAGCCGCCCTGTACCCCCTGAATGGCAAAGCGCGGGGTTGGGGTACTGACGAGCACGCCGCCGCGGAGCAGAGCGCGCCGGTTCGGATAGTAGAGGACCAGGTCGAAGGCGTCATCCACGATGGCTCCGGTGCGCTCGATGCGAACGTCGGCGGCGATGGCGTCGGGCGTGCCAAACAGAAGCAGGGTCTGGTCGATCAGGTGCGGCCCCAGGTCAAACAAGAGTCCGCCGCCAGGCTCAGGCCGCTCGCGCCAGACATCCTTTACATGAGGCCGGAAGCGATCAAAGTGCGATTCGTATAGAACAACGCGCCCGAGTTTGTCATCCGCAAGCAGGCGCTGAACGGTGAGGAAGTCGCCGTCCCAACGACGGTTCTGGTAAACGGAAATGATTCGTTGCTGCTTTTGCGCAACCCTCACCAACTCGGCGGCTTCGGCATAGTTGGTGGTAAAGGGCTTATCCACGACCACGTTGCGCCCGGCCTCAAGACACTGCCTGGCTAACTCGAAATGAGAAGTGTTCGACGTTGCAATGACAATGAGGCGGAGACTGTCGATCGCGAGCAAGTCGTCGAGGGTACGGACTACGCGCGCCGTGGGATAGGCCCGCTCCGCTTCTGAACCGTGGCGTTGAAGAATTGCCGCCAGACGGAGCCCGTCGACGGCAGAGACCACTGGGGCGTGGAAGGTGCGCCCGGCAAACCCGAAACCGATAAGACCGACGTCGATCATGTTGTGTCCAAAGCTCGCGGAATAGCGAGCACAGCAAGTTTATCGGATGTCTGTGGGCTGCCAAGGTTCACAGCGGTCTGATCGTCCGCTTGTTACCATAGGCGTTTCGTGATTCGGAGGCGCATCTTGATTCGAAGACCGACGCTTTGCTTTGTGTTACTTCTCCTGTCGCTGAATCTGTTCGCGCAGGGCGACGCGATGGCATGGAAGCGCGCGCAGCACCTGCGGCACGGGATCAACGCCGGCGAGTGGTTTGCGCAGTCGCGTGACTACAGCCCGCAGCGGTTGCGATCGGTCACCACGCTCGACGATATCGCGAAAATGCACACCATGGGTTTCGATCACGTGCGGCTCAGCATCGATCCCGCGATCTTCCGCTGCAGCGGGCCGTGGAACCAGTGCGATACCGTGCAGGTGCTCGATGAAGTGATTGCCAAGGCGTTGTCGCAGGACCTGGCGGTGA
>Ga0335085_10018336_pt1 | contig 10063 bp, 10 predicted proteins | sample Lox_Sample_45_FD_206712 | JGI IMG/M metagenome (GOLD analysis project Ga0335085, IMG submission 206712) | Soil microbial communities from Loxahatchee National Wildlife Refuge, Florida, United States - Lox_Sample_4.5 | ecosystem: Environmental > Terrestrial > Soil > Wetlands | place: USA... | reverse complement strand
TCCTCCTCCTGTGGTGGCGGCGGCGCGGCGGCGAAGCTGACGGCAGCGGGGCCCTCGGCCAGCCAGGCCACCCTGCTGGCCGACGCGCGCTCGCTCCCGCACGCCGGCGCGGCCCCGAACTTCACCGACACCGAGCGCTGGTTCAACACGCCGGGGGACCGGCCGCTGTCGCTGGCCTCGCTGCGGGGGAGGGTCGTGCTGGTGGACTTCTGGACCTACACCTGCATCAACTGCATCCGCACCCTGCCCTACCTGAAGGCCTGGGACGCCGCCTACCGGCACGACGGTCTGACGATCGTCGGCGTGGAGACCCCCGAGTTCGCCTTCGAGCACGACGCCGGCAACGTGCAGGACGCGATCCAGCAGTTCGGGCTCCGCTACCCGGTCGTCCAGGACAACGAAATGGGGACGTGGAACGCCTACGGCAACGAGTACTGGCCCGCCGACTACCTGATCGACGCGACCGGCCAGGTGCGCTACGCGACCTTCGGCGAGGGGGACTACGGGAAGACCGAAACCGCGATCCGCGCGCTGCTGGCGGCGGCGGGCGCACAGGTCGGCGCTCACAGCCACGCGACCGGCGTGATCGTGCCCTCGAATCTGGCCACCCCGGAGACCTACCTCGGCACCGAGCGCGCCGAAGGCTGGATGCAGGGCCCGATCGCCGGCCTGCACGACTACGGGCCGGCGCCCAGCGTGCCCCCCGGGCTCAACACGTTCGAGTACAGCGGCAGCTGGCGGATCGCCGGCCAGCCGGCGGAAGCCGTATCAGGTGCCGGCATCGACCTCGGGTTCAAGGCCAAGGACGTCTACCTGGTGCTGAGCTCGCCCGGCGAACGCCCCCTGCCCGTGAGGGTGCTGCTGGACGGCCGTCCGATCTCCGCCGCCGACGCCGGCGCCGACGTCCACGGGGGCGTGGCGACGGTGCGCCGCCAGCGTCTGTACGCGCTGGTCGCGCTCCCGCACGACGGGCGCCACCACCTCGCGCTGCGCTTCGCCGACGGCGTCACCGGCTACGCGTTCACGTTCGGCTAGACCAGGAAGACGTATTCCCGCTTCGGCGAGCCTCCCGGCTGCGAGGTGTTCGTGATGACGACGTTGCCCGCTTCACTCGAAGGCGCTGCGTCTTCGATCACCATCCAGCAGCTCTGACCCGGAGGTCGACCACGCGCCAGGGAGACGGGCTGCGGGCGCGAATACAATGCTCGGCATGGAGGGCTCGATGGCCGAGACGAGCGCCCGCAGCTGGCTGCGGTGCTACCGCTGCTGGTCACGGGACCTCGAGGTCCAGGTCCACTACGAGGGAATCCACAAGATCGACCCGGACACGGGCGAGCGGGCCGAAGTCGTGGACGAGCTCCAGGAGGCCGTCGTGCAGTGCCTGGAGTGCATGCACGACCAGCCCCACCTCGGCTTCAACAACGGCCGCGTGGAGCCGGTGGAAGACCGCTGGGAACGGATGATCGCGGGGACCCCGTGGGTCGCCTCCTGCACCGTCGCGGTGGACGCCGACGACGTCGAGAGCTGCTCCGGCCCGGAGGCCGGCGACGCGCTCTCCTACGCCGCCTTCGGCGACCACGGGGTGAGGGAGTTCTTCACCCACGTGCGCTTCCACAAGCACGAGGAGGACTCCCGCATCATCGTCCACCTGCTGGTCGAGCTCTACGCGCGCTCGCTCGAGGAGGCCACCGACGTGCTCGAGTCGGCCGCCCGGGGCTCGTTGACGATCACCTCGCTGGCGGAGGAGTCCCGCCCGCCGGCGGCCGCGAGCGAAGCCCACGGCCACGAATAGCTCCTAGCCGAGCCGCTCCTGGAGCGCGCGAAGCTGGGCGTGCAGCTCCTCGGGGAGCTGCCGGAAACGGCCGTAGTGCTCGTGGAACTGGGGCAGCTGGGCGCGCCACTCGGCGTTGTCCACGCGCAGCAACTCGGCGACCTGCTCGTCGGTTATCTCAAGGCCCCGCGTGTCGATGCCCTCCTCCCCCACCGGAGGGATCAGGCCGATCGGGGTCTCGCGGGCGGCGCCGTGGCCGGCGCAACGCGCGAACACCCAGGCGAGCACGCGCGAGTTCTCGCCGAAACCGGGCCACAGGAAGCGCCCGTCGTCGTCCTTGCGGAACCAGTTGACGTAGAAGATCTTCGGGAGCTTGGCCCCCGAGGTGCGCCCGATCTTCAGCCAGTGGGCGAAGTAGTCGGCCATGCTGTAGCCCAGGAACGGCAGCATCGCGAAGGGGTCGAAGCGCAGCTCGCCCACCGTGCCGGCGGCCGCCGCGGTCTTCTCGGAGCCCATCACCGAGCCGAGGAACACCCCGTGCTCCCAGTCGAGCGCCTCCGTCACCAGCGGCACCACGGTCGAGCGGCGCCCCCCGAACAGCATCGCGTCGATCGGCACGCCCGCGGGGTCCTCCCACTCGGGCGCGATCGCCGGCGTCTGGTCGGCGCGGACGGTGAAGCGGGCGTTGGGGTGCGCGGCCGGCGTCTCGGAGGCGGGCGTCCAGTCGTTCCCGCGCCAGTCGATCAGGTGCTCCGGGGGCTCCTTTGTGAGGCCCTCCCACCAGACGTCGCCGTCGTCGGTCTTGGCGCAGTTGGTGAAGATCGCGTCGTGGGAGACCATCTTGATCGCGTTCGGGTTGGTCTTCTCGCCCGTCCCCGGGGCCACACCGAAGAACCCGGCCTCGGGGTTGATCGCGTACAGGCGCCCGTCATCGCCGAACTTCATCCAGGCGATGTCGTCGCCGATCGTCTCGACCTTCCAGCCCTCCAGCGTGGGGATCAGCATCGCCAGGTTGGTCTTGCCGCAGGCGCTCGGGAAGGCGCCGGTCACGTACTTGACCTCCCCCTCGGGGGACGTGAGCTTGAGGATCAGCATGTGCTCGGCCATCCAGCCCTCGTCGCGGGCCATCACCGAGGCGATCCGCAGAGCGAAGCACTTCTTGCCCAGCAGCGCATTGCCGCCGTAGCCGGAGCCGTAGGACCAGATCTCGCGAGTCTCGGGGAAGTGCACGATGTACTTGTTCTCGGCGTTGCAGGGCCATGGCACGTCCTGGACCCCCTCTGCGAGGGGCATCCCGACGGAGTGCAGGCAGGGCACGAACTGCCCACCGGCGCCCAGCGCATCGAGCGCGCCCTGGCCCATGCGGGTCATGATCCGCATCGAGACCGCCACATAGGTGGAGTCGGTCAGCTGCACCCCCACGTGGCTCTTGTCGGAGCCGAGCGGGCCCATGCAGAACGGAACCACGTACATCGTGCGCCCGCGCATCGAGCCGGCGAACAGCTCGGTGAGGGCCTCACGCATCTCGGCGGGGTCGCGCCAGTTGTTGGTCGGCCCGGCCTCCTCCTCGGTGGCGGTGCAGATGAAGGTCCTGTCCTCGACCCGCGCCACGTCGGCGGGATCGGATAGGGCGAGGTAGGAGCTCGGCCGCTTGGCGTCGGCGAGTCGCTCGAAGGTGCCCGACTCGACCAGCTCGGTGCACAGCTCCTCGTACTCCTCCGCCGACCCGTCGCACCAGCGGATCTCCTGCGGTTCGGTGAGGGCCGCCATCTCCTCGACCCACGCCAGCAGACGCTCGTGCTTGGTTGGGGCGGGAAGCGTGGCGTTCATCGCTGCGGGGGGCTCCTTCGGTTCGCTGTCGTCACGGGCGCCCCGCCGGGGGCGCGGGCCGGCGGATCGTGCTCGTCCGCCGAAACCAAAAAATCGCCCATCAGGGGCGATCGGTAAAGCCTATCGCAGTGCCACGCGGGGCCGATGCGGGATGGCCGCAGGTAGCGTCCGTATTGGGCCGCGGCCTGCGCGGCGTCGGGCCTGAGCCCCCTCCGGCCTCGGGCGAAGCGCCAGCCGGCCTCGGGCGAAGCGCCAGCCGGCCTGGGGCCAGAGAGCCCGCCGCCGTCAGGCTGAGCCGTTGCTCGAGGCGGCGCCGGGGTTGCGCCGGGGCACCAGCACCAGGCGCTTGAACTCCGCCACCAGCACCCCGTCCTGGTTGAGCACGCGAGTGTGCACCCTGACGGTGCCGCGATCGGGCTTGGACTGGGACTCGCGCTTCTCGAGCACCTCCGACTCGCAGAACAGGGTGTCCCCGTGGAACACCGGGGCCGGATGCTTGAGCTCTTCGGTGGCGAGGTTGGCGATCGCCTTGCCGCTCACGTCACTGACCGACATGCCGAGCGCGAGCGAGTACACGAGCGGCCCCACCACCACGTTGCGGCCCTGCTGGGAGGCGCGGGCGTAGACGTCGTTGATGTGCAGGGGGTGGTGGTTCATGGTCAGCAGGCAGAACAGGTGGTCGTCGCCCTCGGTGACCGTCTTGGCGGGCCAGTGCTTGTACACGTCCCCCACCTCGAACTCCTCCAGATAGCGTCCGTAGGGGTGCGCGCCGCTGGCCTCACGGGCGGCCTGGTCGGTCTGGAGTGCGTCTCGCTCGGGGGTTTGTGTATCGCTCATAGGCCCCAACTCTAGCCGTCCGCCGCGGGGCCGCGCGCCCCCGGCGACCCCTGCGTGGGTTGCGAGGCCCGCGATCGGGGCAGAGGTACAGGTGGCCGCCACCGACCAGAAAGGGGGAGCTCATGAGGAGCTTCTTGGCCGCAATGTCCGCTCTATCGCTGCTGGTCGTAGTGCCCGCGGCGGGTGCGGAAGTCACGCAGAGCCAGAGCATCGACACGATCAGCGTCGTGGGGATCGGACGGGTCCCGATCTCGCCCACGGCCAACGCGGTCGAAGCCGACGACACCTACCACCAGGCGATGGTCCAGGCGGTCGGCGACGGGCTGTTCAAGGCGCGGATGCTGGCCACCGCCGGCGGCGGCCGTGTGGGCGCGTTGGAGGCGATCAGCGAGAACGGCAGAAGGTCGATCGAATGCAAGAACGGCGCCGGCGAAAGCTCCGGCTCCTACAAAGGCGCCGAACCGGACTCGGGGACGGCGCTGGCGCCGACGATCGCCGTCGAGCCCGCCGCACCGCCGAAACCCGTGGTGGTGAGGGTCACCAAGAAACACAAGCCGAAGGCCAAGACCCACGGGCGCGTCCGGCGCAGGCGGCACGGCCCGCTCGCCAGGAAGGCCGAAAACGGGCCCTTCACCTGCGAAATCAGCAGCGAACTGTCGCTCGTGTACGCCCTCGAGGTACACGGCTGAGAAGCCCCGGCGCGCCGGTTTCGCGCCGGCGCGCCGCCCCCCTCCGGGGCGTTTGCGGCGCCGATGCCCGATACTGGGGCTTCGGCGGCGGCGTCCGTCGAGCGCAGTCAATCGACCAGGAGAGCACTTGCGAAACCCCCGAGACTTCCTCAAGCCGCTGGCGATCGGAGCACCCGAGCCGGCCCGCGAGATCCCCTTCAAGCCCTCGCGGATGATCCACTTCCTGGACTTCTCCAACGAGAAGATGGTCGCGAAGGTGCCCGACATCGCACCCACCGTGGACATCCTCCTTGGCAACCTCGAGGACGCCGTCCCGGTCGACAGGAAGGTGGCCGCGCGCGAAGGCCTGATCCGGGTCGGACGCGAGATGGAGCTCGGCGAGACGGCGCTCTGGACGCGCGTCAACGAGCTCGCCTCGCCGTGGGTGCTCGATGACATCACCCAGGTCGTGGAGGCGATCGGCGACAAGCTCGAGGTGATGATGATCCCGAAGGTCGAGGGCCCGTGGGACATCCACTACGTCGACCGGCTGCTCGCCCAGCTCGAGGCCCGTAACGGCCTCGAGCGCCCGATCCTGATCCACGCGATCCTCGAGACCGCCCAGGGCGTGGCGAACCTCGAGGAGATCGCGAGTGCCTCCCCGCGGATCCAGGGGATGAGCTTCGGCCCGGCCGACCTGGCGGCCTCGCGGCGGATGAAGACCACCCGCGTCGGCGGCGGGCACCCCGGCTACCGCACGATCGCCGACCCCGATCCCGACAACCCCGAGGCCCCCCGCCCGAGCTACCAGCAGGACCCGTGGCACTACTCGATCGCCCGTATGGTCGACGCCTGCACCTCCGTCGGGGCGCTGCCCTTCTACGGCCCCTACGGGGACATCCGCGACGAAGAGGGCTGCGAGACCCAGTTCCGGGCGGCGTTCCTGCTGGGCTGCGTGGGCGCCTGGTCGCTGCACCCCGCCCAGATCACGATCGCCAAGCGCGTGTTCTCGCCCGAGCCCGACGAGGTGGCGTTCGCGAAAAAGGTGATCGAGGCCATTCCCGACGGCCGCGGGGTGCACATGATAGACGGCAAGATGCAGGACGACGCCACCTGGAAGCAGTGCAAGGTGATGGTCAACCTCGCCGAAATGCTCGCCCGCAAGGACCCCGAGCTGGCGGAGGCCTACGGCTTCACCCCCGCCGCCGTATGAGGTTTTTCGAGTACGAGGCCCGGGAGCTCGTAAGGCGCGCCGGGATCCCGGTCACCGACTACGGCTTCACCACCGAGGCCGAGGAGGCCGGCGAGATCGCGGCCCGCATCGGCGGGCCCACCGTGATCAAGTCCCAGGTCCTCAGCGGCGGGCGCATGAAGGCGGGCGGGGTGAAGTTCGCCGACACCCCCGAGGAGGCCGTCGCCCACGCCCGCGAGATCCTCGTGCTGGAGATCAACGGGCACATGCCCCGCGGGGTGCTCGTGGACCCCCGCGCCGAGGTCGAGCAGGAGTACTACGCCGGCGTCGTGTGGGACGGCACCCGCAAGCAGCCGGTGATCATCTTCTCCCCCGTCGGCGGCATCGACATCGAGCAGGTCGCAGAGGAGCAGCCCGACAAGGTTGGTCGGCGTCACTTCTCCAACGTGCTGCCCTTCAGCGACTTCATCGCCAAGGAGGCGATCGCCTCCAGCGGGGTCACCGGGCCGGCCCTGAACAAGCTCGTCCCGATCGTCAGCCGGCTCGCCCGCATGTTCGTGGAGAACGACATGGTGCTGGCCGAGATCAACCCGCTCGGCAGGCTCGCGGACGGCTCGTTCGTGGCGCTCGACGCCCACATGGATATGGAGAACGAGGCCCGGGGCCGTCACGAACGGCTGCTCGGTGAGCTCGGGGTCGGCAAGGACGAGACCCGCCAGGCGCGCGAGCCGACGCCGTTCGAGCTGGCCGGCGAGCAGATCGACTCCACCGACCACCGCGGCGTCGCCGGGAACGTGACCGAGTTCGACGGCAACCTCGGCCTCGTGATCGGGGCCGGGGGAGGCTCCCTGACACTGTTCGACGCCGTGCGGGCACACGGCGGGCGCCCCGCCAACTACTGCGAGATCGGCGGCAACCCGTCCGTCGCGAAGGCCTGCGGGCTGACCAAGCTGGTGCTGTCGAAGCCCGGCGTGGACAAGATCGCGGTGATGATGTCGATCGTCTCGAACACGCGTGTCGACATCGTCGCCCGGGGGGTCATCAAAGCGTGTCTGGAGCTGGACTTCGACCCGGCCGAGAAGATCGCGATCTTCCGCATCCCGGGTGCCTGGGAGGAGGAGGGCTTCAAGATCCTCGAGCGCTACGGCGTCGACTACGCCGACCGCAGCGTGTCGCTGAACGAGGCCGCCCGGCGGGCCGTGGAGAAGATCCAGGGCACGGGCACGGCCGCCGCGACTGCGCCCCCGCAGAGCGAGGCTCCCGCCTGATGTCGATCCTGATCGACGCCAACACGACCTTCATCGTCCAGGGGATCACCGGCCGCGAGGCCGTCAACCTGACGAGGGAGTGCCTGGACTACGGGGCCGGGGCCAAGATCGTCGGGGGCGTTACCCCCGGGCGGCTGGGCCGTGAGGTGCACGGCGTGCCGGTGTTCGACACCGTGGCCCAGGCGGTCGAGCACTACGGCGCCTCGATCGACGGCTCGGTCGTGACCGTCCCCCCCGCCTTCACCCGCGACGCGGTCTTCGAGGCGCTCGAGAATCAGATCAAGCTGATCGTGATCGTGACCGAGCGGATACCGCGTCGCGACGTGGCGGCGATGGTGGAGCTCGCCGCCCTGAGGGGGGCGCGCATCATCGGGCCCAACTGCCTCGGGATCATCGTCCCGGACGTGATCAAGATGGGCGGCATCGGCGGACCCGCCAAGAACGCCGCCCAGGCCTACAAGCCCGGGCCGATCGGCGTGATCTCCCGCTCGGGGGGGATGACCACGGAGATGTCCTCGACGCTGTCGGCGTCGGGTCTCGGCCAGTCGGCCGCCGTCTCGATCGGCGGCGACGCGATCATCGGCTCCACCTACGCCGAGCTGATGCCCCTGTTCGCCGCCGACCCCCAGACCCAGGGGATCGTGATCTACACCGAGCCGGGAGGACGCATGGAGGCCGAGCTGGCCGCCTGGACGCTCGCCCGCGAGGAGTCCGAACGCCTGCCGATCGTGGCCTTCATGGCGGGCCGCTTCATGGACGAGATGCCGGGGATGAGCTTCGGCCACGCGGGAACGATCGTGGAAGGCAAGGAGGACACCGCCTCGGAGAAGATCGCCCGTCTGGCCAACGCGGGCATCCAGGTCGCCGAGCGCATCGAGGACATCCCCGAGATGATCGGCTCGCAGATCGGCTCCCAGATCGCGGCGCGTGCCTCGGCCGGCAACGGCGGGACGGGGACGCGATGAGGAAGGACGGCGTCTTCATCGCCGTGGAGGTCTCCGACGAGGCCGCCTCCGACCGTGAGCTGGCGCACGCACTCGCCGAAGCCTGCCCGGTCGACATCTTCGCCGAGGGCTCCGGCGGGGAGCTGGAGATCGTGCAGGGGAACCTGGACGAGTGCGTGCTCTGCAGGCTGTGTCTGGACGCCGCCCCGGAGGGGACGGTACGCGTGCTGAAGCTGTATGACAACGAGGCCGTCCTGGCCTAGACTCCCCTGCAGGGGAAGGTGTTTGTCGAAGTCCCGGTCAAGGCCATGAACGAGAACTTTTCACTGATCGTGATGTGCCTGTTCCTGCTCGGGTCGCTCGCGTTCCTGGCCGAGCAGCTGACGGCCTACCACTGAGGCGCGCGAAGGGCTAGGCGTGCTTGCGGGCCTTGGGAGTGCGCTCGCGCTCCTGCTGGCGCTCGACCACGTTCGTGATCAGCTTCAGGAACTGCTCCGGGCCCGACGCCTTGGCCTGGCCGTAGGTGAAGGCCTCGACCCAGTCGGGCACCTTGCCTTCGCGGGCCATCACGTTGAAGAACTCGCGGCGCATGTCGACGCGCACCCTCGCGTCCAGGGCGGCGTCCTTTGTGACCTTCACGCCGGGCATCTCCAGGCGGAACTGCTGGGTGTCGCCGCGGCCGCGCAGCTCCACGCCGACGACGAGCTTGATCGGCTCCAGCGCCGGGACTTCCTCCAGGAAGCGCCTCGTGGCCTGCTCGATCAGGGCACGGGCGTCATCGGACACGGCGGCACTCCGAGGTGGTGATGAGCCTGCCGGTGAGCGTCGGGGCTCCTAGATCTTGTGCCGCTGTAGGAGCTTGCGGCCGATGACCATGCGCTGGATCTCGGAGGTTCCCTCACCGATCAGCAGCAGGGGCGCGTCGCGGTACAGGCGCTCGATCTCGTACTCCTTCGAGTAGCCGTAGCCGCCGTGGATGCGCAGCGACTCCTCCACGCAGAAGCGCCCCGCCTCCGAGGCGAACAGCTTCGCCATCCCGGCCTCGAGGTCCGAGCGCTCGCCGGCGTCCTTCAGGCGGGCGGCGCGCATCGTCAGCAGCCGTGCGGCCTCGACCTGGGTGCCCATGTCGGCGAGCTTGAACTCGATCGCCTGGTGCTGGGCGATCGGCTTGCCGAAGGTCTTGCGCTCCTGCGAGTAGCGCAGCGCCAGCTCGAGCGCGCGCTGGGCGATCCCGACGCCGCGGGCTGCGACGTTCACCCGGCCGACCTCGAGCGCGTCCATCATCTGTGCGAAGCCCTTGTTGAGTCCCGCCTGCTCGCCACCGAGCACGTTCTCCGCCGGGCACTTGTAGCCGTCGAACACCAGCTCGGTGGACTCGACGCCCTTGTAGCCGAGCTTCTTGATCTTCGGAGGCACGTTCAGTCCCGCGAAGGCCCCCGTGTTCTCCCCCACGCCCGGCTCTTTTTCGGCGATGAAGCAGGTCATGCCCTTGTGGCGAGGGTCGGCGTCGGGGTCGGTCTTGACGAGCACGAACACGAGCGTCGAGAGCAGGC
>Ga0335085_10018335_pt1 | contig 10063 bp, 8 predicted proteins | sample Lox_Sample_45_FD_206712 | JGI IMG/M metagenome (GOLD analysis project Ga0335085, IMG submission 206712) | Soil microbial communities from Loxahatchee National Wildlife Refuge, Florida, United States - Lox_Sample_4.5 | ecosystem: Environmental > Terrestrial > Soil > Wetlands | place: USA: Florida... | reverse complement strand
GGCCGCGTACCCGGTGTACCGCGCGTACGTGGTCCCGGGCGAGCCGGCCTCCCCGGCGGCCGGTGCCGTGGTGGCGCAGGCCGCCGCGGCGGCCCGGCGGCGGCTGCCCGGGCGCCTGCACGCCGGGCTCGCCGCCGTCTGCGACCAGGTGCTCGGCCGCGGCCCGGGTAGCAGTGGCCAGCCCCGGCTGATCGTGCACTTCCAGCAGACCTGCGGGCCGGTGATGGCCAAGGGGGTGGAGGACACCGCGTTCTACCGCTGGACGCGGCTGATCGCGCTGAACGAGGTCGGCGGCGACCCGGACCGCTTCGGGGCCACCCCGGCGGGGTTCCACGCTTTCGCCGGCTACCTGGCCCGGCACTGGCCGGCCACCATGACCACCCTGTCCACCCACGACACCAAGCGCGGCGAAGACGTGCGCGCCCGGCTGGCCGTGCTCGCCGAGTCGGCGCAGGCGTGGCGGCCACAGGTTGAGCGGTGGCACGACCGCGCCGTCTGGCTCAGCGGCGGCCGGTCGCCGGAGCCGCACATCGAGTATCTGCTGTGGCAGACGCTGGTGGGCGCCTGGCCGGTCGACGGTGACCGTCTGGCCGCGTACCTGCGCAAGGCGATGCGGGAGGCCAAGACCATGACCTCCTGGACCGAGCCGGACACCGGCTACGAGTCGCTCGTGCTCGGCTTCGCCGACAAGGTGCTGCGCGACGGCGAGCTCACCGGGTGGATCACCAGCTTCGTGGCGGGGCTGGCCGGGGACGCCAGGGTGAACTCGCTCGGCGCCAAACTTGTCCAGCTCACCATGCCCGGGGCCGCCGACACCTATCAGGGCTGCGAGCTGGGCGCCTTCTCGCTGGCCGACCCGGACAACCGGCGGCTGGTCGACTTCGCCCGCCGGCGCCAGCTGCTGGCCACGCTTGACGCCGTCCCGCGGACGCCCGGCCCGGCCGGGGCCACGGCGGACGGCCTCGACGCGGACAAGCTGCTGGTGACCTCCGCCGCGCTGCGGCTGCGCCGTGAGCATCCCGGCTGGTTCGCCGGGGATTACCGCCCGCTGGAAGCCGAGGGCCCGGCGGCCGGGCACGCGGTGTCGTTCCTGCGCGGCCCGTCCGCCGGCGGCGCCGCGGTGACCGTCGCTACCAGGCTGCCCGGCGGGCTGCGGCGGCGGGGTGGCTGGGCGGACACGGTGCTGCCGCTGCCGGCCGGGCCGTGGCGGGACGTGCTGACCGGCACCACCCACGCCGGCCCGCGCCCGCTCCTGTCCAGCCTGACCAAACGATTGCCCGTGGCACTGCTGGTCCCCGGCCGGCCGGCTGCGGGCCGACCCGGTGCAGGCCCGGTGCCGCATCCCGGGAGGCCGGCGTGACCGCCTTCCGGGTCTGGGCGCCTGCCGCCGGGCAGGTCGAGGTGCAGGTCCAGGGGGACTGGCATCCCATGAGCCCGGCGGCCGCCGGCTGGTGGGAGGGTGACGTGAGCCACGCACCCAGCGTGACCGGCTACGCGTTCCGGCTGGACGGCGGCCCGCCGCTGCCTGACCCGCGTTCCCCCTGGCAGCCGTCCGGCCCACAGGGGATGAGCCGCAGCTATGACCATTCCGCCTTCTGCTGGGGCGACCGCGGCTGGCGGGGCACGCCGCTGCACGGGTCGGTGATCTACGAGCTGCACCTGGGCACGTTCACCCCCGAGGGCACGTTCGACGCGGCGATCGGGCGGCTCGACCACCTCCGCGACCTCGGCGTGACCATGGTCGAGCTGATGCCGGTTGCGGCCTTCCCCGGCCGTCACGGCTGGGGCTACGACGGGACCAACCTGTGGGCCGTGCACGAGCCCTACGGCGGCCCGGACGGCCTGAAGCGGTTCGTCGACGCCTGCCACGCCCGCCGGCTGGCCATCCTGCTCGACGTCGTCTACAACCACGTCGGCATCGGCAACCACCTGGCCGAGTTCGGCCCGTACTTCACCGACGCGCATGTGACCCCCTGGGGACCGGCGGTGAACCTGGACCAGCCCGGCTCCGACGAGGTGCGGGACTTCCTGATCGGCAACGCGCGGATGTGGCTGCGCGACTACCACATCGACGGGCTCCGGCTGGACGCGGTGCACGCGCTGGAAGATCACCGGGCCCTGCACTTCCTGGAGCAGCTCGCGGACGAGGTGCAGGCACTCGCCGCGCAGCTGGACCGGGAACTGGTGCTCATCGCCGAGTCCGACGGCAACGACCCCCGGCTGGTGACCTCCCGGGAGGCGGGTGGGTACGGGCTGGACGGCCAGTGGAGCGACGACTTCCACCACACCGTGCACGCCGCGCTCACCGGTGAACGGCAGGGCTACTACGGCGACTTCGGCTCGCTTGCCGCGCTCGCGAAGACCCTGACCAGGGTGTTCTTCCACGACGGCAGCTGGTCGTCCTTCCGCCGCCGCAGCCACGGCCGGCCCGTGGACGTGCTGCGTACCCCCGCTCACCGCTTCCTCGGCTACCTGCAGAACCACGATCAGATCGGCAACCGGGCCACCGGTGACCGGATCTCCGCGCGTCTGCCGGCCGACCTGCTCAAGGTAGGCGCGGGGCTGGTACTGACCGCCCCGTTCACGCCGATGCTGTTCATGGGGGAGGAGTGGGGGGCGGGTACCCCGTGGCAGTACTTCACCGATCACACCGACCGCGGGCTGGCCAAGGCCGTCGCGGACGGCCGCCGGGCGGAGTTCGCCGCCTTTGGCTGGGGCGCCGCCGACATCCCGGACCCGCAGGACGAGGCGACCTTCCTGCGCTCGAAGCTGGACTGGCCGGAACGGGACCGCGAGGGCCACCGCGGCCTGCTCGCCTGGTACCGGGAACTGATCGCGCTGCGCCGCAGCCAGCCTGAGCTGACCGACCCGCGGCTCGACCGGGTGCACGCCGACTTTGACGAGGACGCGCGGTGGCTGGTCGTGACGCGTGGCCGACTGCGGATCGCCGCCAACCTGGGCCCGGGCGACGCGGCGCTGCCGCTCGGCCAGCCCGGGGCCGAGCTGCTGGCCGCCTCCAGCGCCGGTGCCGCGATCGGCGGCGCTACCGTCACCATGCCCGCGACCGCCTTCGCCGTGGTCAGGACCTGACCAGATGGTGCGGGTCAGTAATGCCAGGGGAACGGCGTCCAGTCGGGCGCCCGCTTCCCGAGGAACGCGTCACGGCCTTCCTTCGCCTCATCGGTGCCGTAGGCCAGGCGGGTAGCTTCGCCCGCGAACAGCTGCTGGCCGACCAGCCCGTCATCAACGAGGTTGAACGCGTACTTGAGCATGCGCTGCGCGGTGGGGCTCTTGCCGTTGACCTCCCCCGCCCACTGCAGCGCGACCCGCTCCAGGTCGGCGTGGGACACGACGGCGTTGACCGCTCCCATCCGCCATGCCTCCTCGGCGGTGTAGGTGCGCCCGAGGAAGAAGATCTCCCGGGCGAACTTCTGCCCGACCTGGCGGGCCAGGTAGGCGGAGCCGAACCCGCCGTCGAAGCTGGCGACGTCGGCGTCGGTCTGCTTGAACCGGGCGTGCTCGGCGCTGGCCAGGGTGAGATCGGACACCACGTGCAGGCTGTGCCCGCCGCCCGCCGCCCACCCGGGCACCACGCAGATCACGATCTTGGGCATGAACCGGATGAGGCGCTGGGCCTCCAGGATGTGCAGGCGGCCCACCGGTGCCGAGCCGGGCGCATCCTGCTCGTAGCGGTAGCCGTCCGCCCCCCGGATCCGCTGGTCGCCGCCGGAGCAGAACGCCCAGCCCCCATCCCGGGGCGACGGGCCGTTGCCGGTGAGCAGCACGCATCCCACGTCGGCCCACTGGCGGGCGTGGTCCAGGGCGGTGCACAGCTCGTCGACGGTGTGCGGCCGGAAGGCGTTGCGCACCTCGGGGCGGTTGAACGCGACCCGGACGGTCCCCTGCCCCACGGCCCGGTGATAGGTGATGTCGGTGAAGTCCAGGCCCGGGACGGGGCGCCAGGCATCAGGGTCGAAAAGCTCGGAGATCATGCTGGCCCAGCCTACGGCAGGGGCCGTGATCGCGGATGCCACGGTCCGGTGGGCAGCCGGAAGCGCCGGTGCTGCGGCACCGGTAGCCGGCCGGCCAGCGCGTCAGCCCGGTTCCTGGCCGAACGCCTCGTCCAGCAGGGTGCCGGCGTCCGGTGGCGGGGCCGCGGGTGGTTCCCGGCCGGCCGGCGCCGCAGTGGGACGGGTGGCCGCCGTTCGGCTCACCGGCTGCCCGGGCGCCGTCGGCTCGCGGGCCAGCGCGGCGGGGGCCGCGACCAGCCGTTTGATCTGGACGAACGTCACGCCGCCCCGGTAGATGTAGGCGGCCTGCCCGGTGTCGAGGGAGCGGATGATGGCCGGGTTGGCCACCGGGGTGTCCCGTACCCGGGACGAGCCCTCGTGGCCCCATGACGCGACCCCGAGTACCCGCCGGGAGGTGTCGGTGGCCGGGAGGCTGCCCGCGAGCCCGGTCGCGGGCTCGGGGTGCGGGGTACGCAGCAGCCAGATCCCGCCGTCGGCGGTGGCGGCGATCCGGTACCGGTCATCGTCGCGGGGTGCCAGCCCCGGCCAGGACTGGGCCGAGACCTGCAGGGCCAGCCCCAGCGAGCGTGCCCGCTCGTACAGCTGCCAGATCGGCAGCCGCCGGGACACGGCGCTGAACTCGTCGACCGCCAGCAGGATCTCCCGCTGGCTGCCCGGGCCCTGCGCCGTGTAGCTGGCCAGGATGTCCACCAGCGCCCGGGCCTGCGCCTCGGCGACCGCGATCTCCGACGTTCCCTCCAGGATGCAGTACCAGGCGTCCGCGTCGCCGAAGCCGCCGGGCCCGTCCAGGCCCTCGCCGAGCCGCCGGAACAAGGTCCGGAACCGCAGCGCGATGTCGCTGATGTGCGCCGCCGCCGACCGCAGCAGCGCCGCGTCCTGCCCGTCCGGCGAGCCGGAATAGGCGGCGGAGAGCCAGCCGGGGTCGAGCCGGGCGAGGAAGTCGGCCGCGCTGGCGGGCGGACCGGCGGGCGGGTCCACGGCCAGGGCGACGACGGCCTCCATCACATCTGCGTAGTAGGCGGCGCTGCCGCTGCCGTGCTCGATCATGTCGACCAGGGTGGTGGTGAGCTGCCGCGGCGGCAGCGCCCACAGCGACAGGCTGGCCTCGTCGGGCCAGATCGCGGTGGACCGGGCACCCGCCTCGCGCAGCACCCGGCGGGCGCGGTCGGCCACCCGGCGGGAATCGGCCCCGCCCTTGCAGTCCAGCACCACCAGCAGCGGCCGGTGGCCGGCCCCGGCCGCGTGCCGCTGCAGGCCCCGGGCGCGGAACCCCGCCCACAGCCGCAGCAGCAGGGTGGTCTTGCCGGTTCCGGTGGTGCCGATGACGACCTGGTGCGAGCGCAGCCGCTGATAGGGGATCGCCGCGAGCGGTGCCGGGGCGTGGCCGACCGTGCGGATGACGGCACCGGCCACGATGGCCCCCTGGCGGGACAGCAGCGGCACCGCGCCGGGAGCGGCGATCCGGGCCCGGGCGCTGCGGACCTGGTGCCGCCACTGCCGCCGGTCGAAGGCGGCCGGGGCACGAGGGGTGAGCCCGCCGGTGCCGGTCTGCATGGCGAGGATCCGCCGCGACCAGGCCAGGGCGCCCACCAGCAGGCCGAGCGGCACCGCCACCGGGGCGATCGTCACCACGGCCCGCAGGACCGACCCGGCCGCGGCCAGGTGCCACATCGCGAGCCAGGCCCGGTAGGGGCCGGCGGCCACCTGCCACCAGGACTGGGCGGCGGCCGCGGTGGCGGCCACCCAGACCGCGACCATCGGCAGGCACCACAGCGCCGCCTGGCAGAGCCGGCGCGGCGGCCAGCCAGCCGCCCAGGCCATGGTGACCGCGGCGGCCGCCACCAGGGACACCGGCGCCGCCGCCACCACCAGCGCCGCCCCGGCCGCCCCGGCGATCGCCAGGCCGAGCAGGCGCCCGGCGGCCAGCACCGCCCGCCGGCCCCGGCGCCGGCGGCTCATGGCTGCGGGCCCGGCGGGCCGGCCCGGCGTGAGCCCGCGCGGGATAAGCCGGCTGGCGGCAGGCCGGCCGGCGGCAGGCCGGCTGGGGGCAGGCCGGCGCCCGGTGGCAGGTCGCGGATCTCGACGCGTGCCCCGAGCGCGCCGATCGCGTCCCGGGCCCGGGCCACGACCGGCCGGGCGGCGGGCGAGCAGAGATACAGGACCCGCGCATGGCGCGGCGGCTGGCCGGGCACCCGCACCTGCGCCGCCGGGCAGCCGTAGTCCCCGGTCCGGGTGAGGACCTCCCGCATGATGGCGGCCGTGCGGGCGACGGTCTTGCGGGTCAGCTCGGCCTCGACCGCCCAGCATTCCCCGGCCCACGCGGCCTGCGTCCCGTCCGGCCAGTGCACCTCCCCGTCCGGGAGGTGCTGCCGTAAGCCGACCCGGCCGCCCACCCGCGCGCGCAGCCTCCGCTCGCTGCGCCAGAACGCGCCCGCGGCGCGGTAGCCGGAGGTGGCTTCGAGGGCCAGCCGCACCGCCGTCACCGCGCGCAGGTGCGCCAGCCGGGATAAGGCCGGGATGGTCGCGGGGAAGGGCAGGCCGCACGCGGCCAGCCCGGCCCGGGTCAGCCAGGTCCAGGGCCCACCCGGCCCGAGCCGGGCCGACTGGGCGTACCGGGCCCGCCGCCACGACGAGGTGATGGTCCGGGCCCGCGGCTCGCCGACCCCGAGCACCGCGGCCAGCTGGTCGAGCTGCACGCCGTACATGTCGGCGACGAACAGCAGCCCCGCGATGTCCCGCCCGGCCAGATGTGCAGGCCCGGCCGCGGCGGGCGGGCGGCCTGGAGCTGTGGTCACCAGACAACTACATCACGGGGCGGCGACACGCGGTAAGGACTGGTGCAGGTCGTAGCCCGTAGGGCAGAATACGAACTGACGGACGAGCGGCACCTGCCATGCAGGACGCAGGTCGGCCCGCGAGCCGAGGTCGTTGGGGAAGACGAACCTCATCCGCTCGCAGGGAGGGTCCTGGTGTCTGTTCGTGGTGTGCTGCAGATCCATTCGGCGCCCCCGGCGCTGTGCCCGCATATCGAGTGGGCGGTGGCGGGGGCTCTCGGTGTGCCCGTGAGCCTGCCGTGGGTCAACCAGGCCGCGGCACCTGGCATGGTGCGGGCCGAACTCGGCTGGCAGGCAAGCCCCGGCGCCTCCGCGGCCATCACGTCGGCGCTGGCCGGCTGGAGCCGGCTGCGGTTCGAGGTCACCGAGGAAGCCAGTCCCGGCTGCGACGCCGTCCGCTACAGCTACACCCCGGATCTGGGCATCTTCTCCGCGGTCACGATGGCGAACGGCGACATCCTGATCCCGGAGAGCCGCCTGCGCGCCGCGATGGCGGCGGCGACCCCGGTGATGGCGGGCGCCCCGCGGCCCGGCACGCCGGGCTCACTCCCGGACCGGGCGGGCAGCCTGGAGGACGAGATCGCCCGGCTGCTGGGCCAGCCCTGGGACGACGAGCTCGAGCCGTTCCGCTGCGCCGGCGACGGCGCTCCCGTCCGCTGGCTGCACGCCACCGGCTGAACCGGCCCGGCCCACCGCCCGGCCACGGTCAGCCACCGGCAGTGGCCGCACAGCCGCGGCCACCGATGCCGCGATACGTAGCAGTCTCGTTACGCGAAGTCTCTAAAGTAGCCGGGGTGATAGCGAACCCTACTGGGGAGGTCGTCGCCAAGCTCGAGGCCGACTGGCCGGACTGGCAGATCTGGACGGTTCCCCGCGCGGTCGGGGGGACGTTATGGTGCGCGCGGCGCTGGGACGACGACAAGCGAGTGCTGAACGCGCGCGGCCCGGACGAGCTGGTCGAGCGCATCAAGGCGGAGGCGTCCCGCTGAGGGGGGCGCGCCAGGCCACTGGGCGCCGGCAGATGCCACTGCCGGGTCTGGATAACCTGCCGGCATGAGCACTCCGCCGGCCGCTGCTGGCTCCCCGCGGAAGATCCTGCTGGACTGCGACCCGGGTATCGACGACGCGCTGGCGATCGTCTTCGCGTGCGGGCACCCGGGCCTGGAGCTGTGCGGGGTCACCACCGTGGCCGGGAACGTCGGCCTGGTGCAGACCACGGCCAACGCGCTGAGCGTGCTGGATTTCACCGGCCGCCCGGATGTGCCGGTCGCCGCGGGCAGCGCGGTGCCGTTGCTGCGGCCCCGTGGCGATGCCCGGCACGTGCACGGTGAGTCCGGCCTGGGCGGGGCACAGCTGCCGCCGCCGCGGGCCCGGCCGGTGGACGTGCCCGCCACCGACCTGATCATCGACATCGTTGGCTCGTCGCCGGGCGAGATCATCCTGGCCGCGACCGGACCGCTGACCAACATCGCACTCGCCGTGCGCCGCCAGCCGGAGCTGATTCGCCAGGTCGCCGACTTTGTGATCATGGGCGGGTCGGCGGGGCGGGGAAACGTCACGCCGGCCGCCGAGTACAACATCGCCACCGACCCCGAGGCGGCGGCGATCGTGTTCGGGGCCGGGTGGCGGGTGACCATGGTCGGCCTCGATGCGACCCTGCAGGCGCGGGCTGACCGGGCGGTGCAGGAGCGGCTGGCCGGACTGGGGCGGCTCGGCCGCGAACTGCTGCTGCCCGCGCTGGGCGGGTACCGCGCCGGCCAGGCCGAGTCCGCCCAGCCGGGCCCCGGTGACGGCCGCCCCGGCGGCGGCCCGGACGACCCGCCCGGCGAGGGCCCCGCCGTGCACGATGTCTGTGCGCTGGCGCTGGTCGCCGAACCCGGCCTGTTCGGCTGCGTGCCCGGCCGGGTCGAGGTCGAGACCGCGGGCCGGTGGACCACCGGCATGACGGTCACCGACTTCCGGGCTCCCGCGCAGGCCCGCAACGCGCTCGTCGCCACCTCGGTGGACGCGGCCCGGTTCTGGGACACCGTAATCGCCGCCTGGGCCCGCGTCCCGGCGGCCCAGACGGCCTGATATCCGGGATCGCCGCGGAGCGGCTACCGCCCGGTCAGCTCGCCGTCGAGCCAGGCCGAGAAGAAGGCCGCCGCGTTGGCGGATGCCTGCTGCCAGGCGCCGTCCGCGCCCGTGAACAGCGGATCGGTCGCCTCCTGGCTCGGCGGCGGATCCGCGTTCGCGAGCCACGACGCGACGATCGGCCTGGTCGCCTCCGGGTGGAACTGGACCGCGGCGTGCGGGCCGGCCGTGAACCCCTGCAGGCAGACCTCGTTGACCGCCAGCTCGGTGGCTCCGGCCGGCAGGTCGAAGGCGTCGACGTGCCAGGACGGCCACGGCCCCTCGGCCAGGCCCGGATGCTTGCTGGTGACGCGCACCCAGCCGATCTCCGTCCTGGCCAGCCGGTACAGGCGGGCGCCGAGCACCCGGGCGAGGACCTGGGCGCCGAAACAGATGCCGAGCACCGGCACCTCGCCGGCCAGCAGGCGGCCGGTGAAGGCCAGCTCGGCCGCCAGCCAGGGCACGGTGTCGTCGTAGGCGGTCTGCTCCGACCCGAGCACCACCGCGGCGTCGCACGCGTCCGCCGCGGGCAGCGGGTCCCCGGCATGCAGGCGCACCGTTGAGACCGCGAGGCCGCCGGTCGCGGCCCAGCCGGCCAGCAGCCCGGCGGGGGCGTCGGGGTCGTGCTCGACCACCAGCAGGCGCGTCATCGGCGCCGGTCAGAGCGGGATGTTGCCGTGGGCGCCGCGGACCTGTGGTGCCGCGGCGATGGCCGCTGCGATCGCCTCCCGGGTGCGGCTCGGCTCGATGATCTCGTCTATCACGCCGAGCGCCCGGGCCCGCTCCAGCCCGCCGGTCTCCTCCAGATGCTTGGCCGCGAGCTCGGCCTCGACCTCGTGCAGCTGCTCGGGCGGGACGTCGGCCAGGGTGCGACGGTGCAGGATCCGGATGGCGGCCACCGCGCCCATCACCCCGATCTCGGCCCCGGGCCAGGCGAAGACCTTGGTGGCGCCCAGGGCGCGGGAGTTCATGGCGATGTAGGCGCCGCCGTAGACCTTGCGCGTCACCAGCGTCACCCGGGGCACGGTGGCCTCGGCGAACGCGTGCAGGAGCTTGGCCCCGCGCCTGACCACCCCGTCCCACTCC
>Ga0335085_10018334_pt1 | contig 10063 bp, 9 predicted proteins | sample Lox_Sample_45_FD_206712 | JGI IMG/M metagenome (GOLD analysis project Ga0335085, IMG submission 206712) | Soil microbial communities from Loxahatchee National Wildlife Refuge, Florida, United States - Lox_Sample_4.5 | ecosystem: Environmental > Terrestrial > Soil > Wetlands | place: USA: Florida... | reverse complement strand
GATCGACCGCTGGCGAAAGGGAGACAAGGCGAGGGCCTACGACCCGAACCTCGATGGCACGCGGCAGGAGAAGCGCTCCTACGTGTGCGGCCAGTGCCACGTCGAGTACTTCTGCGGCAAGGGCATGACCATCTTCTTCCCCTGGGCCGAGGGCCTCCGGGTCGAGGACATGGAGAAGCAGTACGACAACACGACGGTGAAGGATCACCGGTTCAAGGACTGGACCCATGCCGAGACCGGCATGGAGGTCCTGAAGGCGCAGCACCCCGAGTTCGAGATGTGGAGCCAGGGCATCCACGCGCGGAGCGGCGTGGCCTGCGCCGACTGCCACATGCCCTACAAGCGCGAGGGTGCGCAGAAGATCTCCGAGCACTGGGTGCGCAGCCCGCTCCTCCAGATCAACCGCTCCTGCGTCGGCTGCCATCCCTACGGCGACGACGAGATCCGCTCGCGCGTCGAGGCCATCCAGGACCGGCACTTCGCGCTGCTCACCCGCGCCGGGCAGGCGGCCGTCGGGATGATCGACGGCATCGTGGCGGTGCGGAAGCCGTACGACGACAGGGCCCGCGACGCCGCCGTCGCCAAGGCGAAGGCCACCCTCGAGGCCCAGGACGCCTACCGGAGCGCACCGAAGGACGAGCAGGAGAAGAGGATGACGGCCGAGGTGAAGGCCAACCTGCTCACCGCGTGGCGCGCGGTGGTGGAGAAGGATCCGGCGATCAAGGAGCTGGAGGAGCTCCAGCGCGCCGCGCAGTGGCGCCTCGACTTCGTCGCGGCCGAGAACTCGATGGGCTTCCACGCGCCGCAGGAGATGGCCCGCATCCTCGGCGAGTCGATCGACCTCTCACGCCAGGCCCAGGTGAAGGCCGCCATCCTGACCGGGGGGAAGCTCGCGCTCGAGGCGCCGCCTCCGCTGGCGATTCCCGCCGCGCAGAAGAAGTAGCCGCTCGACGCTCCGGCTCCACCTCCCGGAGCGGACCGCCCTTCGACGCGCTCAGGGCAGGCCGCCCCGTGACGATCCGGGGCGGGCGGTCGCCTTTCTACGCCTTTCGGCCGATGGACCTCCGGGCCCGCACCCGGAAGATCAGCCTCCGGATCGCGCCCGCCTTTTCCTTGCTCATCCCCTGGATCGCGTGATGTTCAACATCATGAATTACCCCTTCCTGGTCCTGGCTGTCACGTTGCCGTTCTTCTGGGTGGCTTCGCGGCTCGGCCGCCGCATCCGGGAGCGTCAGCTCCCGTGGGAGAGGGAGGCCGACGACGACTACCGTTTCGTCCTCGGGGGCACGCTCACGCTCCTCGGGCTCCTCATCGGCTTCTCGTTCTCCATGGCGGTCGGCCGGTACGACCTCCGGAAGGGATGGGAGGAGAAGGAGGCGAACGCGATCGGGACGGAGTACGCGCGCGCCGGGCTCTTGCCGCCCGAGGACGCCACAGGGCTCCGTGCGCTCCTGCGCGAGTACGCGGATCAGAGGATCCGCCATTACTACGCGCGCCCCTGGCACGACCTCGGGTCGATCGACGACCGGGCGAGCAAGCTCCAGGGCGAGATGTGGACCCTCGTCGCGGCTCATGGCCGCGCGAACCCGACCCCGGTGGCCGGCGTGGTGGCCGTGGGCCTGAACGAGGTGATCGACGCGCAGGGGTTCGCCCAGGCGGCCGCCTGGAACCGGATCCCCGACGGCGCGTGGGCGCTGCTCGTCCTCATGTCGCTGCTCTGCAACCTGCTCGTCGGGCTCGGCGCGCACGGCAGCAGGACCGGGCTGCACGCCATCCTCCCCGCCGTCCTCGCGATCACGCTCTACTTCATCGCCGACATCGAGAGCCCCCGCGGCGGGCTCATCCTGGTGCACCCGGTGAACCTCGAGAGCACCGCCGCCTCGATCCAGTCGATGTTCGGGAATTGACGCGCGCGACATCCCGGCCGTGACGTCACATGGCGCCGGCCCTCGGTATCCACCCATCATGGGTGGACGGGGGAGGCCGGTGGAGATGGCGGTCGAGCTTTCGGCGGAAGACGAGACGCGGCCCGGGCGAACCGGGAGGACCTCGAGGGTCGCGGTCCTCCTCGCGACCGGCGTCGTCGCGATGGCGCTCGCGCTCTCCCGGAAGCGCCTCCCCCAGGCTCAGGCGTACTTCGACTTCGCCGACCGGCGCATGCTCGCCGGCGTGCCGAACGCGATGGACGTGCTCTCGAACCTCGCGTTCGCCGTGGTCGGCATCGCCGGCCTCACCGCGCTGCGCCGCGGCCGCATCTCGCTCCGCGACGCCCGCGAGCGCGGGCCGTGGGCCGTGTTCTTCGCCGGCGTGGCGCTCACCAGCGTCGGCTCGGCGTGGTTCCACCTTGGCCCCGCGAACGACTCGCTGGTCTGGGACCGCGTGCCGATGACGGTCGCCTTCATGGGCCTCCTCTGCGCGCTCGTCGCCGAGCGCGTGAGCCCGGCGTGGGGCGTCCGCCTGCTCGGGCCGCTCGTCCTCGCGGGCGCGGCGAGCGTCGCCTGGTGGATCGTCACCGAGCGCGCCGACGCCGGCGACCTGCGGCCCTACCTCCTCGTCCAGTACTACCCGCTCGCCTGCGTGCTCCTCGTCCTGGCGCTCTTCCCCTCCCGCTACGGCGGCGCGGCCGGCTGGGTCGCCGGGCTCGGGCTCTACGCCGGGGCGAAGTGGGCCGAGGTCGCCGACGTGCCCATCTTCGAGGCGACCGGCAGGGCGCTCTCCGGCCACACCCTGAAGCACCTCCTCGCCGCGGCCGGCATCGCGGTGCTGCTCGCCATGCTGGTCCGGCGGCGCCCGCGCGCACCAGGCCGGGTTCAGGCCGGCGACGAGGGCGTGCGCGCGGCGGGAGACCCGGCCTCGCGCCAGGCGCAGGCGAATCCACCGGCGAGGACGTAGCGCGGGAAGGTCAGCCACTGCTCGCCGAACACCCGGCCGAGCACGTTGCCGAGCCCCCGGAACGGCGCGGGTGGCACGGCCTCGAGGCGGTGCGTCCTCCCCTGGAGGGCCATGACGCCGACCATGGCGACGAGGCCCGCCGGCGCGAGCCAGAGGCCGAGGAACGGCGAGACGATCACCGCGACCGTCCCGAGCTCGAACACCGGGACGGTGAGGACGTGCACGAGGAGGTTCCGGCGATCGCGGTGGCCGGCCGGGTAGATGCTCCACTGCCAGGCGAGGAGGCTCTCGGGGAGGTCGGCCATCCCCGGGTCGTAGCGGACGGCGACGTGGAACGCACGGCCGGCGCGGGTGTGGACCGCGCCGGCCGGCAACGCCCGCCGGGAACGGGCCCTAGCGGACCTGGTACTGGAGGCCCATGAGGAACGTCGGGAACTGGTCCTGCACGCCGGCGAGGTTCTTCACGACCGGCACCTGGGCGCGGACGAAGAGCCAGGCCCCCGCGTACGCGTTCACGTAGGCGCCGGGCGCGAGCGATACGATCGTGCCGCCGGTGTTCACGACCGTCTCCCCGGAGTCCGCGTCGGCCGCGGCGTGGCGGCCGTCCACCCCGAGGTCGAGGGCGAGGCGCCGCGTCGCGAACCACTGGCCGTGAACGCTCCACAGCACCGCCGACCCGTAGCGATACCCCTCCGAGTTCATGCTGTGCCAGCGGCCCGAGACGCTGGCGAAGGCGGACCAGTCCCGCTGCTCGAACCGGTAGTGAATCCCCGCGAACGGGCCCCATGACCCGGTGCCCGGTTGCCCGTGCTCGTCGATGCGCTCACCATCGGCCTGGACGTCGTTCGCACCGGTCGGAGTGGACGTGCCTCCCGAGAGAGCCAGCTCGTGCAGCCGGCCGCTTCCGAGATCGGCCGCTCGGAGGAGCGCCCACCGCGCGGCGATCTCGACGTCGCCGAGCCCCGTGACGTCGGACACCGGCGTGGTCGCGCCGCCCGCGCTCATCTTCATGGTCTTCGTCACGAACGGGAGCGTCACGGTGAGCGCGAGCCCGTCGACGGGGCGGTACACGGCGTTCAGGCGGTACGACCACTGCGTGAGGTCGTCGGTGGCGGCGGGGTCCTCCTCGTTGCCCGCCTTCACCCGCAGGTACTCCGTGTCGAGCTGGAGCCGGAGCTGGCCGCTGATGGCGGCCGGATCGTTGGAGATGAGGAGGGGATCCCCGCAGCCGCAGACCGAGCAGGCCCGGGCGGGAGGGGCCGCGGCGAGCGTTGCCAGCGCCACGCCGGCGAGGGCGAATGTGTTGCGCATCTTAGACATGTGTCCATCCAGAGGGTTAGAGGAAGGGTGGAAGGCGATCCGCGGCCGCCCTCACGGGCACGGCCGCGCGGCGGTACGCGCCGGAAGGCGCGTGCCGCGATCGTCGGAAGGGAGCCCGTGAGTCAGGCCGGCCTGGGCGGAGGGGTCGGCGGCTCGGTGGTGAGCCCCCGGAGCGCCGTCGCGGACGGCGGGCGCAGCTCCACGAGGAGCCTGTGCACGATCGGCGTCGTGCGTGGCAGGCAGTACGGCTCCCCGCCGTGGACCGTCACGACCTGGCCGACCGGATCTCCGCAGGTGCCCTCGATGCACGGCATCTCGCGCGAACCCTTCTCGGCGTCCGACAGGGCGTCGCGCGCCGCCGCCCGGTGGCAAGGAGGGAGCGCATCGTTCGACGCCCGGGCCGCGAGGCTGGCCCTCCGGCACAGTGCGCACGTGCACTCGTGGTGGCCATCCCTGCTCGCGGGGCATGCGCAGTGGTGAGCCTCGGGTGGCGCGTGCAGCGCCGCCAGGCGGGGGGCGCCCGTGAGCGCGAGCGCCAGGATCGCCGCCGAGACGCGGGCGATCGCCGCCATGAGGCCCCGCCGGAGCATGCTTTCACGCTAGGCGAGGGCGTGGAGGGCGTCAATCGACCGTCCCGGGCGCGACCGAGCGAGGTCGCGGGTATGCCGCCACCGCGCGGTGCAACACCCTGACGAGGTCGGTATTTCACCTTACGGCGCTGCATGAAGGGCGCATGCCACTCCAGCGCATCGACATGGCCGTGGGCAGGACCGAGGAGCAGCGCCGCGCCATCGCGGACGCCCTTGTGACAACGCCCCGGATTGCAGGCCGAGGCGCCCTGGGGCCGATACGCGGGGGCCCACGCGTGGCGGTGTTCAGCCGCCCCTGACGTGCATTCCTCTCACTCCTCGTCCAGCTCGCCCTGCCAGTACTGGAAGTCGCGCACGAAGCGCTTCCAGCCGGGCGGGGCCGCGTCGTCGAGGAGGAACGTGATCCTCAGCGTCCCGGGGAGGCTGCTCGGCCTCGCCGGAACGGAGCGGAGTCGCATCCCCGCCTCCTCGGGTGTGCGCCCGCCCTTCCGCTGGTTGCAGGGCACGCATGCGATCACGACGTTCTCCCACCGTGTCGGTCCGCCGCGAGAGCGGGGGACCACGTGGTCGTAGGTCGCCTCCGACCTCGTCACGCGCCGGCCGCAGTACTGGCAGGCGCTGCGATCCCGGGCGAGCAGGTGCTCGCGCGAGAACTTCACCGTGGGCCTCGGGCGGCGCAGGCTCCGGAGGAACCGGATGATGCTCGGCACCCGGAACTCGAGCGTCACCGAGCGGACCTTGCGGTCCTCGTACTCCTCGACCACCTCCACCTTGCCCGCCCAGATGAGGCAGATGGCCCGCTCCCAGCCCACGCAGGCGATGGGCTCGTACGCGTGAGAGAGCACCAGCGTGTCCATCGCGCGCTCCTTTCTCGGCCCCTGGATCCCGGTCCGGAAATGCGCCTTCGGGCAGAATTGCGCCGCCAGCAGCCGGCCCCCGGCCGGTGCAACGCTCGATTGAGCTGCGAAGGCAATGTCGATGACGCGTCGCCGACGGCCCTTGCCCGCCGCGAGGCGTCGGCGCCCTGTCTCGGCACCCGCCCGAGCCGGAGGCACCTTCCTCCGAACTCCAGACGCGACGAGGGCCGGGAACCTGTCGGTGCCCGGCCCACGAAAACACCCGTCGAATGGGCGAATTCCGTCAGGGTCCGGGTGCCGGGCCGTTCTCGAGGCTCGGGGAGGGCCTCCCCTGGCCTTCGATCGGGTCGCAGCCGGTGCGCGAGCGCAGGCCGGCCGCGGTCCGCTCGACCGTCGATCGGTGCCACGAAATGTGCGTCGCGACCATCATGGGCCGCGGAAGATAGTGGAATCGATCGGACAGGTCAAGTGGTCCCCCTTCAATCCGTGCGCAATCGAGCAATCCTGGAGCCGGCGCGCTTCGGCGGGCGCGCGTCCGGGGGAGCGACCGCCGTCGCGGACGTCGGGGCCCGGGAGTAGTCTCGCCTCCTGACCGAGGAGGGTGCTCGCATGCCGAAGCGCACGAGGGGCGCGGCCGCGCCGAGGACGCTCTGCATCGACATCGGTGGAACCGGGATCAAGGCGATGGTGGTCGCTCCTTCCGGAAGGCCCCTGGGCGACCGCCACCGCGTGCCCACGCCGCGCCCCGCGACGCCGCTTGCCATCATCGGCGCCGTCGCGACGATGCTCCCGGACGTGCGGGCGTTCGATCGGGTCTCCATCGGGTTCCCCGGCGTGGTCGCAGAGGGCGTGGTGCGGAGCGCGCCGAACCTGCATCCGCGCTGGGTGGGGTTCGACCTCGCGAAGTCGATGGCGCGGACCACCCGCAAGCCGACCCGCGTGCTCAACGACGCGGGCGTCCAGGGCCACGGGGTCATCCGCGGGCGCGGCGTGGAGGCGTGCGTCACGCTCGGCACCGGCTTCGGCTTCTCCCTGTTCGTGAACGGCGCCTACGTGCCCAACATCGAGCTCGCCCACCACCCTTTCCGCAAGGGACGGACGTACGAGCAGCAGCTCGGCAAGCGCGCCCTCGAGCACGTGGGGCGCCGCAGGTGGAACCGGAGGCTCGGCCTCGCCATCGACCAGATCCAGCGAACCTTCAACTTCGATCGGCTCTACGTCGGCGGCGGCAACGCGAAGAAGGTCACGCTCAAGCTGCCGGCCGATGTCACGAGGGTGAACAACGTGTCCGGGCTCCTCGGGGGCGTGAAGCTCTGGGAGCAGCGCTGAGCAATTGTCCGTTCGCCCTGGGCTTGTCGAAGGGCCTGTCCTGAGCTTGTCGAAGGGCCTGTCCTGAGCCTGTCGAAGGACGACGAGCGGGACCGCCTCGCGTCGGGCTCACGCCCAGCCAACGCCCGGCGCCGCAGCCCGATCGGCGAGCACGAGGGCGCGGTCCGCCCGCACGCGCCCCGCCGGGATGGCGCGGTCCCGTGCCAGGAGGCGTTGGAGCGCGGGCGCCTTCTCCGACCCGGTGACGACCCAGAGCACGGCCCGCGCGCGGTCGAGCACCGGGTACGTGAGCGTCATGCGGGTCCGACCGGCGTAGAGCCCGGTCGTGGCCACGTCGGCGCCGTCCACCTCGAGCGCCGGATCGCCGGGCACGAGGGACGCCGTGTGGCCGTCGGCGCCCAGGCCGAGGTGGACCGCGTCGAGCACCGCCGGCGCGCCACACGCCGACTCGAGCTCCCGCTGGTACCGCCGCACGGCCTCGCCGAGGTCTGTCTCCTCGACGGGCATGGCATGGAGGTTCCCCGGCGGCAGCGCCGCGCTGCCCAGGCTCGCGACGACGTGCGTGAGGTTCCGGTCCGGATGCCCCAGCGGCGCCACGCGCTCGTCCACCTGGAAGACGTGGACGCTTCCCCAGGGAACGTCCTCCCGGGCGAGCGCCTCGAGCATCCGCCAGGGCGTATGCCCGCCGCTCACCGCGAGCGCGAACCGGCCGCGGGCCGCGACCGCCTCACGGGCGGCGGATGCGATCCAGCCGGCGGCGCGGGCGGCGACCGCCCCCTCGTCGGGGAGGACCTCGATCCTCACCGGGCCCGGCTCACTTCTTCTCCTGGTGGCCGCCGAACGCGTGGCGCATCGCGGAGAGGACCCGGTTGGCGAAGCCGGCGTTCCCCCGCGACGAGAGCCGCTCGTGGAGCGCGGCGGTGAGCACCGGCGTGGGGACGCCCTCGTCGATCGAGGCGTGGATCGTCCAGCGCCCCTCCCCCGAGTCGGAGACCTTCCCCGCGAAGCCCGCCAGCTCCGGGTCCCGGGCCAGCTCGCCGGCGGTGAGGTCGAGCAGCCAGGAACCGACGACGCTGCCCCGGCGCCACAGCTCTGCGACGTCGGCGAGGTCGAAGTCGTACTGGTAGTGCTCCGGCTCCCGGAGCGGCGTGGTCTCGGCGTCCACCTCCTGCCCGTGCTTCCCGATGGAGGCGCCGCGCAGGACGTTCAGGCCCTCCGCGTAGGCTGCCATGAGCCCGTACTCGATGCCGTTGTGGACCATCTTCACGAAGTGGCCCGCACCGCTCGGGCCGCAGTGAAGGTACCCCTGCTCCGCGGTCCCCCCCCGCTTCTCGCGGCCCGGCGTGCGCGGGACCGAGCCGACCCCCGGCGCGAGCGCGGCGAGCACGGGATCGAGCCGCCTCACCACGTCGGCCTCCCCGCCGATCATCTGGCAGTACCCACGCTCGAGGCCCCACACGCCGCCGCTCGTGCCCACGTCCACGTAATGGATGCCCTTCGCGGAGAGCTCCCTCGCCCGCCGGATGTCGTCCACGTAGTACGAGTTGCCCCCGTCCACCAGCACGTCGTCCCGCTCGAGGAGTGGCGCGACGTCGGCGATCGTCCGGTCCACGGCCGCTGCGGGCACCATCATCCACACCGTGCGGGGCTTCTGAAGCTTCCGCACGAGGTCCTCGAGCGAGGCTGCGCCCACCGCCTTCTCGCGGGCCAGGTCCTCGACTGCCTTCGGCGAGCGGTCGAAGACGACGCAGGCGTGGCCGGCCCGGAGGAGCCGCCGCGTCATGTTGGCGCCCATTCGCCCGAGCCCGATCATGGCGATCTGCATCGTGTGCTCCTTCCCGGGCCTACCCGGTCGGTCCAGGCGCTACGCCCGCCGCGCCTGCCGGTACCGGCGGATGAGCGCGTTCGTGGAGGCGTCGTGCCCGAGCCGGGGCTCCTCGGCCGACTCCAGCTCGGGCAGGATCCGCCCGGCGAGGACCTTCCCGAGCTCGACACCCCACTGGTCGAACGAGCCGATGCCCCAGATGGCACCCTGGGTGAACACGTCGTGCTCGTAGAGCGCCACGAGGCGCCCCAGCGCGGCCGGCGTGAGCCGGTCGAGGAGCAGGGTGTTCGTGGGCCGGTTGCCCTCGAACACGCGGTGGGGGACGAGGGCCTCGGCGGTACCCTCCGCGCGCACCTCCTCGGCCGTCTTTCCGAGGGCGAGCGCCTCGGCCTGGGCGAGGACGTTCGCGACGAGCATGTCGTGATGGCGGCCCAGCGGGTTGAGCGAGCGGGCGAACGCGATGAGGTCCACCGGGACGAGCCGCGTCCCCTGGTGGATGAGCTGGTAGAAGGAGTGCTGGCCGTTCGTGCCCGGCTCGCCCCAGTAGACCGGGCTCGTGGCGAAGTCCACCGCCGAGCCGTCGAGCCGGACGCGCTTCCCGTTGCTCTCCATGGTGAGCTGCTGGAGGTAGGCCGGGAACCGCTTCAGGTACTGGTCGTACGGCAGCACCGCCACGGTCTCGGCGCCGAAGAAGTCGTTGTACCAGATGGCGAGGAGCGCCTTCAGGACGGGCATGTTCCGGTCGAACGGCGCGCTCCGGAAGTGCTCGTCCACCTCGTGGAAGCCGCCGAGCATCTCCCGGAAGCCCTCCGGGCCGATGGCGAGCATCGTCGAAAGGCCGATGGCGGAGTCCATCGAGTAGCGGCCGCCCACCCAGTCCCAGAAGCCGAACATGTTGGCGGTGTCGATGCCGAACTCGGCCACCCTCGCGGCGTTCGTCGAGACCGCCACGAAGTGCCTCGCCACCGCCTTCGCGTCGCCGCCGAGGCCCGCGAGCGACCAGGCCCGGGCGCTCGACGCGTTGGTCATCGTCTCCTGCGTCGTGAACGTCTTCGAGGAGACGACGAAGAGCGTCTCCCCGGGGTCGAGGTCCCGGGTCGCCTCGACGAAGTCCGTGGCGTCCACGTTCGAGACGAAGCGGAACGTCAGCGAGCGGTCGCTGTGGCTGCGCAGGGCCTCGTAGGCCATGACCGGCCCGAGGTCCGAGCCGCCGATGCCCACGTTCACCACGTTCCGGATGCGCTTCCCCG
>Ga0335085_10018333_pt1 | contig 10063 bp, 8 predicted proteins | sample Lox_Sample_45_FD_206712 | JGI IMG/M metagenome (GOLD analysis project Ga0335085, IMG submission 206712) | Soil microbial communities from Loxahatchee National Wildlife Refuge, Florida, United States - Lox_Sample_4.5 | ecosystem: Environmental > Terrestrial > Soil > Wetlands | place: USA: Florida... | reverse complement strand
GCGGGCAATCATGCTCAAGGGGTGGCCTATCATGCGCGACGACTCGGCATCCCGGCGGTGATCGTGATGCCCCGCTATACGCCGGCGGTCAAGGTCGAACAGACGCGCGCCTTCGGTGCCGAAGTGGTTCTGGAAGGCGAAGTGTTCGATGACGCGAAGGCGCACGCGGCCCGGCTCGCCGAGCGGCGCGGCCTGACGATGGTGCACCCGTACGACGACGAACGGGTGATAGCAGGGCAGGGGACCATCGCGCTCGAGATGCTCGCGGCCCGTCCGCAGCTGCAAGTCCTGGTGGTGCCGATCGGCGGCGGGGGCATCATCTCGGGGATGGCCGTGGCCGCCAAGGGCCTCGACTCCTCGATCGAGGTCGTAGGCGTCCAGACCGAACGGTTCCCATCCATGTACTGCGCGCTGAGAGGCGAGAAGCCCCAGTTTGGCGGCACGACCATCGCTGACGGCATCGCGGTGAAAGAGCCGGGCCGCTTGACGTTGCCCATCGTGCGCGAGCTGGTGAGCGACGTGCTTCTGGTGGACGAAGGAGACATCGAGCAAGCGATCGTGCTGCTGCTCGAGGTCGAGAAGACCGTGGTGGAAGGGGCGGGCGCGGCCGGGCTCGCTTGCCTGCTGCGTAATCGGGAGCGCTTCGCCGGTCGCAATGTCGGCCTGGTCTTGTGCGGCGGGAACATCGACCCGCTGATGCTGTCCGATATCATCGAGCGCGGCATGGTGCGATCTGGGCGACTCACGCGGCTGCAGGTCGAGCTACGCGATCTGCCTGGCTCGTTGGCACAGGTCACCGCCTGTCTGGCGGACGCCAACGCCAACATCGAGGAGGTCCACCACCAGCGGGCGTTCACGCACGTGCCGGTACGGACCGCCGAAGTGGACTTCGTTCTGGAGACGCGCAGTCACGAGCACGTGCAACAGATCATCGAGGCGCTTGCACGCGCTGGCTTTGCGGCGCGACTGCACAACGACTGATTTGCCGTGCTGTCCTCCCCGCTGGCCCAGCTCCGCGTGTGCGGGGTTTGCGACGCCGGCGTGAGCTTTGTCCCGCAATAGCCCAGCAGGAGATAGGCTTCTGCGCGATCCTCGCTCGCCCAGCGCCGCGCATCGGAAGCAACGGCGGCATAATATGCTGCCGGTCTCGTGTCTCTGGTCGCGGGAGTGCTGACAATTGACGAAAAATAAGAACGCGAAGCACCCCCGCCTGTCGCAACCCGGGGGCGGACTCAGACCGACGCCTGCCGCAACCGTTCGCACGATAGGCGCCGGACACTCGGCCGTCCAGACCCATTGCAGTGCTGCGCTGGCATCGATACAGCCATGCACGGCGCGGGCGACATGCAGGAGATCGGCGTTTTGGGGATTGATCGCGACGCTGGTGCTCGTGCACCCATCGATGTCCTCGTGCGCAGAGCTGGGGCGTTTGCCGGATGTGGCCGGCGCGGCGACGGTGGCGGTTCCCGGCGTGGGCGTAACACTCGGCGGCTACCTGGTCCGGCCGGTCAATCGCCAGCGCGCGGCGCCTGCCGTTCTGCTGCTTCCCGATTTGGGAGGGAGTGCAGAGGACGTCTTGGACGAGGCGCGCGCGCTGGCGGAGCGAGGCTATGTCGCGCTCGCTCTGAGCATGCGGGGTGCCGCGGGCTCGCAAGGCGTGGACGCCTGCGGGGCCGACGAAACCGTCGACGCAATCGAAGCTCTGCAGTGGCTCTCGCGCCAGCCCGACGTCGATCCAAGCCGGCTCGGCATCGTGGGGTATGGCCAGGGCGCCCAGGTCGCGCTGCTGGCCGCTTCCCGGAGCGCGATGCTCAAGGCAGTGGTTGTGTTCAATCCCATTACCGACCCGCAGCACCTGAGGGCTTCCACCGCATCCGCGGCGTTGCGCAAACACCTCACGCAAGACTGCGCCTCGGTCGCTACGGCTGCGGTCTCGCCGCTGGCGCAGGCGGCGGGCATCATCGCCCCCGTCCTGTTCATTCACGGCGGCAAGGATCGACGCGTGCCGCCGAGCCAGAGCGAGATGCTCGATGAGCGCCTGCGTGCCGAGAACAAGATGACTGAACTGCACGTGCTTCCCGAAGCGGGTCACGAGTTCACCGCAGAGCAGACGAGCAAGGCCTGGTCCTGGGTCGCTTCCTTCCTCGGCAGCCACCAGCTGCGGGCGGCCGCGTCGCGCACTTCGGACCAGCAGGCGCGCGTCAACAAGTTCGCCGAGCGCGGGTGGAATCTGCCCGTGACACGCCACGTGGACAGTCTGCAAGCGATCGGGAAGGTCAAGCGGCAGCGGGTGAGCACCATGGAGAACCCGCATGTACCGGGACGCAGGGACGAGATTCGCGAGCTGTGGTTCGACGGACTGTACATGCAGGTGTTGATCCCGGGGCGCAAGCGCGACTTTCTTCTGCAGGAGATCGCGATCTCCGCGAGCCGCTACAAGGTGCTCTACGGGCTTCGTGTCGGAGCGCAACGGCAGGCGGTGGAGGAGCTGCTCGGACAGCCCGACGTCCACGGCGACGACTACCTGGAGTACATGAACGCCAGCGGAGTGGGTAGCGCGCGCATCTACCTCAAGGACAATCGCGTCGCCAAGATCGAGTGGGAGTACCGGGCCGATTAGTCCGGTGTTGCGTGCGCGCGACTCAGTCGCGCAACCGGCGGAACTTCTGCACGCGCTTGCCCGTGTCCACGTCGCCGGTGTAGAGGTTGCCGTTGGAATCGATCGCCATCGCATGTACCCAGTGAAACTCGCCTGCGTAGCGGCCCGGCCGGCCGAACGAACCCAACTGCTCCCCAGTGCTGCGCAGGAGGATCCGGATCTCGTTGTTGGTTCCGTCCGCCACGTAGAGGTAGCGCTGTTGCGGGTCCTCGGACAGGGCGATGTCCCACACCGACCCGGCTCCGCGCGTGCTGGGATCGAGCACGAACTCGGTGACGAACGAGCCGTCCTTGTGGAACACCTGGAGCCGGTCGTTCGTCCGGTCGCACACGTAGACCAGTCCGTCGTGCGAGATGCGCACGCAGTGCACCGGGTTGCGGAACTGCGGGTCGCGCGGCGCCGAGGGATCGTACGCGGCGAGCTCCGTGTCGTCGGGCGTTTTTCCGTAGGCACCCCAGTGCCGCTTGTACCGGCCGGTGGCGGCGTCGAACACCACGATGCGTTTGTTCTTGTAGCCGTCGGCGACGAACAGCTCGTTGCTGGTCGCGTCCACGATGGCAAGCGCCGGACGGCCTAGGTAGTCACGGCTGTTGCTGCCCTCGGTCTTGTCGGCGCGACCGATCTGCAGGAGAAAGCGACCGTCGCCCGTGAACTCGAGGACCTGGTGGTCGTGGTCCTTGTCGTTGCCGCCGATCCACACATGATCCTCCGCGTCGACAAAGATCCCATGCTCGTTGCGCGGCCAGTCGTAACCGGCGCCCGGCCCGCCCCAGGCCTGCACCAGGTTGCCTTCCGGATCGAACTCGAGCACAGGTGGCGCCGGGAAGCAGCACTTCGAAACCGGAGGGTTCAGTGCCGCACCGCGCTCGTCGTCGGTGAGCGTGCGGGGCCGCTGTAGCACCCAGATGTGATCATGGCGGTCCACGGCCATTCCCCCGATCTGTCCGAAGATCCATTTGTTGGGAAGCGGCTTGGGCCAGAAGGGATCGACCTGAAACCTCGGCACCTCTTGCGCGCGCGCAGCGGCGGCAATCGCAGCGAGCAGGCTCGCCAGCAACAGCTCCCTCACCATCCCGACCGGGCCTCGACGCAGCATTGCCTCCTCCTTCTCGTCTTGTTCAGCTCAACTCGCCGGCAGTATGCGAGCATGGCTGTGTGTCACCGGCCGGGCCGGCTCGCCGTGGCGCGCACTAGACAGGCTACGCCGCACTTGGGAAGCACGCCGGGCCGAGCGGTTCGAAACTCTTGTAGAGGACCTGGAATTCCTGATGTCCGAGTGCTTCGGATCTACTGTGCTCGCCGCCGGCTACAGCTAGCACGAGGTCGTAGATCTCCCGTCCCACTTCGTCCAGGGTGGCTCGCCCTTCCAGGATGCGGCCTGCATCCACGTCCATGTCGTCGGACATGCGCTGGTAGGTCTTTGGGTTCGCGCAGACCTTGAGCACCGGCGACACCGCCGAGCCGACCACGGACCCCCTCCCGGTGGAGAACAGCACGAGGTGGCTGCCGCACGCGATCAGCTCGGCGACTTCCACGTTGTCGTTGATGTTGGGGAAGCCCCAGCGCACCTCACCGTCGGGGATCATGTCCATCAGGTACAGCCCACCGCGGAGCGGCGTATCGCCCGGTTTGAGGATGCCGGAGATGACGGACTGTCCGCTCTTGGCGTACGCGCCGAGCGATTTCTCCTCGATCGTCGTGAGGCCGCCGTCGGCGTTGCCGGGTGCGAAGCTGGCGTGGCCCATGGTGGCGTAGTACTTCGCCGCCTTGGCCACGGTCTGAATGATCTCCCGGCCGAGCTCGGCGGTGGCGGCACGCTCGGCCATCCAGTGCTCCATGCCGATCAGCTCGCCCGTCTCCTCGAAGATGCACGCCGCGCCTTGTTCCACCAGCAAATCGAATGCGCGGCCCATGGCCGGGTTGGCGGTGAGGCCGCTCGTCGCGTCCGAGCCGCCGCACTTGGTACCGACCACCAGCTCGTTCACGGCGAGCGGGCTGCGCGGCGTGCGGTCGAGCTGCTTGAGCGTTTGCTCGATCCAAGCCTGGCCCTCGGCGATGGTCCTGCGCGTCCCGCCGCTGTCCTGGATCACGGCCAGTTTCGTCGGCCGGCCGGATCGGCGTACGGTTTCTGCGAGCTCTGCCTTGCTGAAGCCCTCACAGCCGAGCGACACCAGCAGCGCTGCCCCGACGTTGGGGTGGGTGCACAGGCGCTCGAGCATCTTGTGGGCGTGGGCGTTCGGGTAGCATCCGGAAAAGCCGAGTACCTGCGCTCCGGCGTGCCGCCACGGATAGGCGATCTCTCTTGCGACGTGATGGGCGCACTCGACCAGGTATACCACCAGGATGTTGTTGCGAATGCCCTTGCGGCCATCGCCACGCAGGTAGCCGGTGATCATCCGCGGTGGGCCTCCCGCACGAAGGTGTGGCCTTCCTCGAGCGTATACGTGGGCAGGTACTCGCTCGCCATGTTGTGCGTGTGCACGTACTCGCCCGGCTCGATGTCGCGCGTGGCGACGCCGATGGGCGCTCCGTATTTGACGATGCGTTCGCCGGCCTTGATCTTGCGCACCGCGAACTTGTGGCCCACGTCCACTCTTGCCTTGAGCACGATCGTCGCTGCGTTGATCTTGCGCGACGCACCCGCCGACAGCTCGCAGCTCGCGACGGCAACGTTGTCGCCGGCGGCGAGCAATAGCACGCCGGAACCGTCGGTTGCCTGGAAGTGGGGCATGGACGCTCGCTTCGGTCGGGTGTACAGACGCAGACCGCTAAGCGTAGTGTAACGCGTTCGCAAACGCGGCGCGGGCCGCCAAAAAAAACGGAGCCCGAAGGCTCCGTGTCTCAGAGGAGTCGGCACAGTCACCGGCGTTGTGGTGGGTGTTGCACGCCGGCGTCATGCCATTGGCTTTCCGTATCAGAGGTCGGATGCACGTGGAGGAGTACACATGCAGACCTCATTTCTTAGTGTTTGCCTCCCTGCGATGTTGCTTGGCTCCACCCCATCGATGTGAGTGGAAGTATACGGATGATCCGCGCAAAATCGCAAGTCAAGTATGGCAAAGCTTGTGTCAAATTCCTGCGATGCACTGACGTGCCGGTGGCAGTACAGACGGTCAGCCCGCAGTGCTGCGACGGACGCGAGCGTCCTTGCGTCGTATGACGTCGGGTTGGAGGCGCGTGCCCAGCCCACTGCCCTTGGGTGCGCTGATGTAGCCCTGCTCCAGCGGCGGCAGCTGCGTCACCAGCTTGCCGTACCAGTCGTGGTAGAAGGCGCGCACGACCTCTTGCACCAGCGTGTTGGGGCAGTTGAGCGACAGATGTACCGAGGCGGTGAGCAGGATCGGTCCCGTGCAGTCGTGCGGTGCGACTGGAAGTTGATATGCTTCCGCCATCGTGGCGATCTTCTTCGACTCGGTGAGCCCACCGGTCCACCCGACGTCGAACATGCACACGCTCACGGCCCGCTTCTCGAACAGATCGCGGAAGGCCCAGCGCGTGCCCAGCGTCTCACTGGCCGTGACCCACACGTTGGTCCGATGGGCATACTCGGCGATGGCATCCAAGTTGTCCATCTTGATCGGGTCTTCGTACCAGAACGGGTCGAACTGCTCCAGCGCCTTTGCGATCTTGATCGCCGTGGGCAAATTCCACAGGGAATGAAACTCGACGTGGATGTCCATCTTGTCGCCCGCCGCCCGGCGGATCTTCTCGAAGGGAAGCATCGCCTTCTTGAGGTCGCCCGTGGAGATATACGTTCCGTTGCTCCCCTCCGCGTAGGCATCGAAGGGCCAGATCTTCATCCCCGTGTAGCCTTCCGACAGCAGGGACAGCGCGAGCTCGTCGGCGTACTGCATGAATCCGACCAGGTCCTCGTAGGGCTGATAGCGGTCGAAGCCGGAGGGCATGCCGAAGTTGGCCGTGCCCTGCTCGGACTTGGCGCGCACGTACTGGTAGCCCGCGCAGGTGTTGTAGGCTCTCACCTTGTCGCGGCTCGCGCCGCCCAGGAGCTGGTAGATCGGCTGGTTGGTGACCTGCCCGAGGATGTCCCACAGCGCGATGTCCACAGCGGAGGCCGCCCGCATCTCGGCGCCGACGGTCTTGAAGCCGAGGTAGTTGTACAGCATGTGCCGGCTGTGCTTGTCGATCTGCAGAGGGTCCTGACCCAGCAGGTACGGCGCTATGGTTTGATGGATGTGGGCGATCACCGGCTCGACCGCGTAGAACGTCTCGCCCAGGCCCACGATGCCCTCATCGGTGTGCACGTGTACCCACAGCACGTTGGGGAACTCATCCAGGTTAATCGTTTCGATCGCGGTGACTTTCATGATCGGTTATGCGCTCCGGGCTGACCGGTTCGAGGTTCCACTCGATTTTACACGCGCCGGGCCGCGTGGAGCGGGCAGGCACGAACGACTGGCCGCCAGAGAGCCTCGCGGCCTTTGCGTGAGCGATCGCGCATGCTTACGCGGGAGGACGCGCAGTCTCGCTTAACCACTGGAGCTTCCCGCCTTGCTGCAGCGGCAGGGCGAGGCCGTTCAAACGCGGCTATTCCTCGAAGAGCTCTCTAGCCTTGCGTCGGCGGGCGGTCAATCGCGTGAGTTCCCGGTGAGAACTTGCGGTTCTGTGAGGTCTGCTCGGCCGATCCATGAGCTAAGCTCGCCGATCTCGATGGCGGTCTGGGCCCTCATTCAAGCGCAGGACGCGCCGGCCCGCCGGCTGAGTTGTCGAGCCGGTCTTGGGGTGTAAGGTTTAGGCCGGACGCGCAGGGCTCGATGAGCCGCGCGCGGGATGCGACGCCCTTTGCCCGGGGCCGCAAACTCGACGCGCAGCTCTCAGCGAGGCGGTCGGCCGGGTTCTTATCTTTGCCGGACGGCGGTTCCGTGTACCGTGGTGCCCGCCGTGGTGCCCACGAAGTACGCATCCTGTCCGTCCTTGACGAGGATGAGCGAGAACGATTCGGGGGTTGCGCCATCGACCGGGCAGTCAGCCGTGCCGCGCCCGTCGGCCTGAACGACGTAGGTGCAGTGGAATGTCTGCTCGAACACGGCACCACCGGCGACCAAGGTGCGCCGGCCACCCAGCATGTTGCCTTTCCCATCGGCGAAGAAGCGCCCGACGGCCGCAATCGGCACAGCCCCGGCGCTCCCGTCGAAGGTGAAGGCGTAGTCGCCGCGTATGTCGCTTTCGTCGAAGCGCGCTGCGTGTGCCTCCGCCGCAGCCGCGACAAGGGCAAGCACAAGGCTGGCGTTGAGAAGCCGATGCAGATGTGCGTATGTCATGGCAGTCCTCCGGAAGAAGATGGATAGGCGAGGCACTCGCGACTCCCCCGGCATTCTTGTCAGGGGGGCGCGACTGGATTTTACGCCACCTCCCACCGATCGCATGCCGGCTTACAGCCGGCGCAGCTGCCTCTCACCAAGCGGCGCGTAGGAATTCAAACGCCGCTTCTCAGCAAAGGGGACCGTATCGGAGTGCCAGCCGGCGCTCAATCGCGTGGGTTCGCGGTGAAGACCTGCCGTTTTCTCGTGTATGCGCTCGGCCGATTCATGAGCTGAGCTCGCCGATCGCGATGCGAATCTGGGCCCTCGCATCAACGCGGGATACGCAGGGCCGCCGGTTGAGTGGTTGAAGCCGGCCGTGGGGTCCAAGGGTCAGGTCGCCCGGAACAGCGGGAACGGCTGCGCCTGGGCGTGGGCAGGCAAGCCCAGCTGCGTGAGGATCCTGATCCTCACCCGGAGGTCAACGATGGCGGCGAGGAGCTTCAAGCGCGCGCCTCATGGCTGCTTCTCGCGCTGGCATTCCTCGGGCAGCGGTGCCGTAGTTCCGTCTTTCTTTGCCCGGGCTTCGCAATCGACCTGGTTTCCCGTGCCGACGATTCCGCCGTCTATGCGGGGAGTCGAACAGGCGGCCATCACCATCGTCACGATGCCCGCTAGGACGGCCAAAAGAATACGCCACCACATTCTGTCTCTCATTCGATCCGCTCTTCGAAGTAGTAGATTCCGATTCCGCTGCGCACGCGACCGCTGCCCTTTACGCCCGGATTGCGGTCGCGATCGGCGGCGGCGAGCAGGCGATCCAGAGACTCCAGGCACGCCTGCGCCTTGCGCGCGAGCTTCTTGGTGAGAACCGGCAGCGCTTCCCGCGGGATATTGTCGTAGCTGACCCGGCGCTGAAAGTACGCCTGCCCCTGCGCGCAGGTCAGGTTGTGATCGATGCTCCGAATCAGATCCGCCACGTCCGATCCCAGGATAGCGACCTTCTCGGCCTGGTCTCCGCGCGGGACGTAGGCGCGTGTCAGTAAGCGCACCGTGCCCTCCCGCCGCAGCTCGATCGCGCCCACGCGCGCCAGCTCGTCGGCGATGGCGCGGGGTGGAATATCGCCGCTGAACTCTCGCACCAGCGCCGCGAAGCTCCCCTGTTGGCCGTCCATCGGCAGCTCGGCCGGACGCCCTCTATTGTCGTGATAGGTCTTGCCTCGCACCCAGCCGCCGATGACGCGTGCCGCACGGTTGTGGCGGTCCGCGTGGGATGCAGGAAGGGGCGTCTCGGCATTCTGGATCCGCGCCACCTCCTTCCGCGTCAACCCTGTGATCGTCGAGATCCGCGACACGGTCTGTTTCTTGTCGGGCAGCACGAATTCCTTCTCCGCGACATCGACGTAGACGCGCCGCGCCATGTGAGCGAACGCTGCGTACGGGATGCCGTTGCGCAGCAGCACCCGCACCAGAGGCAGGAGGATGGTATGCACCGCATCGCTCAATGCCTGGGTGATGTTCTGGGCATTCATCTTCTCAACTCCCGTCGATGGCCGGAAGGCTAGCACGTCTGGCGGGAGTGGCGAACTTGACAAGCGCTCTCCGTGGGAATACCGTCCCAAATATAATTGGGATCATAATCCCAAAAATGAGGAGGCGGCAATGAGGCGATCACTTCGGTTCTGGGCGCTCGCGGCACTCCTGGCGGCCTCGCTTTCCTCCGGGTGCGCGACCTACACCACACCCGGCGCGGGGATGAACATCCGGAATCTCGCCAAGGCCGACGCGGACATTGCGGACCTGATGAAAGCGGAGCCGGCGGCGGTCTTTCCCGCCCGGATCGCGGTCGCCCGAGTGCAAGCCTCGGGCTACCACTCCCACGGCAACAGCTGCTACGGCAACGGGATGTACTGCGTGGTCACCACCCGGGATGTGGAACCCGCGGACAGCTACGACAGGATGTCGAAGCTTCCTCTGGTCTCCTCCGTGGCGCTCATGAATCGCATCCTACTTCCCAGAGAGCTCACGTCGGCGCGGGATCTACGTCAGGCAGCGGCCAGTCTCAAAGCGGATCTGCTCCTCGTCTATACGCTGGACACCGCTTTCCATATCGAGAACACCGACGTGGGGCCGCTCGCGCTGATCA
>Ga0335085_10018330_pt1 | contig 10064 bp, 13 predicted proteins | sample Lox_Sample_45_FD_206712 | JGI IMG/M metagenome (GOLD analysis project Ga0335085, IMG submission 206712) | Soil microbial communities from Loxahatchee National Wildlife Refuge, Florida, United States - Lox_Sample_4.5 | ecosystem: Environmental > Terrestrial > Soil > Wetlands | place: USA... | reverse complement strand
CGTGTTCGGTCCGCTCGAGGAACCGATTGAAAACGTTTTCGCCGCATATTGGAGTCCGGTGCGGACCCCGACGCCAAAAATGCTTGAGCACCAACATCTTAGTTTTTGCTTGGTGGGAGAGGTAGGCCGCTCGATCATCAGTTGGGCACGGTGGCCAGCGGTGGAAAACCTTATTAAACGGCCACTTCTGGAAAGTAAACCGTTGTGACCGGTTGCTGACGGGTGCTAGCGTCGACGCGACAGTATGGGTACGGCGATGGTTCCTTGGTGGTTGGGACGCCCGCCAGAAGGGCGCACGTTGGCAACCAAAACCAAATCGACCACCACAAGACAGCTGATCGCTAATGCGGAGAAGCGCGCCAAGTTGCGCGCGCTCGCGGCACGGCCGGGGACGCACGCCGAAGGCGAAGCGGCCAAAGCGGCGCTCGGGCGCATGCCGCGCGACGACGCCATGGATGCCCTGGTGGAGCTGCGCCTGAGGCAAAAGCAGCAGGGCCAACCGCGGTACAGGGCCACACAGCCACAGCCTAGAAGCAGCCAACCTCCGCGCAGGACCAGCCCCACGACGCGCACTCTCGAGCGACTGCCGGCCAGCTACAAGACCTTGGGGCCAGGCCTGCATAGCGACGGCGGCAATCTCTATCTCCAAGTCTCCGATGGCAACAACGGTCAGCGCCGACGGTCCTGGATATTTCGCTATCAGCTCACTGGCCGCAAGCGGCGCGACATGGGGCTCGGCTCCGCCGACACCGTGACGCTGAAGGAAGCGCGCGAGGTTGCCCGCGAATATCGCAAGCTCGTCAAGGACGGCATCGACCCGATCGGGCATCGCAATACCTTGGTGGCGCAGAACTTGGCCAAGAGCGCGGCAGTGTTGACGTTCGACCAAGCCGCCGAAAAGTACATCTCTCAGCACCGCGCCGGTTGGCGGAATGTGGACCACGCCAACCAATGGACGCGATCACTCAAGACCCACGCGTCGCCAGTCCTCGGCCGCATGTCGGTCGCCGACATCGAGACCGGGCACATCGTGAAGGTGCTCGACCCGATCTGGAACGAGAAAACCGAAACTGCGAACCGCGTCCGCGGCCGGATCGAAGCCATTCTCGACTGGGCAACGGCAAAGAAATTCCGTAAGGGTGATAACCCGGCACGCTGGCGCGGCAACTTTGAACACCTGTTGCCGTCGCGCGACAAGGTTCAACCCGTCAAACATCATCCGGCCCTGCCCTACGCCGAGATGTCGATCTTCATCGCGGACCTGCGCAAACGAAAGGGCATGGCTGCACTTGCATTGGAGGCCGCGATCTTAACCTGCGTGCGAGCAGAGGACATAGTCAAAGCCAAGCACGCCGACGTTGACCGTGCCGCTCGCATCTGGGCTATCCCCTCTTTTACCAAGACCCGCGCAGAGCATAAAATTCCACTGTCGCCGGCGGCGCTGGCAGTGTTTGAGAAGGCGCGCAAAATCGCCGAAGAAATCGGCGGCGAAGTTGGAAGCAGTGAGTTCGCCTTTCCAAACGACGGCACCGGACATCATCTTACGACGAATGCACTGCTTGGCGTTATCGAGCGCATGGGCCGCAAGGGCACAGTTACCACGCACGGCTTCAGGGCTGTGTTCAGGACGTGGGCCCAAGAAGAAACCAGTTTTCCATACGAGCTCTGCGAAATGGTGCTCGGCCATAAGGTTGGAACGAAGGTTGAGCGCGCCTATGCCCGCGGTAACGGTTTCAAAAAGCGCATCGCCATCATGAGGGCTTGGGGCGACTTCTGCGCGAAGCCGTCCAAGCCGAAACGAGAGTGACAAGATGGCCGTTGGCGACGATGACTTCGGCCGACGCTACCCTGACGCAGCGCGCATCACGGTGGACGCTTCGCGGCCGTCTCGCCTCACTGGTAGCTTCCCGCCCGCACCGAGACGACGCCGTCTCGCGATGGCCGATTTGCTGATCGCACATGCGAGGTCGACGACAGGAACCGACGGAAACGCTTACGCCGAGGCCGGATTCCGCAGCCCGGACGAGTATTGGGCCGACGCAACGTCGGAGCCGATGGAGGTGTCGAAGTTCGTCCATCGACTCGTCATTCACTTTTTGACGCCGTCTGAAGACGGCGATTATTATAAACGTGATCTTGAGGTAGCCCTGCACACTGCCGCCGTGAACGGCGAGTCGTGGTTCATCGAGGTTCCCGGCAAGGAGTGCAAACTTCGCCCGAGGGATGCCGCCCAGTGGCTGTTGTCGATGCCGAAGCGTGAGCATCTCGTTCCCGTCGGTCTCAGAGCCTTTCTTGAAGATTCCCAGACCTCAGCGACCGCCGATCCGGCGCCGATAGTGGCGGCAAAATCACGGCGCAAAGGCAAACGTCCGAAATCGGACGCCATCATCGCGCGCATGAGGACGATGGACCCCGACAAGTTGACCGAACTTCGCGAAAAGCAGTTGGCGGCCGAGTTCGGCGCGAGCCGCGACACCTGTCGCAAAGCGCGGGATGAAGTTTTGTCGACGAAGAGTCGATCGACAAAAACGACAAACGACTCTTAGTCAAACCCCAACGGGCGTGCTTCGGTGCAGGCGTTTGCACACGGGAGTCGCACGATGTCAAAATCCGAAGGCGCCATTGAGCCCTTAGGGCTAAGTATCAAAAAAACCGCCGAAGTCACTGGCGAATCAGAGTGGGCCGTAAAAAACAAACTGCGGCACGGCATTTACCGGGGGCGGAAAAGCGGTCGCAGAACGATCGTGATTTATGAAAGCGTCAAAACAGCCTGGGAGAGCCTGCCCGCCGCGAAATTTGCAGCGCCTCGAGAACGACGCCGGCGCGTCGCATGAACCATGCGCCAATATGTGGAACGCCGACCGCTCGCGACGGCCGGCGCCCTGGGGATCAAGAAATTCTACACCGAAGGTCCTTCAAATAGCGAAATAGCCGGCGACCTGCAAGCGCAGGCCCGCATCGTCGTCACGCCTACGACCGGCCAAAAATGGCGCGCCGCGCTTGGTATCTGCGCGGCCACCGCGCCGCTGGTGATGTCGGCCGGCGTCCTGATTAGCCGGGGCCATGGCGCCTCCGCCATACTGGAACTCTGGCACGCGGGCTCTGACGCATGGGCGCTGCGCGGCCGGCTCGAGATCATCGCCGCCACGGTGGTCGACGGCGAATTGAAGGGCATGCGTCGCGCCAAGAACGGGTCGCCCGTTGATTTGCTGGAGACGAGGGCCGCGTCATGACCGACGAAAAGGCTAAGACCAACAGAAAGTTTACGACCCGAAAGCTGGAATGGCTGCAATGCGTCGCGCACGACCCGAAAATCAGGCCGTGGGCCTTTGAAGTCGCCTTTTGCATTATGACGCACCTAAACGAGGGCAACGGGCGTTCATGGGTCTCCGACGAAACGCTGGGTGACGAAAGCAGCAGCCCACAGCGAACAGTCCGCCGTGCTCGCGTCCAATTGCGTGACACCGGTTGGCTTAAATGGCGGCGCACCTCCACCGCCAACAGCTATGAACCTTTATACGACAAGGTGAGCAGGACAATCGACGCGCTCGTGATCAAGCGCGACCAGCGGCAGGAACGCCGTAAAATACGCCGCCGAATATCAAACGCGCACCGGCCAAAATTGGCCGAACACAAACCGCCTGATAGGCCAAAGTTGGCCGAACAGGAACGGCCAGATATGGCCGAACAGGACCGGCCAAAATTGGCCGACATACACGTTAGGGTGAACACGTTAGAGAGAACACGTTACAGAACATCAGCGACCGAGGTGGAAGTTGTAGATGGGCGCGCAGCGAGCCCCCGACTTTTGCACCATCGTTCCAATCTCGTTGAGCTGAAATAGTGCGCGCTCGTACCGCACTGCGCGTTCGCCGCCGCCCGATTTTTCTTTGCCGCCCTCGCCCGCCCGCGCCACGGGCGCAGCGGTCCCCGCACCAAAGTTTGGCGGAGCATGGTTCCCCACTGACGTATTGATGTTGCTTGTGAAAATAAACTCGCGCTGTTAGCACCCATCATTGTACCCATCACATGAGTCGAAAACCGTGCTCGAAACCGCGCAAAAGCCGTCCGCCGCCCGTTCCGCGACCGCCGCCCGCGCGCCGCGCTTGCGTGCCCGCCGCACCAACAATCCGCTCGCTGGTTTTGACTTGAACACGGCGGGCGGCCGGCGCGTCGCAGACTTGACGCGGGCGTATCTTAGCGCCCTCGGAAATCCGACTGACATCGAGCGGCAGGCCGCGGTCATCCAGGCGGCCGAATTGCAGGTGCTCGCCGAAGAGGCCCGCACCGCCGCTCTGAAAGACACAGGTTCTGCCGATCTAGATCAGTTGGTGCGTTTGCAAGGCGCGGCCGATCGCGCCGTCAGGCGGCTCGGCCTCAAGCCAGGCGCTTCGCGAAACTCCGGGCCCGACCTGGCCGCGTATTTGGCCGCTATTGCGGCGCAGGAGCCCGTAGAGGCGCCAGAAGAGGTCGAGGCGGCCGAGGAGATGCCTGAACCTGACTCTGAGCCCGGCGAGATAGCGGCGGGCGACGATGAGGCGGCCGCGTGAAACCCACGATCAGCCTTTTCCGAGCGATGACCGATGTCGAGCTGTTCGGCAAAACGTTCCAGGCGCCGAGTTTTTGGACATGGAGGACGGTCGCCAAAATTGTCGATGGCGAGCCGCTGACGGAGCCGCGCGAGATCGATCTCTTCCAGCAGTGCACCGGCCGCAGCAAATTGCCGAACCGGCGGACGCGCCGCCGACTGCGTCGGTTAATCTTGTTGTGCGGCCGGCGCGGCGGCAAGGATCGATTTCTGAGCGCCACGGCGGTTTGGCGCAGCGCTCTCTGCGCGGATTGGCGCAAGTACATTTCGCCGGGCGAACAGGCAGTTGTTATTTTGCTCGGCGCCGACCGAAAGCAGGCTGCCATCCTGCGGCGGTACTGCGAAGGCTTGCTTCAGACGCCGCTGCTGGCTGCCGAAGTGTCCCGACGCACCGATGACATCATCGAATTCAGGAACGGCGCGAGCTTGGAAATAACCACGAACGACGGGCGCCTGGTGCGCGGTCGTTCTGCCATTGCCGTGCTCGGGTCGGAGGTTTCGCACTGGCGCACCGACGAGGCCGCAGCTAGCGGCGATGAGGAGGTGTTGGCGGCGGCCGAACCGTCGATGGCGATGTGTCCGGACGGCGGCGTGTTGTTGCTTGGCTCCTCCGTGCATCGCCGGCGCGGCTACATGTATCGCATGTTCAAAAAGCTTCACGGCAACGATGACAGCGACGACATTGTTTGGTTTGCGCCGTCGGCCGTGATGAACCCGAAGCTGCCGGCGTCGATCATCGACGACGCGCTGGCCAACGACGCAGCCAAGGCCCGCGCAGAATTTCTGAACATTTGGCGCGAGGACTTGGCCGATTTCGTTCCGATCGACATCATCGAATCCGCCACCAGCTGGGGAGTACACGAGCGGCCGCGGCAGGTCGGCATGTCGTATGTTGGCTACGCCGATCCCGCCAGCGGCACGGGCAGCGATTCGTTCGCGTTGGCGATCGGGCACGCCGAGGGCGACGCGGCGCGGAGCGTTGTGATCGATCTGATACGCGAAAGAAAACCGAGATTCGTGGCCGCGGATGTGATCCGCGAATACTCCGCGTTGCTGCGCAGCTACGGCGTCAGCGAGATCGTGTCCGATCGTTTCGCCGGCGGCTTCTGCAGCGACGAGTGGCAGCGAAATGGGATCCGCTTCAAGGCGTGCGACAACACCACGTCGGAGAACTACATTCATGCGCTGCCCTTGCTGACATCGAAACGCGCTCACTTGATCGATCATGTTTCGTTGCGCACGCAGTTAGCTGGGCTCGAACGCCGAGTTCTCGGCGGCCACGAAGTCGTCGATCACGCTCGGGCGTCGTCGGCGCACGACGACGTCGCCGCTGCCGTTGCCGGCTGCCTCGTGGCGGCCTCGATCAATTTTTCGATCGGCGAGATGATCACGAGCGACATGATCCAGCAGATCCGGAACGCGCCGCCGCGGCCGTCGATTCAAACGCGCGATTATGGCTTCGGATTCGGGGGCGAGCGCGCGATGGCGATGGCGCGCCGCGCGCGAGGCTTTTAGTTTTGGAACTGAAACAAACGAAAGGAAACCGAAATGCGGTCAACAATCCAGACGAAACTAGACGCCGCGCTTCGCCGGAAATACACGCATCCACGTCAAGTTTTGCGCGCGCTCGGTTTGGACGAAGATCTTGTTCCCCTCGAGGGCGACGAAGAAATTCCGGCCATCAAGAACCACCTCGCCAAGGATGAAACCGACGAGGAGAAGCTCGAAAAGTTTCGTGCCCTTCTCAAAGCAGCTGGCCTGACCGAAGCGGACATCGACCAAGCCGTCCGCCTTGCGAAAGGAGGCAGCGCAACCGATCGGCTGCCGTGCGCCGCCATCAGCGCGACGGACGAGCGCGGCCGGGCGTTGCTCGAAACAAAACTGGACGCCAGATACGGCCTCGGCCGCGTCGGAGTTGTAGGCGCGCCGGTAGCTGCCGATCAGCGCACTGTCGTCATGGGCCCAAGCAGGGCCTCCGTCAGTCGCTTCGAGACCCGGTATCCAAACGCGTCGCGCATCGGCTGATCGCCGCCGGAAAAGCGGAGGAAGGCAACATGAACGCCAGCAACGTCGTCGCCATCGTGCCGCCGAGCGCGCAGGATGAAACCGCGCCAACTGAACGGAGCGCCGCGCGCTCGGAGCTCGCGGCCGCCATCGCCTCGGCGTGGAAAAAGACGTGCGCGGTTTCCGCCGCGCGCGATGCGTTGGAACGCGCGCAAGCCGGCGCCGCGATCGCGGTGGACGATGCGGCGGTTGCCGTCGCTGCCATCGCCTCGGCGCGGGAGCGCGACGCCGAGGCCGTGGCGGCCGGCATCCGAACCCGTTCTGGTGCTGCACCGAGCGCCACGAGAAAGGCGCGCCAAAAGGCGGAGCTGGCCGAGGACGAGGCCGAAATTGCGCGCGTTGCAGTTGGCAAATTGGAATTCGACTTGGCCGCCGCAGAGGAGAAGGCCGCTGCGGCGAAACTTCGTGTAGACTCGGCAGTCAACGCCGTGCTGGCCATCGAGGCGGCGCCGTTGATCGAGCGGCTCGAAACAATCAAAAGCGAAATCCCCGCGCTGCAGGCATCTCTGCATTTTGTTCGCAGTCGAGGCATGATCGATCACGGCACCTACGCTGTGGAATCGCCAGAGCTCGCGGAGCCGCTGAAAGAAATACTGCCGAGGATCGCGCCGGCCCTGGAGCACGGCGTGCTGTTCAATCTCCTGGCGGCGAAGCAACACCCGGCCTTCGCTCGCTGGCAAGCTGCCGTCAACGCGCTTGCGGGCGATCCAGACGCGCCGTTGCCGATCTGATGGATGCCGCGATGCGCGGGGCGCGGGCGCACCGGGGTGACGCGTTGCGCCGAACGATTTCGCAATGGAGCGTAGATGCCGCCACCGGCACCCTGACCAGAACCATTACAGCGACCCGACGAGGCAAACATTGGCCAAAAGCCAGAGGGAAAAATGACCGCACCGACTCAATCGACGCCGACGCCAACCCCCGCGCCCGCAGCGCGCAAGACGGCGCAAAAGGTCAATGCCAGCGCGCAAGGCAACGTTATGACCTCCGTCAGATTGACCCGCGCTCAAATCAGGCAAGTCGAGCGCTGGCGCTCACTCTACGGCGGCCTTGACCTCGGCACCGCGATCCGCGCGTTGATCGGCTTGGGCCTCGAGGGCCGGCCCCCGCGCGAGATCATTGATCCGCTCGCGGTGGAGAGTGCGACGCACCGACGGGTCCGTCGGCGGCAAAGCGAAGACGTGAAAGCACCCTGATCAATTCGAGTTGGAGACCGATGGCCGAACTCAGAGCAGTTAGCTACCACGAAGCGGGCCACTGCGTAACGGCGCTGACGATTGGTTGCCCCGTGCACGCGATTGCGATCGCGCCGTGCTGCGGTGAGCAACGGCTCGGCGAGTTGACGGTTACCTTCAGCAAAAACAAAGTCCGAGCCGCGACCGAAGCCACCATGGTTACGCTGGCCGGAAGCATCGCGCAGCTAAAGGCGTGTCCGGGCTCCCTTCGCGGTGAGGACGTCGATCTGGAAATCGCCTATGATGCGGCGACGTATCTGGCTTCTAACCCGCAGAGCTTTATCGAGCTCATGCGGTTTAGGACGAACAAACTTATCGAACGTCGCTGGCGCTCGGTCGAAGTCATCGCCGCCGCTTTGCTGAGGCGCGGCAACCTGACAGGTCAAGAAATCGAAACGCTCGTTCGGTTTTGATTAGCGATGGCCAACCGACCCAGGTAATCGGTGGCGATTATCTGCCTCTTGCGCGATTAGTTAAACAGAACGGCGATCGGAACAGAAATACCTTGGCTCACGCGGCCAGATACTGTTCGATCATAATTGTAGCTTGTGGCATCAACGGGAAATGCTTTGCCGCTGAATGGATCGATTCTGAAAATAGCGCGACTTATATAAGTTGCGTCCAAGGCACCTTCATAGACCAATCCATAGACAAAATAAATATTTTTGGTTCCGTTTTTCAGAGCATCCCATTCAAACAGAGTGAGCGGCGGATCGAAGGTACAGCCAAACTCTGGAGCATAGCCGACATTATTTATCCCTATTGCAATGAGACTAGGCAACACTTTTTCGGGAAAGAAACGGGGAGGACTCGGGGGAGTACTATCTACAAAACAGTCAACATAAGTTGCACGAATTATCGCCGGTACTCGGCCGAGGTCGGTGATGGAATAGGTGATTGTTGGAGTTTTATCGGAAGCTGGAAATGGCCCATCTCTGGAAATATTTTGAGATGGCTTGGGCAAAACGAAAAGATAGGGTCTTTCTATACTGGTCACCGCTTTTGTGGAATCGATCGCGGCTTTTGCGGACGCGTGCATAGCGGTATCGGTGTTGTTCAAAATCTTAGCTTGATAAAAAATACCAATGGTAGTGAGGACGACAAAAATCAAAGTCGCTACCTGAATAACCTTATCCCATATGTTTTCGCGTTTTTCTTGATTGCGATTGGCGTTGGCCTCTTTTGCCAATGCGCTTTTAAGCGAGGCAATAGCCTTCGCCGTCGCATTATCTTTTTGTTGATGGGGTGGACTACGATATTTTTTGGAGGGTGGATTATTCTGGGTCATCTTATTCCCCTAACAACAAATAACGGTTTGACCGAGTTTTTGAATCGCGACAGACGTGAGGTACTAGGTGTACCTCCAATATTTATCCGATCCAGCCGGATAATAGCGGAGGCTATTTCCAGCCTCATCAAAATCGAATTGAAAAGCGAACTTGATCTCGTAGGACTCTCGGCCAACGTTTCCATATTCAATGAATCCGTAAGCGACGCACTTTCCAATCCCCTTGAGAAGCGCCTCGGCCTTTCCACTTTCCATAAAAACGTGGCTTGGATTCGTGGTGCCATACCAACCGGTTATCGGCGCAATAATATGCCGGGTCTTAATTGGGGTTTTGTAGTGTGGGGAAGTCGGCAATTCATCTTCGGGGCTATCGCAAACCCAAACGTCAACCGAGTATTTTTTTACGAAGGCAGGACTACGCCCGAAATTTTGAAATTTGAATCTAAAGTCGCATTTAATCAGCCCAGCTCCATCCGGAGTGTTTTTGAGTCCGGTTATACGGAAATCAATTGGCAGCAAATTCGGCCTGTCTGCACCGGCCAGTGCCGCAGTAGCGTAATAAAGACGAGCAGTGTAAGTCGCGAGAATAAGATTGAAGAGAACGAGAAGCCATTCTGTTGGGTGATCAACGAAAGTTTGGTACCACTTGTCTTTTTGTTTACTGCTTTTGTGATGATCGTCGGGTGCGTTTTGAATTATCGCTTGGCCGCTTTCCTTATTCCCATCTTCGTACTTGGTTGGACCGGAATAATTATTTGGTTTGCTGTGTTGTGATGCTTGCCAAACAACGAGCGAAAAGCCGACCAGAAAAACCATTCCAGCCACAAAGGCGAGAAGGTTTGTTATTCTGGCCATCAGCATCCCTCAATCGCGCTTCCGAAAATGTCAG
>Ga0335085_10018329_pt1 | contig 10064 bp, 7 predicted proteins | sample Lox_Sample_45_FD_206712 | JGI IMG/M metagenome (GOLD analysis project Ga0335085, IMG submission 206712) | Soil microbial communities from Loxahatchee National Wildlife Refuge, Florida, United States - Lox_Sample_4.5 | ecosystem: Environmental > Terrestrial > Soil > Wetlands | place: USA: Florida... | reverse complement strand
CGCGAGGGGTGCGGCGACAACAGAGTAAGTTCCCCACGCGTCGGCGCCAGAAACTGAGTAAGGTTCGGGTTGAGGTCGCGCAATGCATCAGAATACTAAAGTGAACAGTATTGGGTTGAAACCCCGCTCTTCCCGAAAAGCTGGAAAGAAGTCGATTCTCGCGGCAGCGATCGCAATCGCCCTTCTCACCGCAGCCTGCGGCCGCGAAAGGGAAGGTCCGGCAGAAAGAATAGAGACCGTATCCGGCATCCGCACTGAGACCGTGCGGGCGCAAAACGTGCCGGACGAAATTGAGGCTCCGGGCACGGTCATTGCCGTCACTACCGCTCAGGTGGCGGCTCGAACCATGGGAACCGTGTTGCAGGTGGCGGTGCGCGAGGGCGACCGGGTGAGCCGCGGGCAGTTGCTGGCACAGTTGGACTCGCGAGAGCTGGCCGCGGAAGAGAGCTCGGCGCGCGCCGCCGAAGAGGCTTCGAACGCCGGAGTCGCACGGGCCGGCAAGGCCGTTGCCTCCGCGCAAGCGCAGGCGGACGTCCTCAAGAAGACCTATGACCGTTACGTCTACCTGAAAGAGCAGAAGTCCGTCAGCCCGCAGGAATTTGATGAGGTGGCGGCAAAGTATCAGGCCGGTGAAGCAGGCCTGGCTGAGGCCCAGGCGGCTCTCGAGCAAGCGCAGGCGGCGCGGACGCGGGCAAAGTCTGAGCTCCAGGCGGCGGAGAGCGTAACCAGTTACGCGAGAATTGTCGCCCCTTTTGACGGGCGAGTGCTCGAGCGCAGAGTGGAGCCGGGATCGCTCGTATCGCCTGGCATACCGCTGTTTGTGCTGGAAGACACGTCGCGTTACCAGCTTGAAGTGACGCTGCCGGCCGACGCTCTGGGCGTGGTCCGTAAGGGCAGCGCGGCGCGCGTACAGTTGGACGCAGTGCCCGGAACCGTCATCGAGGGCAGAGTGGCGGAAATGGAGGCGGGCGCCGATCCGGCGTCGCACACGGTGAAAGCGCGCGTTGACCTTTCAAATAGTTCCGCAGTGGAGTCCGGACTCTATGGACGCGCCTTCTTCGCCACAGGAGAGCACAAGGCAATGCTGGTGGCTGGCGATGCGCTAGTCACTCGCGGCCAATTGCGGGGGATTTACGTTGTGGACGCCAATGGACTGGCACATTGGCGCGTGCTCACCATCGGGAAGAGCCTGGGCGCCCAGGTTGAGGTCCTCTCGGGATTGGGCGAGGGCGAAACGGTGGTGACGAATCCGGGCACGCTCGAACTCGACGGCAAGAAGATCTCCGCGGCTGCCTCTCAGCAGGGGGAGGGCCGCCCGTGAAACTGGGACTTGCGGGAAAGATCGCTCATGCCTTCATCGATTCGCCGTTGACGCCGCTCATCATCATCGCAGCGTTGGGGCTGGGGTTCTTCAGCATTCTCGAGACGCCGCGTGAAGAGGAGCCGCAGATCGTGGTGCCGATGCTGGACGTATTCGTCGGCATGCCGGGAGCGTCGGCGCAGGAGGTGGAGCAGCGCGTGACGATTCCCATGGAGCGCTTGCTGCGCGAAGTCCCCGGAGTGGAATACCTGTATTCCACCAGCCAGCCGGGCGAAGCGCTGCTGATCGTGCGCTTCTACGTCGGAATCAAGGAAGAGGACGCGATTGTACGCACCTACAACAAGCTTTATGCGAACTTTGACCGCATCCCAAAAGGAGCAACGCAGCCGCTGATCAAGGCGCGGTCGATTGATGACGTCCCGGTGCTGGCGGTGACGTTCTGGGGCAGGAACTACGACGGCTTCGCGTTGAGGCGAATCGCGGCGGAGGTTCAACAGAGCGTCAAGCAGGTGGAAAACGTTTCCGAGACCACGCTGCTGGGAGGGCAAAGGCGCGAGCTGAAGGTTACGCTCGATCCGGAGAAACTGGCGGCCTACCACTCGAGCCCGCTCGCCATCGCGCGCGCACTTCGGATGGACAATCAGCGCTCGCAGTCGGGCTCGTTTGCGGAAAACAATCAGGAGTTCGCGGTGGAAGCCGGCGCCTTCTTCCGGAGCTCCGACGACGTACGGAAGGTAGTGGTGGCCGTCGAGGGCGGCCGCCCCGTTTTTCTGGGCGACGTTGCGAGCGTGGTCGATGGGCCGGCGGAACCGGCAAACTATGTGTACTTCGGCACGGGCGCAGCCGCGAAGGGCGCCGCGGAGACTTATCCGGCAGTGACGCTAGCAGTGGCCAAACGCAAAGGGGCTAACGCCACCGACGTCGCCAATGCCGTCCTGGAAAAGATCGATTCCGTGCGAGGGTATGCGTTGCCCAACGACGTGCAGGCCACCGTGACCCGAAACTATGGCCAGACCGCCAAGCACAAGTCCGACGAACTGCTGGAGCACCTGTTTCTAGCCACCATTTCGGTGACGCTGCTGGTGGCGTTGGCGCTCGGTTGGCGCGAGTCAGGTGTGGTTCTACTGGCCATCCCGGTTACTCTGGCGCTCACCCTCTTTATCTTCTACGCCTACGGCTACACGCTGAACCGGGTCACACTGTTCGCTCTCATTTTTTCCATCGGCATCCTGGTGGATGACGCGATCGTGGTTGTGGAAAACATTGTGCGTCATTTCCGCCTGACGGCCAACCAGGGCAGGGATTGGAGCGATTATGTGGCCGTTGAAGCGGTGGACGAAGTCGGGAATCCCACCATCCTGGCCACCTTCGCGGTGATCGCGGCGATCCTGCCGATGGCATTTGTGCGCGGGCTGATGGGTCCTTACATGCGGCCCATCCCGGTCGGCGCATCGGCGGCGATGATGTTTTCCCTGATCATCGCTTTTGTGGTTTCGCCGTGGGCGGCACTGCGGTTGCTGCGGGGGCACGTGGGAAAGCACCACGGCGAAGCGGAAGGAAAAGCCACTCGACTCTACCGGCAGGTAATGGGCGGGCTGGTGCGCGATAGCCGCATGCGCTGGGCTTTTCTGGCAACGATTGTCGTGCTCCTGCTGCTGGCCTGCTCACTGGTCGCGTTGAAGGCCGTGCGCGTGAAGATGCTGCCTTTCGACAACAAGAGCGAATTTCAGGTGGTGGTGGACATGCCGGAGGGCACACCGCTCGAGCGTACCCTCGCGGTAGAGCAGGAAATCGGCGCTTATCTGCATACTCAGCCCGAGGTTGTGAATTACCAGATCTATGCGGGAACATCAGGCCCCTATAACTTCAACGGGCTCGTGAGGCACTACTACCTGCGCCACGGGCCCAGTCAGGGCGACATCCAGGTGAACTTGCGGCCGGTGGACGAGCGCAGCCGCCAGAGCCACGAGCTGGCCAAGGAGATGCGCGGGCCCATTCAACATATCGCGAAACGCTGGAACTCGCGCGTCAAGATTGCGGAGGTGCCGCCTGGCCCGCCCGTGCTCTCGACGCTAGTGGCGGAAGTGTACGGCCCCAACTATGAGCGGCAGATCGAAGTGGCAAGGCAGATTCGCACGATTTTTGACGAAACGCCCGGCGTGGTGGATGTCGATTGGTATGTGGTGGCCGATCAGAAGAAGCTGGACTTTGAGGTAGAGCAGGATAAAGCGGGGGCGCGAGGGATTACGGCGGCGGATGTGTCGCAGTCCGTGGCGATGAGCCTGGGGGGTGAAAATGTCGGGCTTCTGCACGTGCCGGATGAGCGCGAGGACATTCCCATTCGGGTGCAGTTGTCGAGGGCCAGCCGATCGAGCGCCGAAGACCTGCGTGGACTCTACTTGAATGCGCCCGACGGGGCGATGGTGCCGTTGGGAGAACTGGTGAAAGTGAAAGAAAGTAACATCGACAAGAACATTTACCGCAAGAACCTGCGCGAAGTGGTTTACGTCATCGGCGATGTGGCGGGTGCGGAGGAGAGTCCCGTTTACGCGATCGGTAACTTGGGTGCAAAGATCAGCGCCTTGCGGATTCCTGAGGGATACCAGATTGAGCAGTTCACCGCCACTCAGCCACCGGACGCCAAGAAGATCGCCATCAAGTGGGACGGTGAGTGGCAGATCACGTATGAAGTGTTTCGGGATTTGGGTTTGGCCTTTGCCGCGGTGCTGGTGCTGATCTACCTGCTGGTGGTCGGCTGGTTTGGTTCGTATAAGACGCCGCTCGTGATTATGGCCCCAATCCCATTGACGCTGGTGGGCATTCTGCCGTCGCACGCCCTCATGGGCGCGTTTTTCACGGCGACGTCCATGATCGGCTTCATTGCCGGCGCGGGAATCATCGTGAGGAACTCCATCATCCTGGTGGATTTCATTAAACTGCGGCGCCAGCAGGGCATGACTTTGGAGGATGCCGTGGTAGACGCCGGCGCGGTGAGATTCCGCCCCATGCTGTTGACCGCCGCTGCAGTGGTGGTGGGCGCCGGGGTGATCCTGTTTGATCCCATTTTCCAGGGTCTGGCGATTTCGCTGATGGCGGGAGAGGTGGCGTCGACGCTGCTTTCACGTTTGGCGGTGCCGGTGCTTTATTACATGAGTGAGCGGGGTGGAAAATGACGATGGAGCGGTACATTCGAATCATTGCCGGCACATTTGTGCTGGCTTCGTTGGCGTTGGGAACCTGGGTGAACCACAATTGGTATTGGTTCACGGCATTCGTTGGGGCCAACCTTCTGCAATCAGGCTTCACCAAGTGGTGCCTGATGGAAGACATTCTTCGAAAGCTGGGCGTCGGCGCGCACGCGTGAACCCCTCGGACGGGGCTGATTGTGGGCGGTAGTTGTGACAGGCGCTGACCTCAGTGTTCGGCTCGCCACAACCTCCCGACCAGGCCTGGCCAGTCTACGTCGTGACACGATTCAGCGCCATGCGATGGATTATCAATAAAATGCAACGGGTTGCGGCAATGTGATAGCGGAGACGAACCCAATGCAGTTAAGGCACTTTATATGAATAGGATAGTTGCTTGTCGGCATAACATTGCCCTCTTCGTGCACCCCGATTAGAATGTTCCAGAACTAGCCGACGACTTCCCGCGTGATGTCCGAGTTGCCTGTTGTGATAACAGGTATCACCGCAAACCACTCCGCCAGTCGAGTTGACTTCCATTTTTGAGCGAATGTAAAATAAGGGCTCCCTTGTTAGCCCGCGTTGGGTCTTTTGGGGAAAGGAGTATACGGATGTTCCCCGAGGCTGTTCCCGGTTCCGCACCCTTGGCGGAAACGGGACCTGAAACCGTAACCACAACCACGTCAGCAGCGGCGCCGGAAGGTGGACCGGTGGCTGAGAGCGAAGCCGCTACCTCTGTTGCGCCTAGCGCTGAAGGATCTGACGGAACGGGCGCCACGCCAGTAGAAACCGCCGAAACCACGGAAACGTCGGATGCCGCTGAAATTGGTGAGCTTCTCACAGCCATGCCCGAGGTGTCGGGTGTTCCGATTGGCCAAGTCACCCAGGGTTACGTCGTGAAGGTGACTGACGACGAGGTCGTGGTGGACATCGGGCTGAAGAGTGAAGGCGCCATTCCGCGCGCCGAATTCGCTGACGAAGATGGCCAAGTGTCCGTTCAGCCGGGCGACACCGTCGACGTTCTGATTGAGGAGTACGACGAACAAGAGGGCACGTTTACCGTTTCTCACCTCAAGGCTGCTGTGCTGCGAGCCTGGGAGGACCTGGAACGGGCTTCGAATGACCAGACCAATGTCACCGGCCGCGTGATCGAACGCACCAAAGGCGGAATGACGGTTTCTGTGAACGGAGTGAATGCGTTTCTGCCGGCCTCTCAAGCGGATATTCGTCCGCTCCGCAACGTGGATGGGCTGATTGGCCAAGAGATCATCTGCAAGGTTGTGAAGCTGAACCGCGGGCGCAATAACGTGGTGGTAAGTCGGAGGGCCGCGCTGGAAGAGGAGAACGCGCAGCGAAAGGCGGAGCTGACTCAGCAACTGGCCGAAGGCGTGGAGCTCACGGGCCACGTGAAGAACCTAACCAGTTACGGGGCTTTTGTTGACCTGGGCGGCATGGATGGTCTACTCCACGTGACGGACCTGGCTTGGGGGCGCGTGGGCCATCCTTCCGAGGTGGTCAAGGTGGGCCAGGAGCTTCGCGTGAAGGTGCTCAAGTACGACCCCGAGAAGGACCGCATCTCGCTGGGTCTCAAGCAGCTTGTGCCGGACCCGTGGGAGCGGGTGGCGATCAGCTATAAGCCGGGCGATCATCTCAAGGGTCGAGTGGTGAGCCTCACGGACTACGGCGCCTTCTGCGAGATTGAGCCGGGCATCGAAGGCCTGATCCACGTTTCCGAGATGACGTGGAGCCGGCGCCACAAGCATCCTTCAAAGTTTGTCAGCGTGGGCGACACGGTGGAGGTATCCGTCCTGGAAGTGAACTCGGGGCAGCGCCGAATCTCACTGAGTCTGCGGCAGACGCTGGGTGACCCCTGGAAGACGCTGACGGAACGCCTTGCCACCGGTGCGGTGGTTGAGGGACGCGTACGAAACGTGACCGACTACGGCGCCTTTGTCGAGATCGAGGATGGGATTGAAGGTCTCATTCACGTTTCGGACATCTCGTGGAGCCGGAGCGTCAAGCACGCGTCGGATGTGCTGAAGAAGGGGCAGAAGATCAAGGCGGTGGTGCTCAACATTGACCCCGAACAGCGCCGGATTGCCCTGGGGCTGAAGCAGCTCGAGCCGGACATCTGGCAGACGTTCGTGAGTCAGACCCCGGTGGGGAGCGTGGTACCGGGGAAGGTGGTTCGCCTTACCCAGTTCGGCGCCTTCGTTGAACTAAGAGAGGGCGTTGAGGGCCTGTGTCACGTTTCAGAAATGGGCGAGGAGCACCGGCAGCGTGGGAAGTCGCCCTTGAAGGTGGGAACGGAGCTGCCGTTCCGGGTGCTTCGCGCGAGCGCTGAGGAACACAAGATCGGCTTGAGTCTGAAGGAGCTTGAGGCGCGCGTCCGAAATGGCAAGAATGCCAAGAATGGCAAGAGTGGCAAAGCAGAGGGAGTTGCTACCCCGGCGCAACCGGCCACGAGTACTACGATGGCCGAGAAGATGGCCCAAGCCATAAAGGCCGCGGCTGCGGCCTCAGCCGCCAAGAGAGAGACCCAGGCTGCGGCTCAGCCAGAGCAAGCCCAACCCGTGTCGAATCCTGTGGATGCGGCCACGGAAGTAGAAGTCCCGTCCGCGCAGGCCTCGGCGGTGGCCGTACCAGAAGCAGGAATCGACGCGGCTATGCAAACCAAAGGAAAAGAAGAAGTTCCTTCGGAGCCCGTCGCGGCCGTTCTTCAGCACGAGGAGCCCGATAGGGATCGTGGGGACGGAGCAGCGGACGCAGCGGCAGGCGCAATACTCTCAGAGGAGACTACAGGTACGACGCCCGAAGCAGCGCCTTCTGACCGCGAGACGGTTTTGGTCGGAGGCGCCGGGCCGGCGGTGGAGGCCGTGGCGGCTGCAAGTCCTGTTGCAAGTGCAGAAAGCGCCCCTGCTGAAGCAAATTCCAGCGAGGAAATTTTACCCGCAGGGGCTCAGTCGTGAGATGATGTGTGGAGAGCCGGTGACAGTAATGCCGGCGCGCCTGAAAAAGCACGGCATCGGCGCAAGGAGCGAATGATGACGAAGGCGGATTTGGTGGATGAAGTTACGCACGCGGCGGAGCTGAGCCGAAAGGATTCGGAGACTGTTGTTGAGATCGTATTTGAAAGCATCGTAAAGTCCCTTCGTGCAGGCGATAAGATCGAGATTCGAGGATTCGGAAGCTTCCGCAGCCGTCAGCGCAAAGCGCGTGTGGGCCGGAATCCGAAGACCGGCGAGCGCGTGGAGGTTCCGCCCAAGACCGTGCCCTACTTCAAGCCTAGCAAGGAATTAAAGGACTTGGTGAACGGCACCGGCGCGCCCGCCTCGGCTTCGAGCGCAGCGGGTACGTCTGCGTAAGCTCACAGTATTCGATCCGCCTGGGATTCCTGGCTCGATTCGCCTTTCCTCCCTCGCCGCGGTCCGCCCGGCCGGCGTGCCCTACAAGCATGGACTACATCTGGAGCCCCTGGCGTTACCAGTACATGAGCGGCACCGCCAAGCGCGAGGGCTGCATTTTCTGCGACATGACCGCCGCCGATCCGGCACATGATCGTGAGAGATTGATCCTTCATCGAGGCCGTTTCAACCTGATTGTCCTGAACCTGTTTCCGTATAACAGCGGTCACGCCATGATTGCGCCGTATCAACACGTCGCAAGTCTGGACGGCCTGGAAGCTGAAGCGCTCGGTGAGATGATGACACTGGCGCGCGACCTGGAGGCAGCACTCGAGGCGGCGTACCATCCGCAGGGATACAATTTGGGTATGAATCTCGGGCGCTCAGCGGGTGCGGGCATCGCCGATCACCTGCACCTTCATGTTCTGCCTAGGTGGAATGGCGATGCAAACTTCATGACCACTGTTGGCGAGACGCGAGTGCTTCCCGAGGATCTAGACACCACCTATCAGAGGCTGGTGGAGTTCTTTCGAAGCGCAGCGGGAAGCGACGCACGGCGAGCCCCGGGCGAACTCGCGGGCGGTTGAGAGCCGCGTTCGCATTCGCGGAACGCTGCGAATCCGTTCCGCTGCCCAATCGGCCATGAAGCTTGATCACACCCTGCCGTTCGATTCAGGCGAGGCTGAGGCTTTCCTGGCTGCTCTTCCTCGCGAGCCCGCAGTATTCGCGCTCTGGCCACACCTCGATCCGGCACCTGGCACACAACCCTACCTTAGCCGAACCCGCAACCTTCGTCATCGCCTGGAACGCTTGCTGGCGAGCCCACGTCCTGGACTGAGGCGATTGAACCTGCATGAATTCACGCGCCGTGTTGATTATCAGCCTGTGGGGTCAAGTTTTGAAGCCGCCTGGCTAATTTATCAACTCAATCGCACGCATTACCCACGCGTTTACCGCCAACGACTGCGCCTCAAACCGCCAGCGTTGCTGAAGGTGAATCTTGCCAACCGCTTTCCACGCTGCTACGCCACGCGCCGGTTGACGCGCGACGGTTCGCTTTACTACGGGCCCTTTCCCTCGCGCACCGAAGCCGAGCGATTCGCCGGCGAGTTTCTCGACTTCTTCAAAATTCGGCGCTGCGTCGAGGATCTCGATCCGAACCCGAGCCACCCAGGATGCATTTACTCGCAGATGCGCATGTGCCTGGCGCCGTGCTTCGCAGGCTGCACGGACAGTGAGTATCAGCAAGAGCTGGGACGCGCGGTACGCTTCCTCGACACCCAGGGATCATCGCTGGTGCGGCAGTTCGAAGCCGAGCGCGAGCGCGCTTCAGACAGCCTCGATTTTGAGCAGGCTGCGCGCCTGCATCAGCGGCTGGAAAAACTGAACGACGCGCTGCGCCGCAGGCCGGACCTCGCCAAGAACGTCGCCGACCTTCACGCGATCATCCTCGAACGCGGAGCCCACCCCAAGAGCGTGGTGCTCTTCAGGCTTTGGGCAGGAGAGCTGCTTGGGCCGGCAACGCTATCGCTCGACGAACGGGTTGCGTCGCCCGCCTCACTCGACCAGCAGCTTCAGACGTTAGTGGACTCGCTGAGACCTCGCGCGGAATCAGGAGAGCGCCCGTACGCTAATACGGACGTTCCAACAGCCGGCGAAACCCAGGTCGAGGTCACCCACCCACCAGAGTCGGCAGAGGCCGCCGAGCTCACCGCAACGAACCGTCAACCGACTTTGAGTCCGGCGTCGCGGCCGCTGCCGCCCTGGGAACACCTCACCATCCTGGCGCGCTGGTACTACAGCAGCTTTCGCGAAGGCGAGTTCGTGATGCTGAACCGTGCCGAAGAGATCCCCCACGCTCGACTCATTCGGAGTTGCCGCAAGCTCACGACAGAAAGGGCGGGGTTTTCAACCCAGCCGAAGAACGGCACTTCAAACTGAAGCTCCTTCACGCGCCGGACAGTGTGTCAAGTCAAGACACACTCTCCGGCGCGTGAGACTCCATGGCGGTCAATCACTACCCCTGACGGCGGGGTTGAAACCCAATACTGTTCACTTAACGGTTTGTGCGGTATTCTGCTCTCATTAACTTGAGAGGAGGACCGCCGATGGCCCGTACGATTGCTGAGCTCCCGAAAGGAAGTCGCATTACCG
>Ga0335085_10018328_pt1 | contig 10065 bp, 9 predicted proteins | sample Lox_Sample_45_FD_206712 | JGI IMG/M metagenome (GOLD analysis project Ga0335085, IMG submission 206712) | Soil microbial communities from Loxahatchee National Wildlife Refuge, Florida, United States - Lox_Sample_4.5 | ecosystem: Environmental > Terrestrial > Soil > Wetlands | place: USA: Florida... | reverse complement strand
GCACCGTCACCGCGGTCCAGCACCAAGATCAACCCGAAACTGTCAGAGCCACCGCCTAACATCACCATGAAGCCGGAACCACGCCCGCCGATTTACACCGGATTCCGGACGCCACCCCTCCTGCCGGGATAATCGAGAGCCTGCTGGGTGGCCGCCCCAAGCTGCCAGACCGTATTTTACGCTTGTTTTACCTAGCCTTCATTACCCCATGACTGAACTGCTACCGGCGCGTGGCCGGAACATCGGCCCAGCAGGCAGCCGCTCTTGGATGGCCATCAAGGAGCCGTCCGCTTCTTCTCCACATGGTCTCCACGGCTTCTGCAACTCGTTGACATATGCCTTAGGTCCGCTTGTGTCTGGGAAGCACTCGGCGCCACTGGGTGAGCGATTCGCGCAAGGCGGGCGCGTTCCAGCGCATCCCCAAAGCCTCGGCACGACCGGGCTGCCATCAGCGTTGGGGGAGGTGATGGTCATGCAGCGGTGCCTGCTGGTGCTGGACATGGATCCGCTGGGCCTGGGTGAGGAACTTGATCTGGGGCCGATCAACTATCTGGCCGGGCGGCCAGAACAGGAACGGGGTGAAGTCGTGGTGCTGTCGGTGGTGGCCAGCCGCCAGGTGAAGCTGTCCCCGCTGGAATTGCTCCTGGGCGCTGCGACCGCCCACGGCCAAAGTGCCCCGGCCAAGTACCCCACAGGGCCCCAGCCGGGCCACGGTGTCAATGCCGCCGCCGAGGATCGCATGAACCTGGCCGTGCGGCGTCTGAAGGCCATCGGCTACCGGGCAAGCCGTCTGACCAGCGACGAGGAACTCGTGAAGGCGATAGATGTCGAGACCCGCCGTCACGACTATGACGAGGTGATCTTGACGACGTGCAGGCAGGGCCGCAGCTGGCTGGCGCGCGGCCTGCACCGGGACCCGGTTCATCAGCTGCGCCGACGCTGGGGGCAACGGCTGGTCATATTTTCGCCCGGCCCGGGCACCACGCCGAGCCAGTGACAGCAGCCGCAACGCCGCCACTGGTGTGCCCCCCCCCAGGGCATCATCGGCACTAGGACGACGAGGTGATGACCGTGCGGCCACGGCGGCGAGGTGATGACGGGCCAGTGCCCCCGGCGGTAGGGGCGCTCGGCTTGCCCGCCGACCCGGCAGACAAGCCCACCCGTCGCAGGACGGCGCGTCTGGCGCGGACCTTGCGGACCCGCTGGTGGCCCAGGTTCCTGCTTGCGGGCGCACTGGTAGTGGTAGTCGGTGCCACGCTGGTCAGCGGCGCGGCAGCACCCTGGGTCATCTTCGCGGGAGCCGCGATCATCTTCTTTAGCCTGTTTGGGTTGCTGTCGATGTCGTCAGCTGACGACTACAGGCGTCAGCCGCCCATGCCGCCCGGAGCTGGCGCTCCTGGATTTTAGCGGTATCAGAGGGCCGGAGGTCCACGACCCTGCGGCCCGAGCAACGCAGCCCACGAAGTGACCCCCAGGGCAGCCCGGGCGGGGGTGACAGCAAGGGTGACACCAGCGCCGCCAGCCGCCGGCCCACTCGGCGCGCTGCGGCTACCACCGATAGAGGCTCACAGCCCAGCGACCGCGACAGAGGGTCGGTTAGGCCGTCGTGCCATTAACGTGCCATTAGCCTCGGGTCCTCAGCGGTACGTAGCGGTCACTCACGGCTAGCCGGTGGCGCAGGTCAAGGCCGGTAACGCGGATGGATACGTCGCTTTGCAAGCAGGGGTTCGATGCCCCAACTTCGGCGGTCCCGCATCTCGCGGCACGGCTGTTGCGCCTAAAGGTTTAGTCGGCGAGAGTGTCAGTGGCCGTGTGCCTCTTCTTGCGCGCCCCTGACCAGCGATCCAGACTCGTGGGCATGGGCATGCCCGAGACTCGCTATGCGCGCAGCGGGGACGTCTCGATCGCTTACCAGGTAGTGGGCGAGGGCCCGTTGGACGTGGTCATTGCGCCCGCCTGGGTCACGCACGTGGAGCTGCAATGGGAGCCGGCGGGATGGGCAGCTTTGCTGCGTGGTCTTGCCGAGCAGGCGCGGGTGCTGGTCTTCGACAAGCGGGGCACGGGCATGTCGGACAGGATCGCGGGCGTGCCAACGCTGGAGGAGCGCAGCGATGACATCCGGGCAGTGATGGACGCGGCCGGATCCGGACGTGCAGCGCTGTGGGGGGCCTCGGAGAGCGTTCCGATGAGCGTGGTCTTCGCCGCGTCCCATCCCGAGCGGGTGTCAGCACTCGTGCTCGAAGCAGGCATGGCACGCATGCTTTGGGCGCCTGACTACCTGTTCGGGGCAACCGAACGAGAAATGCGTGGGTATATCGAGGAGGAGCTTGAAGCCTTCGTGACGCCAGGCGGCCTGGAAGCGCTGATACGCGACGGCTTCCGATCCGCTGATGAGGAAGAGCTCCGGGCGTGGGCGCGTATGGCCCGGTATGGCGCCAGCCCAGGATCCTACGAGGCGCTGCAGCGGATGAACATGGCGATCGACGTGCGCGACGCGCTGCCCCTTGTCAGCGCCCCCACGCTGGTGATGCAACAGCGCGCTGACCCGTGGGTCCGAGTCGACCACGGGCGCTACCTCGCCGAGCACATCCCGGGTGCGACGTATGTGGAACTGGACGGCGATGAGCACTTTCCCTCAGTTGCTCGCGTGCCGGAGATGCTGGCACAGGTGCTGCCCTTCCTGCAGGAGGCGGTCACGCGGGAGGCGCCCGAGCCGGACAAGGTGCTGGCGACCGTGCTGTTTTCCGACATCGTCGGCTCGACGGCGCAGGCAGCCGAACTCGGCGACGCGCGGTGGCGGGAACTGCTGGCCGCCCACCACGGGCGGGTCCGCGCCCAGCTGGCCCGGTACCGCGGGGTGGAACTCGACACCGCCGGGGACGGGTTTTTCGCCCGCTTCGACGGCCCGGCCCGCGCGATCCGCTGCGCGCTGGCGATCCGCGACGCCGTGCGCGACATCGGCCTGGAGCTGCGGCTGGGCCTGCACGCCGGCGAGTGCGAGGTGCTCGACGGCAAGGTGGCCGGGATCGCGGTCGCGATCGGCGCCCGCGTTTCCGCGCTCGCGGCGGCCGGTGAGGTGCTGGTGTCGCAGACGGTCAAAGACCTGGTCGCCGGCTCCGGTATCGGCTTCGACGACCGCGGCCTGGCGGAGCTGAAGGGCGTGCCCGGGGAGTGGCGGCTGTACTCCGTCACCTCCCCCTAGGGGATGGCTAGCGGTTCTCGGCGTCGCGGACGCGCTGCACCATCATCTCCAGCAGCGCCCAGGCGGTCTCCGGGTGCTGCATCGCGAACGGGCGGAAGACCACGAGACGAACAGCAGGCAACGCAGCTCGGTCTCGGCCGTGATCTTCGCCGGCCGGTGGAGTGGCCGAAAGCATCGAAACAGCGGCCAGTGCTGGGAGCCACCGTGGGAGCCATTCAAGCGAACGACTTCCCACGCCATGCGGACGGATGCGGACAAACGAACGGCGATCATGCCAGCTCGCGGACCAATCCGGACAACGCTGAACGGGTGACAGGTATCTACGGATCAGATGCTCACACCGAGCAGCCTTAGGTCAGGTCGCTGAGGCCGGGCCACGCATGGGCCACAAGCCATGAACTCTCGCGGCTACCAGCGGTCACTCACGGCCACTCAACACCAGTAGGCCAGCTAGGGCGTGTCCCGTGGATCTTCGCGGCTGGGTCGTGTAGATCAGTACGGTGCTTGATCTGCTGAATCGTCATGATCTGACCGATGAGGAGTGGGGCCGGCTGCGGGGGTTGCTGCCCGCTGATCCGCCGCGGGGTGGCCGGTGGGCTGATCACCGGAAGGTGATCGACGGGATCTTGTTCCGGACGCGGACGGGGTGCCCCTGGCGTGATGTGCCGGAGGGGTTCGGGCACTGGAAGACGGTCTATAACCGGCATCGCCGCTGGTCAGGCGATGGCACCTGGGCCAAGATCTTGGGCCAGCTGCAGGCTGGCTGTGATGAGGCCGAAGGCAGCAACTGGGCGGTCAGCGCCGATTCCACCGTGGTGCGCGCTCATCAGCACGCGGCCGGCGCCCGGCGGGTGCCGCCCGCGGACGTGGCCACAGGGGGCATCAGCGAATGACAAGAACCCGGCCGCCGGGCGGGAGGCGCTGGGCCGCTCCCGGGGCGGGCTGTCCACCAAGATTCACCTGGTAGCAGACCGGCGCTGCCGCCCCCTCACCGGCATCCTGACCCCGGGCCAGCACGGCGACTGCCCGCAGTTCATCCCGCTGATGGGCCAGCTGGCCATCGGCCGCCGGGGCAACGGGCGGCCGCGCACCCGGCCGGCCGCGGCCCTGGCCGATAAGGCGTACTCCTCGGCCGCCAACCGAACCTACCTGCGCAAACGCGGCATCAAGGCGGTCATCCCGGTCAAGGAAGACCAGAAGAACCACCGCCGCAACCGCGGCAGCCATGGCGGCCGCCCGCCCGCCTTCGACGCCGGACAGTACAAAGACCGCAACACCGCCGGACGCTGCTTTGGCAAGCTCAAGCAGTTCCGCGCGGTCGCCACCCGCTATGACAAACGCGAGTTCATGTACCAGGGCACCGTGGACCTGGCGTCGATCCGGATCTGGCTGCAAGACCCAGTCCCATGATCCACGGGACACGCCCTAGAACGTCGGTCCTGGTAGGCCGGTTTCCGCACCACCGACCTTCCAAGCTGGTCATGAGGGTTCGATTCCCTTCGCCCGCTCCAATGTGTAACCCCAGGTCAGAAGGCACCCGCATGGTTGTGGCGATCTTGTGGCGTTCGTGTCAACGCCCAGTCGTGCCATACACGTGCCATTGAGCCCTCGTGGTGTCGCCTTTGCTGTTGAGCCCCTGCGTCCTTCTTGTATCACATAATGTGATACACTGTTGGCATGACGTCAGCCATCAGCGTGCGCCTGGACGCCGAGACCCTCCAAGCGCTGGCCCAACTGGAAGCCACAGGCCTGAGCCGGTCTGAAGCTATCCGCCGGGCGATCCTCGACAGCGCCGCCCGGCTGCAACGGCGTGCCGCGCTGGCCGCCGAGGTGGCTGCGCTCGAAGCCGACGAAGACGACCGGCGCGAGATGCTTGAGGTCGCGGCCGTCATGGAGATCATGCGTGCTGCGGGGTGACGTCCACGAGTTCCGCCTTCCGCGTGGGACCGGACACGAGCAGCAGGGTCGACGCTACGGCGTGATCGTTCAAGCCAATGAGCTGCTGCCGCGCTCAGTGGTGCTAGTTGCACCAACGTCACGCCGCGCCAAGCCGGCATCATTCCGGCCCGAGATCGAGTTGCTCGGTGAGACCACCCGTGTCCTGGTTGAGCAGGTCGGCGCTGTCGACGCGGGGCGGCTTGGTGAACTCGTGGGCAGGGTGAGCCCGGAGCAGCAGTGGGGTATCGATGAGGCCTTGATGACCGTTCTTGGGCTCCACTAGCCGCATCTGTTACCGGGCTCGTACAGGCCAGCAACGCTGCCGGACTTGCCGCTTGACCAGTAGGAACGGTCATGATCACGGCGTTGACAACGGATATTGTCCCTGAGCCCGGCCAAGTTGCCGAATTTGCCCTTTAGTAAGTAATCAAGCGGCGCCGCTACGCGGCACCGCTGGCGCGCCCGTCGCCGGGCTCTGCGCTGGGGGCGCCCGCCCGGCACGGGCGCGCCGCCGTAACCGGACAGCTCCCGCAGATCAGACAGGCTCACCCGTCACGCAGTCCGGTGCTGCACGGAGCCGTCTGCCTGGCTCCCGGTTGTCCAGCTCGCAGGTACCGCCGGGCAGCTTATGGCCGACGAGCGGGTCACCACCCGTGTGCTGCGCTGGCGCGCAGATCTATAGTCACCTCAGGTCTATGGTCGCCTCAGGGCGGTCGCCTCCGGGGAGGTGCGTGACCGATGCTGGACAGTGTGAGACTGGCTGAGAAGTATATCGGCCCGGTCGCAGTGACCGGCTGGCACGATCGGTTGTACCTTGCCTGGGTCGGGTCGTTGGGCTCGAAACTCTGGTCGGGCGACAAACTTGCCTTGGCGTACTCGCCCGATGGGCGCGAAATCATCGGCAAGCAGCGGCTGAATCAGCGAAGCTACGGAGGGGGAGCGGGAGGGTCCGGGGGCAGCGGGATCACAGCCCGACCCGCGCTAGCCGTGGCGGGGGAGCAACTGTACCTGGCCTGGACGGGCACCGATCTTCGTATCAACATCCTGGCCGATCCCCAGAGCCCGCTCGGCGCGCCTGTCCGGCTGGAAGAAGCGAGGAGCAAGACGACCCCGGCGCTGTGCAGCCATCAGGGCAGCCTCGTGCTGGCCTGGACGGGCACCGATGGCCGCATCAACATCTTGACCGGCCCCGAGAGCCCACACGGCGCGCCCGTCCGGCTGGAAGAGGCAAGGAGTGTTGACGGCTACGGGCCCGCGCTGTGCAGCCATCAGGGCAGCCTCGTGCTGGCCTGGAGGGGCCGCGATGGCCACATCAACATCTTGACCGGCCCCGAGAGCCCACACGGCGCGCCCGTCCGGCTGGAAGAGGCAGGCAGCGCATGCATGCCCGCGCTGTGCAGCCATCAGGGCAGCCTCGTGCTGGCCTGGACGGGCGACGCCAACGATGGCCACATCAACATCCTGGCCGATCCCGAGGGCCCACACGGCGCGCCCGTCCGGCTGGAAGAGGCAGGGAGCAAGAGGGGGACCCCGGCGCTGTGCAGCCATCAGAGCAGCCTCGTCCTGGCCTGGACGGGCCGCGATGGCCACCTGAACCTGACGCGCCTTCGGATGTAAACCGCCGGCATATCGCGGGGCTCTGCCCCGCACCCCGGCCCTCCCTCGGAGATGGAGCAGGGAAGTCATCTCCTCGCCCGAGCAGGCAAAGCCCTACCCCGGAACCTCCGGGGACGGCAAGGGCTCGCTTCGATCGACCCTGCGGGCAGACCCTTGCCGTCCCCGGAGAACCCGGGGTAGCTCGGAGAGTGCCCGACCGAGGAGATGACCTGACGCGCGGCGATCGTGCGCCGTGCCATTAGCGTGCCATTAGCCAGGGTGATCACAGGTCAGCTACGGCTACCAGCAGCTACCCGAACGCCCAGGTCAGAGCCCACGACCACGATGTGCGGTCAACCTTCCAAGCTGGTCATGAGGGTTCGATTCCCTTCGCCCGCTCCAACCAAAAATCCCAGGTCACTGGGGCAGAGCAGGTTGTCTCGGTGATCAGTCACGGCCCGTCGGCCGTCGCCGGGCCACACTCGGGGCCACAACGGGCGGGAACTACTCGTCAGCGCTGGCCTCTTCCGGCCGGTTCGCAGTGATGAGCCGGACCTGCTGGACCAGGCCGCCGAACGCCTTGGCGATGGCCTGATCACGGTCCCTGGTCGCGTGCTGATCAAGCGGCGCCGTTGCGCGGCGTCAGGCGAGAGAACTGGACCTCAGGCCATCAAGCCGGAGGGCATGGCGTTGCGCGACGACCGCACTCAGGCGGCTCGGCGGCGATTATCCGGCGCCGCCGTCTGGCTCGGCTACAACCCGGATCGGGAGGTCACACGCCCGCGGTGGCGCATCATGTGGCCTTGGCGGATCAGCCCTGCGGCAGCGGCGATGGGTAGCGTGGCCCCGGTGAGCAAGGTGATGATGATACCGGAGTGGGCAAGCAGGAGCCCGGCCGCAGCGTAGCCTGCCGACCCGCCGAGATCGGCCGAGGATTCCAGCCACGCGAAGTTCTGTGTCCGGTTGGCGGTCTCTCCTGCTGCCTGGCTGAAGCCGATGGCGGCCATCTGAATGGCGGCGATGGCCAGCCATGGCACCAGACGACCGACCAGACCCGCGGCTATGCGGCGAGTTGGTCCGGGCGTGGCAAGCCGGAACTGACCGCGTCCGGTCAGCACGGTGGTAATAGTCCCGGCGAGCAAGAGCCCGGCCACGAGAAGCAGGGCGTCTGATGGCGTCCCCACCGCCACGGCTACACCGACCAAGGCGGGACCGCAGATAAATAGGACTTCCGTGCCGATCGCATCCAGGCTGAACGCGGCGGTGCGGTCACTACCGGATGGCAGGTGTGTGGCGATCGCAGCTCTCAGCGTGGCGGTGAGTGGCGGGGTGCTGGCCCCCGCGACGACCAAGCCGACCCAGGTCATTACCGGTGACGCACTGACGGCCAGCAACGCGATGCTGGCCGCACTGGCCATGCCAGCCGCGAGCATGATGCCTGCGCCGTACCGGTCAGCCATCCGTGCGATGACCGGACCGGCCGCGGCCAAGGTGACTCCGTACACCGCGACCGCAATACCGGCCAACGCGAACCCGCCAGCACGCTGGCGGAACATCAGCAGCAGGGCCAGCGGCATCATGGTCTGGCCGAGGCGGGCGGTCAGCACTCCGGCGAAGGTCCAGCGGAGCGGGCGCACCGACTCCGCAGGCATGCTGTATTACATAACGTGATACACTACTGGTATGACACCGGCGATCAGCGTGCGCTTGGACGCCGAGACCCTCCGGGCGCTCGCGCAGCTGGAAGCCACCGGCCTGAGCCGGTCTGAAGCCATCCGCCGGGCGATCCTCGACAGCGCCCGCCCGGCTGCAGCGGCGCGCCGCGCTAGCCGCCGAGGCGGCGACGCTCGAGGCGGACGAAAACGACCGGCGAGAAATGCTTGCGGTCGCCACCGTCATGGAGATCATGCGTGCTGCGGGGTGACATCCACGAATTCCACCTTCCGCGCGGGACCGGGCACGAGCAGCAAGGCCGGCGATATGGCGTGATCATTCAGGCCAACGAGCTCCTGCCGCGCTCGGTGGTCCTGGTTGCGCCCACGTCGCGCAGCGCCAAGCCCGCATCGTTCCGCCCCGAGATCGACCTGCTCGGCGAGACCACCCGCGTCCTAGCGGTAGTTTGTTGACTGTGGAGCAGGTCTGGGGTATGCCGGGGAGTAGTGGCGTGACTTGCTGTGGGGTTTGTGATGACGCGACGTCGGCTTTGCCCTGCGGCGCCGGGCCCGCTGGAGGAGTATTCGGCCCGGTTTGATGACCTGTTCGCCCGGGTGGCGCAGCGGCGGGGCTTCCGGGAGTATCTGGCCGGGCTGCTGGCGCCGCGGGACCGGAACAAGACGCTGACGGCGCTGGCGGGGGCGGAGCCGGTGACCGGGGCGGGCCACCCGGCGGTGCAGCGGTTGCAGTTCTTCCTGTCCGAGTCCCGGTGGGATCCGGAGCGGGTCAACGGCCGGAGGCTGGAACTGCTGCTGGCGGACCCGGCGACGGCGCCGCACGATGGGGGCGTGCTGGTGATCGATGACAGCGGGGACCGCAAGGACGGCACGAGGACCGCGCACGTCGGGCATCAGTGGCTGGGCCGGTACGGCAAGACTGACAACGGCGTGGTCACCGTGACCACGCTGTGGGCCGATGAGCGCGTTTACTATCCGGTGGATGCGGTGCCGTATACACCGGCTAAGCACTTCGCGAAGGGGAAGAATGACCCGGCGTTCCGGACCAAGCTGGCCATCGGCGCGGATCTGGCGGTCCGGGCCCGTGAGGCGGGGGTCGTGTTCCGCGCGGTGGCTGCCGATAGCGCGTACGGGGATCAGGACGGGTTTCGTGGCGAGCTCGCGGAGGCCGGGCTGCCGTTCGTGATGGCGCTCAAGCCGCGCCGCGGGGTCTGGGCCTACGGCCCGGATGCGCACACCCCGGTGGACGCGGCCCGCGCGCTGGCCTGGCACGGGCCGGACGATCCCGGCGACTGGCAGCCGGTGACCCGGGCCTTCCGCGACGGTCACACCGAGATGTGGTACGCCGCCGACGCGGCCCTGGGCTGGTGGGGCCCGGACGGCGCCCGCCGCCTGGTGGTGGCCACCGCCGACCCGGCCACCTTGCCGGACAAGGCCACCTGGTACCTGGTCACCAACCTGCCCCGCCCCGGCGGCCCGCGCGAGGCGGACAGCCAGTACCCGGCCGCGGGCCTGGCTGAGATTACCCGGATATACGGGATCCGGCACTGGACCGGGCAGAGCTACAAGCAGGTCAAAGACGAGCTGGGCTGGGCCGACTTCCAGGTCCGCTCCGATATCGCGATCCGCCGCCACCAGGTGCTGGTCAACTGCGCGTTC
>Ga0335085_10018326_pt1 | contig 10065 bp, 5 predicted proteins | sample Lox_Sample_45_FD_206712 | JGI IMG/M metagenome (GOLD analysis project Ga0335085, IMG submission 206712) | Soil microbial communities from Loxahatchee National Wildlife Refuge, Florida, United States - Lox_Sample_4.5 | ecosystem: Environmental > Terrestrial > Soil > Wetlands | place: USA: Florida... | reverse complement strand
CCGTTCCGATCACGACAAAATCCATCAGAGAAGGTTCAGGTTCTGTCAGTAATGCGTTCACTATAAATGCGATCGACACGGCAACGAAAATCCACAATGTGTAGGGGTATCCCCACATGCGATACGGACGCACCGCTTCGGGCATCCTGCGCCGCAGGACAAAGACGGCGACGACGGTCATTGTGTAGAAGATCCATGCCGCGACAATTGAGTAGGAGTACAGCGTTTCATAAGAACCGGTCAGCACCAGAATGGAGGTCCAGATTCCGCCCCACACAATTGCGGAGGCGGGTGTCGCAAAGCGTGGATGGATAGCGGCGAAACGGGCAAAGAAAAGCCCGTCGCGCGCTTGGGCGAACGGAATTCGGGCTGCCGTCAGGACACATCCGTTCACGGCGCCCACAATCGAAAGCAAAACCGTGAGCGCTACAAAAGTCCCTCCGGCCCTTCCCAACGTCCTCGTTGCAAGATCCGCGCCGACCCGGCTGCTTAGAGAGATCTCCGAGATGCTCATGACCCTCAGGTAACCGGCATTGGCAAAGATATAAAGTGCGGCAACTACGGCCATTCCGGCTACCAGAGATCGCAGAAGGTTCCGCTGAGGCTCCTTCACTTCGCCGGCCACAAAACTGACGTAGCTCCAGCCGTTATAGGCCATGAGGCAGGCCGCCATCGCCGCGCCGAAATGCATCGTGGAGATCGGTGCCGGCGGCGGGGCGGAAGGAGTGGATACCGGCGCCAGGAATGCGGCACCGATCAGCACCAGTAGCCCTGCTATCTTCAGTCCAGTGAAGATCCGCTGCACCCGCGCGCCCTCTCGCACTCCGGCATAATTCACGGCCGACACCGCCGCAATCAGCGCAACCGCAACTGCCTTGTTCAGAACCGGCGTGAGCGGCGCAAAGTACCCGGCATAGATCGAGAATGTTACTGCGAGCCACGCGCTCCCGCCCGCCATGACCGCCAGCATGAATGTCCAGGCGCTCACAAAGGCCCATAGCGGCCCATATGCCTCGCTCAGGAAAGCGTACTGGCCTCCGGTCCGTGGCATCATGGCTCCCAGTTCGGCATAGGCCAACGCGCCAAAAAAGGACAACACTCCGGAAACGATCCACACCGCAAGAATGGCGCTGGGCGATGGCAGACTACGTGCGATCAGATTGGGCAGCACGAAAATGCCCGACCCGATTACAATTCCGACGACGATTGCGGTGGCATCGATGACGCCGAGGTCTCGGGAAAGATCGCATTGTTCTGCCGGCGCAGGCGTCATACGGTTTACCCTCGCGCCGCGGCGATCCGTCGGCCGGTGTGTCGCTCCACCGCATCCAGGTTGAGCGAGACCCCGAGTCCATTGCCAGCGGGTATTTCGAGCATGCCTTCCCCATCCAATTTCCAGGGGCACTCCACCAGGTCATCGATGAACGGGGAGCCGGTAAGATACTCCACCAGTTCCGTATTTCGGAATGCTGACGCAAGCTGTAGGTCGGCGGCAAGCCCTAGAGCGGTGTTCCAGCCGTGCGGAATAAAACGGATGCCGTTCTCTTCCGCCATCCACGCGATTCGCCGCTCTTCGCTAATGCCCCCGACCTTGGTGACGTCCGGCTGCACGATGTCGAACGCCCGTTGTTGGAGCCATGGAGTGAACGATTGCCGGCGCGTGAATACCTCGCCGCCGGCAATCGGAATGGGCGAACCGTTCCGCAGCAGAACGTAATCGTGCAGGTCGTCCGGTGGCAGGGGCTCCTCAAACCAGTCCACGCCGTAATCGGCGAGCATCCGAGCGGTGCGGACTGCCCACTTGTAATCCTGGCGCCAAAAGGCGTCGCTCGCCCCGGCATCGACCATCAGGAGGGATTCTGTTCCGACTGCATCGCGCGCCGCGCGCAGGATCTCCTCGTCTCTCCTTGAGTCCTGTCGCCCGAAGGGCCCCCAACCGATTTTGAATGCCCGGAATCCTCGGGACCGAACCAGAGCCAGATCCTCCGCCAGGGCAGGTGGCTCGCGCATCAGAAGCGAGGCATAGGGGCGTACGCGATTGCGATAGCGGCCGCCCAACAACCGTCCGACCGGCTGTCCCGTAGCCTTGCCCAAAATGTCCCACATCGCGATGTCGATTCCGCTGATCGCATGTGTAATTGCTCCGCCGCGTCCCATCCAGAATGTGTTGGCATGGAGCTTCTCGCTCACACGCTCGGGTTCCAGCGGATTCTCGCCCTGGTATAGCGGCTTCAGCACGTGCAGGGCCGCGCGCACCAGTTCATCGTTGGTAAATGCGGATCCCCATCCCGTAATGCCCTCGTCGGTAAAGACGGCGACGAGCGTATGAACGCAGTCTTCGGGACGGATCTCGTTGGCCCAACCACCTTCCGGCGTGCCATGCCGCAATCCCGCCGCCTGGATGTCCGTAATCCTCATCGCTCGAACCTTCACGAGAGTATAATCGGACGCATGTTGCGCCGCAATTTCCTAAGCAGCATGATGGTCGGAACCGCCTTCCCCCGCCTGGTGCGCGGTCAGCAAGCTTCACAACCCTCTGCGGGTCCGGCGGACCCGGCCCCGGACGGTGTTTTCCTCGAACGCCCCGCGACAGGCCAGCCGCATAAGGGCAAAGTGCTGCTCGCGCTGCAGGCCCATTCGGACGACATCCCCCTCTCCGCTTCAGGGACCGTTGCTAAATTGATTGAAGAAGGCTACACGGGCTACCTGGTTCGCGCGACCAATGACGACATGGGCGATGCGGTCGGGCTCGGCACGCCAGGGACCATCGGAGAGAACGCGGCGGGGAACGAACGGGACAATGCCGAACTGGCGCGCGTTCTGGGTTGCGAGCGCCACTTCGATCTGAACTATAGCAACCACCGTATGGCCGACGTCTCCTTGAACGAGGTCATCTCCCGCATCATCTTCCTCATCCGTCTGTTGAAAGTCGATACGGTCGTGTGCTGGGATCCGTGGGCGCACGATGAAGAGAATCCTGACCATTACATGCTGGCTCGTGCTGTGGAAGCGGCATGTTGGATGGCAGGCCGAGCCCATGATTATCCGGAGCAGTTCGCCGCAGGCCTTGCCCCAAAAACCGTGCAGGACAAGTATTATTTTGCGCGGCGTCCGGAGACGACGCGCGTGGTCGACATTAGCAAGCAGATCGAGAAAAAGATAGACGCCAACCGAGCGAACGTGGCCAAAGGCCCGGGCGGTCATCTGGGCTCGCGCCTGCGGGCGGAATTAGCCGGCCGCAACCAGCGGCTACCGTTGTTGGGCGATGACGATGTCACCGCTGACCGCAACTACATCAGGGAGTTTGTGCTGGCGCGCAGCCACGAACTGGGACACCGGTACGGCGTGGAATACGCCGAGGCCTTCCATTACATTCCGCCCGGAGCTTCCGGCGCTGACCGCGATCCGCGCGTGGAAGAATACATCCGGCAGCATGCCGTGCCGATCAGGTAGTGACGCGGCCAACAAAACAGGAGACTCAATGCGCGAAGTGTCGAGACGAAATTTTCTGAGGAAGTCGGCGGCCGGCGCGGCCCTGGCGGGTGCGGCGGCATTGCGCTCTGCCCCTTTGGGGCTGCCGATCGGAAGTCAGACGTATCCTCATCGCCAAAGAATCAAAGATGGAGACCTTGCTGGCTTGTGCCGCGATCTATCTGGCATTGGCGTCGGCAGCATCGAACTGTGCTCGCCAGGCTACCGCGAATTCGCCGTTCTGTCGGATGGCAAAACAACTCGTAGGATCATTGAGGACCATGGTCTCAAATGCCCGTCCGCACATTTCACGCTGTCAGAACTACGGAACCAGTTGGAGCAGTCGATTACCTGGGCCCGCGATGTCGGAATGACTCAGATGGGCACGGCCAGTCTGAATGGGCACGTGGAGAACGGCGCGACCACTATGGATGTCGTCAAGCGAGCGGCAGATGAGTACAACAAGATCGCCGAAACGGTCGCCAAGGCCGGCATGCAGCAGTTCCTCCACGATGAGCGATTCGAAATGTCCAAGGTCGACGACCGTGTGACCTATGAGGTTCTGCTGGAAGTGCTCGATCCGAACTTGGTCAAGATGCAATTCCAGATGTCGGCGATGCCGGCGGTAGGCGACGTAGTGGCGTACTTCAACAAGTACCCCGGTCGCTTCATCTCCATGCACCTGCAAGGCGTAGACCTTCATCCTGCACCGGTGGCGTCGTCCGGCGGTGGCCGCGGAGTACGCAGTCCCGGTGTCGCCGTGGGAAAGGACGGGCTCGACTGGCCCCGGATCTTCGCCGCTGCCAGAACGGGTGGGGTGAAGAACTACTTTGTGGAGCAAGATTGGGACCTCACTCTCCAGAGTGTTGCTTTTTTGAAGACCGTGAAGGCTTAAGCACCTGCCGCGTTACAGGCATTCAGAGTGTCGAGCCATGGTAAGGCCGCTCGGTGGAGAGAACACCTTTAGTGTGTCACAGCCACGCCTAGATCTGAGGCGAGTCTCTTGGTAAACGCTAGCACTCTATCGGAAGTGACGCGGCATTGATGACATTCATTGGCGTGCCTCGAAATGGAAACTGACGGTTGAATGGCTCTCAATCAGCATTCCATTCAGTTGCGCCGGCTGATACTGCCACTTCTGCACTGCCTGCTTTGCGGCCTGCACGAGGACGGCATGGCCGCTAATCGCCCTGACGTCCTTCACGGAACCGTCTGTCGAGATCGTGATTTCCAACCTCACCTCGCCGCTAAGCGCTAATTGGCGCGCGAGATCGGGCAATTTAGGCGCGGGGGCGCTTAACAGTTTGGCAGGCTCCAACTTGCCGCCGGTCGGAGTGAGTTTCGCCGGTAGCCCCACTTTCTTTTGTGCCGGCGGGGGAGGCGGCGGAGCAATGGTTGTGGGAAAAGGGGGTGCCATACTCTGGACAGGCATCGGGAGCGCCACAACAGGTTCGACTGGAGACAATTCGACGGCCGACGCCGCAGAGGCCTGTGAAGCAGGCGGCGGAACGAAGGACCGCAAGGCGACGTTCGGTTGTACCTGACTCTTCACGTTGCCTGGTGTCGGTGCTGGGCTTGCATGCGCGGGCACAGTTACCGCCAGCGCCGCCGGCACTTTCGGAGTCGGCTCGGACGCAATGACCAAGCGATTGGTCCCGGCCGGAATCAGGCTGGATGATGCAACAGAAGAGCCGGGCCGCAGTGATGTGCCGGTTGCGATTTGATGGGGCCGTCCGAAGACAACCATAGCGATCGCACCTGCGGCTAACGCCGTGAGCGCAATAGCCCGCATGCGCATTCCGGTGGGGCGGGCGCTTGCGGTGCTTTCGACTGCTTCCACTGAAGGGGGGGGCTGAGATTCCGGCTCGTCCTGCTGCGGTTGCAATGGGCCGGGGCTTTCGGCTGCGACGTTCATCGCACCATTGCGCCCGATCCCCACTTCGGCGGCAGCGAGACGCCTGACCAGAATCGGATCCCCGGGAAAGCGTGACAACAGGTGGCGAAGCAACTCGGCGGCCTGCTTATACTCGCCCTCCTCCATGAGTTTCACCGCCCGATTGCGTCCATCGCCGTAAAACTGCTCCTCGGCGCTGAGCGCGCGCGTCGTCCGGATCAATTCGAGCAGCGCGGCGACCTCGGCACGATTGCGGTCGGCGAGGCGCTCCAGGATGCGTTCGGCTTCGTCGAACTGGCGCCTCCCAAACAGGGCTTTCGCTGATCTCCAGTCCTCCTCGTCGATTCTTCGGCTGGCCAGCTCTTCACGGAGAGCTGCGATGTCCGGGACGTCTCCGTTATTTTCGAGCGCTCCTTGCAGAAGCCTTTCGGCTTCCTCGATTTCTCCCTCGGCGAGCAACTGCCGAGCCTCGGCACAAAGGCGTTTGCATTCGGACGTCCGCATCGCTTCCCGCATCTCGGCAAGCTCGCTTCGCAGCCTTGTTTCAGCAGGGAACTCAGCGATCGCGGCCTCCAAAAGAGCGAGGGCGTGAGGCCAGTTCTGCACCTCGATGCTTTGGCGGATCGCCTGCATCCGTCGCTCGAGCTTTCTCCGATGTTCGTGCTCGATGCGGCGACTACATAGCGCGTCGGCAGCCTCGCGCAACTCCGCGGAATCGGGATAGGCCGCCAGAGTTTCTTCGAGGACGGTCAGCGCGGCGGCGAGTTCGTTCAACCGCTCCAGCGCACTTGCGCGAGCAAGCGCGTCCTGAACAGCCCGATGAGCCGTCCAGGCAGGCAAACAAAGGTTGAGTTCCGAAATGCGCGACCGAATCTCGGGCCGATGTTGCAGATCGACGGAACGATCACGGAGCAACTCCAGCGCCAGATCCGGGCGATCATTTTCGATTAGCAGGTCGGCTTCTTCAATAGCTTGCGTGAGGGCGGCATTCGCTTCGCCCCTGAGGATCTGGATAGCATCGATTTGCCCCTGAATCGAGGAGCAATCCGGAAACTCAGACCTCACCTTCTCGAGTGTGGCGAGAGCCTGGTCAAAATCCTGGGCGCCTGTCAACTCGCGCGCTTCTTGCGTCGCGCGCTCGATTACGCGATCGGCCTCGGCGCGGGCAATTGCGGCGCAGACCTTCGCCAACAACTCTGGAGCCTCTTTGCCGCTTGAATCGATCTCTATCGCTTCAAGTAACTTTCCCCTTGCTTCCGTTGGCCGCTCACCGTTAAACAGCCTATGAGCCTCCCGTACCGCGTCCGCATATCGGTGTGCCCGGTCGATCTGTCCTTCCAGGGACGACAGCCGCGTGCCGAGTTCGGCGTTTTCGGGATCGACCTGCAAGGCTGACTGGAGGAGCTGCATGGCACCCTTGAGGTCACCGTTCGCCCTTGCTATCTCGCTTTCGTGACACAGGCTGGCAATGCGCGAAGTGAGCGTCTGTTGATGTAGCCGCGCTCTCAATTCGACCAACAGGCGATTCGCCTCAAGGTTCCCGGAGTCGATTTGCAGCAGATGGGCAAGCGCTTCCTGCGCACGGCTGAGGTGGCAGGCATCCATCGCGGCCCGTATTTCCGGCAGCATCGCGGCAGTGTGAATACGCCTCAACTCGCTCACAGTCGCCGCCGCATCGCACTGCAACTCCTCGAAGTTTTGATATCGCAGTTCGCGTCGCGTCTCCACCGCCTGGCGAACCAGATTTGCCAGCGAATCGGTGCATCCCGCCAATCGGCCAGCTATGGCTCCGCCGCTCTCGCCTAAGGGGCTCCCTGTGAGGAGTTCGTAATAAATAGCTCCGAAGGAGAAAATATCGCTGAGGTAGTCGGAAGTCGTTTCGGCAATCTCCTCTGGCGACTGATAATAGATGTCGTCCACCAGAGGAAGGCGCAGCACGCCAAAATCCGAGATTGTTGCGGACCCGCTCGCTCCGAGGACGACACCGTCAGGACGTATTCTCGTGACGATGCCCGCAGAATGAAGCGCGTTTATGCCGCGGGCGACGTGCCACATGATGGTCGTCTTATGCAGAAGCGTAAATTCCCGCCGCTCACTCATTGCCCGATCGAGTCGTTCACCATCCGGGCACTGCATCACGGCAAATGGCACACCCGCTTCCTCGCCGAAATCGTAAACTGCGGCCACGCAAGTATCCCGCAGTTTAGACACGGCGGCCGCCTCGGAAAGGAACCGCTTCGCAAAGCTGCTATCGGTCCCGCACGTGGCAATTTTCAGCGTGACCAGCCGCCCAATGTCCTTGTCGAATGCACGGAAAACCCGGACGAACGAGCCTCGACGGATTTCACTCTGAATATCGTACCGCTCCAGCTGCTGCGGTAATGTGAGCGTCTCTTCCTGCGAGCGCTCAGCGGAGCCCAAATCCCTTCCGGACCGGCGGCCCCAACGTGACTTGACCGATGGTTTGGCGCGCACAGAGTAATACCATTCCTCAGATCATGTATAGGCGTTTGAGCGGGGCGCGTGGGACCGGAGCGTCAGTAGACAGTCAAGTAAATGTGTTGAACGAGAACGGCTCTCGTCACGCTTGTTCCGCTGCTAGTTATCTTTGGATAGCATTATGAACAGATTGATGTTTGGTTGTCCAATGAAACTGCTGCTGCCGGCAAGGATTTCCACAGTTGTTTGTACTGGGAAATCAGTACCTTTCTGCCGATGGCGGGTGCAAGACCTGTGAAAATTGGGCTGCCAGCTAAGAAGGGGCCCAGCTTCTTGTTTAAGCGGACTAGGCTTGCGGAAGCGCAGTCCTGGCAGGTGCAAGCCTGAACGGAAGTGACTAGCTACGGCCCACCCATTCCGTGGGCGACGGAGGTGGTTCGGCCACGCAACACGCTGCCCGCGATCTATCGCTTCAAACAGCACCTCTGCTACCTGCTGCTGAAGAAACATCGGACCGCCAGGCAGTGCCGGCAACCCATTCCCCACCTGCTCACTGCCATTGATCACCTCCGGCAGGCGTATGGCTTCCGCAACTTTGAAAACTACAGACTCAGAGTAAAGGTATTATGTGGTTGATCGATCTGGGATCGGGGCTGCTCCCCCGTCTTTGGCGTAGAGCCATTTTATGGTGCGCCCAGAGTGATTCGAACACCCGACCTTCTGGTTCGTAGCCAGACGCTCTATCCAGCTGAGCTATGGGCGCACTTCTAACGGAAGGCTTACTCATTCAATGTACCAGCGCCGCATGCGCTTCTGCAACATCCGCCGCACGTTTGCCACAATACAATCATCGTGACCGAACGCCTTTACTACACCGATTCCTACCTCCACCGCTTCACCGCTCGCATCGTCGACCGCTCCCCCGACGGCCTCACCGTCTACCTCGACCGCACCGCTTTTTACCCCAGCTCCGGGGGCCAGCCTTTCGATACCGGCTCCCTCTCCGGCGTCCCAGTGGTCGACGTGGTCGATGAAGACGACCGCATCGCCCACCGTCTCGCGGCGCCCGCTCCGCCCGTCGCCGAGGTCGATGCCACGGTCGATTGGTCGCGCCGCTTCGATCACATGCAGCAGCACTCCGGCCAGCACCTCCTCTCGGCCGTCTTCGAAGAGCTCCACGCGCTCAAAACCGTCAGCTTCCACCTGGGTGCCGACAGCGCCACCATCGATCTCGAAGGTATCCCGGTCGACGCCCGTGTCCTCGCCGCCGTCGAGCGCCGAGCCAACGAACTCATCTATGAAAACCGGCCTCTCCACGTCGCCTTCGAGCATGCCGCCGAAGTTCAGGGCCTACGAAAACCCTCCGAGCGCGAAGGCACCCTGCGAATCGTCTCCATCGACGGCCTTGACCGCAGCGCGTGCGGCGGCACCCACGTCCGCGCCACCGGCGAGATCGGCATCATCCTGGTACGCAAAACCGAGAAAATCCGCCAGACGACCCGCGTGGAATTTTTGTGCGGCGCCCGCGCCGTCCGCCGCGCCCACGCCGATTACGACGCTCTCGCTAAAGCCGCCCAGCTTTTTTCCACCCCACTGGATGAAGTCCCTTCCGCCATCGCCGCGCAGATCGAATCCCTCCGCGCCGCTGAAAAAGGCCGCAAAAGGTTAGAGCTGGATCTCGCCGCCTATCAGGGCAAGGAACTTTACGACACCACCGCGCCCGGACCCGACGGTTTCCGCCGCATCACCCGCCGCCTCGAAAAAGGCAGCGTCGACGAACTCCGCGCCGTCGCCCAGAATTTCACCGGTCGGGAAAAGTCGGTCTTCCTCGCCGCCCTGAACGACCCTCCCTCGGTCCTCCTGGCCGTCTCCGCCGACGCCGGCATCGACGCCGGCAAAGCCGTCAAAGAAGCCATCATCGCCGCCGGCGGCCGTGGCGGCGGCACCCCGCGCATTGCCCAAGGCAGCGTCCCAAACTCAGAACTGCTGGACGCGATTATGGCGCGATTGACCTAGGCCTTGTTTTTCTCTGCGTTCTCCGCGTCTCTGCGGTGAACTATTTGTGCGCGGTAGTTTTCGAGCCAGCCGTTCCCTTTAGCAGCTGCTCAATCTTGGCCCGGATGTTCGCTTCCTGCTTGTCCTCGCTCATGAACGGATCGTCGCCCTCATACTGCGCCACGATCCTTCCCTGCCGGTCGATAAACATCAGCCCCGGCATGTGCATGATCAACATCACCGAATGGTGCATGAAAGCCTGCGCC
>Ga0335085_10018325_pt1 | contig 10066 bp, 11 predicted proteins | sample Lox_Sample_45_FD_206712 | JGI IMG/M metagenome (GOLD analysis project Ga0335085, IMG submission 206712) | Soil microbial communities from Loxahatchee National Wildlife Refuge, Florida, United States - Lox_Sample_4.5 | ecosystem: Environmental > Terrestrial > Soil > Wetlands | place: USA... | reverse complement strand
TTCCGCGAGCTCGAATCGCGAGGCGCCGAGCGCGGGAACGATCCCGAAGGCAATGCCGGTCAACAGAGCCAAGGTCGCCATCGCGCCGGATATCCGCCAGTCGATTCCCACGCTGCTCAACCCGGGCGTGGACGAGGGCAGCACGGATTCGAAGATGGAGAGCGCGCCCGCTCCCAGAAACAGCCCCAGTCCTCCTCCAACCAGCGCCAGCAGCACGCTTTCCGTCAATACCTGCCGTACGATGCGAGCGCGGGTTGCTCCCAACGCCACGCGCAGCGCGATTTCCCGCCGGCGCGCGGTGGCGCGGGCCAGCAGCAGGCTCGCCACGTTGGCGCACGCAATCAGAAGAACCGCACCCACCGAGGCCAGCAGGATAATTAGCTTGCCGCGGATATCGCCGGTCAGATCCTGCTGTAGAGGGATCGCGGCGGCATCCGCGTTCCAGTCCCGCGCCATCGGATACGGGAACTGCTTGCGGAATTCCGTCAGCATCGCCCGCAGTTCGCCTTGCGCCTGCCGGACCGTGGCATCCGCCCGCAGCCTTGCCACCAGCGGCACGAACTCGCCTCCCCAGTACTCGACGAAGTTCCTGGGATCCAGCCGCAGGGGCAGCCACGCCTCCACCCGGGCCGAGGGAAAAGTGAAACCCGCGGGCATGATCCCGACAATCTGCCGGTTCCTGCCATTCAACGTGATCACACGACCCACGATGGCCGGATCGGCGCCGAATTTCGACTTCCACAGACCGTCGCTGATGATTGCCACGCTGTCCCGGCCCGGCAAATCCTCCCCCGGCTCGAACACGCGTCCCTGCGCCACGGAAGTTCCAAGCACTGAAAAGAAATTGGCGGAAACGCCGCTGCCGAATATGCGAATCGCCTCGCCGCGGCCGGTGAGGTTGTACTCCGAACCCGGGCTGACGGCGGCAATCTCCATGGTCCGGCTGCGTTGCTGGAAAACCGGCACGGCAGCCCGCGGATAAATGCCGGTAAGGCGAAGCAGGCGATCGGGTGCGCGATAGGGCAATGGGCGGACGAGCAAGCCGTCGACGAGGCTGAAGATCGCGGCATTGCCGCCGATGCCGATCGCGAGCGAGAGCACGGCGATGGCGGTCAGCCCCGGACTTCGCCTGAACATACGCCCGGCAAAGCGGCCATCCTGCCACAGTTTTTCAAAGCTCCACATCGGGTCGCGCTCCTTGTCTTGCCTTTTTACGCCGACGGCAGGCCTGAGAATTGCTGAAGAGTGTGGTGGTGCAATTCCGCTTCCAGGCGGATGCAAGCCGGTTCAGCAGGATCCGGCCGGATGACTGTCCGATTTCGAGACCCGCTGTCCGGTTTTGGAGGAGTGGAGACAGTCCGGCCGGTTATGCGATTTGAAATTTCTTACGCGCCGGGCGGCGTGCGCCGGCGCGCAAGCCGGACCAGGCGCCGGGAACGGCAAGCCACGACGCGGCCAGAAGAAACAGCGCCATCTTCCACTCTCCGGTCCCGAACTTGTAGCCGCTGAAGACATAGCCTTTGAGGAGCAACACGGCGACCGCCAGGCTCCACAGCAGGAACAGCACCGGCAGTTTCCCCCGAAGGGCCAGTAGCACCGTAATCAGGCCGGCCAGCGCCCCGAAAAACAGCACGTAGTTCAAGGTGCTGCCCTGCCATGGGAGCATGCCGAGGTTGAGGCTGGGCGTGCCGGATGCCAGCGCCAGGCCGGAGACGCCCAGAAGAAATAGCGTTAACAGCGCATGAAAGACATAAGCGAAATAGCGCATCACCGAGTTTCCGATTCCGCCCGGATGGTCCGGACGGAACGGCTATTCTAACAGGGGGCGAGGAGGGGTGTGCGCGGGAGGTTCAGACAGCGATGTCTGAACTGAGTCCCTAACTCCAACAAAGTAAAGGACCGGGTTCAGACATCGTGTCTGAACCGGGCTGGGAGTGCCGCGGCTGCTAAGCTCAGAATATGGCAATCGGGGAGAATCTGCTTCCCATTTACAGGGAGGGAACGGAAACGGCCGAATCGTCCACGGGCGCGGCGCCGCGCATCACTTCCCTGCTCATCAAGCCCGCTTCGGCCGTCTGCAACCTCGATTGCGAGTACTGCTTCTACCTGGACCGCGAGGCGGACCCGTACAAGGCGCTACCGGCGCGGCGCATGTCGGCCGAAACGCTGGAGCGGATTGTGGATACCTACCTCTTTTACTCCTATCCGCAGAGCGTGTTTGCGTTTCAGGGCGGCGAGCCCACGCTGGCGGGACTCGATTTTTTCGAAAAGCTGGTGCGGCTCCAGCAGCAGTATGGGCGCAACGGGCAGGCGGTGAGCAATTCGCTGCAGACCAACGCCGTGCTGCTGGACAAAAACTGGTGCGACCTTTTCCGCACGTACAACTGGCTGCTGGGAGTTTCGCTGGACGGGCCCGAGGAGATCAACGATCGCTACCGGTTCAACAAGCAGGGCCGCGGCACGTGGAAGCGGGTGATGGAGAGCGTCGAACTGCTCAAGCGGGAAAAAGTGGAGTTCAATATCCTGTGCGTGCTAAGCCAGGCGAACGTGGAGCGGCCCAGGAAATTGTACCGCTTCTATCGCTCGATCGGCATCGACAACGTGCAGTTTATTCCACTGGCCGAATTCGACGGCGCCGGCAATCCCCTGCCCTTTACCATCACGCCGGAACAGTACGGCCGATTCCTGTGCGAGGTGTACGAGCTCTGGTGGCCGGAACGGCGCAAAGTGCGGATCCGCATATTCGACAACATCGCCGAAGCGCTGGCCGGCCAAAAACCGGGCAACTGCACGATGCACGAAACCTGCGACAGTTACGTGGTGGTGGAATACAACGGCGACGTCTACCCGTGCGACTTCTTCGTCGAAGGCGGATGGAAGCTGGGTAACATCACGCTCGATTCATGGGCGGAGATTGCGCGGCGGACGCGCCGCTACCGGTTTGCCTCGCAGAAAACGCTGCCGCACCCGGACTGCCAGGTTTGCGAATACCAGAGCATTTGTCACGGCGGCTGTCCCAAGTTCCGCCACGGTCCACACCGGCGGTTCGAAGACCTGGATTATTTCTGCCAGGCGTACAAGATGATCTACGGCCGGTCGGTGGAACCGCTGCGGGCGGAAGTGAAGAAGATCATGGCCCGGGCGCGGTGAGCGGTAAATTGGGATCGGGGTGTCCGTGGTCTAACCGATATTTCGCGGCGCGGTTCGTATAATGCCCGCATGATCACCTTCGCAACACCCTCCGGCGCATCCGAGGCACTGCGGCACGCGGTCGGTCTCGTCAACCGCGACCTGGCAGGGCTGCTGGACGACCTCGATACCCACCAGCAGTTCCAGTTCTGGAGCAACCTCCACCAGTATGCTCTGGCACAGACCGAGGGCAAATCGCACAGTGCTCACCTGATTGCCTCGGCGGAGAGGGTGGACGCGGCGGCGCGGGAGGCGCTGGAACTGGCGGACGAAAAATTCTCGGAGCACCTGGAGCCGCTGCGTGCGACGGATCGCAGCCGGTTCTGGCAGATGATACACGAATTCTCCGAGCAGCAGGCTGGGATGACGGGCCACACCAGGGTACGCTCGGGCGGCGGCAAGCATTAGCCCTTCCACTGTGTCTTTCGCGAATCCAAGACCGCTCGCCTATGCTTACGGCCCCCTTCCGAGCCGCGGCCATGAGGGAGCTGTTCCCTCAAAAAGAACCCAACCTCGCGAGCCGCTGACGGCGCCCAGCCACAGCCGCATTCCGCAGGCGGAGCGATAGCCCGCCGTGGGCCCCATCGTTCAACTCATCGGACCCGAACACACCGTACAGATCCTCGGCATCCGGATGTTCGGCATGAATGCGAATACCGGCAAGAAATTGTTCTTCAGCGCCGTGCTGCTCGCGGTGCTGTGGCTTATCAAGCGCGTGGTGTCGGCGCTGATGCGGGTTTCCGAGCGGCGGCGCGTGCAGTTCTGGAGCGCGCAGGGGCTGAGGATCGTCACCACGATCCTGCTCATCACGGGGTTGATCTCGATCTGGTTCACGGTTCCGGGCCAGATCGGCTCGGCGGCGACCTTCATTACAGCCGGACTGGCGGTAGCTTCGCAGCGGGCCATCACGGCCCTGTTCGGATATTTCATCATTTTGCGCGGCAAGACGTTTCACGTGGGCAACCGCATCGTGATGGGCGGCGTGCGCGGCGACGTGATCGCGCTTGGTTTCATGCAGACCACGGTGATGGAAATGGGAGAGCCGCCGGCGGCGCAGGCCGATGCCCCTTCGCAGTGGGTGCACGCGCGGCAGTACACGGGCCGCATCGTAACCATCACGAACGACAAGATCTTCGATCAGCCGGTTTATAACTATACGCGGGAATTTCCGTATATCTGGGAGGAGATGCGTCTGCCGATTCCCTATAGCGCCGACCACAAGGCCGCCGAAGAGGTCATCCTGCAAGCGGCCCGCCGGCACACCACGCAGATCGCGGAACTCGGCCAGCCGGCGCTGACCGAATTACAGAAACAGTACGCGGTGGAGCGGGAAGAAATGGAGCCGCGCGTTTTCTATCGGCTGACCGACAACTGGTGCGAAATGGCGGTGCGCTTCCTCGTCGAGGATCACGGCATCCGCGCGGTGAAGGACAGAATGAGCCGCGAGATTCTGGAGGGTTTGAAGAAGGCGCACATCGAGATTGCCTCCGGGACCTACGACGTGGTGGGTCTGCCGGAAGTTCGCGTGCGGATCGCCGGCGAAGCCAAGGACGGTGGTTGAAGCGCTGCCGGTCAGAACGCAGCGGCGGCGGCTTCGGCGACGGCCTGGTCCTGAGCGCCCGTGCCGCCGCTCACACCGACGGCTCCCACTACCTGGTCACCGCGCTTGAGCGGAATGCCGCCGGCGAAGATCATGACACGGCCGTGGTTGGAGGCGTGGATGCCGAAGAACTGGCCGCCGGACTGGCTGTGCTGGGCGAGATCCCGCGTGGCAATATCGAACGCGCGCGCTGTCCACGCCTTGTTGATCGAGATATCCACACTACCGATCCAGGCATTGTCCATGCGGACGTGAGCGACCAGATTGCCCCCGGCATCGGCCACGGCGATGTTCATGGGCTGTCCGATTTCACGCGCTTTCCTCTCGCCGGCGGTGATCACTCTTTTCGCGTCTTCAAGCGTAATCATGTGGGTTGGGCTCCGAATTCAGACCAACGGGCGGGCTTCGAGCGGCGTGCCGCTCGTGGCAAAGGAACAGGTCTCCCCGTGCCGCAGATAGCGCACGCGGTCGCGCCATCCTTCGCGCTCGGCCTCGCGCAGGAATTCCTCGACCGGTTCCTCGAAGATGTCGTAATCGTTGTAGTGGATGGGAATGGCGATTTCGGGGCGGATGATGCGCAGGGCCTGTATGCCCTGAGCGGCGTCCATGGAGGCGAGAGCGCCCAGCACGCGTGCTCCGCCGAGATGAAGGAGGGCAAGGTCGACGCGCGGATGGCGGCGCGGGATCTCGTAGAGGTCGCGGAAGATCAGAGTGTCGCCGCTGATGTAAATGCTATAGTGGCGGCCGTCGGGGTCGTGGCGGAATTCCAACATGCTGCCCATCACATCCGGCATGGCGGCCGAAAACGGGCGCGCGGCATGCCTGGCCGGCAGCGCGGTCACGCGGAGGGAAACGGGGCCTTTGCGAACGTTGACGCGGTCCCAGGTGCGAAGGGCGTAAGTGTTGAGGAAACCGCGGCGGGCCAGGGTGCGGGCGGCGGAAGCCGTCGTCAGGATCGGGGTGTGGGGATCGAGGCGGCGCTCCACCAGCTTGTCGAAGTGTTCTTCGTGCAGGTTGGAAAGCAGGACGAAATCGATCTGCGGCAGGGCTTCGAATTCACGTTCCGGATCCGTGAGGCGGGTCGCGTGCCGGCCGTAGCCGAGATGGATGCGGTCGCCGCGGTGAAGGAAATTGGGATCGGTGAGGATGGTGAGATTGCCAAAGCGGATGAGCGTGGTGGCGGTGCCGATGAACTGGACGGAACCGTTCTCCGGACCAGGACTCTCCGGCGAGGGTTCCAGATCCAGGATGTGCGTGCGCGGCTGCGCAGGCCCGGTGCGGCGGAGCAGCATCCACAGCGCCACGGATCCAGCGACGGCCGAGCCGGCAAGCCAGTAGTCACGCACTCTCATAACACTGGCGAGTGTACCCCGGCCGCGCCGCGGCGATACGTCTGGTTTCACGCAAGCCGGATCGCGAGTGGCGCTTTACGGACAGTCGGCCGCGAAGCGCTGACGTTAGGCTGTGGTTATGAGAATCAACATGGGCCCGACGGAACAGAAGATCCGGATGGGAATCGGCGCAGCGGCCGCTGCGGCTGCGATCTTCGCACCGCTGCGATACAAGTGGAAAGGGTGGCTGACCGCAGCCGCGTTTGACGGCCTGTTCACCGGAACGACCGGCTATTCGCCGGTCAAGAAAGTGCTCGGACTCGGAAGGTAAGCGACGCCGGCAGACCACGAAGGTCGATGGTCTGCCTTACTTGTCTTTTTTCATGGCGAATCCGGCCAGGAAAAGCGCCAGGGCGAGAGCGGCTTCGATGGCGTAGCGCACCGCCACCGCGGGATGAAGGGTGCGCACGACGAACGGATCGGTCAGCACCATATCGCCGCCCACTTTGCCCAGCACGGCGGCGCCCACATAAACCAGCCAGGGCAGCCGGTCCATCAGAGCGGCCAGCAGATTACTCGACAACACGACAAAAGGGATACTGAAGGCCAGGCCGAAAAGGATGAGGCCGAAATTGCCCTGCGACGCACCGGCAATGGCGAGGATGTTGTCGGTGGACATGGTGATATCGGCGAATACGATATACCAGATGGCCTCCAGGAAACGGTGCGGGGAGGGATTTTCCTCCGACGGGCCGCTGGCATCCCGAAGGACCTTGACCGCAATCCACAGCACCAGCAGCCCGCCCGCAAGTTTCAGAAATTGGATGGACAGCAACTGCGCCGCTACGAAGGTGAGGCCGACGCGCAAGGCCACGGCGGCGCCGGCTCCGCAGGCCGATCCGATTTTGCGCTGCCGCTTGGGCAGCGAGCGCACCGCCATGGCGATGACCAGGGCGTTGTCGCCGGCCAGCATCAGGTCGATGAGGATGATGGAGCACAGGTTCAGGAAGAAGCGCACGGCACCTGACCGATCCAGGCCCGCGTGCGCCGGAAGTAGCGGCGCGCGGCGGCGGCGTCTTTGAGAATGCGTTCCCGCAGGGCTTCCGCGCTGACGAATTTGCGTTCTTCCCGCACACGCCAGAGGAACTCAACCCGGATGCGGCGCGGGGCCTCTCCGTCCATCGGTGTAAGCAGGAAGGTTTCGACGGAGAGATCCTCGCTGGCGCCGAAGGTGGGCCGGTAGCCGACGTTAGTGATGGAGTCCCAGGAGCGTTCGGGCGCTTCCAGGTCCGTGGTGCGAGTGACGTAAACGCCTGTCGCGGGCAGGAGCTCGGCAGCCGGGGCGAGGTTCAGGGTGGGAACGGTTTCTTTCGATCCCACGCCGCGGCCGCGCACCACGTCACCTTCCAGCGCGAAAGCGTGTTCGAGCAGGCGCGAGGCGAGCGCGGCATCGCCGGCACGAATGACGTCGCGGATGCGGCTGGAGGAGACGATGCCACCGCGGGCCTCTACGGCGCGCACCACTTCGGTGATGAATCCGAACCGACGCCCCAGTTCCTCGAGCAGGCGCACATCGCCGGCATGGCGATGACCGAAGCGGAAATTGTCGCCGACCAGCACGGCGCGGGCGCCCAGGCGGCCAACCACGATGGAGCGGACGAAATCCTCCGGCGCCAGGCGGCTGAGTTCGGCCGTGAACGGCAGAATGACCACCTGCTGGATGCCCTCTTCGGCCATGAGCTCGGCGCGGCGCTCGGGCGATGTCATCAGGAGAGGGGCGCGGTCGGGCGCGACGACGCGGAGCGGATGCGGATCGAAAGTGAGGGCGGAGGGCTTCCAGCCGCGCGCGTCGGCGAGTTCTTTGAGACGGCGGAGGATGCGGCGATGGCCGGCGTGCACGCCGTCAAAGTTGCCGATAGTGAGTGCGCTCGGACCGAAATCCGCGGGTACCTCGGCGAGACTGCGATAGATCTTCATGCAACGTCGAGTTCCAGGCCGTCGTAGGCCAGGCGGACGCCGGGAGGCAGGAGGCTTTCGGCGCGTTGGTGCCCGAGGTCGTGGCAGATGTGGGTCAGGAAGGCGCGGTGAGGCTGCAACTCCGCGACGGTTGCGACGGCGCGGTCGACCGTGGTGTGGGTGGGATGCGGCTTGTAGCGCAGGCCATCGAGGAAGAGAACGTCCAAGTGGCGGAGCAGTTCCAGGGAGGACGGCGGGATTTCGCTGTGATCGGTCAGATAAGCGGCGGCGCCGAAGCGGAAACCGTAGATCATCTGGCTGCCGTGCAGGACCGGAACAGGGAGGAACTCCAGGCCGAAGAGGTCGAAGGCGGAGCCGTCCAGCAGGCGCGGGCAGATCTGCGGGATATTGGACTCCTTCTTCATGCCGTCAAAGATGTAAGGGAACGAGCCCCGAATGGAGGCCATCGTCTCCGGCGCAGCATAGACCGGGATTTGCCCCTTCTGGCGGAAATTGAAAGGACGGATGTCGTCCAAGCCCATGATGTGGTCGGCGTGGGCGTGCGTGAACAGGACGGCGTCCAGGTGATCGATGTGCGCGCGGAGGGCCTGAAAGCGGAAATCGGGAGTGGTATCGATGAGGACGTTGCGGCGTTCGAAGCTGACCAGGATGGAGGGGCGGAGACGGTTATCGCGCGGGTCGCTGGAGGTGCAGACGGCACAATGGCAGCCGATGGTGGGGACGCCCACACTGGTGCCCGATCCGAGCACGGTAATGCGGAAGGGAGGCGCAGCCATTCAGGCTTTCTGCGCCGCTTCTTTGGCGGACTCCTCGGAGATTTGAACGAAGCGGAAGCGCAGTTCGGTGAGGGAATTTTCCAACAGGCGCTGTTCCTCCAGGGAAAGATTGCCCTTGGTTTTTTCGAGGAGCATGGCCATCAGGTCGATTGTATGGCGGGCCAGAACGAGGTCCGGCTTGGGCTTCTCCTCGCCTTCGCCGAAGTTCACGAGCCCGAGCTGCATCTCCGCCTGCGCCCGAAACGAGAGCACGAGAAAGGTGAAAGACGCCGGCGGGAGAGGAAAATTCTCTGCTTCGCTCATCAGTTTTATTTTAGCGTGCCTGTATTCAACGCGGAGACGCAAAGGACGCAGAGATTGCGCGGAGGTGATTTCCTGTTTTCTCCGCGATATCTCCGTGTTCTCCGCGTCTCCGCGTTGAATGGATCGGCCGCTATCGTTTCCGGAACGCCACCACGGCCAGGGGCGGCAGGGTGATGGAAATGCTGTGCTGGCGGTTGTGCCGGGGTACAGGGCGGGAACAGACCACGCCGCCGTTACCTATGTTGGAACCGCCGAAGGCTTCCGAATCCGTGTTGAATACCTCTTCGTAGAAGCCTTCCTCGGGCACGCCGAATTCGTAATTGCGGCGCGGAACGGGAGTGAAGTTGCAGCAGAACAACAGGAAATTGTTAGGATCTTCCGCGCGGCGGAGAAAGGCGATGATCGAGCTTTCCCAATCGTGGAAATCCACCCATTCGAAACCGGTGTAGTTGAAATCGATTTCGTAGAGCGCGGGATTGGCGCGGTAGAAGCGGTTCAGCTCGCGGACCAGGTCCTGCAACTGGCGATGAATCGGAAACTCCAGCAGTTCCCACCGCACGCCGGCGTTGTAGTTCCACTCCTCGCGCTGGCCGATTTCCTGGCCCATGAAGAGCAGCTTCTTGCCCGGATGGGCCCACATGTACGCGAGGAAGGCGCGGGCATTAGCAAACTGGCGCCACTCGTCGCCCGGCATCTTACCGACTACCGATCCCTTGCCGTGCACCACCTCGTCATGCGAGATGGGGAGGACGAAGTTTTCGGTGAAGGCATAGAGCAGGCTGAAGGTGATGTGGTTGTGCTCGTACTTCCGATAGACCGAATCCCTGCTGAAGTAATCGAGCATGTCGTGCATCCAGCCCATGTTCCACTTCATGGTGAAACCAAGCCCG